>Ga0209980_10001202_pt1 | contig 14267 bp, 12 predicted proteins | sample CR02metaG_FD_183611 | JGI IMG/M metagenome (GOLD analysis project Ga0209980, IMG submission 183611) | Deep subsurface microbial communities from Mariana Trench to uncover new lineages of life (NeLLi) - CR02 metaG (SPAdes) (version 2) | ecosystem: Environmental > Aquatic > Marine > Ocean trench... | reverse complement strand
GCCTGAAGCGGGTCCTGAGTCTGTCGCCCAGTGATTTGAGTAGTTCACGGACCTGCTGGTCGTTATCGTGGCGGTGGAGGTACGCCTGAATCCCGAGGATGGGGAATGCTATGGCACGCGAATCCGCAAAGTTTTCCAGTGCCGGCAGCGCATCGTGGAAGAGTTTAATGGCGAGAGCGACTTGCCCGGAATGGTGCCCGCGGCCTGCCATCACGCCCAGTGCCCACAGCGCGCGTCCGTGAGAGTCCTCGGATCCGGTGGTGTCCAGCCATTTACGCCCGTAGGACATGAAATTGTGAAATCGCCCGGTTGCCGGATCGAAAGCATCATCCAGGAAACTGAGATAAATAGACGACAATTCCGTCAGTGAGGCATCGGTTCTGTCCAGATCATGCGCTCTGGTAACAACGATGAGTGCCCGGGCATTGTCGTCGACACAGTATCCCTCGGCTCGATTCGGTACCGTGAATTTCGCGTGCTGAAGCATGCCGGTGTCATCCGTCATATGGCGGAGATGCTTCAAATTGATCTGCGGCAGCCGCTGATCGTGCTGACTCAGGGTGTGAAGTACCGGCAGGTCGGCTGCACGTGAATGTTGCGCTCTGGCCTGCGAAAACAATTCCAGATAACGGCAGCCCATCTCTTTCATTACCATGGGCCGCGAATAGTCATAGGCTGCGCGGCGCATCTTGAGACGCTCCTCCGGGAAGTCCAGAAGCTGATTGATCTCGCGAGACAAAGCCCTGGAATCTTTGAATGGTACGAATCTGCCGCGCCCATCAGCCAACATCTCCTGTGCATGCCAATAGGGCGTGGACACGACGGCTTTTCCGGCTCCCACCGCATAGGCCAGAGTTCCGGATACGATCTGAGCCTCGTTCAGGTACGGGGTGACGTAGATATCGGCTGCCCGAATTATCTCGAGCAATTCATCGCGCTCCAGAAACCGGTCGTGGAATACAATGTTGTCATCGACGCCCAGTTCCATGGCCCGATGATGCAAATTCAGACGGTAATCTTCACCACTGTCAGCTCTGCAATTAGGATGCGTGGCTCCAACCACGAAATACAGTACTTCCGGGTGTGAGCTGACAATGTCTGGCAGAGCATCAATCATGAACTCGATACCCTTGCCCGGCGACAGCAGGCCGAAGGTCAGAATTATTATTTTGTCAGCTGCGGCGACCTTGCTCTTGCACGGATCCGGATCCAGAAAAGGTACATCGAGAATACCATGATGTATGAGGGCAATCTTGCTCGCCGGAACCTGATAGATATCCCGCAGAAATTCAGCGCCGCGCTCACTCATGACAACCAGGCGAGCGGACAGTTCTGCCAGCTGGGTGATGATTTTCCGTTCCTCGGCCGAAGGATCCCGCAAAATTGTATGTAAGGTGGTTACCAGGGGAACTTTCAAATTTTTTGCGAGTTCGATGATGAAACTGCCGCGTTGACCACCGAATATTCCGTATTCGTGTTGCAGAGAAACTGCATCCGGATTGCGCAGGTTCAGGAAATTGGCAGCAAGATGGTAATCGTTCAGCTTTTCCTGGCTGATCTGGAACTGCACTGTATCCGGGTACTCATAGGGCTCTGGCCGGTCGTTCATCGCAACGATAAAACAGTCAATGTCTGGATCGTTGTCGATAATCGCGGCGGCAAGGTCATTCGTAAACGTGGCGATACCACACTGTCTCGGCAGGTACGAGCCGATCAGAGCGACTGATTTCAGAGAGGGGGGCATGTTGGCACTGTTCCGGTGTTGCGATTCGTTGTTAGGCATATTTGGAGCGATTTTAGCATGTGCCAGCTACTGAGTGCCCTGCCGACATGAGCCCGGCACCACCCGATACTGTCCGCACCTTGCTTACGAGGCTTTGACGGACGCCCGCGGGTCCCGATAAACCGTATCAGTTTAGCCTGGTGAAAGCTTCGCGGTCATTGGCTACGCTCATGTTGTTGGATCACCAGCAGCCTATGGCTGATTAAAGCCGTGATCAGTCGGTGTTTCCCCTGAGCGAATCCACTGTGGCGATTTGTCGGGCAAAGACCGCAGGATCGTGGGTCGGCAGTTCGCAGAATCCCTGTTCGCACACATAGGCCGTGGCGCGGTTTTGCAAGGCCCGTTTATGCTTGAGCAGTGGGATTATCGTGGCATGACGATCCAGTTCGTCGCCCTGCGAAACCACCGAGACAACACGGTTCGGCAGGAAGGTGGGCCGCAATTGTGCCAGTAACGGCTCGGCACTTTGTCTTTGCCCCTCGGGCGTCACAATGATGATTTCCTTTGGCATATCCAGGTGAAATGCCAACGCCAGCAGCATCTCCGACAAGGCAGTCGGTTGTGCCTGCAAGGTGCCTGAAAATGCTTGCAAGGCCTTTTCTGCACGCTGACGGTAGCGGTCGTCAGTGGTGAACTCATGCAGCCGCAACAGGTTGAGGACAGTCACCGAGTTCCCGGAGGGTTCGGCGCCGTCATAGGTGGGTTTTTCCCGGGCCAGCAGAGTTTCATGGTCGTTGCTGGTCATGAAAAAGCCGCCGTGTTGTTTGTCTTCATAAAAACGTTCGAGGGTCCTGTCCAGGACGATGGCCCGCTGCAGCCATGGCAGCTCAAAGGTCGCTTCATAAAGATCCAGCAATGCGGTGGTCAAAAATGCGTAGTCGTCCAAATAGGCGTTATGGTGAGCCTTGCCGTCTTTATAGCTGCGGTACAGGCGCCCGTCCCGGTACAGCTTTTCCAGGATAAAGTTGGCCGCTGTTTTCGCCGCCTGTGTGTAGTCGTCATCACCGAGCGCGAAGCCGGCTTTAGCGAAGGCGGAAATCATCAGGCCATTCCAGGCAGTCAGGATTTTTTCATCGCGGAACGGTGCTGGGCGTTGCAGCCGGGCCTGGTAAAGTGCCTCACGGGCCGTGGCGAGCATCGAGCGGGCCCTGTCTTCAGACAGATTCAGATGTTTGAGCGCAACCGTCAGTGACTCGGGCGTGTGCAGAATCGTCCTTCCTTCGAAATTGCCCTTCTCGGTGACCTGGTAATAGGCCTTGACCAGTTGCGCTTCGGGCTGATCCAGTGTTTGATCGATTTCCGCCGGCGTCCAGGTGAAAAACCAGCCTTCTTCGCGGTGTCCCCCGGGTGTCGGACTATCGGCATCGGTGGCCGAATAAAAGGCGCCACCCCCGGATGTCATATCGCGTTTGACGTAACGCAGAATGTCCTCGGTCACGCGTTTGAATTCGGGATTTCCGGTCACCTGCCAGGCTTCCAGATAGGTCATGGCCAGCAACGCATTGTCATACAGCATTTTTTCAAAATGCGGTACCAGCCACTGCGCATCGGTCGAATAACGATGAAAACCGCCGCCAATCTGATCGTGCATGCCCCCAGCGGCCATTTTTTCCAGCGTGCGTGTTGCCATGTTCAACACGAGCTGATCACCGCTATGGCGGTAATAACGTAACAAAAGCCGGATCGGCAAACTGCTGGGGAACTTGGGGGCGCCGCTTAGGCCGGCATACTCGGCATCGAACCGCTGCTGGTATTGCGCCACCGTGCTGTGCAGTAAATCCGCACCGGGCAAGCGGCTGTCACCTGAGCGCGGCGTAAGGTTTTGGCCAATCATCGCAGCGAGCTGTTCGCTCGACTGCAGGACTTTCTGCGGCTGCTGGTGGTAGGCTTTTTCCAGTTCCGTCAACAAGGTGAGAAAACCATAACGGGCACCCCGGTCGCCATCGCGCGGGGGGAAATAGGTACCGCCATAAAAGGGCTTGCGCTCAGGCGTCAGCCACACGGTCATCGGCCAGCCGCCGCGTCCGGTCAACGCCTGTACCGCGCTCATGTAGATGGCATCGATATCCGGACGCTCCTCGCGATCTACCTTGATGGCCACGTAATGCTCATTGAAAAAACGAGCGAGTTCCGGATCTTCGAAGGATTCTTCCTCCATCACGTGGCACCAGTGGCAGGTTGAGTAACCCACGCTGAGCAATACCGGCCGATTGAGTTTTTTCGCCAGGGCGAAGGCTTCGTCGCCCCAGGGGAACCAATTGACCGGATTATGCGCATGCTGAAGCAAATACGGACTGGATTCCAAAAACAGGCGATTGGTGTATTTCGCCGAGCCATCCGCATTGAGATGCCGTGTTCTGGGCCGATAATCGCTGCCGAGTTGCCGGTACTTTTGGGCGAAGTTACGCAGGAGTGACTCGCTGAATCCCCGGGTGCCAGGCAGAGTGACGGTCACCTTGGCCTGTGTCGCTGTTGCCGCGGCCATCGCGGCCATCGTGGCGATTGGCGACAAGACATATCGTTGCTTGAACAGATAGCGGCCGCCAGCCCCGGCGATGGCCACCATTGTCAAGATGGCGATCAGCATAAGGCCGGTTTTCACGGCGCCCCGTTTTTTTCCAATATCCCTCATTGACTTGCATGATACACATTAGCCCCCGAAGACAGTGCTCTGTCAGTACTCCATCAATATCACCTTGACGGAGTACAGGCGATTGCATCATTGACCGGATCGCAGTGGTTGCGAGGGGTCCCGATGGGGTGAATCACTACGGACATGAATTGCCAGCCTGCAGTCTGAGACCGTGGCCCGCACAGGGATGCGGGCCCCGAGCCTATTTGGACGTACTTGCGGCGCGTCTCAGACTGCAGGCTGGCAACCCACGTCCTTGATTGTCGCACCCGGTTTATGGGACAGCAGTGGGTTAGACTTCCATGGTGCTAAATGCCTATTTCGTCTCCGATCTCCACATCGGCTCGCCCACCGATTCCCGGGCGACATTGTTTCTCGAATTCCTTAAGAGTCTCAACGGTGGAGAGAACGCCTCGCACCTGTTCCTGATGGGCGATATCTTCGATCTGTGGATCGCGGCGCACCAGTATTTTATTGATAAATATCAGCCAATTACCGACGAGATTGTGCGGCTGAGGGACGGCGGCGTCGAGATTCATTACTTCGAGGGCAACCACGATCTGTATCTCAGGCACTACTGGGCTGACAAGATCGGGCTTACGGTGCACGAGGGTCCGACTTACGTGGAGCTTGGCCGGCAAATCGTGAGGATCGAGCACGGCGATCAGATGGACCCCGACGACCGGGGCTATCGTTTCCTGCGATGGTTTTTGCGTACGCCGCCACTGAAGTTCCTGATGCCTCGCTTGCCAGGCGGGCTGGTTGTGAAGATCGGCAAGAAGTCCAGCGAGAAGAGCCGCGTCTATACGTCGGCAACCAAGACCATAACGCGCGAGGAAACTATCAGGAAAATACGCACACACGCGGAATCAGCTTATCAGCAGAAGCCATTCGATCTGATCATCTCCGGGCACGTTCACGTGCGGGATCAGTATCTCGTGCAGGACGGCCAGATTGCCTTCAAGTCCGTCAATCTCGGCACCTGGCTGGATGCGCCCTGTTATTATCGAATCGATGACGCGGGCGGTGGGCTTGTCGATCTTGGAGACGCTTCTTAATAACAAGAATGCGCCAGGCATGATCATTGAATAAAATCAGGACAGCAGTCGTTGGCGTCGGCCATCAGGGAAAATGGCACGCGGAAAAGTTTGCCGCGCTCGAGAATTCTGATCTCGTGGCGATTGTCGACAAGGACGCCGATCGCTGCCGGAAACTGGCTGCAGAACTCGATGTAAAACCGCTTGCCGATTTCAAAGAGCTGATCGGGGAAGTCGATGCCGTTAGCATCGCGGCGCCAACGCGCTCTCATTTCGACATTGCCAGCACCTTGCTGGAAAATGATATTCATGTGCTGGTTGAGAAACCGATTACGACAACGCTTGAGGAAGCCGAAGCGCTGGTTGAATTGGCAGAGGGCAGGGACCTTGTACTCCAGGTCGGCCATCTGGAGCGGTTCAACCCCGTCATCATGGCGCTCGGTGAGTTTCTGAAAGAGCCGCTGTTCATCGAGTCAAACCGAATCGCGCCGTATAAGCCGCGCAGCATCGATGTCAGTGTCGTGCTGGATCTGATGATTCACGACATCGATTTGGTACACAGTGTTGTAGCGTCGCCTGTCACCAGTCTGGATGCGACTGGTGGGTCGATTATCTCCAAGGACATCGATATCGCCAACGCCAGAATCAAATTTGAAAATGGCTGCGTTGCAAATGTCACGGCCAGTCGCGCGAGCTTCAAGACTGAGCGTTCGTTACGGGTTTTTCAGGAGAACGCCTACTTCAGCGTCGATATGCACAACAGGAAATCGACGATTTATCGAAAGATCGGCGACGGGCCGGTCACGAGTCCGGATGATATTTCGGTGGAAGAGCGGTCATATGGCGACAGCGATGCGCTCATGGTGCAAAGCGAAGCATTCCTCAATTCGATTGCGGGAGGACCCCCGCCACTGGTATCCGGGCGCATCGGCATGCAGGCCTTGAGAACTGCTCTGCAGATCGGGGAAATGCTCAAAAGCGCCTAGCAGGATCGATCAAGCACCGGCGAACCCGTATACGCCATACTTGGATTTGTCGGCGAGCCAATCCCGCAATTTATTCACGTCTTCGGTGTCCGGAACACCGGTCAAGTCATTGTCGCCCTCTCGCAATGCTCTGAAAGCGGCTTCTACGGCGCGATAGCGCTCCTTGTCAAAGCCACCGCGCCGGAGGCCAATGCTGTTCAGTCGGTAGTGCCTGACAGGTTCGCCGCCGACCATGGAATAGGGCAGCACATCTTTGCGTAGAGGCACATAGCCCCCGACCATGGCATATGAGCCGATGCGCAGAAACTGGTGTGCCCCGGCACAACCGCCCATCACAACGAAGTCCCCGACCTCAACGTGCCCGCCCAGCACGATATTATTGGAGAGCGTCACGTTGTCTCCTACCGCGCAGTCATGACCGACATGCGCGTACGACATCAGAAAGCAATCGGAGCCGATTTTGGTAACAGCCCCCGGCCCGAATGCACGATGAATCGTCACCCCTTCCCGGATTACGTTGTCATCGCCGATTTCAACCCACGTCTCTGAGCCGTCAAATTCCGTATGTTGCGGGCGTCCACCAATGACGGCATGCGCATCGATCGTATTGTTCTTACCGATACGGCAAAACTCTCGAATAACGGCATGCGGGCCGAGCGTCGTCCCCGCCTCTATGTACACGTTGTCTTCGACGACGGCGCCAGGGCCGATCACAACGGAAGGATCGATCTCCGCCTTCCCTGATACGACGGCGGTCGGGTGAATAGATGCAGAACTCATTTCAGGATCGGCGGCTAACGGAAAACTCGGCGATCGCAACAAGTGCCTGCTTGTACGCGGACTCGGGCAGGCCGGAAATGGCGTCGATAGCCACGTCGGCCGCATTCTGTGCACAAGTCAACGTGTATCGCAGAGCACCCGTAGACTCGACGATTGCCTGAACCGCATCGAGTTGGTCGATGCCGGCAGATTCAATGGCCGCCCGAATCAATTTGCGCTCTGCATCGCTGCCGTTTTTCATGACATAAATCAACGGCAGTGTTGTCTTGCCTTCAGCGAGATCATCACCGAGATTCTTGCCGAGTTCCTTGGGTGACGCGTCGTAGTCGAGCGCATCGTCGACGAGCTGAAACGCCGTGCCGAGGTTTTGCCCGTAAGTGATCATCGCAGGTTCATCAGCGGGAGTGCGTTCAGCGAACACGGCCGCGATTTGCGCGCCGGCTTCGAACAGACGGGCAGTTTTTCGATAAATAACCTGGCGATAGGCCTCTTCAGTGACGTCCGCATCATGTACGTTCATCAATTGCATGACCTCACCGGCAGCAATTGTATTGGTCGCGTCGGCAAGAATCTGCATCACTTTCATGCTGCCGATATCGACCATCATCTGAAATGCACGCGAGTACAGGAAATCGCCGACCAGGACGCTTGCCTGATTGCCGAATACCGTATTGGCGGTGTCACGGCCACGGCGTCTTGCCGATGAATCGACAACGTCATCATGCAGCAGCGTGGCCGTGTGAATGAATTCGATAATCGCGGCGGCATGCACGTGGAGATCACCGGTGTAACCCAAAGCACGGGTGGCCAGTAGTACGACCAGGGGGCGCAGCCGCTTGCCGCCGCTCGTCACGATGTATTCGGATACCTGGGATACCAGGGCGACATCGCTTTGCAGGCTCTCACGAATCAAGTGGTCGACCGCCCGCATATCGGCGGCTGCCAACTCCTTTACTTCGTCAATTGTGAGGGTAACGGGGGCTTTTTTGGCGGGCTGCATGGCGTGGACGATAATGCCTGAAATGCTCTGGATTGGCGACCCGGAGGGGCGCAATGAGGCGGCATTCACGCATTTGCAAGCTATTGAAATAAAGTAGAATTTCAAGCTTGTGGGCGTTGACCCGGGGGGCTCAAGTCTATAAAATTCCGGCTCCTTGGTGGCGGCAGGCATAGTCTGCAGCTGGATTCAGATCGGGCAATACCCACAAAATATCTTAATTCTCAGCAAGTTGCGCGTTATTTGCGACTTGCGTTATGGAGCAGGTAACGATGTACGCGGTTTTTCGCTCTGGCGGCAAACAATACCGGGCCAGTAAAGGTGAGCGCCTCAGGCTGGAAAAACTCGAGGCCGACGAGGGCGCCAGTATCCAATTCGATGAGGTTCTGCTGGTCGGCGAGGGATCGAGCATCAAAGTGGGCAACCCACTGCTGTCCGGCAGCAGTGTCAGCGCCAGGGTCTTGCGGCAGGGCAAGAGCCGGAAAGTTGATGTTGTGAAATTCAAGCGCCGCACAAACTACAAGCGGCAGCATACCCATCGCCAGTTTTTCACCGAGGTTGAGATAACCGGGATCAGCGGTGGAGTCGGCAAGGCAGCCGTCGGGAAACCTGCTGCCGAAGCGCAAAAGGCAGCCGCAAAGAAGCCGGCAGCCAAGAAGGCTATGGATAAGAAGCCAGTCGCCAAGAAGCCAGTGGTTAAGAAGCCAGCCGCAAAGAAACCTGCGGCCAGGAAAGCAGTGGGCAAGAAACCGACGGCCAAAAAGCCGGCCAAGAAGGCGGCCGCGAAGAAGACGGTTAAAAAGAAGGCAAGCAAGAAGAAAAGCGGTTAGATAGCGGCTCTGAATGGATTAGAATTCACACAGCCTGGACGAAATGATGTGCAGGCAACATGCAGGACAGGAATAGTACAGTGGCTCATAAAAAAGCAGGCGGTAGCACCAAGAACGGTCGAGACTCAGCATCCAAACGTCTGGGCGTGAAGATTTTTGGCGGTCAGCAGGTTGTTGCGGGCAATATTATCGTTCGTCAGCGTGGCACGAGGTTTCACCCGGGTGTCAATGTCGGCGTTGGCCGTGATCATACGCTGTATGCAAAAGCGGACGGCCATGTGAAATTCCAAAAGAAGGGCCCGAAAAATCGCCAGTTCGTGAGTGTGGAGGCAGGCTAAGCCAGAGCGCTTCAGCGATTGAGCGAGAAGCCCCGCCACATGCGGGGTTTTTTTGTTGGAAAAGTGGTGCCGGTGTTCGGTTTCTTCGGTCCTCAGATTGAGAACCGAAGAAACCGAACACCGGCACCGCCTCCCGAAACTATTGGTAGCTGACCATGAAATTCGTCGATGAAGCCACAATCAGTGTACAGGCCGGCAACGGAGGCCACGGCTGCCTGAGCTTTCGGCGCGAAAAATTTATTGAGAAAGGTGGCCCGGATGGCGGGGACGGCGGCCATGGTGGCAACGTTTTTCTGGTCGCGAATGAAGCCATCAATACGCTCGCCGACTTTCGTGTTGCAAGAAAGTTCAAGGCCGAAAACGGGCAGCCTGGTGCCGGTAGAAACAAGACAGGCAAGTCCGGAGAAGATCTCGAGGTAATTGTTCCCTGCGGCACAGTCGTACACGAAATCGACACCGACGAATTGCTTGGCGACCTCACCGAAACCGGTCAGCGCATGATGGTTGCCGAAGCGGGGCGTGCTGGTCTCGGTAACACGCGGTTCAAGAGCAGCATTAACCGCGCTCCGCGTAAGACAACGCAGGGAACACCGGGCGAAAAACGGCATCTCAGACTCGAACTCAAGCTTCTCGCAGACGTTGGCCTGGTTGGTTTGCCGAACGCGGGAAAATCGACGCTCATACGCGCGATGTCCGCGGCACGCCCCAAGGTCGCGGATTACCCATTCACCACATTGCACCCGAACCTGGGTGTCGTCTCAGTTGGGCCATTACAGAGTTTTGTGATGGCGGATGTCCCAGGGCTCATCGAAGGTGCGGCCGAAGGCGCGGGTCTGGGCATTCAATTTCTGAAACACCTGCAACGTACGAAATTGCTGTTACACCTCGTCGATATTGCACCAGTTGATCCGGACGCCGATCCGGTTAAAGGGTTTCGTGCCATTGAACAGGAGCTCGTCAGGTTCTCGAAAGAACTGTCGGAGAAGCCACGCTGGCTGGTCCTGAACAAGACCGATCTGCTCACGGATGAGGATGTCGGCCGCGTGCGGCAAGAGCTCCTCGGCCAATTGGGGTGGGATGGTCCAGTGTTTGAGACGAGCGCCGTGAGCGGCGATGGAACCGAGAAGCTCGGGCAGGCGCTTATGCGCGAACTCGAGGAGATGGCCGATGTTGAATCGGCGGATGACGTTTAACAGACAATAAGCCGGATTCTTCCGATTTGGATCCGACCCTTGTTCGGTTCGAATTTAAGCGGCAAGCGCCTTGACCATCTTATTCAGACGGCTCTTGTGCCTCGCGGCCTTGTTCTTGTTAACAACGCCTTTGTTAACCATGCTGTCGATAACAGGCACCACGGCGCTGTAAGCCGCTGCCGCTGCTTTCTTGTCACCTTTCTCGACCGCCTTTATGACGTCCTTGATATGAGTCCGCATTTTGGAGCGCAGGCCCATCTTGTGGAGCCGTGTTTTCTCCGCCTGGCGGGCGCGTTTCCTGGCTGATTTTATGTTCGCCACTGCTTTGATTCCATGTGCCTCGGCTAAGCCCGAAACTCGCATCAGTTGCCGCGCTTTCGCTGGATTTTTGCGCGCCGGTCGATTCGACATCCGGGCCGAAGAGCCGCGTATTATTCGTGCCCTCCCGGCGAATGTCAATGACCCGTAACACGGCTCTCGGTGATTGCGCGGCATAGTCGGCCGGGCCTTGCTAAATCACTGATTTCTGGTTGCATCTAAGGATAAACTAGCGTCTGCCATGGCCTCTGATCATTCATCCGCAAGCGAGTCTGAAGCCGGTTCCGGCGCCTCGAAACAGCCACTGTCCGGTGGGCGCTTGCTGCGGTCGACCTCGGTCGTCAGTTCAATGACATTACTGTCGAGAATTCTCGGTCTCGTCAGGGACGTCGTATTTGCCCGGTTTTTTGGGGCGACGATCGTCATGGACGCGTTTCTCGTGGCCAATCGCATTCCCAATATGCTTCGACGTTTTTTTGCGGAAGGCGCTTTTTCCCAGGGTTTCGTCCCGGTCATGGCACGCTATCGCGAAAGACATGACCAGGCCGAAGCCAAGCAGCTCATTGACGCGGTTGCCGGCACACTTGGCCTGATTCTGTTCCTGATTTCGCTCGTCGGTGTGATTGCGGCGCCGATACTTGTAGCGATCGTTGCACCCGGATTCATCGGCGAGGACGGGCGTTTCGATCTCGCGACGGCGATGCTGCGTTTCACTTTTCCCTATCTCTTGTTCGTCTCATTGACTGCATTCGCCGGGGGCATTCTAAATACGTACGGGCGATTCGCGGTGCCGGCTTTCACGCCGGTGATATTGAATGTCGTATTGATCGCAGCTGCGTTGTGGCTGGCACCCAATCTTGCGGAGCCGGGGATGGCGCTGGCCTATGCCGTTTTTGCGGCTGGCCTCATTCAACTAGTGTTCCAGATACCATTTCTTTCAAAAATTCATGCGGTGCCACGACCGCGTTGGCAACCCGGTCATCCAGGCGTCAAGCGAATTTCGGAGCTGATGCTTCCCGCGATATTCGGTTCGTCGGTCGCGCAAATCAATGTTCTTGTTGGCGGGATAATTGCATCGTTGCTCGGCGTCGGAAAAATCAGTTTGCTGTATTTTGCAGACCGGCTGATGGAATTCCCGCTCGGATTGTTTGGCATTGCGCTTGCCACCGTTACCCTGCCGCAGCTTTCGCGGCAGCACGCGAGCGAATCACGTCGTGAATTCGCCGAAATCGTCGACTGGTCGATGAAACTTGTATTCTTGATCGCGGTACCGGCGGCCGTCGGGCTGATCATCCTGGCAGAGCCGCTTGTCGCGACGATTTTCTATGGTGGCGAGTTCACAGTATTCGATCTGCGCATGACTGCCCTGGCGCTGCAAGCTTTTGCGCTGGGTCTTATCGGATTTTCGTACGTCAAGATTCTGGCGCCGGCGTACTTTGCGCGCGAAAATACGCGAACGCCGGTGAGATTCGGGCTCATAGCGCTGACCGTCAATTTCGTGCTGAGCGTGGCGCTCGCCTACGGTCTTACCCGGGCAGAATACGAAGGCACACACGCCGGACTGGCGCTGGCCATCTCGGTTTCAGCGATATTGAATGCCTGGTTGCTGTACCGGGGGCTGCGTCGTGACGGCGTGGTCACTCACTCGTCCGGCTGGCGTAAATTGCTTATGCAGGTGGTCGCCGCGATCTTGGTTATGGCGCTGTGTCTCGTGACTATGGCAAGGCCGCTCGAGTGGTGGATAACGGCGAACATAATGGACCGGTCGCTCTGGCTGGTCGTGAGCGTTGTTGCAGGCGTAGCTGTGTATTTTGCTGTACTGCTGGTGTTGGGCCTGCGGCCTTCCAATTTAAGATTGAGGTCGGCGTAAATGTACCTGGCGCGGAGGCCGAACAACATACCGTTCGATCTTGTTCGCAATGGCAGTGTTGCGACTATCGGCGCCTACGACGGCTTGCATCTGGGTCACCGGAAATTATTGGATAGTGTGCTTGAAAAGGCTCGCGCTGATGGCCTGCCATCGGTCGTGATGAGTTTTGAGCCGACACCCAAGGAGTATTTTTCATCGTCAAGTCCGCCCGCCAGATTAATGAGATTCAGGGAAAAATTTGAGGCCCTTGCCGACTACGGAATTGATTTTTTCTATTGTCCGCGATTCGATGAGCAGATGAAGAACATCGCGGCGGATACCTTTATCCGACAGCTACTCATTCAGTCACTGAACATCAGGCACCTGGTGATTGGCGACGATTTCCGGTTTGCGAAAGGACGCGAGGGAGACATCGAGCAACTGAATCGCGCAGGCAAGGCGCTGGAGTACGAAGTGCATCAGGTAGCAAGCGTCATCGAAGGCGGCAAGCGCGTCAGCAGCACCGCGATTCGGCGGGCGCTCTGGGCCGGCGACCTGGATGATGCAACGCGATTACTGGGGCGCCGCTACAGGATGTCGGGCAGGGTGATCGAGGGTGACCATCTTGGCAGAGAGCTGGGCTTTCCGACGGCGAATGTCAATCTGCGACGCAGGCAAAGTGCGGTGATGGGGATTTTTGCGGTAAGGGTTTTGGGTCTCGGCCGGGAATCGCTGGACGCGGTCGCCAGCATCGGTACGCGACCGACATTCGGCGGCACAAAGCCGATACTTGAGGTGCACATCTTCGATTTTGACGGAGACATCTACGGCAGGTACATTCATGTGGATTTTGTTGCACGGCTCAGAAGCGAGCAGAAGTTTGATGAGGTCAAGGACCTCGTAGAGCAAATGCACCGCGATGCGGCAAGCGCAAGGGCGATTTTGGCGGCCTGAAAGGATACGAAATTGAGTGACACCAAAACTGACAGCCCTGGTCCAAGACGATCATTCGGCATCTGGATATCGATAGCCGCTCTGATTATCTCATTTGACCAGCTAACGAAGTGGGCGATTCTCAAATGGGTGCCGCTTTACGGCAAAATTTCGATCAATCCATTTCTGAATATCACTCACCAGGAAAATCTCGGTGCTGCGTTCAGTTTCCTGGCAGATGCGGCGGGTTGGCAACGTTGGTTCTTCGTTGCCCTGGCCGGATCGGTGAGCTCGGTGATCGCGGTTTGGTTATGGCGGATACGGTTGGCCGGACAAACCGTGCTATCGGCGGGACTTGCGCTCGTGTTAGGCGGCGCGATCGGTAACGTCATCGACAGGATTCGGCTCGGACATGTCATCGACTTCATCCAGGTGTTGATCTACGGATGGCCGTTTCCCTCGTTTAATGTCGCAGATTCTGCGATTACTGTCGGTGCGGCACTGTTAATAATTGACGCGTTGTTTATATCGGGTCGACAGAAGCCGGCGCCGGAGGCGGCCAAACAGAATAAGAAATAGATGGAGTGTAGA
>Ga0209980_10001200_pt1 | contig 14288 bp, 15 predicted proteins | sample CR02metaG_FD_183611 | JGI IMG/M metagenome (GOLD analysis project Ga0209980, IMG submission 183611) | Deep subsurface microbial communities from Mariana Trench to uncover new lineages of life (NeLLi) - CR02 metaG (SPAdes) (version 2) | ecosystem: Environmental > Aquatic > Marine > Ocean trench... | reverse complement strand
TGGCACGTGGGCACAAATGCCGTCTAACCAGGCGCTGAACTTGACACCAAGCATCTGTCACGCAGCTTGCATGCGCAACCTCCGCGCCAGATACTTACGCGCAAGTTAGCTAAACGTTATGCAGGATAGACGGCACGAACATCAATTGGCTGGCCAGAAGGACGAAGGCTTGCAGTTCCAAAGCTACAACCACACTTTCAAGGAGGCCGGTTTGATCATGAATCCAATCGCAAAAAATGTTCTGGCAGTGATTTCCGGTGTTGTGGTCGGCGGCCTGGTCAATATGGGACTGATTAATATTGGCCCGTTAGTGGTTTCTCTTCCCGAGGGCGTTGACTTATCCACAATGGAAAACCTCCGGGACAGTATGAAATTGTTTACGCCCGTGAACTTCCTCTTTCCATTCCTGGCTCACGCGCTCGGAACGCTTAGCGGTGCGTTCGTCGCTGCCAAGGTTGCAGCCAGCCATCAGGTGAAGTTTGCAATCGGCATCGGCGTGTTTTTTCTGATCGGTGGGGCAACGATGGTCAGCATGCTCGGTGGTCCCATGTGGTTCAACGTATCTGACCTTCTGCTTGCGTATATTCCAATGGGATACCTTGGAGGGATTCTTGCTCGCGGAAAGAGGCCTCAAACTGCATGACAAGGCGTTGCACCGGAGCTGGCTCGCTGTCTGGTTTTTCAATGTCGTTTCTTTCGTTCACGTTTATTGGTTTTTCCACGTTCACTCGCCTTGGTCCGCCAGCCCGGTGAACTTGGTCGTTAGGTGTCACCACCATCGAAATACCACGAATTTTGGGGAGCGAGTTATGGAGCCGGAAAAGGGTAAGAAAAGTGTGGGGGCAGGATGGATACGTTGCGCACCGCCGATTGTGCTTCTACTTGGCCTCATTGGCTGCGCAACCGTAGGGCCGGGGTCGGCGCACCCGGAGATTATCCGTTTGGACGGCACGACGATCGACCCTACCACCCTTACCGAGCGTATTGAGGAGCTAACCCGCGCGGCAGATGTGCAAGGGTTGACCGTCACCATTTTCAACGATGCCGGGAAGGTCTACTCGCGAGCCTTCGGCTTCGCCAACCTCCCGGCGGGCCAGCCGCTCCGGATCGCCACTGAGCTCTACGGGGCCTCCCTCAGCAAAGCGGTCTTCGCCGTTCTGGTAATGAAGCTCGTCGAGCAGGGCGTCATCGACCTGGACACGCCGCTTCAGGAGTATCTGGACGAGCCGCTTTGGGAGAACCAGGGCGAGTCATGGCACGAGGATCTAGGCGATCTGCGCGACGACCCGCGGTATCGGCGGATCACGGCTCGCATGAGTCTTAGCCATACCACCGGCTTCCCCAACTGGCGCTGGTTCGAGCCGGACTACAAATTGCGCATCCACTTCGAACCGGGTGAGCGCTACAGCTACTCGGGCGAGGGGATGACCTTTCTTCAGATCGTCCTCGAAAAGCTCACCGACAAGCGGCTCGAGCAGTTGATGCAGGAGCATATCTTCGGGCCGAACGGGATGAAGACCTCAAGCTACACTTGGCAGACGCGCTTCGAAAGGGATTACGCCGTCGGTCACCGCGCGAACGGGACCGTCTACCCCAAGGACAAGGACAACGCCGCACGGGCGCCGAGCACCCTGGAGACCACGACTGAAGATTATACGCGGTTCATGGAGGCGGTCCTGCGTGGCGAGGGACTCAGCCAGGCGTCATGGAACGAGATCTTCAGCTCGCAGGTACGTATTCGCTTCAGGACTCAGTTCGGCGCGGGCGCCACGGAGGAAACCAGTGCAAACGATGCGATCGAGCTCAGCTATGGGCTGGGCTGGGGCCTCCTCCGCACTCCTTACGGCTGGGGCGCGTTCAAGGAGGGGCACGGCGACGGCTTTCAACACTACTCGATCGTCTTCCCCGATAGGGACTTGGGGGTACTTCTCATGAGCAACAGCGACAACGCCGAGAGCATCTTCGGCCACCTCCTGGCCCTTACTATCGCGGACATCTACACCCCCTTGGAGTGGGAAGGATACATTCCGTACGACCGAGGGCCGGTTCATTCCAATTGACCATGATGGTCGCTCTTGGAAATGGTTTCAAAACGGAGGCCTATACTGAATACGACTGCTAACAACGTGGTGCACTGGACAACTATTCTGCTGCGCTCCATAGTCGCCAGTGTGCTTGGTTATCATAGGTCTTGAACACATTGCTCATCATTGCTGCTTTTTTGGCCTTCGCTGTCGGCGTAATGCATTCTGTTCTTGGCGAGCGCTATATCCTTACTCGACTGTTCCGCCGGGATAATCTACCCAAGCTGTTCGGTAGTGCCGCGTTCACTGTCCGGATTCTCCGATTTGCCTGGCATCTCACGACCATAGCCTGGTGGGGTTTTGCCGCACTTATCTATTTACTTGCCCGGAATTCAATTTCCGTTCAGAACCTGGCATTCGTATTGGCAGGAACGTTTTTGGTTACCGGGGTTATCGCACTCGTCGCGTCGCGCGGGCGACATTTGGCCTGGCCCGTATTTCTGTTTATCGGGGGAGCATGCTTGTATGCAGCGACTGGCTAGCCAGCCGCGACAGGTACTGGCGGCGGTTATGCTAAACGCCATGTGCAGCTCAGCAGGGTAGGAGCCGAAATGGCGTCTGATCTGGATTTTGTCGAATTCGTAGTTGATCAAATGGCAGATGCCGGTGTTATTTCGTACAGAAAAATGTTTGGAGAGTACGTGGTCTATTGTGAAGGCAAAGTCGTAGCGCTTATTTGCGATAATCGGCTGTTTGTTAAACCAACGAAAGGTGGAAAATCATTTATTGCTGATGTCGTGGAGGCGCCCGCCTACCCTGGGGCCAAACCGTCCTTCCTGATCGAGGAGCAAATCGAGGACAAAGAATGGCTGAGTGACTTGGTCAGACTGACGGAGAGAGAACTCCCGGAGCCCAGGCCGAGGAAAAAACCAAAACGCCAACGCGGAAAAAACACATAACAAGTCATCCGAGTATGCAGCTTGGCGGCGGCCAGGCGCATGCTGCGCAGGCGCTGCTTGATTCAAGCGTCAGGCATAAATTAAGGAACGTGGAGCAGTCAGATATGAAGGCAATCTGGAAAGACAGTGTAATAGCACAATCCGATGAAACATTAGTCATTGAAGGAAATCATTACTTCCCGGCAGAATCGGCCAGAATGGAGTTTCTGAAAGACAGCGACACAAAATCTGTCTGTCCGTGGAAGGGAACCGCCAGCTACTACAACATAAATGTTGATGGCGAAACCAACCCGGACGCTGCCTGGCATTATCCGGACCCCAAGGACGCCGCGAGCGAAATCCGAGGTCGAATCGCATTCTGGAAAGGCGTGCAGGTCATTGAGTAAGATGTCGTGGAATTACATCCGACCAGTGCCGGCAATCGGACGTCCCTGCGGCAAGAGTCAGCCATGGCGGCCTGACTCAAACCAAGGAGTCTCCGGCAAATCCGAGGCGGTTCGGGAGCAAGAGAGTACAAACGCCAGGCGACGACCCAGGTATTGGAGGTAGCAAATGAAAATCCGCATTACTCTCGTAGCCACTGTGGCTGTGGGTCTTCTCCCGGTTGCGTCAGCACAGGAGCCGGCTTCTGTTGAGGATCTCGCTTGGTTGGCCGGGTGTTGGGTGAGTGTCGGTGGCGAGGCCGGCTCGGGCGAGCAATGGACGGTTCCCGCTGGCAAGACTTTGCTCGGCGTCAGCCGAACGGTCAGAAATTCAAAGACAGTGGCATACGAGTTCCTGCGGATTCGCGAGACCGAGGCTGGCGAGATCGAGTACGTTGCAAAACCCTCGGGACAGAGCGAGGCAAGCTTCCTCATGGTGCGGCTATCTGAACGCGAAGTCGTCTTTGAAAACCCTGCCCACGACTTTCCACAGCGCATCATTTATCGCCTGGAGGCCGGGGGGAGCCTCTTGGCGAGTATTGAGGGCGAGGTAAAAGGTGAGGTCAGGACGGTCGATTTTCCCATGAAGCGGGTCGACTGTGAGTCACAGAGCGTCAGCCCGTAGCGTCGTGTCGCCACAACGCACGCCGTTTGCGCTGCGCCGGTACGCCCGATATCCGTGATGTGTTCACGATTTGATAATGTTATCGGGAATTTGGCGCCTGTGGCATGTCCGTTACGACCTGGTTTGGCGACAGGTATTCCGTGTGATCGCGCGCGAATTATCGATAATCATTTTTGCCGGACGATTTGGTTGGCGCTCGAAAACAGCATCAGGCAAAATGCCGCAAACGTATGGCGCCATATGCAAAAAGAAAATACGAGGATAACCTGGAAAATTGAAAACACTAAAACATCTATTTGACAGTAATTTGGCGTGGGCGGCTTCAATCAAAAAAGAGGACCCGGAGTTTTTCACCCGGTTATCGAAGCAGCAAGATCCCGAGTATCTATGGATTGGCTGTTCGGATAGCCGAGTCCCTGCCAATCAAATAACAAATTTGCAACCTGGCGAAGTTTTCGTTCATCGGAATATCGCCAATGTTGTCGTGCATACAGATTTGAATTGTCTTTCCGTAATACAATTCGCCGTGGAGGTTCTCAAGGTAAAACATATAATTATTTGCGGTCATTATGGCTGTGGCGGGGTAAAGGCGGCATTGGAAAATCAGGAACACGGGCTGATAGATAATTGGTTGCGCCATGTCAGGGATGTCATGCGCTTCAATGCTGAGCAATTTGACGGGCTCGAGCACGACAAGAAGCTGGATTTGCTCTGTGAGTTAAATGTGAAAGAGCAGGTCACAAATGTTTGCAACACCACTATTGTCCAGAATGCATGGAAACAAGGAAAAGAACTTTCTGTACACGGTTGGATTTACAGCATAGAAAACGGGATCCTGAAGGATCTGGATACTTGCGTTACCTTAAGAGATGCATAGATTTGGGAGGCTGAGCCAATGTTGATCTTGATAACCGGGCTCGTTCTTTTTTTCGGTGTCCACCTCGTGCCATTTTTCCCCACTTTCAGAAATTCGCTGTACGAGAGACTGGGCGAGAAAAGATACAAAGGCGGGTTTTCTCTGATAGCGGTGCTTGGGCTGGTCTTGATAGTGTTCGGTTATTCGCGTGCGGTTTATGCGGATTTGTGGATACCACTCTCCTGGTCCAGGGACCTAGCGCTTTATCTGATGCCGGTTTCCCTGACTTTGTTCGCTGCGGCAAACATGAAAACGATGATTCGCCGTTATCTTCGCCACCCCATGGCCCTGGGAACGATAATCTTCGCCGCCGTCCACTTGTCCGCAAATGGTGACCTGGCATCTGCGCTGCTGTTCGGTTCCTTTGGTCTTTACGCGATACTGTCGGTGATATCGGGCGAAACGCGGGGACGGGCGCTTGGCGATGGCTCCGCCGCGGTCAAATACGACTTGTTCTCCATAGTGGGTGGCGTAGGGGTTTACCTTGTTGTTTTGAAGTTTCATGGCGCTTTATTCGGCGTCAGCGTGTTATAGCGCGCAGCCGACGGAGACCAAATGGCGCAGCTTCCGGAGATTCGATGGCCAAATCACTACGAACCGAACCGGTGCCCGATTCATGTTCGCAACGAACTGGATATGGCTGCTTCGCCGGAGAAAGTGTGGGCGTGGTTATCTCGGCCAACGCTGTGGCCAGACTGGTATGCCAATTCCGCGAATGTCGAAATCCTTGAAGGGCCAGGCCCGGACCTCAAAGAGGGCACCCTTTTCCGCTGGAAGACATTTGGCATTACGATCGAATCCACGGTCCTCGAGTGTGTGCCTGATGAGCGTATCGCATGGGAAGCTCACGCCTTCGGCATCGATGTCTATCATGCGTGGGTCCTGCAACCATCCGCCAAGGGTTGCCTCGTGGTTACTGAGGAGACGCAACACGGTTGGCTGGCAAGGCTCGGGACTATTTTCATGCCGAATCGAATGCACAAATACCACCAGCTGTGGCTTGAAGGGCTAGAAAACAAGGCCCGCGCGGGTTTTCCGCCGGTAGAATAACCTTGCCACCGGATTTAGCGGTGAAGCCCTAGTGCACACCCATGATCGTGCCGGCCTGGTGCCAGGCAATCCGCGAGACCTTGCAACGTGACACAGTTGGTTGAAGTCATTTTCAGCCAATGCAAAAGTGTTCCACGCCCAATCCAGTTTGTGGAGCATGGTTTTGAGAAGACCAGGAAAATTTTCTGCACTTTTTCGTATCCCGTTGATTGTCCGCATGCTGCGCATCGGCATCCGGCTTTTGCCCATATTGATCATGATGGACCTGGGTTACCTGATCGGCATTTGGCCGGACTGGGATTTATATGCGGAAGGTCCGATTCAGAGATCCAGTTTCATCAGCAGTTACGAATTCGAGCGGCACCGCCACAAAGACTGGCCCAGGCTCCGCTGGAACCCGGTCCGCATCGAGACTGTCCCGCGCGGCATGATTCGCGCGTTAATCGTTGCCGAGGATGCCAACTTCTATTCTCACCGGGGTGTGGATATCGATGCGCTCAAGGAAGCCATGGAATACAACCTCTCCGAGAAACGTCTCGTGTATGGCGGCAGCACGATCTCACAACAAACCGTCAAAAACGTTTTTTTGAGCCCCTCGCGCAATCCCTTGCGCAAGTGGCACGAACTGGTCCTGACGATCGGTATGGAAAGAAGCCTGAGCAAAAAACGCATACTCGAACACTACCTCAACGTGGCCGAGTTTGGCCGCGGCATCTACGGCGTCGATGCCGCCGCTCGTTATTACTGGGGCATTCCCGCATCCAGGCTTTCCAACCGGCAGGCCATCGAGCTGGCGGCCACACTGCCGTCGCCGGCCGATAACAACCCGAAGACGCGTACCAAATCTTTCAACCGGCGCGTCAAAAAAATACAGCGGTATTTCTAACGGTTTATTTTTCTTTGCGGCGGGGCTTGCCTAGATCTGTTCTCCTTTTTCCATGATGTCGCCAAAGACATCCGGCTCGTCCGGGTTTTCATCCTCGTCATAGTAATCGCCGCCGGTAAAAGCCAGCGCGCCGGACGAAAAAGTCGTTCCATAAGTGACCACCAGCGACATCGTTTGCCCCATCCCGGAAAAAAATTCCCGTTCGCTCAGGACTGACAAGGGATGAATGAATGCGCTCCAAACCGCGCCTTGTGCGATCGCGTAACGGGCATCCAGTGCGGTTTCGAAATTGGCCTGCATCAGTCGGACCAGCTGTCCTTCGCTCAGGATCGCTGCGTTGCTAACCGGCGACATAATGCGAATCCGGTCGGCATTATCATCGCCGATCACATAGATGGGCATATCCCGATAGTTGATTTGCCACGAATTTCCGTTGCGAATGGCATCCGCATCGATGCGCCTGACCAGTTCATCTATCCTGTCCAGGGTCATCGGTACGCCGAGCGCGGCCGGCGGTTCGCCGGGTTGGTCAAGGTCTTGTGCGGTCGAATCGGTCAGCAGGAAAATGAGTGACATCGAAACCAGCGTCAAAAACCGAGCGATATTGACCATGAAGGGTCTCCTGTCTGTTTGTGACCGATGGCGCCGCCGAGGATTTCGGCTTCGCGGTATAAAATCTCCATCAAAAGAGACCGTTGAATTGGCCAATATATGACGACATTCGGTTTCCCATCAACTATCCTCGCAGGAAGTGGCGAGCCATGTTTGCGTTGACGAACCACGATCATTTATGAACATCAGGCCGGTCAAAAGAGTCATATCCGCGCTGGAGACCAGCGATGGCGCCGGTGTCAGATTGCGCCGCAGCCTGGGCCAGTCCCAGTGGGCACACCTTGACCCTTTTCTGCTGCTCGATGAATTCAACTCCGACGATCCGGATGACTACATTGGAGGATTCCCGTCGCACCCTCATCGAGGCTTTGAAACAGTTACCTATATGCTGGCTGGTCGCATGCTGCATGAGGATCACATGGGAAACCGCGGCGAGCTGGAACCGGGGGCGGTCCAATGGATGACTGCGGCCGGCGGGATTATTCATTCCGAGATGCCGCAACAACAGGATGGTCTGCTGCGCGGGTTCCAGTTATGGGTCAACCTGCCCGGCTCGTTGAAAATGGCGCCGGCCAGCTATCGCGATATCAAACCGGACGACGTACCGCAGGTCCGTTTGTCCGGTGGCGGTATGGCGAAAATTATCGCGGGCCATTTCGAGGCGCAGAACCAGCAGACGGTCGGCGCGGTCACCGGCAACGCGACCGCTGTCGATTTTTTCGATCTGGAGCTGGTTCCCGGCGAGGTGCTCGAATGCGCGGTGGCGCCTGATCGCAACGCTTTTTTCTACGTTTATGACGGGCAGGCACACTCGGGGGAGCCGGGCCAGCTGACCGGTGTGGATCGGTGGCAGGCAGCATTGCTCGGCGCAGGCGACCACTGGCGGGTCGAAGCCGGTGGTCAGGGGGCGGGTATTTTGTTCCTTTCGGCAATACCGACGGGAGAGCCCGTTGCACAGCAAGGGCCTTTCGTGATGAACACGCGCGAGGAAGTCGAGCAGGCCATGCGCGACTATCGCGATGGAACCTTGACTGGTCACGCGGGCTGACCGGATGCTGTCTGCTGCACAATTGACCGGCCGCAAGGACAGCCACGTGCTACCGGTTGAGGAACTGGGCATGCAGCTTCACCCGCTGGCGGCACAGGCGTTTCTGGCGCTGACTGCGATGGCGGCCGATGACGGCATAGAACTGGAAGCCGTCAGCGCTTTTCGCACCTTCGATACCCAGCTCGAAATCTGGAATGCGAAATACCGCGGCGACCGACCGTTATACGATGCAGACGGCATCGAGCTGGACCACTCGTTGCTGGACAAGGGTGAACTGGTGACGGCCATTCTTCGTTGGTCGGCTTTACCTGGCGCGAGCAGGCATCACTGGGGCACCGAGCTGGATGTTATCGACCGGGCAGCGGTTCCCGAAGGCTACCGGATCCGGTTGATGAAAGACGAGTTCGCCAGCGATGGCGTTTTCTGGAAGCTTGGCGAGTGGCTCGAAAAGCGCCTGCCGGAGACCGATTTTTACCGGCCCTACATGGGATTCTATGATGGCGTTCAACGCGAACCGTGGCATTTGAGTTTTGCGCCGGTGTCGGTACAGGCGTTGCAGTCAATGACCGTAGAGATCCTGAAAGAAGCGTTGGCTGGCAGCGATGTGCTGGGGCTGGATATTATTTCGGCGCAGCTGCCGGAAATATTTTCGCAATATGTACTGAATGTCAGTGACCCGCGGTGATGGCAAACACGACAGGCCGCTAACCGGCGAGTTTCTTGAGATCTGCGGCCGCCAGTTTCTGGATTACGGTGATCGCGTCGTCCTCATCCGGCTGCCAGGAAAAAACCGGCGGCTCGCGTCTGAGCAGGTCCCATTTTCCGGAATCGATAATGTGCTGGAGGTAGTCCATGCTTTGCCGGATTGACTCCAGGTATGGATTTTTTCCGTTAAAAAGCACTTCCAGGTATTTGTAGCCGCTGTTAAACGTGCCATCCAGCCGCTCTTTCATTACCTGGTCGAAGAACATCGGGGTCCGGCGCAGCAATTCTTCGGGTGTCCATTCAGGCTCGTCAGGCCCGTCGCCGTCCAGCAAATTGACGCCACCCAGCACGAATTCCGGGAACAGGCGATCCCGGCATTTTTCCAGGTAACAACGATCTGCCATTTGCGCAATCATGTCCCCGGTCGCGACCAGGTGACCCAGTCGCATGTCCAGAGAATCGTCGACATGGATTTCATCCAGTGGAATTTCATAACCGGTGAAATGCACAATGATGCTGGCCAGTTCCGCCTGGTCTGCCAGGCCGATGGTCGGCAGATATGATTTCAGAAGTTCAGCGCTGCGCGCTACATGCGACTGAGTCAACTCGGCCCCGTGACGATAAATCGCATCTTCTTTATCTTTCCGGATGAAGCCGGCATCGTGAAAAAGTGCGACGATTATGCCGAGCTGCGCACGCCTGGCGCCAAGGCGCTGATCTGACGGAACGGTCAGATCATGCCCAGTGAGAATTCTCGCAACCGCCAGCGACATATCCAGCGTGTGTTGAATATCGTGATAAACCGTGTCGCAGCCAAGGTAGCCGGGCCACTTTCCGGTAAACAGCTTTTCAAAATCCACGTACGCCTGGCGTGCATGGGTAAATTTCTCGTCGGGAAATGCCTTGGCGAGCGTTTCAAACACCGCCGCCGTTACGGCTGCCGGCGAGCTGACCTGCACCGTGTTTGTTACATCGTAGTCGCTTTGTCTGTATGGCTGCATATTGGTGGCGCTCGCCTGCTTCGAAGCCCGGCTTTGGGCCCAAAGACTATCTGAGTCTAATTAAATGCGGTCGTCTACATCAAGCGATGAAGCGTAATTAAGGGAAAAGAGGGGCAAAAAGCGTTTATTTTGTGACGCAGTTCACACTTTCCGGAGCCTGATTCAAGGATTGGGGCCGAAAATGGCGCTCACCGGCGCGTGGTCGGATGGGCGCTCCAGGGTCCGCGGCTCAATATCGACATCGCAGGAAAGGCATTTCCCAGCGAGGCTTTCGCTGGCCAGCACCAAGTCGATTCGCAGGCCCCGATTGCGTCTGAATGCACCGGCACGGTAATCCCACCAGCTGAAAATATTGTCGGCTTGTTCAAATTGACGGAAGGTGTCCACCATTCCCAGATCGAGAATCTTTTTCAGCGCATCGCGCTCCTTGTCGCTGACCAGGACATTCCCTATCCAGCCTTCCGGGTCGTGTACATCCCGGTCATCGAGGGCAATATTGAAATCACCCAGAACCACAAGATTCGAGAACATGGAGATTTGCTTTCGCAAGAAGTCATGCAGCGCGTCAAGCCAGTTCAGTTTGTAATCGTATTTGTCCGAGCCTACGGTCTGGCCATTGGGTACATACAGATTGATTACCCTGTAATCGCCGATTGTCGCCGCCAGTACCCTGCGCTGTTGATCCTCAAAATCCGGTAATTCGTTGACCAGGTCGACCGGCTCTTCGCGGCTGAGGATCGCTACACCGTTGTAAGTCTTCTGGCCGTTGGCGACCGCGCGGTAACCACATGCCGCGATTCGCTCGTGGGGGAACAGGTCGTTGGTGATTTTCAGTTCCTGTAAAGCAAGCACGTCGGGTTGGTTTTGCTGCAACCAGTCGCAAACATGCTCTATCCGGACTCGCAGTGAATTGACATTCCAGGTGCTGATCTTCATTCGGGGAAGCTGGACATTTTGGGCGCAAGATACGAGTTCATGAGTAGATCAGAGCTTCTTTAGCTCGGTGCCGGCGCGCGATCCAGAATTCCGGCCTGCACTAGCAGCGCGTCGGGGCGGGGCGGCCGGCCACGAAAGGCGACAAAATTTTCCATCGCTCCCCTGGCGCCACCCTGGGCAAGGATATTTTGCCGGTATCGGTCGGCAACCTCATGATTGAATAATCCTTCTTCGCTGAATGCTGCGTAGGCATCTGCCGCCAGGACCTCGGCCCATTTATAGCTGTAATAGCCAGCGGCGTACCCGCCTGCAAAGACATGGGAAAAGCCGTTGGCAAAACGGTTCCAGTCCGGTACGGGGACGATGGAAATTTCTTCGCGTACATCGCGTAGCGTTTCCAGGATTCTCGCTCCCCTGGCCGGGTCATAGTCGGCATGAAGGCGCAAGTCGAAGATCGCAAGCTCGAGCTGCCGCAGCATTTGCAAACCCGACTGGAATTGCCGGCTACCGAGCAAGCGGTCAACGACGTCCTGAGGCAGGGGTTCGCCTGTCTCGAAATGACCGGAAACCATCGACAGCACCTCGGGTTCCCAGGCGAAGTTCTCCATGAGTTGGCTGGGGAGTTCGACAGCGTCCCACGGGACCCCATTGATACCGGCCACGCTCGGGTAACTCGCCTGGGTCAGCAGGTGATGCAAGGCATGGCCGAACTCGTGGAACAAGGTGACGACATCTGAATGCGTGAGCAGCGCCGGGCGGCCGGCCAGCGGCCGCATAAAGTTGCAAACCAGGTAGGCAACCGGCTGCTCGCAGACCTGGCGGGTCCTGACTCGGCCGATACACTCATCCATCCATGCGCCGCCGCGCTTGGCAGGCCGTGCGTACAAGTCCACATAGAGGCCACCGATAAGCTCGCCGTCCGCGGCGCGCAGCTCGTAAAAGACGGTGTCGTCGTGCCAGGTATCGATATCGTTACGCGGCTCCAGCCGGATGCCAAACAAGCGGGTTGCCAGCGAGAACAAACCCGGCAGGACGCGATCGACCGGGAAATAAGGCCGCAGTTCTTCCTCAGAGATTCCGCAACGCGATTGCTTCAGTTTTTCGCTGTAATAGGCGAGATCCCATGCGGCCAGTTTTTTTCCGGCGAAATCCACCAGTTCCGCCAATTCTTCCTTGCCCCGATGGGCTGATTTCTGCGCGAGGTCGGTGAGGAAAGAGAAAACCTCTGTTACCGAGCCCGCCATTTTTGGCGTCATTGAGTACTCGGCGAAATTATCGAAATCGAGCAGGCGGGCGTTCGCATGTCGCAGGCCCATGATTTCTTCCATGATCTCGAAGTTGTCCCAGCGTCCCGCATGCGGTCCCTGGTCGGATGCCCGGGTAACCCAGGCCTCGTAAAAGGACTCCCGCAGCTCACGGTTGTCCGCGTGGCTCATAACGGCATGGTAGGTTGGCTGGTCCAGCCGCAACAACCAGCCATCGGCATTTTCATCGCGAGCGCTTGCCGCGGCCGATTCCAGCAGGCTGGCCGGCAGACCGCCAACAATCGCCGGATCGCTGATTTGCCTTTGCCAGGCATTACCGGCATCGAGCAGGTTTTCCTCGAACCTGGATTGCAGTGTCGCCAGCTTGCTGGCGTTCTCCGCAAACAACTGTTGCTTGTCGCGTTCCAGGCCAACCCCACCCAGGCGAAAGTCCTGAATCGCGAGTCTTAAAACCTGCCTTTGTTCCGCGCTCAGATCGTCGTCATCCTGTTCGGTCTTGCAATAGGCCCGGTAAAGGAGCTGGTCCTGGCCGAGTCCAGTAAAAAAGTCGCTTAGAAGGGGCAGGCATTGGTTGTAGGCCTGCCGCAACTCGGGTGTGTTGACCACGCTGTTCACGTGGCTGACCGGCGACCAGGCTCGTGAAATCTGATGATTGAGTAGCTCCATCGGTAGCACCGTGGTCTCCCAGCCGGGTTCCGCCTGGCGAATTGTCTTCAGTTTCTCGCGGGCGTCTGCGAGCATTTCACGGACCGCAGGCACAATCTTTTCGGCCTTCAGCGAAGAAAAAACGGGCAGACCCGAATAACTACTTTGTTCCTGGGTAACGATGTCCATGGATCTCATGCGTGGCAGGAGCCGCAAAAATCGGTGAATCTTAGCAGGCTGGAGTCATGGATTCAGCCCAGCCGCATGCTGATCAGCGTTACGCCCACAGCCAGCAACAGGAAGAACAGGCTGAGCCCCAAAACTGCGCCCCGCCGATAGTGTTTGATGACTTGTGCCTGGTTTTTCGCCGCCATCAGGAAGCTTCGGTCATCGGGCGGTGCGCCGATCACCGCGATGCCCGGGTGGCGAAACTCCTGGACGTGCTCCCTGCGAACCAGCGCTTCGGCTTCCCGGCGGGCTATTTCCCATTCCTTGAGATCCAGAACGCCATCGTTGTCCTTATCGTAAAGCCTGACCAGCATGGTTTGTCGGGATTTCCAGTCGGCCAGCACCAGGCGTACTTCCTCGGCAAAATTGCCGGTTTGCGCCGCCCGGTGGGTGGTCAGGTAGCCGACCACGAGCAAGGGATCGCCGGCGTGCATTCGTCTCTCGGTATAGCGATAACGACCGAAAACGCCGCTCCCTTTTTTTTCTGGCCAGGCACTACTCCCGCGCCAGCTTTGGGTAGCGCTGGGGAAAACCTCGGCGCCTTCGGGGTCGACGATGCAGCGACCGGAGGAGTCCTCGAGCTCGAACAACGCCTCGCTGCTGCCGCTATTGATGGTTTGCCAGCGGCTATGGCGGGTCTTGTTGACCGTGTAGGTTTTGCGCTCCTCAATAGTAAAGGACCACCAGGTACAGGCGGTCCCGGTCAGCGGCGCGATGACCGGTTCGCCGTCAAGCCGCCTGCCGGTGCCTTCAAATTCCACGTAGCCCTGGCTTGCGGACCGAATCAGTGAGGTCGGCGTATCTTCCAGGAGCCTGGATTTGTGCAGGCCCTTGAAGGCCTTGATGAAACTCAGCGCCGAAAAGCCCAGCGCGGCCAGAGACCAGAACCAGAACTCGGCCGCATCCCAGGCCTGGACCTGGGCTGTAATTTCAGTCAGCCCGGGCAGGTTCATGAAGCTATTCGAA
>Ga0209980_10001199_pt1 | contig 14288 bp, 15 predicted proteins | sample CR02metaG_FD_183611 | JGI IMG/M metagenome (GOLD analysis project Ga0209980, IMG submission 183611) | Deep subsurface microbial communities from Mariana Trench to uncover new lineages of life (NeLLi) - CR02 metaG (SPAdes) (version 2) | ecosystem: Environmental > Aquatic > Marine > Ocean trench... | reverse complement strand
CATTCCTTTGTTATTCCTTATAGTGTTTGTCGCACCAGCTTTTCAAAAAAAGAAAAAAATTCCTTGTTTAATTCACTTTTCAAGTCATTTCTATAGAAGATTATTCGGTTAATCTATACAGGATTATCCGATTTTTGAATAAACAATGATACGAATGGCAAATTACATAATATCCAAGTTTTAGAAAATAACAATGCCACAATCACAAACAATCCAATTAGCACCTGATCTGCAAATCTGCCGGATACTAAATGGAATGTGGCAAGTAGCTGGAGGACACGGTCAAATCAATAGTGACTCTGCAATTTCAGAGATGTTAGAGCATCACAGGTCAGGATTTTGCACATGGGACATGGCAGATATTTATGGACCAGCAGAGGAGTTTCTTGGTAAATTCAGAAAAGTACTAGATGAAAATGAGCTTTCAAAAATGCAAGCCCTGACAAAGTTTGTTCCAAATACTGGACCAATGAGTAGATCAATTGTAGAACACTACATAGACCAGTCAATCCAAAGAATGAATGTAAAATCAATTGATGTATTACAGTTTCATTGGTGGGACTATAATGATACAAGCTACCTTGATGCCTTGCATCACCTAACAAAACTACGTGATGAGGGAAAGATAAAGCACCTTGGTCTGACTAATTTTGATACAGAGCGAATTCAAATCATGGTAGAGCAAGGATTCGCACTTGTCTCAAACCAAGTCCAGTATTCGATAATAGACCAAAGACCTGAGGTTAAGATGACTCCATTTTGTCAAAAACATGACATAAAGTTACTAACCTATGGAACTTTACTTGGGGGATTTTTATCGGAAAAATATATTGGAGCATCTGAACCCACACGGGCAGAGCTTGATACACTAAGCTTACAAAAATACAAAAACATGATTGATGCCTGGGGAGGATGGTCACTCTTTCAGAAACTACTTGCAGTGCTAGAGCAAATTGCACAAAAACATAATGTAGGTATTGCAAATGTTGCAACAAGATTCATTTTAGATAAGCCGTCTGTTGCAGGAGTAATCATCGGGGTAAGACTTGGAATATCAGAACATAGAGTTGAGAATGCCCGAGTCTTTGGGCTTGAGCTTGACTCTGAAGACCATGAAAAGATAAAATCAGTTACCATACAATCCAACAACCTCTTTGAGGTAATAGGGGATTGTGGGGATGAATACAGATGAGAAATCAAAAGTAATCTATACAGGATTATACCTTAACAAAAATTTGAGGCTAAAACTGGAATTTTTTGTGGAAAAGTTGCAAAACTAATTGAATTTGGTGGGCCCGAAGGGCTTCGATCCCTTGGCTCACCGGTTATGAGCCGGTTACTCTACCAAGCTGAGTTACGGGCCCCACGAAAAAAGGTTCTATCCTGAATATAAAATGTTATAGAGATTAACAGTAAGATTCGTAACAACTATCAAGTAACAAGTTTTGTGCAGAAATTGAAATGTCCGCAACTTGTGTTAATGTTTCAGAATCTGTAGAAGATTTTTCTAAAATATTTCTCCAAGATGCTGTATGTCTAATGTCAGCTTCTGTATGCAATTTGAAATATTCTGTTGCTTCTTCGCTTGAAATTCCATAAAACTCTGCCAATCCATCTAATTTTATCTGACTAATTTTTGGAATCTCTTTTTCAAAAGCATACATTGCACATGCTCCACTCTCATAGGTATTCATTAAAGAAGCAAGTAAAGAAACTGCTTGTTTTGTTTTTTCACGACCTTCATATTGTTTTAATTCTTCTTTAGAAACTCCAAGTGCTCCAGCAAATTTTATCCAAGGTGCAATATGAGATGATTCTTCTTCTTGATTGTAAACTAGTTCATTGACAGCAGAATCAGGAGCTTGTTCAATGATTGGAGACATAAAAGATGGAACAGCTTTTACAAGTTGAAAATATTCTTTTGAATAACCAGCTAATGATTCTAATTTGAGTTTTCCATCAGACCACATTTCATAAAATGGATGTTTTAACAAACTTCTTTCTTCTATCATGTCATCAATTTTTTTAATCAAAGAATTCATGTGTGTCGTCTAAATCAGCCAATAAAAAAATCTTTTGTGGTGAAAACGATTTTAAGGACAAAATAACCGATGCAAATGGGCTCCAGTGGTGTAGACCGGTCAAGCATATCGCCCTTTCAAGGCGATGATCTCGGGTTCAAAATCTCATAAGATGAAATTCCCGACTGGAGCACCAAGATTTAATTACTTTGCATCAAGAGTTTTCACTGGAACAGTTTTGGACAGAAAAAACATCGAAACTAATCCTCTAATTGAGACCTATGGAAGGTACATCAAAAGAATTGATGAGGCGTTAGATGCAGAACTTGGTCTTTATTCAGAGTCTGAATTCATAGAACCACTCAAGTATTCACTTGATGGGGGTAAACGAATTAGGCCCATAATTTTGATTCTTGCTGCTGAAAGCGTTGGCAAGGTTGATGATAACACCTATTCTGCAGCTTGTGCAGTAGAATTTTTGCATACAGAATCTGTAATTCATGATGACATTATAGATGAAGAAACTTTGAGAAGACGAAAGGATCCATTTCACATCAAATACGGTTACAACACTGCAATTCTTACTGGTGATTTTGTTTTAGGATTAATTCTAAACATTTCATCAAGATTGAACAATCCAAGAATTACCAAAGACTTGTCTACTACTGCCATGCTAATGAGTGAGGGTGAAATCCTTGAGGGTAGGCTTGAAACAAGTGAGGATGTTACCTTTGATGACTATCTCAAGGTAATTGAATACAAAACATCTACTGCATTTGAGGTTGCAGCAAGACTAGGAGGAATAATTGGTGGCGGAACAGAAGAACAAATTGAGGCACTGACTGATTATGGAAAAAACATTGGAATTGCATATCAAATTAAAGATGATCTTATTGATTGGAAAAATGAAGACAAGTTATTCAATTTGTTAATCAAAAAAAGTACCGACCCAAGAGTTGTTTTTGATAAAATGGAAGAGTTGTTAAAAGATTTTTCTACAAAAGCGAAAATTGGTTTAAGAAAAATTCAAGATAACGATGCAAAGTTGCATCTAGAAGAACTGATTAAATTTACTATTCTAAGGGGAAGCGCTTAACGTTAGTGTTGGCGCAGCAATCCTTGCAAATTCTATAATTGGTTCTGGATACACTCCCAATCCTACCATGAAGATTATTGAGAATATCATTACAGCAATTACAGCTTTTGGTTCTGAAACTCTTTTTTCTGTCTCTCCTTCAAAGTACATCTTTCGAATAATCCAAGCATAGTAAGCTAGTGACAGTGCGCTGTTTAGTACGCCAGCTATTGCCAACCACGGGGCCCATCCCAATAACGGTCCTGCATCAAGTGCAGATCCAAACAACATCAACTTACTCCAGAATCCATTTAGTGGTGGAACACCAGCTAATGCAAGAAGTGAAATCATTAATCCTAATGCAGTGATTGGCATTTTTCTTCCCAATCCCTTTATCTTATCAAGGTGTGTTGAGCCAAGAGCTATGACAATTCCTGCAACTGCAATGAATGCGGAGCCTTTCATGACAGCATGGTTCATTATGTGAAAAAGTGACGCTTGAAGACCAATATCTGAAAACGGAGCAATTGAAAGACCAATCAAGATGTAACCAGCATGTCCAATGCTAGAATATGCGAGAATTCTTGCAAGATTCTTTTGCATGATTGCTGCAATGTTTCCTATTGTCATTGTCATTATAGCAATAATTCCAAGAGCGAGAACCCAATCAAGATTAAGCGCAACTGTTCCCATAATTATTACTCTAATCATAGCTGCAAATCCGGCCTTCTTTGTTCCAGCAGCTAATAGTGCACTAATTGTTGGTGGCGCCCCTTCGTAAGTATCTGGAAGCCACATGTGGAATGGAACTAGTCCCATCTTGAATCCAAATCCTGCAATAAACAAACCAATTGATAACAAAGCAAGCGGTAGCATTGATGCATCAATTGTTGCAAATCCTTGAATTACTTCACCAATGTTTGTGGAACCTGTAATTCCATATGCAATTGAAATTGCGTAAATTATGATTGCAGATGATAATGCACCAAACAAAAAGTACTTGAGTGCAGCTTCGTTTGAGCTTGGATCCTTTTTCATATATCCTGCAAGGATGTATGTTGGAATGCTCATCAACTCCCACGCAATAATTAACATTACAAGGTCTGTTGAATATGCAATGAGAACCATACCAATTGTGGATAATAGAATTAGGGAATAGTAAACGGCTGGGTAGTTTTTGTTTCTCATGTAATTGAAGGAGCCAACCGTTGTGAAGATTGCAACAATTAGCATTGCAATTGCAAAGAATCCACCAAAGGTATCATCAACTAGAACATCTTCTGAAAAGAGAATTCCTTGTGTAACATGATCACTAGCTAGTTGGTATGCAACATAACCAATTGAAGCAATTAATGCACCAAAAGCAATTACAGCATAGAAAGAGTTGGAACCAGTTTCTTTTCTTGCAATACTAATTATTGGAATTAGTACTCCGACGGTTCCAAGGATTGCAATCAAAACAATTGGAGTTGATGTAACGTCGATCATTTTCTCATCACCCTACATCAACAAAATCAGGACCACAAAGAGGATTCCTGCTCCAAATACGAATAGATATGATTGTGCAACACCGGTTTGAGTTCCCTGAACTACTTTTGCGGTCCATGCAGTAGCCCTTGTCATTCCCAGGTTCATTCCAACATCAATTACCGTTCTCTCAAAGTATCTGAATACTCCTCGTGAAATCCATAATGGGGCTATCACAAAGAACCAGTAGATTAGTGCGTTTAGGTACCATCGGTTTAGAAAAAATTTGTGAATTGCATAAAAGAAAATATTTGAATTTACAAACTTGACAGGATCAACCCATCGTCCAATGTAGAATATGTATCCCAAACCAAATCCAGTTGCAAATGCAATTAAAGATGCACCAAGTGCGATTGGATTAAGTCCAGCCAAAACTCCTGGCAATCCAGATTCTTCTACGACAAGCTGAACTGTGTGAATTCCAAATGAATTTTCAAGATATTCTGTAAATAGTTCATGTATTCCTTCTTCCGCAGAAAATCCAATTATGCCAATTCCAATTGTTAGAGTCGCTAAAATTCCGTAAGGAATCCACATTGATTTTGGTGCATCATGAATCTGGTGTCCTTCTGATTCCATTTTTTTAATGTGTTTGCTCTTTGGTCCAAAGAACACCATTCCAATCATTCTTGTTGTGTAAAATGCTGTGATTACTGCAGTTAGTACTGCAATTGTAAAGATTGGTAATGCCCATTCGTTTCCAGACTCGTAAACTGCTGCAAAGACTGCATCCTTGCTCCAGAAACCTGTTGTAATAAACGGTGCTCCCATCAGTCCAAGACCTGCAGCCCACATAAACACGTACGTCTTTTTTATATGCTTGCGCAAGCCACCCATGTCTGTCATAAATCGTGAACCAACAATGTGCAACAACGACCCTGCTGCCATGAACAATGAAGCTTTAAACATTGCGTGTGAAATTAGATGGTAGAATCCTGCAGTGTAACCATCAACAAATTGTTCAGAAAGTCCTGCAACACCAAGTGCCATCATCATGTATCCAATTTGAGAACCTGTAGAATATGCAAGTACCTTTTTGATTTCTGGATTAACTACTGCTTGTGTTGCAAGTAATAATGCAGTTATTGCACCAACCCATGCAATAATTTCAAAGAATTGATCAAGGAATATTCCAGCTGCTGCCAATGAGAAGAAGAGAGGTCCTAATCTTGCTACCAAGAAGACTCCAGCCTTGACCATTGTTGCTGCGTGGATAAGGGCTGAAACAGCAGATGGGCCAGTCATAGCCTCGAGAAGCCATTCATTTAGTGGGAATTGTGCTGATTTTCCGACTGCACCTCCAAATAGTAATACTGCTGCAGGTACCAAAAGACCCTCAGCTGACATGTTAACGGCCCAGGTTGTATCTGCAACTAATTCTTTTAATCCAAATGTTCCAGCAAATGCAAAAATCAAAAACATTCCAGCAAGCATCATGACATCACCAACCTTTGTCATGATGAATGCCTTAATACCGGCGTGTGTTGGTGAGTAGTATTCTGTTATTCCAAGAGCTGTATATCCTTCTTTTCCAACATGATGTTGTGATTTGTCACGATACCAGAAGGCAATCAGTGCATAAGATGCAAGACCTACACCTTCCCATCCAAAGAAAATTTGTAACAAGTTGTCTGAAAGAACAATTAATTGCATTGAACCAATAAAGAACAACATCCAGAACCAGAAACGTACAATGTCTTTGTCACCTTTCATGTAACCAATACTATACACCATAATCAAGAAAGAAATCCATGCAACAACATTTGCCATAATTATTGCAAGAGGATCAGCTAGTACACCTGCTTTCAAACCAATTGAATCAATCCAAGAAACTTGATCATGAATTTCATTACCTCCAAGAGCTCCTGGAAGCAATGATGCAGCAAACAAAGCGCTGGCAAGCGCCATGCCAACTGCAAAGTATCCTGTTGCTGTTTTTGATCCTTTACCAATCGCAGGAGCAATTAATGCACCAGCAAATGGAATAATCCAAATAGCCCATGCAGCTATAGTTCCAAGATCAAATCCTAAAGCTTCAGTTGCCATTAACTAGACCCCCAACACTCCTGTCATGTATGGAATAATTTTTTCAAAGAAAATGTCTGGATAAATTCCAAGAACAATTGTAAATCCTGCAAGAACCATCATTGGAGCTATCATGTACCAACTTGCTTCTTTGACGTTTGTCAAATTTTCAGGAAGTTTTCCTAAGAATACTCGTTTAAACATCCAGAGAATGTAAGACATTGTAAGAACTGTTGCAACTAGTCCAAGTCCAAACAACACCATTCTTAGAGTAGAGCCTTCTTCTATGGCGGTCTCAAGTGCGCCATAAAATAGGGTCCATTCGCCCATGAATCCACTTGTTGGAGGCACGCCCATGATTGTGAGGGCACCAATAAAGGCACAGGTTGCAGTGATTGGCATTTTACTTGCCAGTCCTCCAAGTTGTCTAATACTTCGTATACCAACATTTACGATAAGAATTCCTGCCATCATGAAGAGGAGGCCTTTTCCAAGAGCGTGAGTTATATACATCATCTCAGCTCCTGCAAGCCCTAAAACCGAAAACGAACCAATGCCAAACAAAAGATAACCCATTTGGCTGATACTAGAATATGCTAACAATCGTTTAATGTCGTCTTGCATCAACGCCATTGCTCCACCATAAATCATTGTAGCAACACCCCAGATCATCAACCAAATAGACAGATCAGCATACTGCATCGGCAAAAATTCAACAATGAATCTAAAGATGCCATAAGCACCAATTCCGATCATAGCTGGAGACAAAAGTGCGCTGATTGGTGTCGGAGCTGCTGCGTGTGCATAAGGCAACCAAATATGGTACAAAAATGCTGCAAGCTTTACTCCAAGCCCAATGATTATCGCAACTGCGGCAAGTAAAACTAGATCTTCTGGGATTTCAGATTCGCGAATATCTACATAATCAAAACTTCCTACACTCAAACCAATTGTTAAAAATCCTAAAAGAAGAATTACTGCACCAACATGAGTCCATAAAAAGAACAATAAAGCAATTCTTCTTCTTGGTCCAGCGCCCCAGAAGGCAATCAAAAAGAATGAAGGGACAAGCATTACCTCAAAGAAGATGTAAAATTCAATCAGGTTTGTTGAAAGAACTGTACCAATCATTCCCACTGAAAATGCCAAGAACAAAGCAAAGTACAGACCAGATTGTTTGTTGATGAATTGTTGTAAGGAGGTTGTTGATACAACACTTGTTTGTCCAGAACTTGATTCTACTTGGTGATATCGTTCTGCATATTGTTCTTTAAAGTGATGTATCATGTATGGTTTTGAATAAAGTGCAAGAATTGTACAAAGCACATAGATGATTATTGCAAATGGAGCTGCAAGTCCATCAATCAAAAATCCGAACTCGCCAAACAGACTAGTCCACGGATAATGCTCCTCATAGGTTCCTTCAAGTGAGGCTAGAATTATCAAAATTGTACAGTACAGTAGAATGCCAAAGGTGAACCAGGTTGCAACGTTTGGTCCTGATTTTTTGCCAATAATGTAGACCACAGGTGAAAGTAGTAGCGGTATGAAAACCGCCTGTAACAATGCATATTCCATTATCCCTTTAAGCTCCTAAAGTCAGCAATGTCTATATTCTGATACATTCTGTATGCGACAATTATCAGCGAAAGACCTACTGCAACTTCTGCTGCAGCAATTGCAATAGAAAATAGTGCAAGTGTTTGTCCACCACTGTGTGGCATAAATCTTGCAAAGGCAACTAGATTGAGATTTGCTGCGTTAATGATTATCTCAATTGCAAAAAGCATTCTGATTGCGTTTCGTTTTACTGATAATCCATAGATGCCAATTCCCAATAATGCAACTGAAACAATAACAAACTCAATCAGCTCGTTGGCCATTTTCTACATCCTCTCTTCTTGCAAGAACAAGTGCTCCAGTAACTGAACCAGCTAAAATGAGTGCCATCAAAATTAATGCTGGCCAATAATATGTTACAAAGTCTGTACCAATATCTCTAAAGTCCACTGGTGGTTCATCAGTGGTTACTGATTTTAATCCAGAATCAATTATTACAGAACCAATTGCAACCATGAAAATTAACATTAAACCAATGCCAGCCCACTTGCGTCTTTTGTCTTCAATTTTTTTGAAGATTAGTTCTCTTTTTACTAACATTACAGTGAACAAGATTAATACTGCAATAGAGCCAACGTAAACTGCAAGCTGAAATAGCGCAACAAATGGTGAGTCTAACAATAAAAAGAATCCTGCAATACCACCAAGTGATACCATTAATGCAATTGAACCATAAATTAATGAACGAAGCTCAAGTGCTGCAATTGCAGTTCCAATTGTTAAAACAGATAACGCTAAAAAAGCTGCATCAGCCATGAGTTGCACCCCGCTCGTCGATTTGTATTTCAACATCCTGTTGGACGTCTGGCTTTACTTGAAGTTGAGCGGGAGTGTAAATCAAACCCTCCTTTGTGTAAGAGGACAATTCATAGTCATTTGTCATGTACAAGGCGTAGAAAGGACAAGCGTCTACACAAAGTCCACAAAACACACACTTGCCATAATCAATTTGAGGCATGATTGCTTTCTTGTTATGTTTCCATTCTTCTGGAACCTTTACCATTGCAATTGCTTCTGCAACACCTTCACATGCAATGGCACAAAGCTGACATCCGGTACATTTATCGTGAAACAACATGTGTCGTCCTTTGTAACCTGCAATTCCTACACCAGAGGTTGGATCATACTGATAACCATCTCCAACAAACTTTAGTTTTTGTTCTGGATATCGGAGAGTGAATCGTTTAATCGCCAAGTGTTTAATTCCTGAATTTAGTGCTTTGATAATACCAGTTGCTGTACCCAATTACAATAGACCTCCCGGACCAAATACTCCAGAGTAAATCAATGCTAGAGCAATAAAGATGTTAACAAATGATAATCCAATTAACTTAGTCCAACCTAGATCTAGTAGAAGATCGATTCGAATTCTTGGGAATACCCCTCGCGGTAACAGTATGAAGAAAATTACTACGGCCGTTTTTAGAATAAACCAAATTACTCCACTAAAGAATTCCATTGAAAATATTGGTAGTCCGGGAGTTTGAATGGTGATTGGCCCAATTGTTTGACCTTCATGGATTAGTGTTTCTTCAAGTGGAGGGAAAAACACGGGTCCTTGCCAACCGCCAAGGAACAAAACAACAAACAAAGCTGCAAATGCATAAAGTTTCAAGTAAGAACCAAGTTGAACTAGTCCGTACATCATTCCAGAAAGTTCTGTTAACCAACCAGCAACAATTTCACTTTCTGCTTCTGGCAAGTCAAATGGAATTCTTTCAAGTTCTGCTAACATAGCAACGAAAAATACAATTGCACCAATTGGCAGGAAAATAATCCACGGAAAGTTTGCTTGGCTTTCAACAATTTCTGAAAGATTTAGTGTTCCAGTAAGAATTACAATTCCAAGCAGAGACAAAATTAATGGAATTTCAAAGGAGACCATTTGAAAAAGTGCTCGAATTCCTCCTATGAAGGGGTATTTGCTATTTGCAGACCATGATGACAAGACCGTAATAATTGGAAAAAATCCAATCACTGCAAAAACTGCAATTAAGCCCAAGTCAATATTTGCTACAACCCAACCAGGTGCAACTGGAATTAACGCAACAAATGCTGCAGCAGTTCCTATAAACAAGAGCGGTGCTGCAATAAAGATTGGTTTGTCAGCTTTAGCTGGAATGATTATTTCTTTTGAAACTAATTTTAAACCATCAGCCATTAATTGTAAAATTCCTTCAATTTTTCCACAATAAAATGGACCGACTCTTAACTGAAGTTTTGCAAGCATTTTTCTTTCAATAAAAATTACTGAAGCTGCAATTAATGCGGCAAATCCAAATCCTGGAAACACAATAATTCTGAACATGTCAGTTAAGAGAAATGCTTTGAGCAAAGGAAGTGCAAGCTCTGGATGGAAAATCCAACTTAAAGTTAGAAACGGATTGATTAATTCACTTTCATACACTGGCAGTTGAACAAAAAATAGAACAATAAATAAAATTGGAAGGCCAATTAGTGTGAAAATGACAACAATCCAGAATATATTATCTGTAAGAGAACTGAGGAAATAACTTAATCTAAATTTTGGTGCAAGAATTGACATCTATCTGTCAGCCTCCACTGGCCAATAGTTTAGACTCCAGTAAACTGCTGGCATATTTCCAAGTTTTTCTCCTTTGAGAAGATATGGTAATGCAATTAGATTTCTAAATGAGGGAACACTGAGTTTTAGTCTGTATGGTTCTGGTTTATTTTTTGAAACAATGTAACATCCAAGAGAACCACGACCTGATTCAGTTCGTTTGTATACTGTAACGTCTCCTCCTCTTGGATTTGGTTTTAGTTTTGTTCGTACAGCGCCAGACTTTGGCATCTTTTCTAATGCTTCACGAATGATGTTACAACTTTCAAACATGTCTAACCATGGAATTTTAGAGCGTGCATACGAGTCACCTTCCTTTAGAACAGGAATATTGACATTTAGTTCTTCATAGGCGTCGTAGGGCTCTTTTGTTCTCAAATCAAAGTCAACGCCGCTAGCACGAAGAACAGAGCCGGTAGTACCCAGTCTTATTGCATCCTCTCTTGACAAAACTCCTGTATTTTCTGTTCTGTGAATAAGAATTGGGTTGTTATAAAAGATATCTGCATATTCTTTGATGCGTTTTTCAAAATAGTTTACTTGTCTTAGACAAACATCTTCAAAGTTTGCTGGAAGATCATTTCTTACACCACCTGGAATAAAGTAAGCGTGTGTAACTCTTGCACCTGTCAACTTTTCTAAAAGATCAATGAAAAGTTCTCTGTCACCCATTGGCCACATGAACATTGTAGAGTGACCCAAAAAGATTCCATAGATTCCAAGCCAATACAATATGTAAACACATCTGTTTAGCTCAGAAGCAATAACTCTAACATACTTTGCACGCTCTGGAACTTCAGCTCCAATAATTTCTTCTACAGCTAAAACATATGGATAAAGTATGTTACAGGAATCATGAATTATTGGTCTTTCAAGATGTGGAATGTTAAAGAGGTAATTTCTGTATTCAGCCATCTTTTCTTCTCCACGATGAACATATCCTGGATCGGGATCGCAAGCAACAATAAAGTCACCATCAACTTGAACAATAAGTCTCATGTGACCAGAACCTGGATGTTGTGGTCCAACATTTAGAGTCATGATTCTCTCGTCGACTTTTTGTAATTTTAGTCCAGGAGGCAGTTTTGCTGTCATCTTTTATCTTCCCTTTGAATCAAAGTCCTTTCTAAGTGGTGGTAGGTCTGCCCAATCTTCCGGTAGCAAAAGTCTTCTGTTATCTGGATGACCATCAAAGTAAACACCTAACATTTCAAAACATTCTCTTTCATGAAATTCTACGCTGTAGAAAACTTCTCTAAGACTAGGCAAACGAGTTGAATCGTTTCCGGGATTGGGAGTATCTTCTCTTGGTGCTCTTGTGGCTAATGCAAGAACTTGTCTTGATAGTTTTGGATCGGTGTAATTTCCAAGGTGATAAACAACCTCAATTTCTTTATCAGCAGGAAAATCAACGCCTGCAACAGACTCTGCATGGTCAAATCCCAAGTCATCACGAATGAATATGGCGACATCCTTGATGTCTTCTTTTTTTACATTTATTCTAATTCTATCTGGTTTTACAAAGGCAACTTCAGTTTTTTCTCCAAACTTTGCGACAATTTTGTCTGATAAACCTTTTTCAAACTCTGGTAGTTGTTCTTCAGGTTTAGCTGGAAGTTCTTTTTTTTCAGGTGCTTTTGTTTCTGGATCTTTAGTTTCAGTATCAGAACTCATTATACAATCTTCCTAGCCTTTGAATTCTTAATTTTCTCTTGCAGTAAAATGCAAGCTTGTATAAGAGTTTCAGGTCTAGGTGGACAACCAGGAACATACACATCAACAGGTAATATTCCATCAATTCCTGGAAGAACATTGTACGAATCAAAGTACAATCCTCCAGTTATTGCACATGCTCCCATCGCAATGACGTATTTTGGTTCTGGCATCTGATCATATACAAGACGAAGTCGTGGAGCCATTTTTCGTGTGATGGTTCCTTGAACAACAACTAGATCACATTGTCTTAGTGATCCAAATGCTTCAATGATGCCGAATCTCTCAACATCATATCTTGGACCAGATGCAGCACCAAATTCAACACTGCAACAAGCTGTTTCGATGTGTACGGGCCAAAGTGACCAGAGTCTACCCCAATTAAGGGCGTATCCAAGTGGTTTATCGATTGCTCTTTCTAAAATGTCACCAAGTTTAGCAACTAATACGTTAGCATTTTGTGGTGTGATGAGTTCTTTGAGCAATCTAATCCCTTACCTCTCTATACTTTGTAACTGTATATAGGATTACCATATGTCTCGCCTCTGTGATTGATAAAGTGCAAACGCCATTGCACCAAACATTATTGCCAAAAATGCCATGATTGGCAGCGTTGCAGTTCTTGGAAGATTCAAAATTGTACTTCCCCATGCGTACAAGAAAATTGCCATAACATCAAAAATAACAAACATCAAGATGTAGGCATAGTACTGCATCATAAAGTGGGTACGACCTTCCCCCGAGGGGACTTGGCCACATTCCATTGGCAGGAATTTTACTGGAGAACTTCCTCCTCTTGGAGCAACCAATCTAGAAATTATAAAAGCAGGAGCCGTTGCAACTACTGCAAAACCAAACATCATCAATATTGTACTATAGTTACCAAAAAGTTCCCCTACCAAAGTAGCTATGAAACCTGTCGGATAATATAAAAATCTATGCTCAATTTTTTCGATCTCTAATTTTTTGAATAGGAATTTTTTGCAAAGTCCTTAATATGACATATTACGATTTTTTGTATGGCACTAAATGTTGGTGACAAAGCTCCAAACTTTGAACTAGTAGACACGGACTTGAAAATGCGAACTTTGGATGAGTTCAAAGGCAAAAAGATTGTGCTGTCGTTTTTTGTAGCTGCAAGCTCGCCAGTGTGTGAAAAAGAATTATGTACATTTCGAGATTCATGGGATGAAATTTCACAACTTGGTGCACAAATCATTGCAATAAGTAACGATGGTCCTTTTGCAAACAAAGCATTCAAAGAAAAACACAACTTTAACTTTCCAATACTTAGTGATTACAAAAGCCAAACAATCAAAGACTATGATATATTGATGCAACATCTTTTACATATAAAAGATTACAATGCGGCAAAACGTTCTGTGTTCATAGTTAAAGAAGATGGCACAATTGGTTACAAATGGGTTTCAGATGATCCGCTAGTAGAACCAAACTATGACGAAATCAAAAACTATCTAAAATCAAACTAAAAAATTTTTTTTATTCTATTTCTGCAATAAGATCGTTTTTTGCAACTGTTCCGCCTTCTTTGATCTTTATTGATTTTATTGTTCCATCTTTGTGAGCTTTGACATTAACTTGCATTTTCATTGATTCTAAGGTGCAAACTGTATCACCTTTCTTTACACTTGCACCTTCTGCAACTGCAATTGAAAAAACTTTGCCTGGAATTTGGCTTTTTAATGCAATTTCAGAATCAGCA
>Ga0209980_10001197_pt1 | contig 14291 bp, 12 predicted proteins | sample CR02metaG_FD_183611 | JGI IMG/M metagenome (GOLD analysis project Ga0209980, IMG submission 183611) | Deep subsurface microbial communities from Mariana Trench to uncover new lineages of life (NeLLi) - CR02 metaG (SPAdes) (version 2) | ecosystem: Environmental > Aquatic > Marine > Ocean trench... | reverse complement strand
TTACCAAGTGCTGCGGTTGACCCGCGACGCCACGGATGAGGAGGTCAAGACGGCGTACCGCAAGCGAAGCCGGGAATACCACCCGGATACCTTGATCGGCCAAGGCCTACCCCAGGAGTTCATCGACCTGGCGAACGAGAAGATGGCGGCCATCAACACCGCCTACGACCGCATCGAGAAGGAGCGCGGGCTCCGCTAGGGGTCCCTAAGCCGACGGGGCACGGTGACGTCGCTTACTACCGCCCCTAGCCACAACCGGACCTACAGCGGCGCGCGGCCCGTTGATAGCAACGGCCAAACCGGCAGGGTTTACGAAATATTAACCAGGCGAACTCTAGCCTTGATCGATCTCGCGCCTGCTTGGACGTCGATCGAGCGCCGCAAATCTGCCCGGCGGCGCCTGCCTTCGGAGCGTCCTAGGAGGAAACCGTGCTTGATTACACGCCCCAGACACAGGCGACGGAGGCCACCGGCCAGCAGTCGCTTTACGATTACGACCTTCTCGTGATCGGATCGGGACCCGGCGGCCAGCGCGCCGCCATCCAGGCCGCCAAGGTCGGCAAGCGGGTCGCGGTCATCGAGCGCAAGGCCGTGATCGGCGGCATCTGCATCAACACCGGCACGATCCCGTCCAAGACGCTGCGCGAGGCGGTGATGCACCTGTCGGGCTATCGCGAACGCAACATCTACGGCGCGTCCTACACGGTGAAGCAGAATATCTCGATGTCGGATCTGCTGTACCGGGCCGATCACGTGATTCGCAACGAGATCGACGTGACCGCGCACCAGCTCGCCCGCAACGGCATCGACGTGCTGCCGGCGCGCGCCTCGTTCAGCGGCCCCAACACGCTGCTGCTCGACTTTTTCGACGGGCGCGGCCAGCGCGAGGCGTCGGCCGAGAAGATCGTGATCGCGGTCGGCACCGAGACCACGCGCGACGAGCACGTGCCGTTCGACGGCGAACGCATTTTCACCAGCGACGACATTCTCCAGCTCAAGCAGCTGCCGCGCACGCTGGCGGTGGTCGGCGCGGGGGTCATCGGGCTGGAATACGCCACCATTTTCTCCACCCTCGGCGTGCGCGTGACGCTGATCGACAAGCGCTCGCGCCTGCTCGACTTCGTCGATGCCGAGATTATCGACGCGCTGGTCTACCAGATGCGCCAGAACCGGGTGACGCTGCGGCTCGGCGAAGAGGTCGCGAGGCTCGTGGTGGAACAGGGTCCGACCGGCGAACGGGTCCATATCACGCTGGTCAGCGGCAAGCATGTCGTCGCCTCCAAGGCGCTTTACAGCGTCGGGCGGACCGGGGCGACCGGCGATCTCAACCTGGAAGCGGCCGGCGTCAAGGCCGACGAGCGCGGCCGGCTGACCGTCAACGCACGGTTCCAGACCGAGGTTCCGCACATCTATGGCGTCGGCGACGTGATCGGCTTTCCCAGCCTCGCCTCGACCTCGATGGAACAGGGCAGGCTGGCCGCCTGCGACGCCTTCGGCGTGAAAGCGCATAGCGTCGCCGAACTGTTCCCCTACGGCATCTACACCATCCCGGAAATTTCGGTGGTCGGCAGGAACGAGGAAGAGCTGACCCGCGAAGGCGTGCCCTACGAGGTCGGCAAGGCGTTCTATCGCGAGATCGCGCGCGGCCAGATCATCGGCGATCAGACCGGCATGCTGAAGCTGCTGTTCCACATCGAAACCCGCCAGCTTCTCGGCGTCAGCATTATCGGCGAGGGCGCGTCCGACCTGATCCATATCGGCCAGGCGGTGCTGGCCCATCAGGGCCCGGTCGATTATTTCGTCGATACCGTGTTCAACTACCCGACCCTGGCCGAGTGCTACAAGACCGCCGCCTTCGACGGCATCAACCGGCTGGATTAACTTATTTCCTCAGCCCCGCGGTCAGCGCGGCGCGGGTCACCTTGCCGCGGAGCTATTGGTATTTTCTTTTTGGTTGCGGTGACCGCAGTGTTCGGACGCCCATAACTATTGACACACCGCGTATGCGGCGCTAGCCGTCCCTCCCGATTTCAAACAGAGGTAGACCTCGTCGCGCGCGATGTCGGTTTTGGGTCATTTGCAGGCATGCAGCGGTGGTAGGAGTTTGGTCTGCTTCGATCAGGAAAGCGGCCCTAATCGCCGCCGGGCCAGCGGGTGTACGGAAGAGCAACGGTTTCCTTTCAGGCGGACGATCGGGGCACAGACAGCATCACGTTTTAAAGGGCGGGTCCGATGGACCGGGCGGCCGATTGGCGTTATCCTTGCCGGGACATCCCACATGTCGAGGGAGAAAAGCCATGACCATGAGGCATCTTGCCGGGGCGAGGGGGGCGCCGCTCATCCGGCGCGCGCTGATGGCGGGGTTTATGATGTTGATGGGCACGCTGGCGCCGGCCACCGCCGCGGCGGCCGGGGAGGGCGGTGTCATCACCGCCGACGCGGCGGCCGAGCGCGCCGCGGCCGGTGAAATCCTGGTGATCGATGTGCGCTCGCCCAGGGAGTGGCGCCAGACCGGCGTGGCCAAGGGCTCGCGCCGGGTGACGATCCATGATCCGGGCGGCCTGCCCGGCTTCGTCGAGGCGGTGAAGGTGGCGCTCGGCGGCGATCTCAAGAGGCCGATCGCGGTCATCTGTGCCACCGGCAACCGCTCGACACTCGCCCAGCGGCTCCTCGCCAAGGCCGGTTTCACCCGGGTACTGAACATCAAGGAAGGGATGCTCGGCGGCGCCAACGGCCCCGGCTGGCTCCCCCGCGGCCTGCCGGTCGAGAGTTGCACCGCCTGTTAGAACCTTTGCGGGCTCGGCCCCGGCCTACCAGCCGAGGCCAAGCGATGGAAGGGCTTGTCACGAATTTGGCCTGCCTCGGTCGGCAGTGCCGTCCAAAGGTCTAGGATGAGCGATCCAAGCGCCCGTGACCCTTGATTTCCTTCCCCCCGATCTCATGCCCTTCCATCGCCTCGACGGTGTCGGGGTGGCCCTGCTGGTCTTGATCTACGGGGCGACGGCCACCATCCGCGGCGCCTTCGGCTTCGGCGCGATCACGCCCGCGGTCTTGTTCTCGACCCTGGTGACCGAGCCTCACCATGCCGTCCTGTTGGCGCTGAGCGCGGGCGTGATCACCCAGGTCCAGATGATCCCCTTCGGGCTGCGCCACGGCGACTGGAAGATCGCCAGACCAATGATCGCCGCCGGGTTCGCCGCCATCGCCGTCGGCCTCCTCATCTTCAAGAAGATCGAGGCGGGCTGGCTCATGGTCCTCCTCGGCGTGGTCCTGGCCGGGGTCATGGTCATGGACCGCTATCATGTTCTCGATCGCCTGGCCCGCAAGATCGACCTTCGCGGCATGGCGACGGCCCTCGGCCTTTCCACCACCGCCGGCCTGATCGCCGGTATCGCCGGGGGCGGCGGCATGTACTTCTATTCGGTGTACCTCAAGCTTGCCTGCCCGACGCCCGCGCTCATGCGGGGCACCGCGATCCTGCTGGGGTCGATATTCATGTATTGGCGTTTCATCGTCGCCATCGTGGTCGGACTGATTTCTCTCCGGCTTCTCATCGAATCGTTGTTTCTGGCGCCGGCGTCGTGGTTCGGCGCCTGGATAGGCATCCGCTTCTTCCACGGCTCGGATACCAGCCGGTTTTACGGCGTCTTCCAGTTGGTCCTGCTGATCGGCGCCGGCGCCTTATTATGGAAAGGCCTCGACCGCGTGTTATAGGGCGGGCCCCGGACGGCCTGGGGGTCAGCATCAGGGAGAGAATTTCACCGCCGGTCTGTTTCCTCTCCCGATCCCGGCAAGAAGGGTTTCGGGCGCGTTCGCGCCGGGTGCGCCGGCATCCTCCGTTTTCCTGTTTGTTGATCGGAATTCGGCGCGGCTGGAGCCTGTGTGTCGGCTGTTATATGCTGGGCGTCGGAATCGAAGAGTGATCCTGGGGAATCACCGGGAATGGATGGAATGGCCTATACGCTTGATGAATTCGCCGCCGATTGCCGAAACGCGTTGACCGAGTTTCCCGGGCCTCCGGGCCGCGAAAAGGTGCGCCGGTTGCTGGAACGCGCGCTCGGCGACGACGCGTTCGTTGCCGCCCATCTCGGGCCGGAGGCGGTGGCGCCGCGCAAACTCCTTTATCAAGACCCCGATCTCGGCTTTTGCATCGTCGCCCACGTCTACAAGGGCCCAAGAAGCAGCCAGCCGCACGACCACGGACCGTCGTGGGCGATCTATGGCCAGGTGAAGGGCGTGACCGAAATGACCGACTGGCGGCTCGTCGAACCGCCGAAAGGCGATCGGCCGGGCAAGGTCGAACGGGTGCGCACCTACAACCTCGAGCCCGGACAGGCGAAGGTCTACAACGAAGGCGATCTCCACTCGCCGATGCGCGAAAGCGAGACGCGCCTGATCCGTATCGAAGGCCAGAACCTGGCGAAGATCGACCGCGACAAGTTCGAACCCTTGTGATTCGCTCACCTTTAATCGGCCCGGGCGCGGAGCGGGGATCGCGCCCCCTCGCCGCCGGCGGGCCGTGTCGCGAAAGGAACTCCGCGCGGTGCGGGAAGGGAAGGGTGGCGCTGATCGGCGAGAGAGGGGAGCCCTGGGCAGTGGGGATGGGGCGTTGAATCGTCCCGGGCCCCCGGAAACCGGTCGGCGCCACGCCAAGACCTGCCACGGGCAATTCGCTCGATCATTCACCTAGAGTTCCCGATACCGGGAGGCGGCCGGCAGGCGCGGGCGCAGCGCCAGAAAAGGGCGGGGCGTTTCAGGGCGTCGCCGGCCGACCGGGACACGTCCCGGCGGGGGAGGCGGCGTCCCAGGATGGTCGTCTAGTACTTGCGCAGGAGGCCGACGAGGCGGCCCTGCAGACGCACCCTGTCGGGGCCGAAGATGCGGGTCTCGTAGGCCTCGTTCGCGGGCTCGAGCGCGATGGAGTGGCCCTTTCGGCGCAGCCGCTTCAGCGTCACCTCGTTCTCATCGACCAGCGCGACGACGATGGCGCCGGTCTCGGCCACGTCGCAACGCCGGATGATGGCGATGTCGCCATCGAGGATGCCGGCATCGACCATGGAATCACCTTCGACCTCGAGCGCGTAATGTTCGCCGCCACTGACCATGTGCGGCGGCAGCGCCACGGTTTCGGAGTGGTCCCGCAACGCTTCAATCGGCGTGCCCGCGGCGATGCGGCCGTAAAGTGGCAGCTCCACCACCTCGCCGGCCGGCACCGGCTGGCTTCCGGGCAGTTCGGGCTTGAACCGGCCCTCGATGACGTTGGGAGCGAAGCCCGAGCCGTCCCCGGGAGCGGCCGATGGTGAGACCGCCGCGCCCTCCGGCATGCGCAGCACCTCGAGCGCGCGGGCCCGGTGGGGCAGGCGGTGGATGAAACCGCGTTCCACGAGCCCGGTGATCAACCGGTGGATGCCTGATTTCGATTTCAGCCCGAGCGCGTCCTTCATTTCATCGAACGAAGGCGATATGCCGCTCTCAATCAGATGCTGGTTCACGTAGAGCAAAAGCTCGTGTTGCTTTTTTGTCAGCATTTGGACCCCCCGGCAGCGTGGGAACACCACATATGGAACAAAACAAAAACGTCTGTACATGTTCTAGTTTAGTTCTCACCCGCCGTCAAGGGCGAAGTGGCCAAAAGATCACACAAAAAATATCGGCAAAAACCGGCGAATCGAAAGCGGCGGCGCGCCAATCGTCGCGAATCGGCCCTGAATGCGACGCCCTTCCACGACCGTGTGTGCCGCGACTTCCATGAAGGTGGCCGGATAAGGCGCTAAATGCCGACGATGCCGCCGGCGAGGGGGATGATTTCGACCCGCTCTCCGGCCGCCGCCGGTGGGGCGTGGGGTGGACGCTTTATCAGGCAATCGGCGAGGGCCAGGGTCGCCAGCATGGAGCTGTCCTGAGCATCGAAGGGAATGACAAGTTGCTCTCCGGCGTCGTTTTGGGTCAGCGTCGCGCGCATATATTCCTCGCGGGCGCCGTTCTTTCCCACATCCTTGCCGAGGCGCGCCGACTTCACCGGCGCCTCCCTCCGATCGATGCCGAGCATGACGGCCAGCGCCGGGCGCACGAACAGGACGGTGCAGACAAGGGCGGATACCGGATTGCCGGGAAGACCGAGCATCGGTGTTTCGCCCAGGCGCCCGAACATCAAGGGCTTTCCCGGTTTCATGGCGATGCGCCAGAAATCGAGCTCCAAGCCGTGGTCGTCCAGCGCCTTCTTAACCAGGTCGTGGTCGCCGACCGAAACGCCACCGGTGGTGATCAGGAGGTCCATCCCCCGCGCCCCCTCGGCGAGGGCGCCGATGGCGCCGACGTCGTCGGCGGCGATGCCGAGGTTGAAGGGGACGCCGCCGTCGGCGCTGACGATGGCGGCGAGGGCCACCGCGTTGGAGCTTGCGATCTGGTTGGGCCCCAAGGGCTCGCCCGGCATCACCACCTCGTCCCCGGTCGCCATGATGGCGACGCGGGGCTTGCGGCGCACGGTCAGCCAGGGCCGGTTCATCGCCGCCGCCAGGCCGACGTCACGCGCCGTCATCACCCTGCCTTTGCGTAGAAGCACGTCGTGCTCCTTGAAGTCGAGCCCGGCTTCGCGAATGTAGGCGCCGGCCTCCACGGTTTCCTTCACCGACACCGCTTCCGCGCCGAGGTCGGTATTCTCCTGGATGACGATGGCATCGGCGCCATCGGGCACCGGACCGCCGGTAAAGATCCGCACCGCTTCGCCGGCGCCGATTTTTCCATTGAATTCCGCCCCCGCCGGCGCCTCGCCGATGACCTTGAGCGTCACCGGCACCTTCGCCACGTCCTTGGCGCGCACGGCATAGCCGTCCATGGCGGAGACCGCGACCGGGGGCTGGCTGCGGCGCGACGCCAAATCCTCGGCCAGCACCCGGCCGAGCGCCCCTTCGAGCCCGATCTGCTCGGGGGCGAGGGGGCTGAAGGCCCGGATGATCCGGGCGCGGGCTTGGTCTACGGAAATCGTCATGGGGCGTCGTAGGTGCCGGACCTGCCGCCGGATTTGTGGACCAGGCGGATCTCGGTGATCCGCATTCCCCGGTCGACGGCCTTGCACATGTCATAGACCGTAAGCGCGGCGACGGCGGCCGCGGTCAGGGCTTCCATCTCTACCCCGGTGCGGCCCGTCACCTTGCAGGTCGCGGTGATGTCGACGGCGTTTCGTTCGGGATCGCAGACGAGATCCACCTCTACCGAATTGAGCGCCAGGGGATGGCACAGCGGGATGAGGTCGGGTGTCTTCTTGGCGCCCATGATGCCGGCAAGGCGGGCCACCGACAGCACGTCGCCCTTCTTGACGCCGCCTTCGGTGATCAGCTTCATGGTGTCGGGCGCCATGACGACCGAGCCCGCCGCCACGGCGACGCGTTCGGTCACCTCCTTGTCGGAAACGTCGACCATGCGGCTCTTGCCCTTGGCGTCGAAATGGGTGAGTTCGGCCATGATCAGGCCGTCGCCCGGCCGCTGCCTGCCGCCACCGGGACGGGCCGGCCGACCAGCGCGCGCGTCGCCGCCTCGACGTCGGCCTGGCGCATCAGCGATTCGCCGATGAGGAAAGAGGTGACGCCGGCATCGGCCATGCGGGCGAGGTCTCGCCTATCATGGAGCCCGCTTTCGCTGACCACGAGGCGGTCTTCGGGCACCTTCGAGGCCAGCGCCTCGGTGGTCGCGAGGTCGGTCTCGAGCGTCTTGAGGTTGCGGTTGTTGATGCCGATCAGCGGCGATCCCAGCCCGAGGGCGCGGGCAAGCTCGGCCTCGTCATGGACCTCGATCAGGACGTCCATGCCGAACGATCGCGCGCTCGCCTCAAGCTCCCGCGCCATCGCATCGTCGAGCGCCGCCATGATCACCAGCACGCAGTCGGCGCCAAGGGCGCGGGCCTCGGCGATCTGATAGGGCTCGACCATGAAGTCCTTGCGCAATACCGGCAGCGCCGACGCCCCCCGGGCGCTAACGAGGTCGTCGTCGCTGCCCTGAAAATAGGGAACGTCGGTCAGCACCGATAGGCATGTGGCGCCCCCTCTCTCATAGGCGCCGGCGAGGTCTTCGGGCGCGAAATCGGGGCGGATGAGCCCGGCGCTCGGCGAGGCCCGCTTGATCTCCGCGATCAGACCGTAACCGCCGGCCTCCCTGGCGCCGGCAAGGGCGGCGTGAAATCCCCTGGGCGGGCCGGCGTCCCTTGCCGCCTTGATGACCTCGCGCAGAGGGCGGCGCGCCATGCAGGCCTTCACATGGTCGCGCTTCACGGCGCAGATTTCGGTCAGTACGTCGCCCATCTATGCCTCTGGCCTCAGGCGGCCTCGCGGTTGGTGATGTCGATAAGGCGGTCGAGCACGCCCTTGGCGGCGCCCGAGTCGACGGCCTCGGCGGCGGCGGCGACGCCGGCCTTCAAGCCTTCCGCCTTGCCGGCGACGATGAGCGCCGCGGCGGCATTGTAGAGCACGATATCGCGGAAGGGTCCCGGCTTGCCGTCGAGCATTTCGCGCATGGCCTTGGCGTTGGTCTCGGCGTCCGCGCCCTTCAAATCCTCAGGTCTGGCACGGCTGAGGTCCGCTTGCTCGGGCGTGACCTCGAAGGTGGCGATGCGCCCGTCGTTCAACTCGGCGACGTAGGATGCCCCGGTGGTGGTCAACTCGTCCAGCCCGTCGGCGCCGTGCACGACCCAGGCCCGCTCGGTGCCGAGATTGGCCAGCACCTCGGCGATCGGCTCGATCCACTGATGGTGGAACACGCCGAGGAGCTGGCGCTTGGCGCCGGCCGGGTTCGACAGCGGGCCCAGCAGGTTGAATATGGTGCGGGTGCCGAGCTCGGCCCGGGTCGGTCCGACATGGCGCATGGCGCTGTGGTGCCGCGGCGCCATGAGGAAGCCGATGTTGTTCTCCCACAGGCTTTCCTTCACCAGCGCCATATCGGCGTCGATGTTGACGCCGAGCGCGTTCAACACGTCGGCCGAGCCCGATTGCGACGACAGCGCCCGGTTGCCGTGCTTGGCCACCGGCACGCCCGCCGCCGCCGCCACCAGGGCGGCGCCGGTGGAGATATTGAAGGTGCCCGAATCATCGCCGCCGGTGCCGCAAGTGTCGATGGCGCCATCGGGCGCGTCGATTTTGGCCGCCTTGGCCCGCATCACCCGGGCGGCGCCGACGATCTCGTCCACGGTCTCGCCACGGACCCTGAGAGCCATGAGGAAAGCGCCCATCTGCGAAGGCGTCGCCTCGCCCGACATGATGATCTCGAACGCCTCTTCGGCCTGGACCTGGCTCATGCGCCCGCCGTCGGCCACGAAAGCTAACAGTTCTTTGAACTCGTTGGCTCCGCCGCTCATGCCGCGAGTCCTCCCTGCCGCGCCCGGCTTAGGAAATTCTTGAGCACCTGGTGGCCGTGCTCGGACGCGATGCTCTCGGGATGGAACTGGACGCCGTAAACCGGCAGCTCGCGGTGGGCCAGCCCCATGACGATCCCGTCCCCGGTCTCGGCCGTGACCTCCAGGCAGTCCGGCAGCGAATCGCGTTCCAGGACCAGCGAATGGTAACGCGTCGCCCGGAAGGGGCTGGGGATGCCCTCGAACATGCCATGGCCGTTGTGAAAGGTGTCGCTGAGCTTGCCGTGCATCGGCGCCGGGCCGCGCACCACCTTGCCGCCGAAGGCCTGGCCGATCGCCTGATGGCCGAGGCAAACGCCCAACATCGGCAGCCGCCCGGCCGCTTTCCCGATCAGCTCGAGGCAGATGCCCGCCTTGTCGGGGTCGCACGGCCCCGGAGAGAAAACCAGTCCATCGGGCCCGAGCGCCATCGCCTCCTCGGCGCCGAGCGCATCGTTGCGCTTCACCACCACCTCCGCCCCCAGTTCGCCGAGATAGTGGAGCAGGTTGTAGGTGAAGCTGTCGTAATTATCGATTAGTAACAACATTTCCGTAACTTATGACGCGACCCTAAGATACAGCCGGAACCAATACTCACCCTATATATCAGGTCTCGGCAGGGGAAGGAAGGAGGCCGCGAGAGGCGCCGCCAAGCACCGGGAAAGGCCGCCGGGCGAGCGGACGGAATAACCTTGACCTTCCAGCAACTAGAAGCCTCATATGGGATACATTGTGGGATACATAAAGCCGGTTCCAACTTCGCTTGCGGCCGAGTCTCATGGCCGCCGTTTAGGACATCGATCATGACCGAGAAAACATCGGGCGATCGGCACCCGGGTGAGAGTGCGGATCAGGGCCATCAGTGTCACCAACACCACGGCCACGCCGAACAGAGCCACGATCATCAGGATGACGCCGGTCATGGCGTCGGCCGCGTCGGCGGTATTTTCGGCTGTCCGATGCACCCCGATGTGCGCCGGGTAGGGCCGGGGGATTGTCCCGAATGCGGCATGGCGCTCGAGTCGTTGGTGGTTCTCGGTGCTGGCGTGGAGGATGTCTACACCTGTCCGATGCACCCCGATGTGCGCAACGCCGGGCCCGGCGACTGCCCGGATTGCGGCATGGCGCTCGAGCCGATGACCTTGCCGGGGACCGGCGCCGGGACGGTCTACACCTGTCCGATGCACCCCGAGATCGTCAGCGACGGACCGGGCGATTGCCCCGATTGCGGCATGGCGCTCGAGCCTGTAATGGCGCCGGGCGCCGGATTCAAAACGGTCTACACCTGCCCGATGCATCCCGAGATCGTCAGCGACGGACCGGGTGACTGTCCCGAATGCGGCATGGCGCTCGAGCCCCAATCGGTGGCGGTGGAGGAGGCGCCGAATCCCGAGCTGGTGTTGATGACGCGCAAATTCCGGGCCTGCCTCGTCCTCACGGTTCCGCTCGTCCTGCTGGCGATGTCGGACCTCATTCCGGGACGGCTCTTGCAGGAAGCCGTGTCCGGGCGGACGTTGTCGTGGCTCCAGTTCTTGCTGGCGACGCCGGTGGTCCTTTGGGGCGGCTGGCAGTTCTTCGTCCGCGGCTGGAACTCGATCCTTCTTCGCCGTCTCAACATGTTCACCCTGATCGCCATGGGCGTCGGCGTCGCCTACCTGTTCAGCACCGTCGCCGTCCTCTTTCCCGGCATCTTCCCGGCGTCGTTCAAGGGCGCCGCCGGCGAGGTCGCCCTTTACTTCGAGGCCGCGGCGGTCATCACCACGCTGGTGCTCCTGGGTCAGGTGTTGGAACTGCGCGCGCGGAGCAGGACCTCGGACGCCATCCGCTCACTCCTCGACCTGGCGCCGAAGACGGCGCGCATCGTCCGCGAGGACGGGTCCGAGGAGGATATCGCGCTGGCGAGGGTTGCGCCGGGCGATCGCCTCAGGGTCCGCCCGGGGGAGAAGGTCCCGGTCGACGGGGTGGTGCTCGAGGGCGGGAGCTCGATCGATGAGTCCATGGTCAGTGGCGAGTCCCTGCCGGTGGAAAAGGCCCCCGGCGATTGGCTGACGGGGGCGACGATCAACGGCGCCGGCAGCCTGATCATGCGCGCCGAGCGCGTCGGCGCCGATACGCTGTTGAGCCAAATCGTGCGGATGGTGAGCGAAGCGCAGCGCTCCCGCGCCCCCATCCAGCGCCTCGCCGACGTGGTCGCCGGTTATTTCGTGCCCGCGGTACTGATCGTCGCCGTCATCACCTTCATCACCTGGGCGCTGATCGGGCCCGCTCCGGCCTTGGCTTATGCCCTCGTCAATGCCGTCGCCGTGCTGATCATCGCCTGCCCCTGCGCGCTTGGCCTGGCGACGCCGATGTCGATCATGGTCGGCACCGGCCGCGGGGCCACCGCCGGCGTATTGATCAAGAACGCCGAGGCGCTGGAGGTGCTCGAGAAGGTCGACACGCTGGTGATCGACAAGACCGGCACGCTGACCGAGGGCAAACCGCGGCTGACGCGCCTGGAAGTGGCGCCCGGCGTCGATGAGCGCGAATTGTTGCGCCTCGCCGGGAGCCTCGAGCGGGCGAGCGAACACGCCCTTGCCGAGGCCATCGTCGGCGGCGCCGAGGAGCGCAACCTGGAACTTACGGGCGTCGACGACTTCCGGTCCCTGACCGGCAAGGGCGTCACCGGGACCGTCGACGGCAAATCCGTCGCGCTTGGAAACGCGGCGCTGTTCGCGGATCTCGGCATCGGGTTCGAGGACTTCTCAGGCCGCGCCAGCGCGCTCAGCGCCGAAGGCAACACGGTCATGTTCGTCGCTCTCGATGGCAGGGCGGCCGGATTGATCGCCGTCGCCGATCCGATCAAGGAAACGACGCCGGCGGCGATCGAGCAGCTGCGCAAGGACGGCCTTCGCATCGTCATGCTGACCGGCGATAACCGCGCCACCGCCGAGGCCGTCGCCCGGCGCCTTGGCATCGAGGAAGTCAAGGCCGAGGTCCTTCCCGACCGCAAGAGAGAGGCGGTCAAGGAGCTGCAGGCGGCGGGACGCATCGTGGCGATGGCGGGGGACGGGGTGAACGACGCCCCCGCGCTCGCCCAGGCCGAGGTCGGCATCGCCATGGGTACGGGCACCGATGTCGCCATGGAAAGCGCCGGCGTCACCCTGGTCAAGGGCGACCTCAGAGGTATCGTCAGGGCGCGTAGGCTGAGTAAGGCGACGATGTCAAACATTCGCCAGAACCTCTTCTTCGCCTTTGCCTACAACGCGCTCGGCATCCCCATCGCGGCGGGGGTGCTGTTTCCCGTCTTCGGGATACTGCTGAGCCCGATCATCGCCGGCGCCGCCATGAGTCTCAGCTCGGTCTCGGTCATCGCCAACGCCCTGCGGCTCGGTAGGACCGAGTTATGACCCCGGCGCCCTGATTGGCGACGTTCAATTCCGCTTCGAAGGAGGTCTCCCATGCCCGACGATCTCGGACTCAGTCCTTACATGAACATCGGCACCGTATCGGCGCTGACGGGCGTTTCCGCCAAGACCATGCGCTATTACGAGAGCATCGGCCTGACCGAGGAGCCGGTGCGCGCCGCCAACCGCTACCGCGCCTATTCCGCGCGCGACGTCTCCGTGCTTCGCTTCATCCAGCGGTCACGAAGCCTCGGCTTTTCGGTCCGCGATGTGCGCGATCTGTTGTCGTTGTGGAACGATCAGGAGCGGGCCAGCGCCAATGTCAAGGCGCTGGCGCTCAGGCACATCGGCGCCATCGAATCGAAGATCGCGGAGTTACGCTCGATCCGTGAAACGCTGCTCGATCTGACCGAGCGTTGCCACGGCGACGACCGGCCCGATTGCCCCATACTCGCCGATCTCGCCAATGGCGAGGTTGAGTCCAGGAGACGGGTCGGATAGTGCCCTGGGGCGGCGGCTGGCCAAGGGATTTGGCTGGATCGGCGCCAAGGGGTCTCGGTATAGTATAGTGTCGGCGCCGGGATATGGGCGCCCGACGACACCGGCGCACATTCTCCCGCCTGGAGGCGTGAAGTGAAATTCGGCTCGGGCCTGTTGCGAAAGATCGGCGAGCGGTTGTCCCGGCGTGTCCCGTTGCCCTTGGTGATCGCCTTCGTGTCCTTGTGTCTGGGCGTCGGCGTCGGCGTCGGGATGACGTTCCTGTTGGGGCCGCCGGGAGCGGGCCAGCCGGTCATCGCCGGCGCCGATGGGCAGGGGAAATCCGCAGCGGATCGAAACGCGCCCAACAAAGCGCGGCCGTTCCGCCCGCCGCGCGTGGTCTTCAAGCACGGTCCGCCGGAACGACGGGGCGGCGAGCTTGGCGGCCGATCCGTCGGCGAGACATCCGCGCCCGAGGCGGCCGCTCCCGGAAATGCCGTCCCTCGACGACCCACCCCGGAACCAATGCCAATGGCTCGAACCGCCGGCGCCGTGGGGGACAAGGACACGGCCGGGCCGCCCTCCCGGGAAGTGGCGGCGTTGCCCAGCGCCACGTTCCTGCCCGTCCCGGATGATCGGCTGCGGTGGCGGCGGAACGCGGTAAAGGTCGCCAATGTCGATGGCAGGGCGATGATCGCCCTGGTCATCGACGATATGGGACTGGACCGGCAACGATCGGCCCGCGCGCTCGCCCTTCCGGGCCCGTTGACGCTCGCCTATCTTCCTTACGGCTCGGATCTAAGGCGCCAGACAGAGGCCGCGCGCGCCGCCGGTCACGAACTTCTGGTGCATGTCTCGATGGAGCCCGAATCGGTGGACGAGGATCCGGGGCCGAACGCGCTTATTGGCGACCTCGAGCCCAAGGACGTTCTGAGCCGGCTGCGCTGGGCGCTCGGCCGTTTCGACGGCTATGTCGGCATCAGCAACCATATGGGCAGCAAATTCACCGGCGATGCCGAGGGCATGACGACGGTGGTGCGCGAGCTCAG
>Ga0209980_10001196_pt1 | contig 14291 bp, 12 predicted proteins | sample CR02metaG_FD_183611 | JGI IMG/M metagenome (GOLD analysis project Ga0209980, IMG submission 183611) | Deep subsurface microbial communities from Mariana Trench to uncover new lineages of life (NeLLi) - CR02 metaG (SPAdes) (version 2) | ecosystem: Environmental > Aquatic > Marine > Ocean trench... | reverse complement strand
AGAAACCGGGGTGGAACGCCGACAAGCATGAGCGCAACAGGCCACCACATGACTCCTCCTGCGAGAATCATGAACAGCGCACTGTTTCGTTTGACGGCTGCATTTACAGGATTTGCCATTCGTTTGCCCCCGGCTCGTTATCTCGTCGTAGATCTGTGGCATCACTGCGGTTTCAACGCGACCGCCGGCTCGATCCGCGTGGCCCAAGGCCCTAGAACGACGAAAACCCCCAGAAAACCTGAGGGTTTTGCCATGGAGGCGCGGGGAATCGAACCCCGGTCCGAACCTCGATCCACAGTCGCTCTACGTGCGTAGGTCGTGCTTGAGGTCTCCGCCGAACGGCGCACAACCAGCCCAATCGACGGACAATCTTCCAAAAACTTGAGCTTCACGCGGAAGCAACGTGAAACCGCAGCCTGACTTTCCGATACCCTCGCGCCGCCTCAGGCGGGCTGCCACAAGGGCAGGTGCGTTAAGCTTTACGCTTAAGCAGCCAATGCCAGATCAGAATTGGCAATTGTGTATTTTCCCGGCGTGTTTAACCAGGGCACCAGGAACCTGGACACGCAACGACAGCATCACGCGACCCGTCGAAGCCAGTCGCCCCCCCGTTGAACCACCTAAACCGTTGTAATAGAGAAATTTAGCCCACCGAGCCCTGGAGTCAACCGGATTGCTTCACCTCGGCTGTAGCAACCTCCACTCGGTTCCGCCCGGCCCGTTTGGCGCGATCGAGAGCAGCATCGGCGGTGGGAATGAGGTTGGGGAGGTCAGAGGTGGTTTCCGGCCGGGCGGACACGCCGACCGAGCATGTCAGGGTAACGCCGGCTCCCGCCCACTCCCACTCTAGATCGGCCAAGGTCCGGCGGATTCGCTCGGCCACCCTTGAAGCCGCTTTCCTATCTGTCTCGGGGAGCCACACTACGAACTCTTCCCCACCGACACGAGCCGCCACGTCGACGTCGCGAATGGCGCCCCGTAGGACCCGTACAACATGCTTGAGCACGGCATCGCCGGCCGCGTGGCCAAGCTCGTCGACGATCTTCTTGAAATCATCCAGATGCACACACAGAACCGCGCACGGTCCGTGAGGCGCATGCGCCATCACGCCCTCTAGTCCGGCACGATTGGGAAGCCCAGTGAGGTCGTCAGTGTCGGCACGCTCTTCGGCCGCTCGCACCGCAGCAGCCGTAGCGAAGCGCGGTCCCGTCTCGACCGTCAGCCACATCACGCGCTCCCGCACCGCGGGATCCAAGTCCTCGTTGGAGCCGAAGACGACCAGGGCACCCACCCCATCGTGCCCGTCACGAAGCGGGTACGCCGTGCCCGCGCCGGTCTTCCGTCGGCGATCGGTGGGTTCACGTCCAAACAAGTCTTCGCTCCTACCCGCTGCGACTGCCCCGTCGCCCATGCACGCCCGACCAGCCGCCGAATCCGGCGTCACCGAAACGCCGATCAATCGTCGGTCTGCGTTATTGGACACGGAGATGACGGAAGCCACTTGTGTCTGGGGGTCGCGGATTACGACCGCGGCTGGCCACCCCGTGATCGTGCGCGCCCGATCACACAGTCCGGACGCAATCGCTGTGAGTGTGTCGAGTTCCGGCGGTAGGTCCACCGGTGGCGTCGAACCTCCGGACCAGCGAGGGTCAAGATCGACCTGAAATTCCGCCAGCAGCCGGCGCAATTCGGACGCAATAGCTTGTACCTGGTCCTGAGAGGTATCCGCCGAGCCCAACACCACTGCAACCCCCCGCTTGCGGTCGCCCACTGCTACAATGGTCTCATCGCCGCGGATTACGTGCTCCCGCCCATCGTCCATCGCCCGCTTGGCGAGAGACATTGCCAGCTCGGCGACCTCCGGTTTCAAGGGACTCGAACCGCTCGCCACCACCGGCTCCGCATCACGAGCGCACAGACACACAGCGTCGGCGTGGTGCGCGCGCCTGATCAAATCCACCACATGTTCGACCGATGCGAGAGGTGTCCGGCCTCGACGCGATCCACTCGTGAGCCAACGGCGGCGGAGGCCGCCTGCAGCTCCCATGCCTATCACAGCACCAAGCAGCAGTCCGATGATGAGCGCTATCCAAGCCATCCTGTCAGTTGCTCACACGTTAAGAGACGGCACCACCGGTTCGATGTCCAAATCGAACCGCTGACACATCACATTCAACGACACACCACAGCCTGTGCCGGTTCCAAATAATCGCGAAGGATCTTATCCGCCTCCAACATGGATTCAACCTGATGTAGTCGGCTCCGGAGTTCCGCACTCCCCGGCAGGCCGCGAGTGTACCACCCCAGGTGTTTGCGGAACTCAAGGGCCGTCCTCCGGCTATCACCCTGGGTCTCCACGACAAGCTTCGCATGATGGAGAGCCACGGCGAAACGCTCTGCAGCTCCGGGGGTTGGCTTGGGAGTTCGCCCTGCGAGCAAGTCCCTCGTCTGCTGAAAGATCCATGGGTTGCCGAAGGATCCACGTGCTATCATGAGTCCGGCGCACCCCGTCTTTTCATGCATTCGGACCGCGTCCTCCGCGGTCTTGATGTCGCCGTTACCGACCACTGGAATGTCGAGGGCGTCCACTAAGGCCGCTATCTCCTCCCATCGAGCCTCTCCCCGGTACATCTGTGAGCGAGTCCGGGGATGCAGCGTCAGCACTTCCACCCCCGCCTCCTGACAGGCCAAGCCGATGCGGACCGGATCCCGCAGGTTATCGTCCCAACCACTGCGGATCTTGGCGGTCACAGACAGCGTAGTGGCATCTCGCACCGCCTGAATGATCGCCGCCACCAAACCGAGATCCTTGAGACACCCGGATCCTCCGTTACGGCGGACCACCTTCTTCACCGGACACCCGAAGTTGATGTCGATGAAATCCGGCTGATAGTAGTCCGTCACTAACGCTGCCGCTTCGGCCATACTCTCTGGGTCCGATCCGTACAACTGGATTCCGATGGGCCGTTCCTGGGCAGTGAAAAATGCTCCGTCGTGAACGCTCCTGATTCCCCGCCGCAAGCCTTCGCAAGAAAGAAACTCTGATACGACCACGTCAGCACCAAACGATCGGCATAACCTGCGAAACGGCGGCTCCGAAACACCGGCCATTGGCGCGAGGAAGAGCGGAACGGTGTGCTCTACGGGATAGGGAAATGCCATATGGCGAAGTTAACTACCCCTGGGGACAGCAGCAACTCTCAGCGTTTGACAGGGTTGCGGAGTTCTCGTACGTTTCGGCCGGTCGCAGCACGACCCAAGATCGATGTGAAAACACCCCTGCCAAGTACAGGATTAGCTAATGCGCCTACGAGAGTTTTTCTCTGCTGATGCCATAAAGTTACAGCTCGAGGGCAACACCAAAGATGAGTTGCTCAAGGAGTTGGTCTCGCTGCTTTCACTGGATGAAAAATCCGACGGAACGCTGTTCAAGATGCTCAAACGACGCGAGAACCTCGGGTCGACCGGTATCGGCCGGGGCATTGCCATCCCCCACTGCCGATCACTCGTCGTATCTCAGCTTCGCGTCGTCTTCGGGCGGAAGCCGGCCGGCGTGGACTTCAAGGCGATCGATAACAAGCCGGTACACGACTTCTTCCTGATCGTTGCCCCCCCGATGGAGGTATCTAACCAATACCTGCCGGTTCTGGGAAAGATTGCCCAGTTCGCAAAGGAACCAGATATTCCCGAGCAACTGGCCCGGCTGGAGGCGCCGGAGCATTTTCTCGCACTGCTCGAGGAACAGGAATTCTAGTCGTTTAGTCCTACTCCAGCGGGGCCCTCCGGCCGTTCGATCAGTATGCCTTGGCCCACACCGCCTCGGTCGTGGCGGCCTCGCCGCAGGCGACGCACTTGTCAGGTTTCCGCTCGGACTGGAAATCCGGGTCGGGGATTACCCGTATATTTGCCTTCGTCTCATCCTTGATCCGCTGTTCACAGGCAGCATTCCCGCAAAAACCGCCGTACGCGAACCCGCCTTTGTCGGCCATCAATTCGACCAGCTGATCCATCGTCACGTCCCGCACGCTGTTCTGCGCCTGGCGTGACTTCGCAGAGTCCAGCAGGCTCCTTTGCAGCATTTCCAGGGTCTCGTTCACAAATTCGGATATTTCGTCCATTTTGACCGGAACCTTGCCACCCGTTCGCCGCGCAAGTATGGCCTGGCCCTCAGCCACATCGCGCGGACCGATCTCCAGCCGAACAGGCACTCCCCGCAGCTCCCACTGATAGTATTTGGCACCGGGCTTCATCCCTTCCCGGTCGTCCACCTGGACGCGCAGACCGGATTCACGCAGCACCTCACTCACTCGGTGGGATACCTGCAACACCGCCACCCGATCCGCGTCACTCTTCCAGATCGGGACGATCATCACCTGGATAGGTGCCAGACGCGGTGGCAGCACCAGGCCCTTGTCGTCGCCATGTGTCATGATGAGCGCCCCGACAAGCCGCGTGGATACACCCCATGACGTGTTCCAGACGTAATCCATCTGGCCTGCAGCTGTTTGGTACTGCACGTCGAAGGCCTTCGCGAAGTTTTGCCCTAGGTTGTGCGACGTGCCGGCTTGCAGCGCTTTGTTGTCCTGCATGAGGGCCTCACACCCATACGTACGCAGCGCCCCGGCGAACTTCTCTGATTCTGTCTTCAGTCCTGTAATGACGGGCATGGCCATCCACTCTTCCATAAAACCGCGGTACAGCGCGAGGATGCTGCGCGTTTCCGTCTCTGCCTCCTCCTCGTTGATGTGCGCCGTGTGTCCCTCTTGCCATAAGAATTCGGTGGTTCTGAGAAACAACCGAGTTCGCTTTTCCCAACGCACGATGTTGGCCCATTGGTTGATCAGCAACGGCAGGTCACGGTAGCTCTTAATCCACTTGGCGAACATCGCGTAGATGATCGTCTCAGAAGTGGGACGCAGTACGAGGGGCTCTTCCAGCTCTTTACCGCCCGCGCGTGTCACGACCGCGGTTTGTGGTGCGAAGCCTTCGACGTGCTCTGCCTCCCGCGCAAGGAAGCTCTCTGGAATGAGCATCGGGAAATAGGCGTTCTCGTGGCCGGTGGCCTTGAGCATGTCGTCGACAGCCCGTTGCATGAGTTCCCAAATGGCATATCCTCGCGGCCGGATGACCATGCATCCCCGCACCGGGGAGTAGTCCGCCAGCTCGGCACGTATGACGAGCTCGTTGTACCAGGCGCTGAAATCCTCGCTGCGTTTTGTGAGACGTTGATTCTCGCTCATCGGTCAACCATTAGTGATCGCTTCCTCGTCATCGATTCAAATTCCGTTCGCGGGAGGGCCTCAAACCCATACATACTCGGTCACAAGCTTGTCCACCGCAATCCGCTCCTCGGTTCCCGTGCCTAGATTCCGCAGCATCACTTCCCCGGCTTCGCGCTCGTCGGGTCCGATGATTACGGCCGTCTTGGCCTGGCGCGCCGACGCTATCTTGAGTTGTTTGGCTACCGCTTGTGCCTTGAGAGCGTATTCTACACGCACCCCGCGGTCGCGGAGTGCGTGGCTCAAACGAAGTACTTCGGGGACATCGGAGGTCGTGACGGCGACAAGGAAAGCATCCAACCTTCCGCCGGCATCCGGAACGATCGAGTGTTCCCGAAGCAGCTCGGTAATGACGACATCTCCCATGCCGAAGCCCGTGGCAGGCAGGTCTACACCACCCAGCGCCTTCAGGAGGCCATCGTAGCGCCCGCCGCCGCAGATCGCGCGCAGCGACCTGTTGGCGTCGAACAACTCGTATACGATCCCCGTGTAATAGGCCAGCCCGCGTACAATCGACAGATCTACGTCCAAGAAATCGCCCAGGCCCATACGGCACAGCGCCACATGACATGCGGCGATATTCGCACCGACTTCCTCCCCGCCACGTACATTCCCCAAGGCCGCCAACGCGTCCTCCAATCCACGTATGCTCCCAATATCGAAGACACGGTCAACAGCCGAGCCCGTGACGCCGGCGGTCTTCAGACGCTCGGCCGCCTTGCCCCGGTCTTCACGCTCGATCTTGTCGATCGTCGTATAGGCTACCGCCAACTGGCTCTCATCGAGCCCGGCAGCAAGCAGCAGGGCGCGAATCATCTGCCGATCGGACAAGCGCACCCGAACAGCGTTTGCACCCAGGCCCAACTCCCGCATGATATCGATCGCAGCGGCAATCACCTCTGCATCGGCCAGCGGTCCCGACTCGCCGATCAGATCCATGTTGAGTTGAAAGTGCTCGCGCAGCCGGCCTCGCTGCTGTCGCTCATATCTGAACAGGTGGGGGATGGAATACCACCGGATCGGCTTCTTGAAATCGGACGCCTTCGCCGCCACCATGCGCGCCAGCGTGGGTGTCATCTCCGGTCGCAGGGCCACCGATCGCCCGCCCTTATCGTCGAAATGATAGAGCTGTTCCACGATCTCCTCACCGCTCTTCCTGGTGTACAGGTCGAGCGGTTCGAGCGGCGGGCCGTCGTATTCCTCAAAGCCGTACCTAGCTGAGACGGTTCTCCAAGCAGCAAAAATGTGATGGAGGAGAGCGATGTCGGCGGGGTAGAAATCCCTGAACCCGGGCAACCCTTTTACTTGCATCGCGACAATTTAGCCGAACGGCGCCAATCCGGGCACCCGCGTCATCGCATCGCCGACCGTGTGGAAAGACCCGCATACGACGACGGTCTGCGCGCCCCTGGCTGCTTCGTCCAGGCAGCGGTCGAAATCAGCCTGCACCCTGACCGCAAGACCCAGAGCCGGGGCCAATGCGTCCAGATCGGGCCGGCGGTCCGGAGGAGCCGAGGGGGGCGATGTCAGCCAAATTCCGTCTGCCACCCCGGCTATCTCACGCACCATTCCGATCGCGTCCTTATCCCGGAGTATGCCCACGACGGCATGGAGGGGCTTAGGCGGTGGCCGGTCTCTCAGCGTCCGGGCCAGCACCCTCATTCCGCCAAGGTTGTGGGCCACATCGAAGATCCACCGGCCTCTCCTGTCGAAACGTCCAGGCACCCAAGCGTTGGCCAGTCCTGCCGCGATCGCCGCGGCATCGGGCCTGAGGTGGGGAGGCAGGGCGTGGAGAACAGCGGTGGCGACCGCCGCATTGCGCCGCTGGTGGTCGCCTTCCAGACGCAGCGCCCCCTGGTACGATTCCTCCGGGGGAACGTCGACGACCCGGGCCCCTTTCCCAGCGGCCACATCCCGGAGGACTCCTGCAGCTTCCCCTGCCGATTCACCAATCACGAAGGGGATATTCGGCTTTGCGATGCCGGCTTTCTCTGCCGCGATCTCCGGGAGCGTCGTTCCCAGATATTCCGTATGGTCCATCCCAACGTTGGTCACGGCTGTCACTACCGGCTCCAGGACGTTGGTGCTGTCCAGGCGGCCACCCAGGCCTACCTCCACCACCGTCACCTGGGCACCGCGGGCAGCGAAATCCGCGCAGGCGATCGCCGTCGTGGCCTCGAAGAAGCTCGCCTCCGACTCCTCTATCGCCGGACGCAAGTGGGAGGTCCATGCAGCGAAAGCTTCCTCGCCGATCGGCCGATCGCCCACAACGATACGCTCTCGCACCTCCACCAGGTGGGGTGAGGTGTACAGGCCCACTCGCAACCCCGCCTCACACAGGGCCTGGTACACCATCGCCGCCACCGATCCCTTACCGTTGGTGCCGCCGATATGGATCACTGGGAACTGTTCCTGGGGGTTTCCAAGCTCTTCCAGGAGGCGCCGAGTGGGCTCGAGAGACCACTTCTTGCCCGACCCACCGAGTCTGGGGAACAGGTACGCGCACGCCGCGCGGTAGGAGAATGGGGTTGAGATCAGCGGCCCTGCATCATCTTGAGGAGGTTGGAGATCGTGGCTCGGAGTTGTGCGCGCGGCACCACCATATCGACCATGCCCTTTTCCAAGAGGAACTCGGCTGTCTGGAACCCCTCCGGCAAGTCCTGTCCGATGGTTTGTTTGATCACTCTGGGCCCGGCGAAACCAATCACCGCGTTTGGCTCAGCGATATTTACATCGCCCAGCATTGCGAAAGATGCAGACACCCCACCGGTGGTGGGGTCGGTGAGAACCGAGATGTAGGGCACTCGCTCGCGTTTCAGTGCGGAGATCATTACAGAGGTTTTTGCGAGCTGCATCAAGCTGAGGACACCCTCTTGCATCCTGGCCCCGCCGGATCGCGAGACCATCACCAGCGGTACACGCTCATCGACCGATCTCCGCGTTAATCGAGCGATCTTCTCTCCAACGACCGATCCCATCGAGCCACCCATGAAAGCGAAATCCATGATTCCCAGATTGAGTTCATCGCCTTCGAGCGTCGCAGATCCGGTTATCACAGCCTCGTGAGATCCGGCTTTGCTCAGCGCTCGGGCGAGCTTGTCGGTATAGCCTTCGAAGCCCAGTGGATTGGATGACTGGAGTTCGTTGTACAACTCCGAGAAGGATCCCTCATCAGTGAGTATGTCGATGTAGACTTGCACGGCGACACGCCGGTGGTGGCCACACTCCGGACATACCTCTAACGCCCGCTCGAACTTGTCGCGGATGTCGACATGACCGCACTCGGGACATTTTTCCCATGCATCTGCTGGGATCTCGAGTTTCTCGCGGGACGGGCGTCGCGGTTTACGGTCTTTTCGAAACCAGGGCATATGTCGCCACGGGAAAAAGGGTGGGCTGGCGGCTAAGGAATCTGGTTGGGGGCAGCCTCAGACGCTAGCCCTCGAGATAGCCCCCGAGCCTCGAATCCCAAGCCACCCGTAGCGTGAGTCCGATGCACAGGAGACAGATCACCATGAACGACCCGCCATACGAGTAGAACGGCAGCGGGATACCAGTTACTGGCATTAGACGTACACTCATGCCCACGTTTACGACGACGTGCGTTAACATCAGCCCTGCTATTCCGGCAACCACCACGCATGAAAAGGTATCAACCGCATGACGCGCGATGCGGATCACAACGAAGAAGAACACCGCAAACAGGGACAGAGATACCACAACCCCCAGAAACCCAAACTCCTCAGCCAGAACGGGATATACAAAATCCGTGTGCTGCGAAGGAAGGAAAGCCAATCTTTTTTGTGTACCCTCCAGGAATCCCTTGCCCAGCAGTCCCCCCGAACCAATCGCCACCTTCGCTTGAATGACATTCCACCCGGTTGCTCGCGGATCGATCTCCGGATTCAGGAACGAGAGGATGCGGTTTTGCTGATAGGGAGCCAACCCCATCCACAGGCGGAGCGCGACCACTCCCATGAGCACGTTCATCCCCCACATGACAAGCGCCTCCAGTATATAGGGGCGACGCCATATGAGGAGCACGGTGATCAACACGATCCAGGCTCCCCACAGCCCAGTTGAAAAAGCGAGAATGAGACTAATGATCGGCGACGCGGTCAGCAGTAGCAACCACGGTGATACGCCGACCCAAAAGAGCATCGAAAAAAAGATGCCGAGAAAAACGAGCGCACTTCCCAGATCGGGTTGCAAGGCTACCAGCAGGAGGGGAATGCCTACGATGATCCCAGATGGTAACAGCTCGAAGACCGAGCGCGGCTGGTGCCTTCGACCTGCCAGGTGTCGCGCCAGCATGAGGATCGTCGCAAGCTTTGCCAACTCCGCCGGCTGTCCCAGCCGAACGCCTGCAATGGCGATCCACGACTTCGTGCCCGCCGCCGTTCCGGCTCCAGTACCAACGACCAATGTTGCCAAAAGCAAGACGACCGAGGCGCCATACAGAAACGGCGTGAGCCACTCCAGCAGCCGATACGGCACGCGGAAGATAACCACCGCTCCCACCATACCAATTGCGATCCAGACCAATTGGCGTTGCCAGATACCGGCTGCAATGGTAGGGAAATCAGTTTGTCCTGCAGAATACAACGTGGCTATGCCGGGCAGGATTAGCGCTGTAACCGCCAGCAGCAGTGGTCTGTCGATTCCGGTGCGCCGCATCACCTATCTACGAACGCCTTGGAGCGCGGAGTCTGGCCCCACCACTGGCGATGCGGGAACCGAGTCCGACGGCAGCACCCACCTTACCGGCCGATCGAGATCCGCGTCGGGACCCAACAAATGCCGGGCAATAATCCGAGTCACCATCGGTGCAATCGACGATCCGTGTTCGCCAAACTCGACAATCGCACCCACGACCACCTCGGGAGCCTCGGCAGGCGCAAACCCAATGAACCAGCCATGGTCCGGACCGTGAGGGTTCTGCGCGGTGCCCGTCTTGCCGGCGATATGCAGATTCGCAATCCGTGATCTAATCGCCGTACCGCGGGCCACCACCATTTCCAGCGGAGATCGGAGTTTGGCAACATTCTCCGGTGAGGCTACGAGCGGAAACTCGTTGCTGGCCCCCTCCTCCACTACCAGTATCGGTGTCGGTGCCCTGCCGTCATCGCGCGCCAGCAGGGCGTAGAACCGCATCATGCTGATCAGAGTTTGAGAATTCTCTCCCTGTCCGATGGCGAGATTGAGCGTTACGGCGTTTGTCCATCCTCTCGAGCCGTACAACGAGTCGAAGTAGGCAGTTGTCGCGGGAAAGACCGGCGCTACTTCCCCCGGTAGGTCTATGCCCGTCTTTTCGGCAAGACCGATCCGACCTCCTTCGAACAGCATGTTTCCGAGGCCGATTTTCAGCCCGAGTTGGTAGAAATACACATCGCATGATTGCTCAATTGCTTCTGCCAGTGTCAGGTCGTCGTGACCGCTGGACTTCCAACATCGAAAATAACGGTTGAAATACTGATAGCCCCCACCGCACCGTATCGGCATCTTGCTGTCGAGCGTGACATCGCCGCGCTCTAGCGCCATCAGCGCCAACGCCAACTTCCACGGAGACGCGGGGGGATAGAGCCCCTGCATTGCACGATTGAGCAGTGGTGTGCTCTCGGAAGCCAGCCACTCATTCCAAAGGTCGGGATCGACGCCGCCGATGAACTCATTGGGGTCATAGGTCGGTGCAGAATACATCGCCAGGATCTCGCCGCTGCGCGGATCCATTGCTATGACCGCACCGCGTTCCCCGACCTCGGGGAACAGACCGGCGATGTAACGCTGTAAACCAAAATCGAGTGCCGTATGAAGTGTGTCTCCCTGTTGTGGTTCGAGGTGTTCTCCCCCCTCGTCCTTGATGGTCCGGCCGAGGGCGTCGACCACCACCAGACGCTCACCATCGAGACCGCGCAACCGTCTGTCGTATTGCCCTTCAAGGCCACCCCGTCCCACCAAAGACCCCATGCGGGCCCCGACAATGCGACGGCTCGCCAGTTCCTCTTCCGACACTTCGCCCACGTACCCGAGGAGATGTGATACTAGGTCGCCGTGCGGGTAGTATCGTTTGGGTTCCGTCTGAACGATGAGACCAGGGAAGGATGGCTTCCGCTCAGCGAGAGTTGCGACGACTTCAAACGGCGCATCGCGCATCACGATCACTGGATCGTCGGGAGAACTCTCATACCGCCGAAGCACCGCGGCCCTCATGACCGAGTCGAGAGAAGTGTACTTGGTGATCGAGTCCAGCGTAGCTAGAAAAGCGGTTTCGCTGAGCGCCATCAGAGAAATCGTGTAGCTGGGAACATTCGTCGCAAGAACGACACTGTTTCGATCTACGATGATGCCCCGCGGAGCCGGCAGCACCACCGGACGCAGCCGGTTGTTGCGCGACTGGACTGCATATTGATCCGACCCCAAGACCTGAAGGCGGAAGAACGCTCCACCCAACACCAAAAACACCCCACCGACGAACACGGATGCGGAAAAAGCGCGACGAGAGAGAGAGTGTGGATGGTTCCAGTTCACTCGATGATCCCGATCTTGAACCAGCGCCGAAACGTGAGCAGCACGAGTAATCCGGCAACTGTAGTTGTGATGGCTTGTCCGACCGACCAAGCCGTGAGCGCCCAAAACAGCTCTGCACCCCGGGTCTGTCCGCCGGCCAGCAGCACCAGAAAATTCCGCAACCAAGAACCAAAGAAGAGGAATCCGGAGGTGACAAGCAGATTATCCGGAAAGAATATTGCCTTCCCCCACGCTTGAAGATAGCCAACGACGGTGTGGGCGAGAGCACCCGCGCCGAATGCGACCGGCGAGAGGGCATCCGCCAGTATGCCCACGGTGAATCCGGCAACAGCGGCATTCGCCGGCCGGCTCCGGATTGCAAAGAGCATCAGGGCCAGCAGCAGGAAATCAGGGGCGAGGCGGTCGTTCCCGAGCAGCGGGCGCACGGTAAAATGCATGAGGACGAGCGCCAAGAGCACGAGGCCGACCTTGAAACCCCTGGGCTCGGTGTTCATTGCCGCCGCTCGAACGCACCGCTCAAATCCTCCGTTTCCGCCAAGAGAATGAGCACATGAGATACAGCAGCCGGGTGTACAGCCGGCTCTACCAGAAAGCTCCTAGACCAACCCACCTGGTCGTCGAGAACCCTTCGGATCCGTCCGACCGGGATGCCACGAGGGTATACGCCCCCCAATCCGGAGGTGAAGATCGGGGTCCCCTCGGGGATTTCCCCTTCGTACGATACGTCGCGCAACTCGAGCATCATAGTGGCGCCTCCCCCGAATAGGGGACCCACCAGGCCAACCACCGAATCGCCGAGTGCCGTGACAGCCACCCCAAAATTGGGATGTGTCCAGGTATGCACCACCGAGGTGTTTCGATCGACAGTTTGAACGCTTCCGACCAATCCTCCCAACGCCACCACAGGAGCCCAGCGCCACACGCCTTCTCGTTCACCCGCCGAAACGATGATGGTTGTGCCTTCTGTCTGTTGGGTCTGGAATAGCACTTCGGCTGCGATGTGGTGCACCGGCATTCTCGCCCGAAGGCCTAGGATCGCCCTCAGCCTAGCATTCTCCTGCATCAACCCCTGCACATTCCCCGCTATTGCCGAAACGGAGTCTGCGCGGGCCGATATCTCCTCGAACCGAACACGCCATACTCGCAGCTGCTGGATCTCGTCCTGCAAACGTAGGAACGGAGACAAGACGGTCTCGCGTATGGTGGAGGCGATGGCTTCGGCGTATGTGGCGGGAGTCAGGCGAGCGGTCACGGCGAATATGAGACAAATCACGAAGGTGAGGGTGTCTCGCCGTGACGAAAAGGGTTCCGACAGCTGGCGCACGTTCTAAATCGCCAAAACCGCGCGGTATCTCTCCGGATCCTCTAGGATGCGTCCGGTACCGCGAACCACACACGTCAGCGGATCCTCATCCAAGCGTATTGGCAGGGACGTTTCCTGGGACAGTAGCACGTCGAGACCGCGGATCATCGCTCCGCCTCCTGCCATGATAATCCCTCGGTCGACGATGTCACTCGCCAACTCCGGCGGCGTGATTTCGAGCGCCCGCCGGATCGCATCCACGATCTGCTGGATCGGTTCCTGAATGGCCTCACGGATCTCACTGGAATGTACACGCACCACCTTGGGAATTCCGGACACCAGGTCTCGACCCTTGGCCTCCATCCCCCTTTCGTCGCCCACCGGCGCCGCCGAGCCGATCTGGATCTTTATGGCCTCCGCCGTCGGCTCGCCAATGAGCAAATTGTAGTTCTTGCGCATGAACTGGACGATGGCTTGATCCATTTCGTCTCCACCCGTACGAATGGACGTATCGCTCACTATACCGGCAAGTGCAATGACGGCGATTTCTGTGGTTCCACCACCGATGTCGATCACCATGTTGCCCGTCGGCGTCTCGACGGGAAGGCCCACCCCAATCGCCGCAGCCATCGGCTCGGCCACCATGTAGACCTCTTTGGCACCCGCCGACTGGGCACTGTCCCGAACGGCACGCTTCTCCACACCGGTGATTCCGCTCGGCACGCACACAATGACCTTGGGCTTCACTCGGAAAACGTGTTTGTTGATGATCGAAGAGAGGAAGTACCGGAGCATCTTTTCGGTGATGTCAAAATCGGCAATCACTCCGTCCTTCAGTGGACGAATCGCGACGATGCCCTCCGGCGTCCGCCCCAGCATGCGCTTCGCTTCGAGCCCTATACCTTGGACTTTGCCGGTCGCCTTCTCGATGGCGACCACGGACGGTTCGTTCAAGACGATTCCTTCGCCTCGAACATAGATGAGAGTGTTGGACGTGCCGAGGTCTACCGCGATTTCAGTCGCGGGGAGGAAACTCCCGATCTTGAATCTGGGCCAGGCCATATAGCGATTGGGACCTAATCGAATGGCAGGTGCGCAAGCTAATGTGCCCGGATGGCACACAAACAACACAATTTAACCCGCACCCTAAGTTCTGACAAGATGCAGAGTTACCGACTCCG
>Ga0209980_10001194_pt1 | contig 14312 bp, 11 predicted proteins | sample CR02metaG_FD_183611 | JGI IMG/M metagenome (GOLD analysis project Ga0209980, IMG submission 183611) | Deep subsurface microbial communities from Mariana Trench to uncover new lineages of life (NeLLi) - CR02 metaG (SPAdes) (version 2) | ecosystem: Environmental > Aquatic > Marine > Ocean trench... | reverse complement strand
CTCAGCCCAGCGCCTTGACGATGCCGTCGCACATCACCTTGGCGTCGGAGAACAGCATCATGGTGTTGTCGCGGTAGAACAGCTCGTTATCGACCCCGGCATAGCCCGTCGCCAACGAGCGCTTGACGAACAAAACCGTCTGGGCGTTCTCCACGTCCAGCACCGGCATGCCGTAGATCGGGCTCGCCGGGTCGGTCTTGGCCACCGGGTTGGTGACGTCATTGGCGCCGATGACGAAGGCGACGTCCGATGCCGCGAAGTCCCGGTTGATGTTGTCCAACTCGAAGACCTCGTCATAGGGCACGTTGGCTTCCGCCAGCAAAACGTTCATGTGCCCCGGCATGCGCCCGGCCACCGGGTGGATGGCGTAGCGCACATCGACCCCTTCTTTTTTGAGCAGATCGGCAATTTCCCGGAGCGCGTGCTGGGCCTGGGCCACCGCCATGCCATAGCCCGGCACGATGATGACGGAGCCGGCGTTCTTGAGGATGAAGGCGGCGTCATCGGCGCTGCCGGCCTTGACCGGCTTCTCGGCCGCCGCCGCCGCCACCTGGGCGTCGCCCCCTTCGGTGCCGAAGCCGCCGAGGATGACGTTGAAGATCGACCGGTTCATGCCCTTGCACATGATGTAGGAGAGGATGGCGCCCGACGAGCCGACGAGGGCGCCGACGATGATCAGGAGATCGTTCCCAAGGGTGAAGCCGATGCCACACGCCGCCCACCCGGAATAGGAGTTCAGCATCGAGATCACCACCGGCATGTCGGCGCCGCCGATGGGAACGATGAGCAGGAAGCCAAGCGCGAAGGCGAGACCCGCCAGCGCCCAGAAGGCGGTATAGGATTCGCTCATGGCGAAAGTGACGGTCAGCGCCACGAGGCCGATGGCGATCAGGGCGTTCAGCGGGTGCTGGCCGGGAAAGACCAGGGGAGAACCGCCGACCAGGCCCTGCAGCTTGGCGAACGCCACCACCGAACCGGTGAAGGTGATGGCGCCGATCGCCGTGCCGATGCTCATCTCGATGAGCGAGACCGCCTTGATGTGGCCGACGGTGCCGATGCCGTAGGCGTCGGGCGCGTACAAGGCCGCCGCCGCCACCAGCACCGCCGCCATGCCGACCAGGCTGTGGAAGGCGGCGACCAGTTGCGGCAGCGCCGTCATCTGGATGCGCAGCGCGATGAAGGTGCCGATGGCGCCGCCGATGACGACGCCGGCGAAGATGGTGCCGTAACTCAGCACATCGGGCAGAAGCAGGGTGGTGCCGATGGCGATCACCATGCCGATGACGCCGGATAGGTTGCCGGCCCGCGACGATTCCGGCGACGCCAAGCCCTTGAGCGCCAGGATGAAGCAGACGGAGGCGGCGAGATAGGCGAACGCCGCGAGGTTGTCGGTCACTGCCCTGCCTCCCGCGGTTCCTTTTTCTTGAACATCTGCAGCATGCGATGGGTGACGATGAAGCCGCCGAAGATGTTGACCGAGGCCAGCACCACGGCCACCAGGCCCATGACCTTCGAGAGGTTCAACTCGGCCGGCCCGGCGGCGATCAGGGCGCCGACGATGATCACCGAGGACACCGCGTTGGTCACCGACATCAGCGGCGAATGCAGCGCCGGGGAGACCCGCCAGACCACGTGATAGCCGACGAACACCGCCAGCACGAAGACGGTGAAGCCGAGGACGAAGGGATCGAGACCGCCGGCGGCGGCGCCCATCCCGGCGTCCTTAACGGCAGTTGCAGGTTCCATCACCCATCCCCTTCCTCGGCTGACGCCCCATGGACGACCTTGCCGTCGCGGGTCAGGAGCGCGCCCTTGATGATCTCGTCCTCCCAGTCGATGTTGAGCGTCTTGGTCTCCTCGTCGATCAGCGGGGTGACGAAGTTCAAGAGATTGCGGGCATAAAGGGCGCTCGAATCGACGGCGATGCGGCTCGGCACATTGGCGTGGCCGACGATCGTGACGCCATGTTTCTTCACCACCTTGCCCAACTCGCTGCCCTCGCAGTTGCCGCCGGCCTCGACCGCGAGATCGACGATGACCGAGCCCGGTTTCATGCCCTTCACCATCTCCTCCGTGATCAGCACCGGCGCCGGCTTGCCCGGGATCAGCGCGGTGCAAATGGCGATGTCCTGTTTCTCGAGGATCCCCCGGATCACCTTGGCCTGGCGGCGTTGGTACTCTTCGCCCATCTCGCGGGCATAGCCCGCCGCCGTCTCGCCTTCCTCCCCCTCCTCGGGCGGGACTTCGATGAAGGTGGCGCCGAGGCTCTCGACCTGCTCCTTGACGGCGGCGCGCACGTCGAAGGCGGAGACGATGGCGCCCAGACGCTTGGCGGTGGCGATGGCCTGCAGCCCGGCGACGCCGGCGCCGAAGACGACGACGCGGGCCGGCGCCACGGTGCCGGCGGCGGTCATCATCATCGGAAAGGCGCGGCCGAATTCGAAGGCGGCGTCGATCACGGCGCGATAGCCGGTGAGGTTGCTTTGCGACGACAGCGCGTCCATCGACTGGGCGCGGGTGATGCGCGGCAGGAGCTCCATGGCGAAGGCGGTGACGCCGTGGCGGGCGTAGGCGTTGGCGTCGGCGCGGTTGGCGAGGGGCGCCAGCAGCCCGATCAACAGGCAGCCCTGTTTCATCAGGGAAAGCTCATCGGGCTCCTCGGCGTCGCCGAACAAGGGGCGCTGGACCTTGAGAACGATATCGGCGTCGCCGAGCGCGGCGGCTTCGTCATCGGCGATGGCGGCGCCGGCCCCGGCGAACACCGCGTCGGCGATCGAGACGCCGTCGCCGGCGCCGGTCTCGATGACGACCTCGAGGCCAAGCGCGGCGAACTTCTTCACCGTATCGGGCGACGCCGCGACCCGGGCCTCGCCGGGGCGCCGTTCCTTCGGTATGGCGATCTTCATGTCGGGTTAATCCTGGTGACGGTCTATTGCATTTGCTCACGCGGAGCGAGACTGTTCGAGAGGCAGGTCTTGGTCGAGAGGCAGTCTTGGCGGTCGAGAGGCGGGTCTTGGCGGCAGGATGCCGCCTTCGGGCCGGTTTGCCAAGTGGCCGGTGGGTGCATTGCAGCGAATATCGGTGAATTTTCCATGAACGGCCGGATACCCGTCCTGATGCTGGTAATCTGCGTCCTCGCCCTGACGCCACTCCTTTCGCCGGCGGGCGCGTCGGCGGCCATCCCGCCGACAGCCTAATCGAGAGCTTCACCGGGCCTCGGGCACGCCGGCCCGCTCGAGCGCCGCCTTCTGGCGGCGGGCGAGTTTGCCGGCGTCGAAATCCTCGATCAATCCGTGGAACAGTTGGTGCCAGTTGATCTCGGCCTTGAGGCGGGTGAACACCGAGCCGAGCCCGATGGCGGCGCGGTCCATGAGGACGAATTCGCGCGGCGGGGTGACGCCGCCAAGCCGCCTGAGTTCCCGGTGGACCTTCTCCGCCACCGTCGCCCCGTAAACGCTGCCCTCGGTATCCTGGATGCGCCGCACCTTGTCGTCCATCAGCGGCGCGTAGACGAACTTGGCCCAGAGGTTGAGCACGTCGATGACCTCGCGGCTGAGGTTCTCGAAGCCCCAGGTCTCGTAGGCATGGACCGCGAGATCCTCCTCGCCCCGCGCCAGCGCCCAGTAGAGGTCGATGACGCCGGCGACGAACTTCGGCTCGAACACCCGGATGCAGCCGAAGTCGAGCAGGTTGAGGGTATGATCGGGCCTCGCCGTATAATTGCCGAGATGGGGATCGCCGTGGATGATGCCGTAACCATAGAAGGGCACGTACCACGCCAGGAACATGTTATGCGCCAACTGGTTGCGGCTTTCGATATGGGCGTCGGCGAAGGCCAGCAGCGGCTCGCCCTCGAGCCAGGTCATGCTCAACAGCCTGCCGGTCGAAAGCTCATCGACCGGCACCGGCACGTGCACGCCGTCCTCGCCTTCGAGCATCGACGTATAAAGACGCATGTGCAGCGCTTCGCGCCCGTAGTCCAGTTCCTCATGCAGGCGTTCGACGATTTCGGCGTGGATTTCGCCCGTGGAGATGGTGGGGTCGATGCGCTCGTATATGGCGAAGGCGAGCCTGAGTTGCCTGAGATCGGCATCGACCACCGATTTCATGTCCGGGTATTGCAGTTTGCAGGCAAGCCTCGTGCCGTCGTGCGCCAGCGCTTTGTGCACCTGGCCGAGCGACGCCGCCCGCGCCGCGACGTGTTCGAATTCGGCGAAGCGTTGCCGCCAATCGGGCCCCAGTTCCGCCGCCATGCGCCGCTTGACGAACAGCCAGCCCATGGACGGCGCGTCGGCCTGCAAATGCCCGAGTTCCGAGGCGTATTCCGACGGCAGGGCGTCGGGCACGGTGGAGAGGAGCTGCGCCACCTTCATCAGCGGCCCCTTGATGCCGCCGAGCGCGGCGCGCAACTCCGCCGCGTGGCGGGGCCGGTCGAGCTTGAGGCCGAGATAGCGCGCCCCGGCAAGGCGCACGGCGAGCCCGCCGACCGTGGTCGAGACCTGGGCGTAGCGGCGGAGGCGCCGGGTTAGCCGCGAATCCTCCCCTCCGCTCGCCTTGGCGGTTCCCTTAGGTTTGGCCGCGACCTCCGATTTAGAAGTTTGGGCCGATTTAGGCGCTTGGGCCATGGCATCGCTCAGTCAAGCTCTTCAAGCTCCTCGATTAGGGAGGAAATCATCCCCAGCCCGCGGTCCCAGAAGGCGGGGTCCGTGGCGTCGAGGCCGAAGGGCGCCAAAAGCTCCCGGTGCCGCTTGGTTCCCCCGGCCTTGAGCATATCGAGATACTTGTCCTTGAACGTCCCTTTCAGATCCGCGGCTCCCTCCCATTCCCGATAGGTGGCGTAGAGCGAGTTCACCAGGCAATCCCCGAAGGCGTAGGCGTAGACGTAAAAGGGCGAATGGATGAAATGGGGGATGTAGATCCAATAGAACCGGTAATCCCCTTCGAGGTCGATCGCCGGACCGAGGCTTTCGCGCTGCACCTCGAGCCAGATCTCGCAAAGCCGCTCGGCCGGCACCTCGCCCTTTTTGCGCTCGCCATGAACCTTGAGTTCGAAATCGTAGAAGGCGGTCTGGCGCACCACCGTGTTCAACATGTCCTCGATCTTCCCCGCCAGCATGACGCGCCGGCGGGGAACGTCGGTCTCATCGGCGAGCAGCGCCCTAAACGTCAGCATCTCGCCGAATACGGATGCGGTCTCGGCCAAGGTCAGCGGCGTATCCGCCAACAAATGTCCCCTGGGCGCGGCGAGAACCTGGTGGACGCCGTGGCCGAGTTCATGCGCGAGCGTCATGACGTCGCGCGTCTTGCCCTGGTAGTTGAGCAGGATATAGGGATGCGCGCTCGGCACCGTGGGATGGGAAAAGGCGCCCGGGTCCTTGCCCGAGCGGACCCCGGCGTCGATCCAGCGGCGATCGAAGAATTTCCGCGCCGTCGCTTCCATCTCGGGCGCGAAGGCCCCATACGCGCCGAGCACCTTATCGCGCGCCTCGTCCCACGGGGTCTGCCTGTCGTCGTCCTCGGGCAGGGGCGCGTTGCGGTCCCAATACCGGAGCCGCTCGACGCCGAACCAGCGGGCCTTGAGCGCGTAGTAGCGGTGCGAAAGCTTCGGGTAGGCACCCTTGACCGCCGAGATCAAGGCGTCCACCACCTCGTCCTCGACGAGATTGGAAAGGTTGCGCGCCGAGGTCGGGCGCGGAAATTTGCGCCAACGGTCCTCGATCTCCTTGTCCTTGGCCAGGGTGTTGGTGATCAGGGCGAAGACCGGCGCGTTTTCGCCCAGCACCTTGCCGAGCGAGAGCGCCGCGGCTTCGCGTACCTTGGCGTCGCTGTCGGAAAGCAGATGCAGGACCTCGGCGCTGGTGAGGTCCTTGCCGTCGACCGGGAAGCGCAGCCGCGCCATGGTCTCGTCGAACAGCCGCACCCACGCCGACCGGCCCGACACCGCCTTCTCGCGCAAGATCTTCTCGAGATCCTCGTCCAACTGGTGGGGACGGAGGACCCTGACGTCCCGGATCCACGGCGCGTAACGGTTCAACCTCTCCGCCTTCAGCTTGTCCGCGATCTCCCCGTCTTCGATAAGGTTGATCTCGAGGGTAAAGAACACGAGATCGGTGGAGATCTCGGTGACCCGCTCCTGGAGGGTCTGGTAGAACCCGGCGACCTCGGGGTCCGAGATGTTGCCGGCATATATCAGTTGGGCGTAGCTCATCAGGCGCGAGAGCGTCTCGTCGATGTCCTCGTATTCGGCGACGGCTTCGCCCAGTGAGTCGCCGTCGAGGCCCGCGACCTTGCCGTGGTAGCGGTGCTTGAACGCCTTGGTCCGATCCCGCGCCGAGGTGAGGTCGCGTTTCAGCGCCGCCGATTCCGTTCCGGGGTAGAGGTCGGTGAGGTCCCATTCCGGCAGAGGGGGACCGGCGGCATCGCCGCGCGCGGGTTCGGCGCCGGAGGCTTCGGCTTGTCGGGCAAATTCCGGGTCGGTCATGGGTTACTCCTACGGTCCACAGGCGGTATATGTGTCTTAAGCGAACGATGGAAAACACCCAGGGAACGAATAGCTGTCCTCGGGGGGCAAGATTAGGACGTTTCGGGCCTGAGTGAAACGGCGGCAACCATGATAAATTCCGACACCTGGCCGACCCTGACGGCGATGTTTTTCGACCAGGCCGAACGGCTTGGCGAGCGTGCGTTCCTGTGGGCCAAGGAGGATGACCGCTACCGGGCGCTGGGCTGGGCCGAGACGGCCGAAAGGGTGCGGGCTCTCGCCCAGGGTTTGCGCTCCCTTGGCCTCGAGCCCGGCGACCGGGTGGTCCTGGTATCGGAGAACCGTCCCGAATGGCTGATCGCCGATATCGGCATCATGGCCGCGGGCGGCATCACGGTGCCGTCCTACACCACCAACACGGCTGACGATCATCTCCACGTGCTCGAGGACAGCGGCGCCCGGGCGGCGATCGTGTCGACGGCGGCGCTGGCGAAGCGGCTGCTGCCGGCGGTGGCGCGGGCGGCGAAGCTGCAATGGGTGATTACCATCGAAACCCCAACCATCGGCCAGGCAAGCGGCGCCAGCCTCCATGGCTGGGACGAGGTGATGGAGTTGGGACGGGGCCAGATCGACGAAGGCCGCGAAGGCACCACTGATGTGAAGCGCTCCGACACCGCCTGCCTGATCTACACCTCGGGCACCGGCGGTAAGCCCAAGGGGGTGATGCTCAGCCACGGGGCGATCCTCGGCAACTCAGCCGGAGCCGAGCGCGTCATCAGGGACTTGGGATTGAAGGACGAGGTGTTCTTGTCCTTCCTGCCGCTGTCCCATGCCTACGAGCACACGGCGGGGCAGTTCCTGCCCATCGCGATCGGCGCCGAGATCTACTACGCCGAAGGCGCCGATACCCTGGCGGCGAACATGTTGGAGGCGCGCCCGACCCTCATGACCGCGGTGCCGCGCCTTTACGAGGCCCTGCATCTGCGCATCCTTCGCTCCGTTGCGCGCTCGGGCGGGCTCCAGAAAAAACTGTTCGCGAGGACGCTGGCGCTGGGAACGCGGAAGTACGAGACCCCGGGCGCGCTCTCGATCGTCGAGCGCATGACCGATCTGGCGCTCGAGGTCCTGGTGCGGCGCAAGGTGCGCCGGCGCTTCGGCGGCAGGTTGAAGGCCATGATCTCCGGCGGCGCGGCGCTCAATTACGACGTCGCGCTGTTCTTCACCGCCCTTGGCGTCAGGATCCTGCAAGGCTACGGCCAGACCGAGGCCGCCCCGGTGGTCAGTTGCAACCCGCCCGGTAAGGTGAAGCTGGCGACGGTCGGACCGCCGCTCGACGGCGTCGAGGTCAGGATCGCGGACGACGGCGAGATCCTCGTCAGGGGCGAGCTCGTCATGCAGGGCTACTGGAACAATGAGAAGGCCACCTTTGAGGCCTTGCGCGAGGGTTGGCTGCACACGGGTGATATCGGCGCCATCGATGAAGATGGCTATCTCGAGATCACCGACCGCAAGCGAGACATCATCGTCAATTCCGGCGGCGACAACGTCTCGCCCCAGCGTGTCGAGGGCATCCTCACCGTGACGCCGGAGATCGCCCAGGCCATGGTCTATGGCGACGCCAGGCCCTATCTCGTGGCGCTGGTCGTGCCCGACGAGGAGACCATCAAGCGCTGGGCCAAGGATGCGGGAAAGCCGGCCGATCTAAGTGTCCTTGCCGACGATGCGGCGTTTGCCGCCTTCCTCGGCGAGGTGGTGGAGCGGGTCAACGCGACGCTGTCGCCGGTCGAACGGGTGCGCCGGTTCCATATCGCTCCTGAGCCCTTCACCATCGCCAGCGGAGAACTGACGCCGACGCTCAAGCTTCGGCGCCATGTGATCGGCGAAAAATACGGGCAAGCTCTGGAGGCGCTTTACCGGTAGTCGTCGCTTCCCGGGTGGTTTTGAAGGTGAGGGCGCCCTCGGCCCGGCCCCAACGGGGCCGGGTCACGAGACGCCGTGATAATCCTTGTACCAGTCGACGAATTTGTGTGAAGGGGTCAAGTCTTGACAATTATCAATTTTAGCCGGCTCTCTGCCGCATTCCCTGTTTAAATGATAATTGTCAAGACTTGACCCCTTCTTTTTTCTTTTTTCTTCTTTTTCCGGTCCCGGCGATGTGAAGGGGTCAAGACTTGACCCCTTTTACTCTGCCTCAACGGGGCCGGGTCACGAGACGCCGTGATAATCCTTGTACCAGTCGACGAATTTGGGGATGCCGGCATCGATGGTGGTCGAGGGATTGAAGCCGATATCCTTTTGGATCGCGGTGATGTCGGCGTAGGTCTCCTTGACCTCGCCCGGCTGCATGGGCACGAGCTCGGTCTTCGCCTGGCGCCCCGCCGCTTTCTCGATCACCTCGATGAAGCGGAGCAGCGGCTCGGAGCGGTGATTGCCGATGTTATAAAGCCTGTGCGGCGGGTCATCGCCATCGCCGGTGGGGGCTTGATCGAGGCAGGCGATCACGCCCCGGGTTATGTCGTCGATATAGGTGAAATCGCGTTTCATGTCGCCGTGATTGAACACCCGGATGGTCTCGCCGTCGAGGATCGCCCGGGTGAAGAGATAGGCGGCCATGTCGGGCCGGCCCCAGGGGCCGTAGACGGTGAAGAACCGCAATCCCGTCGCCGCCAGCCCATAGAGCCGGCTGTAGGTGAAACTCATCAATTCGCCGCACCGCTTGGTGGCGGCATAGAACGAGACCGGTCTATCCACCCGGTCCTCGACGGCGAAGGGCAGCTTGACGTTGCCGCCATAGACCGATGAGGTCGAGGCGTAGACGAGGTGGCTGAGCCTGTCCAAGCGCCGGCACAGCTCGAGGACGTTGAGATGCCCCGACACATTGGCCTCGACATAGGCGTGGGGATTGACCAGCGAATAGCGCACTCCCGCCTGGGCGGCGAGATGGAGGACCCGCTCGATCCCCTTGTTGGCATTGGCGAATCCCTCCATGGCGCCGCGATCGGCGATGTCGAGGCGGTGGAAGGTGAAATTCCTGAAACGCTCGAGCAGCGCGAGGCGCGCCTTCTTCAGCTCGACGTCGTAATAGGCGTTGAGGTTGTCGATGCCGATGACCGCGTCGCCGCGCTCGAGGAGGGCCTTGGCGGCGTGAAAGCCGATGAAACCGGCCGCGCCGGTGACGAGAAAGCTCATATTTTACAACCAGTCATCCTTAGATAACGCACCCATCGAATTGATTCCTATCACCCAAGAACCGCTCTCGGTCCGCCAAGAGATTGCCCCATGGCCCCAAGGGCGGTAATCCTATCAGACTGGATTCCAAACTCGGAGACAAACTCTTGGTGCGCGCCGCTCGCCTGCGTAACGATCACGCCGTCCCTGTTTCCGGCCCTGTCGCCGGACGCATGTCCCGCGCCGTCACCCGGCCACCCGGGTGGTTGGTTGGCCGGGCGCATGCCCGGCGGGCACCATGAAGAAACCCTCGGGCTTCGACGGCATCGTCGAAATCCTCAAAAACCCCAGCTACAGAAACTATACCATCGGCAGCTCGTTCTCGCTGGTCGGCACCTGGGTCCACCGGGTGGCGGCCGGCTGGCTGACATGGCAACTGACCGAGTCCGGGGCGTGGCTCGGCATCATCGCCTTCGCCGATCTGTTCACCATGGTGCTGCTCTCGCCCTTCGCCGGGGCCATCGCCGACAGGGTGGACCGGCTGTGGCTTTTCAAGCTGTTCCAGTTGCTGAGCCTGTTCCAGGCGGTGGCGATCGCCATCCTCGTTTTCACCGGCCTTATCACCATAGAGCTTCTGCTCGGCCTCACCATATATCTCGGCGTCTGTCACGCCTTTCATACCGCCGCCAGGCACGCGCTGGTGCCGACCCTCGTGCCGCACGAGGGGATCGGCGCGGCGATCGGCCTCAGCTCCTTCATCTTCAATCTCGCGCGCTTCATCGGCCCCGCCGTCGCCGGCATCATCATCGTCACCGCCGGCGTCGGCCCGGCCTTCGCTTTCAACGCGCTGAGCTTCACCATCTTCCTCGTCGTGCTGATGCGCGTCGAGGTGGTCCGCCGGGACGCCATCGACAAGACGGGCGGCGGCATCTGGAGCAATATCGCCGATGGCTACCGCTATACCGTGGCCCATCCCGCCATCGGTCCCTTGTTGCTGCTGCTGATCGTGTCGTCGTTCGCGGCGCGCTCCATCGTCGATCTTCTTCCCGGCTTCGCCGAGGACGTGTTCAGCCGCGGCGCCGCCGGCCTTGCGTGGCTGACATCGGCGATGGGGCTCGGCGCCACCTTGGCGGGCCTGTGGCTCGCCCGGCGCCAGAGCCTCGTCGGCTTGACCGGAGTGGTGCTGGCCCAAGTGGTGGTGATTGCCGCGGCGTTGATCGCCTTCGTCGCCACCGACATTTTCTGGGTCGCCATCCCCGCCCTGATGCTGTCGGGCTTCGCCATGATCATCAACGGGGTGGGGTCGCAGGTGCTGATCCAATCCACCGTCGCCGGCGCCATGCGCGGGCGGGTGATGTCGCTTTTCACCCTCATCCTGCAGGGCAGCCCGGCGTTCGGCACCCTCATCATCGGCGTGGTGTCGGAAAGCATCGGCCTGCGCATCCCGGTCGCCGTCGCCGCGGTTCTGTGTCTGGCAGCCTGGTTGTGGATGTTGCCGAGGGCGGCGGCCGTATCGCGGGCGTTCGAAGGCGAAAGACCGGGATGACCCAGGCACCCCGTGGCGAAGCCCCGGGCTTCGGTCTCGGCGGCGTCAGGCGCGCCCTTCGCCACCGCAATCACTTCCTGTTCTCGGCCGGCATGGCGCCGTCGCTGATTACCCTATGGATGCAGCGCCTCGCCGTCGGCTGGCTGACATGGGAGCTCACCCACTCTCCCGCCTGGCTCGGCATCATCGCCTTCGCCGATCTGTTTCCCGCCGTCGTGCTCAGCCCCCTTGCCGGGGCGCTTATCGACCGCGTCGACCCGATGCGGCCGATGATCCTGTCCCAGGCCGTCTTCCTCGCCCAGGCGCTCATTCTCGCGGTGCTGAGTTTCGCCGGCCTCCTCACCATCGAAAGCCTGCTGGCGCTGGCGATCGTGCTCGGGCTCACACATCCCTTCAATACGGCGTCGCGCCATACCATCCTGCCTTCCCTGGTGCCGCGGACGGACCTCTCGGCGGCGATCGCCATCAACTCGTCGCTCTACAACGTCGCCCGCTTCATCGGCCCGGCGGCGGCCGGCGCCGTCATCGTCACCGGCGGCGTCACCTGGGCCTTCGCCTGCAACGTGCTCGGTTATCTGGTGTTCCTCCTCGCTCTCTTTCGTATGGACGTCGCCCCGCCGGAGCGGCGACCGAGGAGCGAGACCACCCTGTTCGGTGAGGTCGCCGAAGGGTGGCGCTACACCGTCGCCCATCCCGGTATCCGCCCGGTGCTGGTGCTGCTCGTCATCACCGCCGTGGTCTCCCGCCCGGTGGTCGATCTCCTGCCCGGATTCGCCGGCGACGTGTTTCACCGCGGCGCCGGGGGCCTCGCCTGGCTTACCGCCGCCATGGGTCTGGGCGCCATGCTGGGCGCCCTGTGGCTGGCCTTGAGGGGCGTGCTCGCCGGTTTGACCACGATCACGGTCTCGGCGGTCCTGGTTCTCGCCCTCGCCTTGGGGGCGTTCACCGCGATGGATCATTTCTTCCTCGCGCTTCCGTTCCTCGCCATCTCCGGCTTCGCCATGGTGGTCAACGGCATCGGCTCCCAGACGCTCATTCAGTCGTCGGTGGCGCCCGCCATGCGCGGCCGGGTGATGTCGCTCTACACCCTGATCTACCGGGGCATGCCGGCGCTGGGCGCCGTCGTCATGGGGTCGCTGGCGGAAGGGTTGGGGTTGCCCGCGACGCTTGGCGGCGGCGCCGTGCTGTGCCTGATCGCCTGGGGCTGGGCCGCCCGGCGCCGGCGGGGAATGGCCGTGGCGCTGGAGGAAAAAGGCCCCGACTGACGGGGCGCCGATCGGTTGGGCCGATCGGTCCGATTGTGCTTTATTCGTGGCCCGCCCGCGCGCTCGCTATCTTGTGCTTGGCCATCTGCTCCGGGGTGGCTTCGGTCTGGTACTTGGCCTTCCAATCGTCATAAGGCATGCCGTAGACGATTTCCCTGGCCTCGTCATAGGACATGCCGATGCCCTTGTCCTCGGCCGCCGCCATGTACCATTTCGACAGGCAGTTGCGGCAAAAGCCGGAGAGGTTCATGAGGTCGATGTTCTGCACGTCATTGCGTCGGCGCAGATGCTGAACCAGTCGGCGAAAGGCCGCCGCCTCCAGTTCCGTTCGGGTGTTATCGTCCATGCCTGTGTCCTCCCATCTTCTTCGTTCCATCCCCAGCGCCGGGGTCGGTGCCTCGTGCCACCCCTCGGCGGGCGTGACGCCCGGATTATAGATCTGCGACTAAACTTATCGCTCCTTTTTGATGCAGAGCGCTATCTAGACATATCACATTGTAAACAAATATTTTTCTTCCTATTTCTTGAGCGTTCCCCGGCGATAGTTTATGCTGCTTGTTGCTTACCCGGTGCTTACCCGGCTACGTAGGGGAACAGCCATCATGACGAAACTGACAATCCGTAGCGTCGCATCCGCCAAGCCCTCCGACCGTGACATCCTCGTGTGGGATGACGAACTTCGGGGCTTCGGCCTCCGGGTGAAGCCATCCGGGATCAAATCATACCTCATCCAGTACCGCAACCAGCACAATGAAAGCCGCCGCCTCACCATCGGTCGCCACGGTGTCGTTAGCCCGGAGGAAGCCCGTCGGAAGGCCAGGAAATTGCTCGGCCAAGTTCAGGACGGCGCCGATCCGGCAACGGAGCGTAGAGAAGCCCGTAGGGCTCCCACGGTGGCGGACTTGGCGGAACGCTTCATGAAAGAGCATGCCAACGTGAAAAAGAAAGCCAGCAGCGCCCAAATGGACGTCATCAACCTGCGCCTGCACGTTCTCCCTGCCCTGGGTCGCAAAAAGGTCTCCACAGTTACCCGCACCGACCTCACCAGTCTGCACCATGCGATGCGGGACCGGCCTGGTGCGGCCAACCGTGTCCTGTCCCTCCTGAGCAAGATGTTCAACCTGGCGGAAAAGTGGAGTATGCGCCCGGACGGCTCGAACCCCTGTCGCCACGTAGACCGTTACCCGGAAAGAAAGATGGAGCGGTTCCTTTCCGCTGATGAGCTTGGGCGGCTGGGCGCGGTCCTGACCGAGGCGGAACGAACGGGAACGGAGCTACCCAGCGTCATCGCCGCCATCCGCCTCTTAATTTTCACCGGCGCTCGTTTGGGCGAAATTCTCAACGTCCAATGGGGCCAGGTTGACCTGGAGCGGGCGTGCCTGCGCTTGCCGGAAAGCAAGACGGGGGCGAAGGTGATCCACCTGAGCGCCCCTGCCCTGGAAGTTCTCGACGGCATTGAGCGGCAAGACGGCTCGCCCTGGGTGATCACGGGCAAGGTCCCGCACAAGCCCCTCGTCAATCTGCGCAAGCCTTGGTATCGGATACGAAAAAAGGCCGGGCTTGAGGACGTGCGCCTCCATGATCTTCGGCACAGCTTCGCCAGTGTCGGCGTTGCCGGCGGATTGTCCTTGCCCATCATCGGAGCCTTGCTAGGCCACTCTCAGCCAGCCACTACCGCCCGCTATGCCCACCTAGCTGCCGATCCCCTGCAGCAGGCCACCAACATGATCGGTGAGCGCATAGCCGCCGCGATGAGCCGTCAGGCCCAGGGCGAAGTTGTGGTGCTGCCCACCCGACGGGGATAAAATCGAAACCGGCGTGGCTAGGTTTGGCCGCCGAAAAGCTGGGCTCC
>Ga0209980_10001192_pt1 | contig 14318 bp, 10 predicted proteins | sample CR02metaG_FD_183611 | JGI IMG/M metagenome (GOLD analysis project Ga0209980, IMG submission 183611) | Deep subsurface microbial communities from Mariana Trench to uncover new lineages of life (NeLLi) - CR02 metaG (SPAdes) (version 2) | ecosystem: Environmental > Aquatic > Marine > Ocean trench... | reverse complement strand
GGCGCGATTATGCGGCCGGGTGGGTTAAGGACTCGTATACCTGAGGTTAGAAAATCCGATATTCACGCAGGAAAATCAAGAGTTTAACTAAAATCTTACCGACCCGTAGCCGCTTTGGCGGGGCGCCGCCAGCCCGGGTGCCGGCGGCCGCGAGGCGCGGGTAACCATGAAACTTCAGGGAAAATTCACCCTTCGTAAATAAATTGTTATCCACGCGGGTCGTGAATTTCGGACGGTCCGTGGACCGGGCCGCATCCGTGGCCTCGCCCTGTTGGCACTTCTTCAACGCGCGCGCAGGGTCCGCTTGACGATGGTGAAAATTCGGGACGGTGTCGCCATGAATGTGAATAGCGGACTCTCGGGGATCGCGGCGGCCCTGCGCCGATTCTGCGACGATCGGGGCGGCGCGGTCGCCATCTTCTTCGCCGCCAGCGTGATGATGCTCATCGGCATGGCGGCGATCGCGGTGGATTTGGGTTTTTTGTACTCGCTGCGGGGCAAGCTTCACAATACCGCCGACGCCGCCGTCTTGGCCGCGGTCGGCGACTTCCCGGACGAGGACGCCGCCCGCGGCACGGCCGTCGATCTTGCAACCAAGAACATGCCCGCGGCCGGGCACGGCACGGTCTTGGCCAACGCCGACGTGGTGGTGGGGGATTGGGACGCCGGCACGCGGGCCTTTACGCCTGCGGGCAGCCCGATGAATTCGGTTCGGGTCGTCACCCGGCGTTTTCAAGCGAACGGCAATGCGGCGGGGCTCTTCTTCGCCCGCGTCCTGGGCTTCGACCAAGTCGACATGCAGGCCACGGCGATCGCAAGCTCTCAAGGCGGCGGCGATTCCTGCATCATCGCCCTGGACCCCAGCGTAAATGACGCCTTGCGGATAGCGGGCACCGCCAGCGTGACGATGTCCTGCGCCGCCCGGGTCAACTCGCCCGACAACCGGGCAGCTCGGACGAACGGAGGCGGGTGCATCACGGCATCAGAGATCTACGTTGCCGGCGACACTATCGGCACCTGTATCGATCCGACGGCGGAAACCGGCATGAAAACAATGGACGATCCTCTGGAATATCTGACTCCGCCCGATGACTACGAGGACGACGGCTGTACTTTCCCCGCGCTCGTTGAAGTGACGACCGATACCACCCTCGATCCGGGCGTCTACTGCGGCGGAATCCATATCTATGGTTCCGCGAACGTTACTTTCAACCCTGGAAACTACGTCGTGGACGGCGGTGGGCTGGAAATCTATGGCAGCGGAGCCGTGGCCGGGGACGAGGTCACGTTCTATATCGAACCGGCCGCCGTAATACCGTTTCATCACCACCAAGGACCGGGGAAAACGGTCCACTTCGCCGGCTCGGCCAATATAACACTCAGCGCGCCGGATTCGGGCGCCTACAAAGACGGGCCCATCTATCGAGATCCCGCTACCCCGAGCGATCGCGATTTGGTGTTCAACGGCGGCGCGGATATGGAGTTCAACGGCGTTCTCTACTTCCCGAACAACCTCGTTCGGTTCGCGGGGAACGGCGGCCCTGGCGGTGCGACGAGCATTGTAGCGCGGACGGTGTACTTCACCGGAAACGCCAACTTCGGGTCCAATCCCGCGACGAAACTGTTCGGGCCAGGCGGGGCGAACGGCATTAGTCTCGTCCAGTGACGGGGCGCCCTTTATGAGGCGCGCATCGCCTGCCGCGCGGCGTCCCTAACCAATCGTTAGCAAAGCATCGGTCATATCTGTGGCCGGCCGGCGCGTAGCCCGAGCCGCTACGGGCTTCAGAGGACGATCGACGTGACGACATCCGACATCATGGCCGAGCCCGGCCCGAGGACCTCGACCGCATCAAGCGCGCGCGAGCCGGCGGCGCTGGGCCCGGCCGTGGGCACCGCGATCTTGATGATGGCGATCATCCAGGTCGGCCTGGTGGTCAAGGGCAATGCGCCGGTGCTCGATGGCGTGCTGATCGACCCGGACGGCTACATGCGCCTGGCCCGAGTGGCGCAGCTCTGGCAGGACGGCAACTGGTTCGATCCGGTGTTCACGCGGATCGGTCCGCCCGAGGGACTGGCCCTGCATTGGTCGCGGCCGTTCGACCTTCTGCTCCTGCTCGGCGCGCTGCTCGCCAGCCCGCTGCTTGGCTTCGAGGCCGGGCTGTTCTGGTGGGGCGCGGTCCTGGGCCCCCTGCTCCAAATCGCCGCCGTGATCGCGCTGGTGTGGGCCGCGGCGCCTTTGCTGCCGCGGGCGTGGCGCTGCCTGCTGGCGTTCCTATTTGTGGCCCAGCCGGCGGTCTTCGGCGCCTTCGCGGTCGGCCGGCCGGACCATCACGGAGTGCAGGTCATTCTGTTCGTGCTGCTGATCGGGCTGACCCTGCGCCTGATCTTCGATCCCGCGCGCGCCCGCGCCGCAATCTGGGCCGGGGCGATTTCCGCGCTCGCGGTCTGGATCAGCGTCGAGTCGATCCTGCCGGTGGTGCTGTCCATCACCGCGCTCGGCCTGGTTTGGCTGTTCGGCGAGCCGCGCGCGCTCCGCGCCCTGGAGATCCAGGCGGCCAGCGCTTTGGTCGCGGTGCTGGCGGCGCTGTTGATCGAGCGCGGAAGCGGCGCTTTCAGCTCCGTGGTGATCGACCGCCTGTCCCTAGCCCACCTCGCCGTCTTCGCGGTCAACTTGGGCTTCTGGCTGGCGATGGCCTGGGTGGCGCGCCGCGGCGGGGCCGGCAGCCTGGTGGCGCGCGGCGGCGCGGCCGCGTTTGGCGCGCTCGCCGGCTTGGTCCTGCTGTGGCTGGCGCTGCCCGGCCTGTTCGCCGATCCCATGGACAACGGCGACGCGCTCTACCGGGTTAAGCACATGATCCATATCGAGGAGCTGCAGCCCCTGATTCGCCTCCCGGACTCGTGGGACGGCGATTGGGCCGGCGCGGTGACGCGGCCGCTGCTCTGGCTTGGCCTGGCGCTGATGGCCGGGCCCTGGCTGATCTACCGGATCTGGGCGGCGCCAGCGGGGGGGGCGGAGCGCCTGGCCTGGGTCTATCTGGGCCTCGGCGCGGCGCTGTTCCTGCCGCTCGCCGCGCGCCAGGTGCGCTGGGCCTTCTATCCCGAGGTTTTCCTGTTGATCCCCTACGCGGCGCTAGCCGGCGCGTTTCTCGACCGCGTCGCGGCGCGGACCTCCGAGCAGCTGATCGGCGTGCTCAGGCCGCTCTTGGTGGTCGCGCTCTGCGCCTGGTTCTACGTCCCCGCGGGCATGTCGGATTCCCCGCCGCAGTCTAGCGCCGCCATCCGCAGCGCGGTGACCTGTCCGATCCGCGAGCTGGCGCCGCTGCTCAACGACCCGGCCGGGCTGGGCGCGGCGCCGCGGACGATTCTGGCGTTGATCGACTTCGGCCCGGAGCTGTTGTACCGCACGCGGCATTCGGTATTGGCGATCCCCAACCACCGGCGCCAGCCTGGCTTCACCGCCGGCTACCGGATCATGACCGCGAGCGACTTCGCCGCCGCCGAGCGTGGGCTCAGAGCCGCCGGCGTCGATCTGGTGCTGGTCTGTCCGAATTCCGCGGAAAGCTGGTTCTACAACACCGAATCAGATGAAAAGACGCTCAGTCAGGCCTTGCAGGCCGGCGATCCGCCCGGCTATCTACGCCGGGTCGCGTTGCCGGAACCGTTGGACGGTCAGTTCAAGCTCTACGCATTGCGCGCAGTTTCTCTTTAGGAAATCAGGTTGGTCCAGGCGAAGGCGCTGGGCATCACGCTGGGCTGCGCCTCGTGGCGAGGCGGGTGGCCCGGGCGCCGGCGCGTTTCCTCCGGCGGGGCCAGTGCCAGCAGGTCCGCGACGGGTTGCGCCGGGCCGGCTTTGCCGGAGTCGCTCATGAGTTCCTCGAGCGGCCGGGTCAAGATCTCCGGTAGCCGGTGGAATTCGTTCATCACCTCCGCGGCGAGGTTGACCGGAATCGACACCGGTGCCCCCCCGACCACCGCCGCCGGTTGCTCCGCCTCGGCGCCGCGCGACAGGGTGGATTCGAGCAGATCGAGAATGGCCACCAGGACCGGCTTGATTTCGGCACTCATGCCTTCCCGCGCCGCGCGCCGGATCTCTTCGATGTCGAAGGCCGGCGCCGGAGGCTGGTTGCGCGCGCTCGCCTCGCGCAGCTGCCGTTCCAGGTCGCGGCGCTGAGTCTGCTGGTCCTCATGGAGCTGATGGACCGCGTCCAGGCGGGCGGCGAGCCGATCGTTTTCCAGCGCCAGGTGCTCGATCTCGGTGGACTGCAGCCGGATGATGGCGGCTAGAGCAGATCGGGGTTGATGGGAATCGCCGTCGGCGATCCCGTCGACCGCGTGAATCTGCTCTACTTTATTGGTGGTGGTCGGATTAACAGGATCGATCGAACCCGGATCGCGGAATCGTTCGGTCCCGATCCGGTCTAGCTCGCCATAGCTGGTCGCCGCCGCGACCTGGTCGTCCGCCTCGTGGGGCGCGGGCCAGGTATCGAGCGATCCAGCATCTGCGTTCTCGCGCAGTTCCTGGTACAGGACCCGCGCCGGCGACAGGGGAGCTTGGTTCGGCATGCTGTTATCTATTTGTCTCTCGCCGATTTCCGTCCAGGCAATGCGGAGCCGATACGCCTAGCCGGCACGCGATCCGCTTTGGGTTCCACTGGGCACGACCTTGACCACCAGGCAGTCCATGCCCCGCGCCGTCAGCTCGGTGCACAGCGCCGCGGCGTCGGTTTTGGCCGTGGGTGCGGTGCGCAAACGATAGACGGTGCCCCGGTCCCCACCGAGTTCGGCGCTTTGGACCACGGGCGAGACCGGGTCGAGCAGGTCCGGCGCGTTGCCGCGCAGCTCCGACCAACCCAGCATGGCGCGCGCCTCGCTGAGGTAGGAGGCGAGCTGGACCGCATAGCCGCCACCGGACCCGGCCGGGGCCGTTGGCTGCAAAGCGGCGACCTGAGACTCCGAAGCCTTCGGCGCCATCGCCTTGTCTTTCGGTGCCGCGATTCCGGCATCGGCGGTCAGATACGTGCCCATGTAGGCGCTGGGCGGGTTGGCGTCCACGGCATCGCCGGTGGTGGCGCGCGCGGTCTGCATCCGCAGCGGCGAATTTCCGGACCGGCTAGCCGAAGCGGAATCTTCCCGGACCGTCACCTCGATCGGGGTTTCGACCTCGCCCGTGGTGGCGAAGGCGCGCTCCGATTCAAGTTCCGGAATCACGAAAATCGGCGCATCGCCCCCAGTGGCCGGGCTCGTGGCCGGGCTCGTGACCGGGCTCGCGGCCGCCGCCATCTGGCTGTCCGTCTCGGCCATCACGGGCTCGGCCATCACGGGCTCGGCCATCACGGGCTCGGCCATCACGGGCTCGACGGGCGCCATCGATTGTTGAGCGAGGCCGCTGTCCGCCTGTTCGGCCGCGGAGGCTTCCGCGTCGGCCTTGGCCGCGGTCACCATGCCGTAGGCCAGTTGCAGGTTGTGGTGGCTGGTTTCATCCGCAGCCGGGTCCGCCGCGACCGCCTCGAGGAAACGGACGCCTTCCACATGGCGACCGTTCATGACCAGGGCGAGGCCCATGTTGTTGCGCAACGCGATGTGTTTCGGCGCGATCTCGAGGCCGGTCGTGAAGGCCTGTATGGCCGACTCGTTCGCGCCGATCAGACCGTGCGCGACCCCCAGGGCGTTGTAGAGGCGCGGGTCGTCGGTTTTGTGGCGCAGCGCCGCCTGGAACTGGGCGGCCGCCGTGTCGTATTCGCCCCGGGCGATATACATCTTGCCGAGCGCATAGCGCGCATCGGTGTACCGCGGCTCGAACTCGATGATCGCCCGGTAGGCGGCCATCGCCTGCTCGGGCTGGTTCATGCCTTTCAGAATTTCCGCCAGCTGCATGAGCGGGGCGGGATTCTTCGGCTCCAACCTGTGGGCACGGTCGCAGAGGCCGGCGGCCGTCACCAGATCGCCGGAGTCCTGGAACTTGCTGCAGTAGCGCATAAGCTGCCCGATCCCCGCGTCCAGGTTTTTCGGCACGCCCGCATACATCGGATCGTACGAGGTCGCGCAGCCGGCGGTGAGCAGGATGGCTCCGAAGGCCGCCGCGAACTTCACCGGCCGCTTTCCGGGATTATTGGTTTTCATGGTTCTCGCCCTTTGCACTCTCGAACTCTGTTTTCGTTCTCTCATCAGCTTTGCTTGACGTGACACAAAACATGGTCGATCTCCGAACCGTTGTCGCTCAGCGGCAGGGCGACGGCGCGGTAGCCGATCGCCCTTTGAGCCGAAGGAAAGGATTCCACGTCCACCACCGGGCGCTGGTTGCGCACCGCGTCCTCGGCCAGCGACACCAGCCATTGCAGCATCAACGGCGAAAGCTGGATCTTGCCGTCGTCTGCGCTCGGGCCCTTGCCGCCGTCTTGCCGAGGCAGAAACGACATGTCGGGCATCAACGCGCCGCTGCCGGCGCGGCATCGGAACAGAATGCTGTTCGGCCAGTCGGCGGCGATCCGTTCGGGGTCGAGATCGGAAACCGCGGGATAGGGCCGGCTGCCAAGCAGGCGCGTCCAGTAGGCGGTAATCTCTCCCCCACGGTGCGGCGCGCCGTTATCCGGCGTGCGGGTCGCGGGCCGCAGGGCGGCCGGGTCCAAGGCCTGCCTGGCCGACGCCGAGGCCTGAGTCTCCAGCGTTCCAGCAGGTCCGCAGGGCGCGCGCTTGCGCGGGGTGCGGCTGCGCCGGATCTGGACCGACATCAAAGAGCTCGCCGCTGTGGGTCTCGGCGTGCTGCGGGGCCCGTCGCCGCTTGCGGCGGCCCGGGGCTCGCGGCCCTCGGGTGCCGCCCCGGGCGCCTCTCCGCGCGACCGGCTTTCGGGCAACCTGTCGGACCAGCTATCTGGATCGTGACGGCCCATTTCGGCCCTCCTTATCGTGCTTGCCGCGTCTGATTTTTCGGCCCGAGGCTGTGGCCGCCGTGCTGGTGGCCACCGCGCCCCTGCGCAAATGCGCGGAGAGGCCGTGCAGGTCCGAGGCATGGCGGATGAAGAACTCGTCGATCGCCTCGGTGAACAGGCTCTGCAGCGTGCAGTTTCGTTGGGCCGCCACCAGCTTCAGGCGCGTCGCGCGGTCCTCGTCCAGGCGCAACGACACGCGGACGCGCTGCTGCGCCACCTGACCGGGCCGAGGCTCGGCGCCGGCCACCGGTGCTGTTCCGGGTGCCGTTTCGGGCGCGACCCAGTCGGCCAGCGTGCTGTGGGCCGGGGCCGGGACCGGTCGCAACTGCGGCCGTGTGGTTTCGGCCGCCGCCGACGGGGCGTCCGGGGCGTTCGGCCCGCCCGGTGCGACCGGTGCGCCCAGGGGGAACCCGACCATGTTGGCGCGGGTCTCGGGTCCGGCGCTGGGGGCGGCCGTGCCCTTGCGGCTGAGCAACTCGGACGACAGGCGGGCGGGGGTCCTGGAACTCATGCCGTCTCCTTCGCCCGGTCGCCGTAGTCGGCGAGCACGCGGCCTTGCGTCGACAGGTCGGCAAAGCCGCGCGCGCCATTTTCGCGCGTGCACCGCTCCAGGCGGTCATCCAGGTACTCCCAGAGTCCGGTGATCTCCTCGACCGAGCGCCGGTTTCCCGCCAACTCCATGACGGTCCGGCCGTCGATCATGCTGGCGGCGTATTCGGTGCGATGATGGATGGTGACCGGCGCCACGGTGCCGTGCTGGGACAGGGCGATGGCGGCTTCGGCGGTGATGCGCGCGCGCGGCGTCGCACCGTTGAGCACGAAGACCAGCGGCTTGCCCAGGTTCTCGACCAGATCCACGGTGGCGCCGGCGGCGCGCAGATCGTGGGGGCTCGGCCGGGTCGGGACCACGACCAGGTCGCAGACCCGAATCACTTGCTCGATGGTGGCGGTAATCGCCGGCGGCGTGTCGAACACCAGGAGATTGATGCCGATGGCGCGCATTTTCTCCAGGTCCTGGGAAAGCCGCGAGATGAAGGTCTGGGCGAAGACCGGCGTCGCGGTCCGGCGCGCGTTCCACCAGTCGGAGAGGCTGCCTTGAGGGTCGGTGTCGATGATCGCGACGGGACCCGCCCCGGCGCGTTCGGCCTGCACGGCGATATGACCGGCAAGGGTCGTCTTACCGGACCCGCCCTTCTGGGACGCGAAGGCCATTACCCGCATCTGCCAAAGCTCCTGCCTGGCGTTACACACCGCACCGATCGCGCCGCGGCGGCGCCTCGAACCCACTTTTCGGGGCTCGATTTCAAGACCGCGCGGAACATCGAAATCCAGCGCCGCGTCAACTGGATAAGCAGTCTTCCGCAGCAACACCAAAATTAACCTGAAATAGTTAAAACTGAATTAACAGGATAGTAGTAATAAAACACATTTATCTTATATTATTATCATAAACTATTCTCCGGACGATATGAGTAATAATCAAAAACTTTGTAATGATATATTGTGTATATTTCAAATATCTTGCGGCGATCGCCAAGACGGTGAAAAAAACCCCGGCTGCTACTGTCGCGAGCTCATACCGGGATTGGCGTGGGTCGATCGAAGACTTGCGCGGCCATCCGACCGCAATTTCGGGCGGCGCGAGTCTTGTCCACTGTCCTTGCGCGGTCACCGCCGCGCGGGCCGGCGCCCCGGCGTCGCGAGGCAAACATGGCGCTTCAAGTCAAATTGGCGCGGGAGGATAAAATCGCGCCGATCTACAGCAAGTTTTCCGTTCCGACTCCAGTAGCGTGCGAGGTGACGCGACGGATTCTGGGCCCGGGGCGCGCCGGTCCGCGACAGAGCAACGAGGTCCCGTTATGAACCGCGAGGTGATCGTCACCTGTGCCGTGACCGGTGCTGGAGATTCGGTCGGCAAGCACCCGGCGATCCCGGTCAGCCCCGAGCAGATCGCCGAGGCCGCCATCGAGGCCGCCAAGGCCGGCGCGGCGATCGCCCATTGCCACGTGCGCGAGCCGGACGGCACGCCGAGCCGGCGCAGCGAGCTCTATGCCGAGGTGGTGGAACGGATCCGCTCGAGTGGCACCGACGTGGTGGTCAACCTGACCGCGGGGATGGGGGGCGACCTCTATCCCAGCGAGGAGAATCCCGCGGTCGGCGGCCCGGGTACCGACATGGTCGGCCCCTTGGAGCGCCTGGCCCACATCGAGGCCGTGCTGCCGGAAATCTGCAGCCTCGACTGCGGCACGCTCAACTTCGGCGACAGCGTCTACGTGAGCACGCCGGCCTACCTGCGGGTCATGGCCGAGCGGGTCAAGGCGCTCGGCGTCAAGCCGGAGCTCGAGTGTTTCGACACCGGCCACGTGCGCTTCGCCAAGGCACTGATCGATGAGGGCCTGATCGAGTCGCCGCCGCTATTCCAGATCTGCCTCGGCATCCCCTGGGGGGCGCCGGCCGATACCGCGGCCATGAAGAACATGGTCGAGATGCTGCCCGAGGGGGCGGTCTGGGCCGGCTTCGGCATCTCGGCCATGGAGATGCCCATGGCGGCCCAGGCGGTGCTGTTGGGCGGTCACGTGCGGGTCGGGCTCGAGGACAACCTCTACCTCGAGCGCGGCGTCTTCGCCAGCAACGCAGAGCTGGTCGAGAAGGCGATCAAGATCGTCGAGCTGATGGGCGCGCGGGTGCTCAGCCCCGCCGAAGCCCGCGACAAGCTCGGCCTCAAGGCCCGCAACTAGGGCCAGGCGCTACGGCGAGGATCCGCCATGGCCGGAGTTCCCTTGGTGCTGTCGCTTGCGGCCGGTTCAGCCCGAAAGCGCTTCGGTGTGGCCATCCACGGTCATCGCCTGGCCGCTGATCCGGGCCCCGGCGTCGGAGCAGAGGAACAACACCATCTCGGCGATATCGGCCGCGTCGACGAAGCAGCGCAGCGAGGTCTGGCGCTTATAGGCCTCACGCACCGAGGATTCGCTGACGCCGCGCGCCGCGGCCTCGGCGGCGATCACCCGGTCCATGCGCGGCCCGTCGATCGAGCCCGGGCAGACCGCGTTGGCGCGGATGCCGTGGGGTCCGAGCTCGATGGCGAGGGTCTTGGTCAGGCCCACCAGCGCCCATTTGGACGCGACGTAGGGCGCGCGCAGGGGATAGCCGAACAGCCCGGCGGTCGAGGAGATGTTGACGATCGAGCCGGCGCCGGCCGTTTTGATCATCGGGATGGCGTGGCGCAGGCAGAGAAAGGCGCCGTCCAGGTTGACGGCCAGGGTCCGCCGCCAGTCCTCGATGCCGCAGTCCTCGGTGGGCCCGGCGGGGCCGGCGATGCCGGCGTTGTTGATCAGGATGTCGAGACCGCCCAAATGCCTTTGCGCGTCCGCGAACAGGCGCGCGACCTGGTCCGGGTCGGCCACGTCGGCCCGGCTGCGGCCGATCTCGGGGTTGTCCGCCGCCAGGGCCGCGAGGCTCGATTCGTCGAGGTCGCAGACGTGGACCCGCGCGCCGGCCCGGTGAAAGCCCTCGGCGATGGCCCGGCCGATGCCGGCGGCGCCCGCCGTTACCACGACACGTTTGTTCTCGAGTCCCCGAACCATCTGACATACCCCCCGCCGCGATGTGATTGCTTGGCTTCTCTTAACCAAGAGCGCACATCATGGCGAGGCCCTTTGGTGTAAATCGCCGAGGCCGGACAGGGAACGCCGGCCCGGGAACGAAGGAGTGCCGCCATGAGCGAAACCGGAGTCGTCGGCAAACGGCGGGGCGGGCGCCAGGCGCGCCGCGAGCTGCGGGCCGCGCCGCTGCCTCCCGAGGCCCGCCCAGTGAAGCCGGGCATGGAGGGCGGGCTGTACCGGCCGCTCGCCGATGCCGACCTGGAGCGCGTCCACCAGGCGGCGCTCGACATGATCGAGCAGATCGGCTTTTGCGACGCGATCCCGTCCTGCGTCGAGCTGGTGACCGCGGCCGGCGGAACGATGACCGCGGAGGGCCGGTTGTTGTTTCCCCGGGCGCTGGTCGAGGACGCGCTGGCCAAGGCGGCACGGCACTTCACGCTGCACGCCCTCGATCCGGCCCACGATCTCGAGCCTTGGGGCAAGAAGGTGCATTTCGGCACCGCGGGTGCCGCCGTGCACATGGTCGACGCCGAAACCGGCGTCTATCGGGAATCCACCCTGGCCGACCTCTACGACATCGCGCGCCTGGTCGATAGGATGGAGCACATCCATTTCTTCCAGCGTCCGATCGTCTTGCGCGATCTGGAGAGCAGCCGGGAACTCGACATCAACACCTGCTACGCCGCGGTCTCGGGCACGGCCAAGCACGTCGGCACCAGCTTCTTCCAGCCCGAGCACGTGGACGAGGCCCTGCGCATGCTGCACCTGATCGCCGGCGGCGAGGACCAGTGGCGCGCGCGGCCCTTCGTCTCCATGTCGACCTGCTTCGTGGTGCCGCCGCTCAAGTTCGCCGAGGATGCCTGCCGCTGCCTCGAGGCCGGGGTGCGTGGCGGCATGCCGATACTGCTGCTCGCCGCCGGCCAGGCGGGCGCCACCAGTCCGGCGGCGTTGGTCGGCGCGGTCGCCCAGGAGGTCGCCGAGGTGCTGGCCGCGCTGGTCTACGTCAACCTGATCTCGCCCGGGCACCCCTGTCTGTTCGGCGCCTGGCCCTTCGTATCCGATCTGCGCACCGGCGCGATGAGCGGGGGCAGCGGCGAGCAGGCGATGCTGAGTGCGGCCTGCGCCCAGATGGCCCAGTTCTACGACCTGCCCGGCGCCGTGCCCGCGGGCATGACCGATTCCAAGGTGCCCGACGCCCAGTCCGGTTTCGAAAAGGGCTATACCGTGGCCCTCGCCGCCCAGGCCGGCGCCAACCTGATCTACGAGTCGGCCGGCATGCACGCCTCCCTGCTCGGCTTCTGCTTGGAGAGTTGCGTTATCGACAACGACATGCTGGGCTCGATCATGCGCACGGTGCGCGGCATCGAAGTCACCGACGAGAAGCTCTCGGTCGAGGCCGTGCGCGAGGTCTGCACCGAAGGGCCGGGCCACTTCCTGGGACATGACCAGACCCTGGCTCTGATGGAGACGGAGTACGTCTATCCCGAGATCGGCGATCGTAGCAGCCCCAAGGAATGGATCGAGATGGGCTCGACCAACGTGGTCCAGCGGGCGCGGGTGCGCACCACGGAGATCCTCGATTCTCACTACCCGCGCCACATCGATGCGGACGTGGACGCCAAGATCAGGCGCGAGTTTCCGATCCGCCTGCCACTCGGGAACATGAGCCCGAAGACCGGCCCAAAGACCGGCCCGTGAGGCCAAAGCGCCGCTAAAATTTTGGGGAGATGACGATGAGATCGCACGCGCGCTGCGTGGTGATCGGCGGTGGCATGATGGGCGTCGGCCTGCTCTACCATCTGGCCGAGGAGGGCTGGACCGACAGCCTGTTGATCGAGAAGGACGAGCTCACCTCGGGCTCGACCTGGCATGCGGCCGGCCTCTGCCCCAGCTTCATCGCCGATTTCAACATGGCCAAGATCCACGACTACGGGATCAAGCTCTACCCCAAGCTCGAAGCGATGACCGGACAGTACGTGAGCTGGCACGGCTGCGGCGCGATCCGCTTCGCGACCAAGCCCGCCGAGGTCGAGTGGTTTCAGCACGTGGCCGGAGTGGCCAAGCTGATCGGCTTCCGCCTGGAGGTGATCGACCCGGAGAAGATCAAGCAAATCAACCCCTTCGTCACCACCGAGGGGGTCCTGGCCGGGGCCTGGACTTTGGATGACGGCCACGTCGACCCGGCCGGCTGCTGCAACGCGCTGGCCAGGGGCGCGCGCGATCTGGGGGCCGCCATCGTGCGCGGCAACCGGGTCCTGGACGTCAAGCAGCGCCCAGGCGGGGAGTGGGAGGTGGTCACCGAGCAGGGCAACGTGGTCTGCGAGCACCTGGTCAACGCGGCCGGCTGCTACGCGCGCCAGATCAGCCAGATGGCCGGCACCGACGTGCCGATCACCAACATGGAGCACAGCTATCTGATCACCGAGCCGATCCGGGAATTCATCGAGCGCGACGGCGAGATCCCGGTGATGCGCGACCCCTACGCCTCGTCCTACTTTCGCCAGGAGCAGAAGGCCGGATTGATCGGCGTCTACGAGACCGAAAACTCCCAGGAGTGCTGGACCCACCGCGGTGGCTGGCCGGAATGGGAGTCCGAGCACGAGCTGTTCTCCGGCGATCTGGACCGCATCGGCCCTTACGTCGAACGGGTCTTGGAACGCATGCCGATCTGGGCCGATTCCGGCATCAAGCGCATCGTCTGCGGCGCGATTCCCCACACCCCGGACAACAACCCGCTGCTCGGCCCGGCCGCGGGCCTGCGCAATTTCTGGCAGTGCTGCGGCTCGGCCATCGGCATCGCCCAGGGCGCGGGCTGCGGCAAGTACCTGTCCCAGTGGATGGTCCACGGCGACGCCGAGATCAACATGGCCGGCCTCGACCCGCGCCGCTTCGGCGGTCATGCGCCGGGCGACTACACCAAGGCCAAGGCGTGCGAGGACTACGAGCACATGTATGCGCTCCACCTGCCCGGCGAGGAGCGTCCGGCGGCGCGCAAAGCCCGCGTGACGCCGCTCTACGACAAGCTCGCCGCGCAAGGGGCCGTGCACACCGAGGCCAACGGTTGGGAACGGCCCAAGTGGTTCTCCCTCGACGGCCGCGCGGAAGCACCAGGCTTCCGTCACAACAACGTCTTCGAGGTGGTAGCCGAGGAGTGCCGCGCGGTGCGCGAGCGGGTCGGCTTGCTCGACCTCTCCAGCTTCGCCAAGTTCGACGTCACCGGCGCCGACTCCGAGGCCTACCTGAACCGCATCTTCGCCAACCGCATGCCGCGCCGCGAGGGCGGCATCGCGCTCGCCCACTTCCTCACCGAGGAAGGCCGCATCGCCGGCGAGGCGACCATCACCCGACTCGGCACCCGGCTCGGCGAGGGGCGCTTCTACGTGCTCTCCGGCGCCGCCGCCGAGGACCGCGACCTGGACCACCTGAGCCAGCAGATCGCGGCGGGCGAGCGGGTGACCGTCGCCAACATCACCGACGATTGGGGCGTGCTGGTGTTGGCCGGGCCGCGCGCGCGCGACCTGCTCGCCACGCTGACCGAGGCCGAGCTTTCCAACCCGTCGTTCCGCTGGCTGACCGGCAAGGAAATCGAGGTCGCCGGGATCGCCCTGCGCGCGCTGCGGGTCAATTACGTGGGCGAGCTGGGCTGGGAGCTGCACTGTCCGATGGCGCGCCTGGCCGAACTCTACGACGCGCTCTGGGCGGCCGGGCGGGACTTCGGCATCGCCAACTTCGGCGTCTACGCGGTCAACTCGCTGCGCATGGAGAAGGCCTACAAGGGCTGGGGCGCCGA
>Ga0209980_10001189_pt1 | contig 14324 bp, 13 predicted proteins | sample CR02metaG_FD_183611 | JGI IMG/M metagenome (GOLD analysis project Ga0209980, IMG submission 183611) | Deep subsurface microbial communities from Mariana Trench to uncover new lineages of life (NeLLi) - CR02 metaG (SPAdes) (version 2) | ecosystem: Environmental > Aquatic > Marine > Ocean trench... | reverse complement strand
ATCGATAAATTGTCAGTGCCCACAAGCTTCGGTTTTTTTGCCGCGAGCCAGCGTACCGCTTCAGGCGAAAGGCCCGCCCACTTGTGCAGGTAGGTGTCACCGTCAGTTTCGAAGTAGCTGCCGAAGCCGGTGCGAACGATGGCACAGTCGCCTTGCTTTAATTCGGTGCCCTGCTTGTCGGCCGCAGCCTCGAGATCTTCAACCGTGATGGAATATTTTTCCGGCAATACATCCAGGCCTTTGAGGGCCGCAACATCAAACATGACCGCACGCAAGACGAGCGGTGGCACGTCTTCCATGCTGTGCAAGGGTTCGGGAAGATCAACAAATCCAGTGCCGCGCTGATACGGCGTTATATCGATACCCTGCACTTTCAGATCCTGCGACATATGCACCGGTGCATCGAAATGGGTGCCGGCGTGCATCGAGGTAATCAGCATCCCTATGGCATGCGAAAAGCCCGGCTCGATTTTTCCGAGGTCTTTGAGCACATGCTCGTGATAGTCGAACATAAAATACTGATACGGCGGATCAAAGGGATGAACCGGCATGCCGTTCCAGTAGCACTGGCCGAGGTCGTAGACACGGGCGCCTGCAATCAGATCATGTAGTGCTTCCTGGCCCACAGACAACCTCGCTATTTTTCTGCGACTCCGCAGCAAGTGAGAATGCACTCGATATACACTTTGATGATGTCCAGCATATCGCCGATATGCACCGCTTCACCCTGATGGGTATCGAAGCCGCCGCCACCGCTACGAATACGTCCGGCGGACCCATAGTTTACCGTAACAATGCCGTAACGATTCATGTGCGCCGCGTCGCTGTACCAGATTTCGTTGCCAAACTCCGGCGGCTTGCCCAGTTGTTCAGTGTGCGCGGCCACGATCATCTGAATCAACTCGTGGTCGTCAGGGATCGACGTACCCGGTGCGGAGACGTAAATATCCACCGTTGTACCCTCGAGCGAGGCGTGCTCTTTCTCGAGACCGCGAATCAGTTCCCGCACCTCCCGATAAACCTCAATCGGCAATACATCGGGCGGCGTACGCACATCCATGTAGATACTGCAGGCCTCCGGTGTCCTTGCGCCACGCCAGGGCCATCCGCCCTCAATCGCGGCGATGTTCACCTTCGGCTGTGTGCCACCGAATTCGTTGCGCTTCATGTAGCCTGGAATCCAGTCGTTGAGCGCATCCAGTATCAGGCTCGAATTACTGACCGAGTTTTGCTGATACTCGGACCAGGCGGTATGAATAAGCATGCCGGGTACCGTGATTTTGAACCAGCTCGTTCCGCAGTGCCGCGGGATCACCATCATGTTGGTCGGCTCGCCGAGTATGCAGTAGTCGGCGACCGCGCCGTGCGTAATGGCGTACTTGGTGCCGGGGCCGTAGCCCTGGTACATCCTGCCCTCGAACTCATTGACCGGTGCTTTTTCGATTTCACCGGCAACGCCGGCGATCACGACGTTGCCGGCGATCTCGATGCCGGCAGCCCTGATCGACTCACAGGCGACTGTGTAGGTGGCAAGCGCACTTTTCATATTGAAAGTACCCATGCCGTAAATCCACTCATCGTCCACGACATTGCCTTCACATCGATAGCCCAGACCGCGGTGAGCCTGCTCCGGGCCAAACGATGTATCGAGATGACCGTTAAACATCAGCGTCTTGCCGCCGCCGGCACCTTCCCATAATCCGATGGCGTTATAACGCTCGTCTCCGATCGGCTGCAAGCTCGAGCGAAAGCCCGCGCCTTGCAGCACTGCATGGAATTCCCGGGCCATATCGCCCTCGAATCCGGTCGGACTGGGGACGTTGACGAGCTGCACGACAAGATCGACGAGACGCTTGCGGTCGATCTTGTCGACGGCTTTTTTTACCAGTGCTTGATCTACGTTATTAGCCATCTTGGCGTTACCTTGTTTAATCGGTTAGTGGCTCAGTCACCGGCGACGATATGCACGGTGAGGGTGCCAAGCTCTGCCACGGTGGCATCGACCCGGTCACCGGCCTTGAGCCAGACCGGGGCCTTCATTCCGGCCGCGACACCCGGCGGGCTGCCGCTGGTAATGATATCGCCGGGCTCAAGCGTGGTGTTAGACCACCAGGAGACCAGCTCGGCCGTCTTGTAATGCATGTCGCCGGTATTCGCATCCTGGCGCAACTCATCGTTCACCCGCAGTTTCATATCCAGATTATGCGGGTCCGATAACTCGTCGGTGGTGACCAGGTGCGGGCCGAATGGGCATGAACCGTCAAAGCTCTTGCCCAGCAGAATCACCTTGTTGGAGTGCTCACGGGCCTGTATGTCACGGGCCGACAGATCGTTGAATACGGTATAGCCCGCCACATAGTCCATGGCATCAGTCGGAGACACGTGAAATGCTTTTTTGCCGATGATAATGCCAATCTCGATTTCGTAATCCAGTTGCTTGGTGAAACGCGGAATCGCCACACTGGATCCCGACGCCGTGACGGAGGATGGCGCCTCCAGAAACCCGGTCGGATGTTCGAAATGAAAATCACCCCAGTTATGAGACTGCCACTCCGGCTGCTGCCAGTCCGTCAATTCCTTGAGATGACTGTCGAAATTGCAAGCTGTGTGGATGATCTTGCCGGGACGGGGCACGGGTGCGTCGAGCTCGATGCTGTCGGCTGCATAGACATGCGCTTTCCCTGCGACATCCTGGCCGAGTTCGTCTAACAGCGTCTTTGCCTTCGCGAACTCCGCTTCGCCCATATCCAGAAACGCCAGCATGTTATCGGGCAGCGCGCCCTTGCTAAGCGCGTGCAGATCCACGTAATGCTCTTCTACGAAAGCGCCGATAGTCGACCTGGCGCCATCATTTATCCTGAAAGTTGCAAGTCGCATGACTCAGGCTCCCGGCTTCAGTTTCGGCAGGACTTCCTCGCCGAACAAGCGAATCGTTTCGAGGTTGTCTGCTTCGCTGGCGCCAGCAACTTCGAGCAGCGGTGTATTCAGGCCTGCGTCCACTAATTCCTGAGTAATTTCCAGACATTCCTCAGGTGTTCCCGAGATAACCGTGAACGCTCGCTGCATTTCGTCGCTGACAAGATGCGTAACATTGTCTTCGGTGCCGGCCGCGATCGCCTCACGAAACGGTGCCCAGCCCTCGTCGGGCAGGCCTGATGTGCTGAGAATGACATCATTCTTGATATTGCGGAGCTTATTGATGATGTAAGTTCCAACGTAGCTGCGGGTCGCATCCTTGGCCTTGGCCCCGTCTTTCGAGCATGCTGTGAGAATAACGCCGCCGACCGGGAAGTCAGATGGTAATTCGCGGCCAACGGCCGCCGCTCCCGCCCAGCAATTTTCCCTCGCATAACGGGTAAATCCGGGTGATGTCAGTCCCGGCAGCAGCAGTCCATCAGAGATCTTGCCGGCCATCTTCTGCATAAAAGGTCCGGTCGCCCCGATGTAAATTGGAATTTTCGTGCGCAGCCCCCGGCCTTTGCGATCGATAGCCGGCATGTCACATTTGAACAACTCGCCGTCGTATGCAAATGCCTCTCCGCTTGCGATGCCCCGGATAATATCTACCGCCTCACGGTGAGTTTTCACCGGCGTATACTTTTTCATGTCAAGGTCGAGGTATTCGGTGCCAACCTTGCCCGCACCGAGACCCATGATGAAGCGCCCGCCGGACAGTTCGTCCATCGCATTCGATTCCGATGCCTGAACCGTTGGGTGCCGCATGTATGGCGACGTGATCCCCAGGCCAATTGGAATCTTGCTGGTGGCCATTGCGGCGGCGGCCAGTGTCGTAAAGCAACCGCGCGACTCGTGACCGTACTTACGAAACCAGTGATAGGCCTCCGCGATCCAAAATCCGCCGCTGCAGCCCGATTCCTCGGTTTGTCTCGCATAGGCCTGAATAGCGGAGATGGGTTCGTAGGATTTGAATATGACGCCCACATTTGCTGGTGTTCCGCTCATTTATCTTTCTCCTGATAAATCTTGTGCAATTATTTTAGCTGTCCTACAGACTGGCTTCGCCGCCCCGGTAGTAAGCTACCGGCACACCTGACAAGGCTTCTCCGCCGTTTTTGCCGACACGGAATGTCTCCTGAAAATACAAACAGGCCTGGCGATCTTCCGTCATCACATGTGGATGCATGGAGCACACCATGTTCTCCGGCAGCTCAAACTCCGTGCCCTCCCCGATTCTCGGGAACTCGATCATCGTCATGCCAATCGAATGGCCAGATACATGGCCCAGACGCCAGCCTTTCCCTTCGAACGGCGTGATGCATTTCCTGTGCACTTCGTGGGCGCTGGAGCCGGCTTTCAGATTTTGCTTCACGATGGCATGAAACTCTTCATAGGCATCCATGAGCCGCTGCATTTCCGCGCTGATACCGCTTGGCGCGATCATGCGTGAAAATTCCACCCAATGACCGCCAAGGCCGGCAACTTCAAGACCATATAACAAGCCATCTGAATCCTGAACCTTTCGATTTGCGTCAGGAAACACCATCTGCGGCAGCAGTGAGCCGTCCGGCCCAACCAGAACCATATCCATGGTATTGCGCGCCGTTCCCAGGCTTGCAAAGGTTTGTTCCGCAACGCCCATGAGCTCCGCTTCCGTTTTGCCGGCTTTGTACGCCTGGACAACCGCTAATACGCCCGCCTTGTTGACATCCATGGAGTGACGTACCGAGGCGATTTCTTCCTCGCTTTTCTGAGCCCTCGAGTAATCGAATGCTTCGTCAAAGTCGACGATTTCGAGATCAGCATCGACCAGTGCCCGATAGTCGCGGACCGGCATGATGAAATTCAGGCCGTAGACGCCGACCCGTTTATGGCCGCGATTCTTGCATTCATCGGCCATCCATTCGCCGCAGCTCACGGTCTTGATTTGCTTGTCGATAAACGTCCGGGTGTGATCTCCAACCCAGGTCGCCTCCTTCGGGTACACGGCCGTTGCTTCGCCGTCCATCGGCACCAGCACATAGGCGTAGCGATGCAAAATATGGAAGCCGCACATGTAGCGAACTGCGCCTTCAAATCCCGTGTACTCACTGCCACTTATAATAAGTGCATCGAGGTCTGCTTTCGCCATTGCTTCTCGCGTGTTGCGATAACGCCGGTCGATTTCCTGCTGGCTGGGTTGAAACTGTTCTATGGTCGTCATTGCCCTACCCTTCTTATCAATCGTCGCGCGTCCATGAATGTTCCAGGCCCTCGATCAGGGCCCAAATCGCCTGATTCAATGGCGTCGGAACACCGGTTTGCTCGCCGAATTTCACGATGCCACCATTCAGCGCGGCCACTTCCGTGGGGCGCCGTGCGAGTGCGTCCTGCAGCATGCTTGCTTTGTGATGGTAGGCTACCTCGCGGGCATGATCGACGAGTTTGTCGGGGTCGCTGTCCAGGGTGATGCCCATTGCATCCGCTACAGCCACGCCTTCGGCCACCAGGCCTGAAATCACTTTTCTTACGGCCGGCTGATCACAGGCTACACCATGAGGCAGGCCAGTCAGTGCGCCGATAGGATTGGTTGCGGCATTGAATATCAGCTTGGTCCACTGGGCACCGCGAGAATCCTCCATTGCCAGTGTCTCAATGCCCGATTCAGTCAGGCGTTCGGCCAGCAATTCGATTTCGGCCATCGTGGCGGGCTTGGGTTCGAATGGCCCCAGCCACGTTTTTCCACCGGTATCCTGCTCGACGTGTCCGGGTTCGACGACGTGGCCGGCCGGAAAGGTCGTGCCACGAATCACGCGGGGTACATATTCGGCGATGATTTCCTCGTTGCCCACTCCGTTTTGCACGGTGCACACAGCGGCATCTTTAAAAACGCTCGCAGTGCTCTCGATGGCCGCACGCGTATGCAAGGATTTTGTCGCGACGATGCCAAACTCGCATGCCGGTATGTCGCTGGGATTCGACGTCGCTTTGGGATAAGAATGCACGTCGGACTCGCCGGACAGCCGCAGCCCGTTCGCGTTGATCGCGTCTATATGATCCTGATCCACATCGAAAGCCCAGACCTCCACGTCTTCAAGCTTCGCCAAATGGGCCGCAAATAAACTGCCGATTGCGCCGCAACCGACGACACAGACTTTCATGTTCTTCTCCCCTCATCTTCCTGTTGCCAGCTATGTTCAATTCCTTTAATGAGTCCGTAAAGGGCCTCATGAATCGGTGCCGGTATGCCGAGCTTGTTCGCTTCCCGAACGATTGCACCCGTCAACCAGTCGACCTCCGTGAGGCGTTTCGACCGGACGTCGTCCAGCATCGAAAACACATGGGCATAATCATCGTCGCCGGTCTGTCCATGACTCACTGCTTTGACGTTCATTTCCCACGGGTCCTCATAAAGTTCGATGCCCTGAGCCGCCGCCACCCGTTTGCCCTCATCCATCATGTCGAATACCAGTTGACCCAGGTCTGCGGCTTTCTCCCTTTTCGCAAAGTCCTTGATATGCGGCAGGTTCGTAGCGGCACCGATGCTGTTGACGACTGAGTTGAATACCAGCTTCGACCATTGCGCCGGGCGCACGTCGTCGAAAGCCTTCGCCTTGAGTCCGGAGCGCTTGATGAGCTCTGCTACCTGTTGCGTCATCTCTTTACTTGCGCCACGCCCTGCCCAGGGTCCCAGCCAGGTCTCTGTATCCAGCTCATACTCAACATGAACATCGGAGTGACGCACGCCGCTCATAAATGTGATCGCCGAAATGATCGGCCAGTCGCCGTATTGTGCAACCACATCCTCACAGCCCAGGCCATTCTGCACGGTCATTACGGTGGCGTCCGGAAAGTATCCCGACAGACGTTGCGCAGCCACTTCAACGGCCGTCGCTTTGGTCGCGATGATGATTAACTCAACGTCCCCGAGCTGCTCCGGATCCATGCTGGCCTGAATCGGTGTTTGTAAATCAGACTTGCCGCTTACCTTCAAACCCTCGCGATTGAGCCGATCTTCGTGCTCCTGACGCCGCACCAACACCCTGGCGCTGACCTGCGATCCCAGGTGGCCCGCGAACAGACTACCGATCGCGCCGGCGCCAACCACACACACCGACTTGATCGGCTTCATGATCGAGAAACCGCGGCAACGGGTCGGAACACCGTCAGGCGCAGCGCCGGATAAACAATGGCAACGCAAACCACCGAGGTGAAGACCTCAATGGGCTGATAAGGCCCCAGCAACCAATGAGCGCAAAAAACAGCGAAGAGGATCGCAATGACTCCCGCCCAGTTGACCGCGTCGGGTTCATCGCTCGTGGACCCGAGTCGTCGTCCTACAAAGTAGTAATCCGCAATGATGGTGGCGGCCAGCGCACTGAGAAGAACGCCCATCAGCTTGATCCACCCTTCGACAAAATGCAGGATTTCTCCGTATAACAATGCCAACGCGATGACATTGGCGAGAATCACGAATGTGAGACGTCCGGGTCGCCAGCGAAACAACGCATCAAACAGATTCGCAAGACAAAGTGATGAGCTGTAGTTGTTCAGGACCTGGGCTTTCGCCTGGGCCAGTATCATGAGCAGGAACCCGATGACGCCACCGAACACCATGAAAGTCGCGGCAATGCTGTCGGGGCTTTTCAGTACCTGCTGTCGCGCAGCCTCCGCCGGCATTCCTGCCATGTCGGCAAAATAAGCGGCCATGGAAGGCGCCGCCGCTTTCATGATGATCCCGCCGATAATCATCATCAGCAGGGATTGGACAAAAATGGCGATCATGGCGGCTGCCGCGACGTGGCCCGTCGATTTTCCGAAGCGACCGAAATCTGCGGTATTCAGCGCCAGGGCGCATGCCGGCCCGACCAGCAAGTTCAATGCAAATATGAATTTATCGGTGCTGGACCGAATGCCCATATTGACCAGCGTGCCCGCATCGAGTTGGCTTTCGAACAGCAAACCGTCCGAAAAACTTCCATCGCCTCCGGTCAGAACAACAAACATCATCCAGGCGAGCACGAGCAGGAAGCCGATAATCATGAGCGAGGAGGTTCGCGTAACCACGCTGAAACCAAATGCCGTGAGCAGGATCCAGGCCAGCGTCATTGAGCCGTAAATCAGAATACGCACGCTCCAGCCGTCATCCATCTCGAAGAAAAAAAGGAAGCCGCGATACAAGAGGCCATTTTCAACGGCCAGGAAACCGATGATCAGAAATCCAAATATGAGTGACGCGAGCGCCGAGCCGCGAATGCCCAGCCCGTATTTGCGTGTGATCAGCGTATTCGATAAGCCGGTCTCGACGGTTATTCGTGCCAGAGCCCAGCCGAGCGCGCTGCCAATAGAGAACGAAATGATGCCTGCCAACAGTGCAATCTTGACGCCGGCCACAAAGCAAACGACGGCACCGAAGAACATGATGACCAGCGTGGTTATGAGGCCGACCGTGTTCCAGGTAATCTTCAGCCAGGTCTCGCGTTCGCCATCGGGCACACGCTCGAGGGCGTGATCCTCCATTCTGCTGCTTAGATTCGATCCAGCCATACAGGAAATGCTAACTCAGTCACCAGCCAACGACTCGTCGTATCGAGCAGACACTTTGGCATTATGGACTGCTATGCAGAATTTGGGCCGCTTCGACGGTCACTGTTTTTTGGTTTCGCGCACCGGGAACGATGCGTTATTTCAACGTCGTTATTATCCACTATTTTGACAGCATGGATATGTGCTATTTTACGCTGCTCATATAAAGTGGGGAAAAGTCATGTACCCGGCACCGTTCGATTACCATCGCGCAAATTCAGTAGACGAGGCAATTGGCATGTTGTCCGATATCGGCGAGGGCGCGCGGGTAATGGCGGGCGGCCAGTCACTCCTCCCTGTGCTGAAAATGCGCTTTGACGAGCTGACGGACATCGTTGACATCGGCCGGATTCCCGACCTGAATCAAATTGAAGAGAATGGCAATGGCGTGAGCATCGGGGCCCTCACGACTCACAGTTGCATCGCCGCTTCAGCTCTTGCTGGCTCCGTACCCATCCTGCTGGACTGTGCCAACGGCATTGCCGATGTTCAGGTACGCAGCCGCGGGACCATTGGCGGCTCGGTTGCCTCCGGTGACCCGAGTTGCGACTGGCCCGCTTTGTTGCACACGCTGGACGCCGAGATTCAATGCCAGGGTCCGAATGGCACCCGAACTCTGGACATTAACGGCTTCGTCGAGGACCTCTACCAGACCGCACTGCAACCTGGCGAGATTATTACCGGCATCCGTTTCAAGAGGCCGGGCGCGGGCAGCGGCGGCGCTTATTGCGCCTTCAAGCGTTGTGCGCCGGCCTATCCGACGACATGTGTGGGGGTGCAATTGACCATCACCGACGGACAGGTCGAATCGGCCCGGGTGGCCCTGGGATCATCCGGCCTGACTCCCATACGTGCGCAGCAGGCGGAAGCGGAACTCGAGGGTCAGAGTCTGGGCGCCGGGCAAATCGGCAGGGCCGCAGATGCGGCTGTCGCAGCTTCAGATCCCGTCGATGATCAACGTGGATCGGCTGACTTCAAACGCCAGCTGATTGCTCATCTGACCAAACGAGCTATTGGTATTGCGGAACGGCGTGCTTCCGGAGAACAGGTAGTCAACAGTCACGAGTATTACTGAAATGAGCGAGCGTATCGGCATAACTGTTACTGTCAATGGCACCCGTTACGAGCGGGAAGTGGAACCGCGATTATTGCTGGTGCAATTGATTCGCGAAGAGCTGCGTCTGACCGGCACACACATAGGCTGCGATACGAGCTACTGCGGCGCCTGCACCATTTTGCTGGACGGTGAACCGGTCAAGTCTTGCACCATGCTTGCCGTGCAGGCCGATGGCGGCGAGGTTCTGACGGTGGAAGGTCTTGAAAAGGACGGGAAACTGCACCCCTTGCAGGAAGCCTTCTCCGAACACCACGGACTGCAATGCGGCTACTGCACACCGGGCATGTTGATGTCGGCGTACTATTTGCTGGAGCAGAACCCGGATCCCAGCAACGCTGAGATTCGTAAGGGTATCCAGGGCAATCTGTGCCGCTGCACCGGCTATAAAAATATTTTTGCGGCCATTTCCGACGCAGCGGCGAAGATGCAAACAGGATCGTAGGTGGCCATAGAATTCAATGGCGAGTTTACGGTTGCAACACCGCGTGAAGATGCGTACGCCGTATTGTCTGAGACGCAAAAGTTTGCGCCCCTGCTGCCCAGCTATCAATCGCATGAGCTCCAGGAAGATGGATCGGCCGTCGTCAAGATAAAAGTGGGTGTCGGCAAGATTCGCGGGACGGCGAAGGTGAATCTGAAGCTCGAAGAAAGCGAGGCACCAATACGTGCGAGGTATGTAGGTAAGGGTACGGTGATGGGCGGCGTCTTCAACCTCATTGCCACATTCGAGTTGGAGGATGCCGGGCAAGGCCAGACGCGCGTCAAATGGCACGGTGACCTGATAATGTTCGGCAAGCTGGTGTCTTTGGCGGGCGGAATGATTAAACCGATTGCCAAGCGGGACATCGGCCGTATGGTCGAGGCCATTCAGGCAGCCCTTTCCGGCGAAGCCGGGGTGGTGGCAGTACCCGAACCTCGTGTATCTCCAGTGGCGAAGCTCCTGGCACTATGGAAGAAACTGGTATCTCTCGTTCGTGGACTGTTGAGGAAACAAAAATGAGTTGGGTTGGAAAGTCTCTGCGACGCAAAGAAGACGATCGTTTAGTGCGCGGCAACGGTTTGTTCGCTGACGACGAACAAATCGAGGGCATGCTGCATTTGTATATTTTGCGCTCTCCTTACGCACACGCGCGGATTCGTGGAATCGATACCGCCGCGGCAGAGTCACTGGCCGGGGTTGCCTGCGTCCTGACCGGCGCCGATATCAAAGAGCAATGCGATCCGTACATGCAGCTCGGGCCGGAGCCCTGCGACAAGATCATCGATTTGCCGCTTGCCACGGACAAAGTCGTATTTCAGGGTGAGCCCGTGGCAGCCGTTGCCGCGGAAACCGCCGCTCTTGCCATGGATGCCGGTCAACTCATCGAAGTGGACTACGAGATGCTGGATGCGGTCGTTGATCCCGAACAAGCGCTCGAAGACAAAATTGTCTTACACGAAGCCGCCGGCACGAATCGTGTCTGGCATAGTGTCTTCGAATATGGCGATGTGGACAAGGCGTTCGAGGATGCGGCCCATGTCGTGAAGATCGAGCGCATGCATTTCCACCGCTTCGCCAGCACGCCCGTGGAAAACAACGCGTGCGTAGCGGAGTGGACCCGTCAGGGAGATGTAGACTTTCTTTGCAATAACTCGTTTATTGGTTTTGCCGTGCAATTACTTGCGCCGGGCTTGCGCCTGCCTATGGAGAAAATCAGGGCCCGTACGTACGACATCGGCGGCAGTTTTGGTATCAAGATCTGGAACTACGTGTACATGGCACTGGCTGCGCTTGCATCCAGAAAATGTGACGGCCGAAAAGTGAAGTGGTCGGAGACGCGTACTGAGCACTTGCTGGCATCAGGTCATGGCAACGAACGCACTTTTCTGGATACCGAAGTTGCGCTGGACAAAGACGGCGTCATTACCGGAATCAGGTCACGACATATTGATGATTGCGGCGCGTATACGCGCTACGAGCCATTGGGCTGTGTGATCTGGGCACAAGTGCTTCCGGCGACCTACGGGGTGCGAAACTTCCGTATCGACTTTACACAGACAGTAACCAATAAGTGCCCTGTCGTACCGAACCGCGGTTATTCCCGTATGCAGCATCTATGGTTCATGGAACGTGTCGTCGATATCTGCGCACATGAGTTGGGCATTCCCGCCGATGAGATGCGTCTGAAAAACTATGTGCGCGAATTCCCGTACGAGACGCCCAACGGCTGTGTCTACGACTCGGGCGATTACCCGATGATGCTCGAAAAGGCCAAGGAACTGATCGGTTGGGATGAATGGAAGAAAAAGCAGGCTGAGGCGCGGAAAGAAGGCCGCTGGCTCGGCATCGGAATAGGTACGACACTCGATTCGGGAACCAATAATTTCGGTCAGGCCCAGATAATGAATCCCTACCTGCCGTTCTCGGGCAATTCAGAGGTCTGCGTCATTCGTCTCGACTTCGACGGATCGGTCATCGTCACCCTGGGTACGGGGCCGTCCGGCCAGGGCCATGAAACCGCTACCTCCCAGGTGGTTGCCGACGAACTCAACATAGATCCTGCGATGGTTACCGTACGCACGGGATTTGATTCAGCCTGGAACACATTTTCCGGTCATTCCGGTACCTACGCGAGCCAGTTTGCCGTAACCGGCCTTTCAGCGGTGCACGGTGCCTGCCAGAAACTTAAAGTTGAAATGCGGCAGCTCGCCTCGTTCATGTTGGAAGCCGATGAGGACGACCTGGAATTCGGCGTTGGTGATGAGGGACCGCAGCTCGCGGTCAAAGGCACGGACAAGGCGATCAACTATTGGTTCATGAGCAACGTGGTCAACAGCAATAACGCCCTACTCGGCGGCAACCTTGCGGACGTTACCTTGAACGTACGTCACGTGTACCGGCCACCGTTCGAGGTGCCCGACACCGAAAAGAAATTCGGTAATCTGACGCTGACCTATGCCGCGCAGCTGCACATCGCCGTAATAGAGATTGACAAGAATACCTGTAGGCCAAACATCCTCGCATACGCTGCCGTGGATGATTGCGGAAGCCTAATCAATCCACAGATTGCCGCCGGGCAGGTTCATGGCGCTACCGCGCACGGCATCGGGGCTGCGTTGATGGAGACATTTAACTACGACGAGGCCGGCAATTTGCTGACCGCAACATTCAGCGACTATTGCCCGCTTACGTCGATGAATATTCCTGATATTCAGTACGGCCACATCGAGTCGCCATCCCCCTTCAGCTACAACGGCGCGAAAGGCATGGGCGAAGGTGGCGGCGCGCCGTTGCACACCATATCGGCCGCGATACAAGATGCCCTGCATAGTGAAGGCATCATCGTCAATGAGTCCCATCACTCGGCGCCGAAGGTGTTCGAACGCGTCAATGCACCCAACCGGGAGAAAGTAGTCAGCGTCGAATCCCGATAGCCAGGAATCCGAGAGACTCTCAGGCATTCATCATGAGTTTTGTCGAGGTCCGCGACCACGCCATGTGGGTCAAAGATATTCACGGCAACGAGTCACTGCAAGAGCGGATTCGCGAAATGAAAGAAGGCGAGCTGATTGCACTCAAAGTCAATGGCGTTCGCGGCATGTGGGAAAGAATGAAGGACAGCGGAGATGCCCACGCCACGCCAGGCATCAAGGCCTTGGGCGAGGCCGGATCGAAGTGGCATGAGTTGCGCAGCGAACGGCAAGGCGGCATTACGACCGTTGAGACCTGCGACTAGCCCGGTTATTGCACCAGTTGGCAATCGATGAGCCGATTTGATTGGCTGACATTCAATGCTGAATCACTACAACGAGTGCTGGCAGGATCCATTGCGGACATTCCTTCAATCCTCAACATCCACCCTATTCAATTATTTTTTGCGCGCTTGATGTCCACATGATATCAAGTTTAGGAGTTCGCTCACCCTGACTCTATTGAGGAATAAACAATGCTTGTGAATATTCTCGTGTATCCCGGAATGACGATGCTTGATGCCATGGGCCCCTATGAAGTACTCAGCAGGCTGCCAGAGGCCCGCATTCAATTTGTGGCGCTCGACACGAAAGCTATCACCTCAGATACCGGCTTTATGACCTTTTTACCAACATGCGATTTAGATTCTGCGGGCCAGGCCGATGTGTTACTGGTGCCCGGTGGGCCACCTGAATTCGTTATGCCAATGGCCAAGAATCCTAAAGTTCAGCAATGGTTGCAAGATCAGCATGAAGGGTCTCGGTATACGGCGTCGGTGTGTACTGGCTCACTTATCTTGATTGGGGCTGGCATCATTACAGAAGGTGGCGTGTCATCACACTGGGCAGCAGCGGAAACTATCGAAAAAATGGGGCTTACCTACACCGGCAAACGCATAACCCAAGCTGGCAAAATATTCACGGCAGCCGGTGTATCCGCAGGTATTGATCTGGCATTGGCGCTGAGTGCCGAAATTGCAGGCCAACCTACTGCACAGGCTATTCAGGTGGGCATTGAATACGATCCGGCACCACCCTTTCCCTATGACGGGGACGATCCTGCATGCAAACAACGTGCTATCGAGGCGATGAGTTCAAACAAAAATTTGGAGGGATAATCCCCAGTTGCATCATGTATGAACGCCTGGATTTGGCCGGCTCCTGTCTGACAAAATTTCCGGCGTAGACGAATGACTAATGACCGCGACATTATCGAAAGCGGCCGGTCGAGAAC
>Ga0209980_10001188_pt1 | contig 14329 bp, 11 predicted proteins | sample CR02metaG_FD_183611 | JGI IMG/M metagenome (GOLD analysis project Ga0209980, IMG submission 183611) | Deep subsurface microbial communities from Mariana Trench to uncover new lineages of life (NeLLi) - CR02 metaG (SPAdes) (version 2) | ecosystem: Environmental > Aquatic > Marine > Ocean trench... | reverse complement strand
TTTCGTGTTAACCCGACCTTAACCGGACCCGGTGTCCTGTTGCCGAGCATTTTCATCAAATTGTGGAGAGCGGGATGGTCACCCGGGCCCATACGGTCGCGTTTCTCGGCGTCGAGGCCAAGCCCGTCGAGGTGCAATGCGCCCTGACCCCGGGGTTGCACGCCTTCAACGTCGTCGGGCTGCCGGACAAGGCGGTGTCGGAATCGCGCGAGCGGGTGCGCGCCGCGCTGACCGCCATCGGGCTGGCGATGCCGCCGCAACGGATCACCGTCAACCTGTCGCCGGCCGACCTGCCGAAGGTGGGCTCGCATTACGACCTGCCGATCGCGCTGGCGCTGATGGCGGCGCTGGAGCTGATCCCGGGCGAGGAGACCGACGGGCATGTGGCGCTGGGCGAGCTGTCGCTCGACGGCGAGATCAGGGCGGTGCAGGGGGCGCTCCCCGCCGCCATCGCCGCCGCCGCCCAGGACAAGGGGCTGATCTGCCCCCGCGCCTGCGGCAGCGAGGCCGCCTGGGTGGGTGCTGCCGAGGTGCTGGCCCCCGCCAGCCTGATCGATCTGGTCAACCACTTCGCCGGGCGCAAGGCCCTGACGCCGCCGGAGCCCGGCCCGGTCTCGGTCCGGCGCTCGGTCGCCGATCTGATCGACGTCAAGGGGCAGGAGAGCGCCCGGCGCGCGCTGGAGGTGGCGGCGGCCGGCGGGCATCACATCCTGATGGTCGGCGAGCCCGGCTCCGGCAAATCGATGCTGGCCTCGCGCCTGACCGGGATCATGCCGCCCTTGAGCCCGGAGGAGGCGCTGGAGGTCTCGACCATCTATTCGCTGGCCGCCCAGCCCGGCGACGGCACCATCTTCAAGGAACGGCCCTACCGGGCGCCGCACCATTCGGCCTCGATGGCGGCGATGATCGGCGGCGGGCGCGACGCCAAGCCGGGCGAGATTTCGCTGGCCCACCGCGGCGTGCTGTTCCTCGACGAGTTGCCGGAATTCTCGCGCCCGGTGCTGGAATCGCTGCGCCAGCCGATCGAGACCGGCGAGGTGGTGGTGGCCCGCGCCGCCGCCCATGTGCGCTACCCGGCCCGCTTCCTGCTGGCCGCCGCCATGAACCCCTGCCGCTGCGGCTACCTGACCGACGCCACCCGCGCCTGCTCGCGGGCGCCGCGCTGCGGGGCGGATTATACCGCAAGGCTGTCGGGCCCGCTGATCGACCGCTTCGACATCCGCATCGAGGTGCCCCCGGTGACCCCGGACATGATGAGCCTGCCGCCGCACGGCGAGAACTCGGCCCGGATCGGCCGCCGGGTGGTCGAGGCCCGCGCCGCCCAGAGCGCGCGGATGAACGGCGCAAGGCTGACCAACGGCGAGCTGGAGGGCGAGATCCTCGACCGCGTCGCCACCCCGGACGCCCCCGGCCTCGCGGTGCTGCGCCTGGCGGCCGAGAAGCTCCGCTTCACCGCGCGCGGCTACCACCGGGTGCTGCGCCTGGCGCGGACATTGGCCGACCTCGAAGGCACCGACGGGGTGCGAAAGGTGCATGTGGCGGAGGCGATAGGGTATCGGCGGGCGCTGGGGTAATCTCCAGGATGCGACAATCGGGGATCACCGCCCTATTCCCCTCGCCGCCAAAACCCGCTAAACCCCGCCTCTCTGCCAACTCCCGATCAAGGACCACCGAGATGGGTTACAAAGTCGCCGTCGTCGGCGCCACCGGCACTGTGGGCCGCGAGATGCTGAACATCCTGGCCGAGCGCCAGTTTCCCGCCGCGGAAGTGGTGGCGCTGGCCTCGCGCAAATCGCTCGGCACCGAGTGCAGCTATGGCGACAAGACCCTGAAGAGCCGCGACCTCGACACCTACGATTTCACCGGCACCGACCTGGCGCTGTTCGCCATCGGCGCCGGTCCGACCAAGCAATACGCGCCGAGGGCCGCCAAGGCGGGCTGCGTGGTGATCGACAACTCGTCGCTCTACCGCTACGACCCCGACATCCCGCTGATCGTGCCGGAGGTGAACCCGGACGCGATCGAGGGCTACGCCAAGCGCAACATCATCGCCAACCCGAACTGCTCGACCGCGCAGATGGTGGTGGCGCTGAAGCCGTTGCACGACCGGGCGCGGATCAAGCGCGTGGTGGTCGCCACCTACCAGGCGGTCTCCGGCGCCGGCCGGGAGGCGATGAACGAGCTGTGGAACCAGACCAAGGGGCTCTACGTCCCCGGCCAGGAGGTCAAGCCGGCGAAGTTCTCCAAGCAGATCGCCTTCAACGTCATTCCCCATATCGACGTCTTCCTGGACGACGGCAGCACCCGCGAGGAATGGAAGATGGTGGCCGAGACCAAGAAGATCATCGACCCCAAGATCAAGGTGCACGCCACCTGCGTGCGGGTGCCAGTGTTCGTCGGCCATGCCGAGGCGATCAATATCGAGTTCGAGGACCCGCTCCCGGCCGACGAAGCGCGCGAGATCCTGCGCGAGGCGCCGGGCGTCCTGGTGGTCGACAAGCGCGAGGACGGCGGCTACGCCACCCCGCTCGACTGCGTCGGCGACTACGCCACCTTTGTCAGCCGCATCCGCGACGACATCACCGCCGAGAACGCCATCAGCCTGTGGTGCGTCTCCGACAACCTGCGCAAGGGCGCGGCGCTGAACGCGGTGCAGATCGCCGAGTTGCTGGGCCGGCGCTGTTTGCAGAAGGCGTGAGGGGGTGTTCAGATTTGCACATGGGGTTAAACCGTTGATTATAAAGCGGATTACCAAATTTTAACGAATACGATTTTTGAAAATCTAACAACAAAATGCAGGTGTTGGCCTTGCGCCCCTCCGCGAACGTCCCGGCCTTGCGCCGGGACCTCGAATCCCGGTGGGCGGGGGTGGTCGGGAAGACTCGAGGTCCCGGATTAAATCCGGGACGTTGGGGAGGATTGGGGAGGATCTCGGGGCGGTAACCCGGGCGGCGAGGCGCTGGTAGCCGGGGCGCGGTTCAGATCGCCACGAACCCGGCCTCGCCCTGGTACACCTGCAACGCCCCGGTGCCGATCTCGACGAAAGCGCCGTGGAGCGTCAGCACCCCCGCCGCGAGCGCCTCGGCGACGAAGGGGAAGCTCTCGAGATTGCGCAGCGAGGTCAGCACCGCTTCCTGTTCCAGCGCCGCCTTGCGCGCCTCCGGGTCCGCGACCCGGGCGGCGACGCGCTCGTAGCCGGGCCGCAGGATGTCCATCCAGCGGCCGACGAAGCTGCTGGCCTGCTCCAGTTCCGGCGCCAGCCCGGCGCACATGTCGTGGCAGGCATGGACCCCGCCGCAGTTCGAGTGCCCGACCACCACGATATGCGCCACCTTCAGCGTGTTGACCGCATACTCCACCGCCGCCGAGGTGCCGTGATGCTGGTGGTCCGGGCTGTAGGGCGGGATCAGGCTGGCGATGTTGCGCACCACGAACAGATCGCCCGGCTCGGCGCCGAACATCTCGACCGCGTTGACCCGGCTGTCGCAGCAGCCGATCATCATCGCGCGGGGCCGCTGGCCCGCGTCGGCCAGCCGCGCGTACCAGGCGCGGTTGTCGGCGAAGTGCCGAGCATGCCACGACCGGTAGCGGTCGATCAGGTAGCCCGGCAGCGGGCTGGTCGCGGGAAGCTCGGTCATCGGCGGCCTCTCTTCGTGTGCGTGCGGCCCCCATCTAGGACAGACCGGGCCGCCGCGCAATCTTTCCGCGGCCATTCCGCACCCCGGACGGGCAGGCGATTGCGCCCCCCCGGCGCGGCGATTAAACCAGACCCCAGCCCGATTTCAAAAGGAGCGCGCGATGACCGAGATGACCGTGATCGAGATAAGCGGCAGCGGCGGCCCCGAGGTGCTGGTCCCGGGGACGCGCCCGATACCTGAGCCGGGCCCCGGCCAGGTGCTGATCGGGATCGCCTCGGCGGGCGTCAACGGCCCCGACATCATGCAGCGCCAGGGCCGCTATTCGCCGCCGCCGGGGGCCTCGGACCTGCCCGGGCTGGAGGTCGCGGGCGAGATCGCGGCGCTGGGCGCGGGCGTCACCCGCTGGACCGTCGGCGACAAGGTCTGCGCCCTGACCAAGGGCGGCGGATACGCCGAGTATGTGGCGGTCGAGGCGGACCACGTCCTGCCCATCCCCGAGGGTGTCGGCCTGATCGACGCAGGCGGGCTCTGCGAGACCTATTTCACCGTCTGGAGCAACTTCTTCCACCGCCATGACGTTCCGGAGGGGTCGGTCTTCCTGGTCCATGGCGGCAGCGGCGGCATCGGCTCGACCGCGGTGCAACTCGGCGCGGCGCTGGGGCTCAGGGTCTTCACCACCGCCGGATCGGCCGAGTCCTGCGCCTTCTGCGAGAGCCTGGGCGCGGAGCGGGCGATCGACTACGGCGAGGAGGATTTCGTCGCCATCGTGCGTGAGGCGGGCGGCGCCAGCCTGATCCTCGACATCATGGGCGGCGGCTATGTGGCCCGCAACCTCAAGGCGGCGGCGATGGATTGCCGCATTGTCCAGCTCGCCTTCCGCCAGGGCCCGGAGGTCACGGTCAACCTGATGCCGGTGATGCTGAAGCGCCTGACCCTGACCGGCTCGACCCTGCGCCCGCGCCCGGATGCCTTCAAGGCGGCGGTGGCGGCGGAGCTGGCGGCGCGGGTCTGGCCGCTGTTCGGCGCGGGGCCGCTCCGGAGCGTGACCCATGCGGTACTGCCGTTCTCCGAGGCGGCGCGGGCGCACGAGATGATGGAAGCCGGAGGGCTGAGGGGCAAGATCCTGTTGACGCCATGAGCGCACGCGGCAAAGTTTTGAGAAACGCCCGATAAGAAAGTTTTGCTTTATCTACGCGATGTTAGTGCGTAATTAAATTGTGTGGGCATGAAGGACGTGGAATGAAGGTTTGCATCTTCGGTGCCGGGGCGATCGGCGGTATTCTCGCGGTCGGATTGGCGCGGGTGCCGGGGGTCGAGGTTTCGGTCATCGCGCGGGGCGCCCATCTGGCGGCGATCCGCGAGAGCGGCCTGACGCTGATCAGGGACGACGAGGAGACCACGGTCCGGGTCCAGGCCAGCGACGACCCAGCCGGGATCGGCCCGGTCGACGTGGTCTTCAACTGCCTGAAAGCCCACCAGGCCTGGCAATCGGCCGAGGCCATGGCGCCGCTGCTCGGCCCCGATACCGCTGTCGTCTGCTGCCAGAACGGCGCGCCGTGGTGGTACTTCCACAAGCTGACAGGTGCCTTCGAGGGTCGCCGCCTCGACGCCGTCGACCGCGGCGACCGCCAGTGGCGCGCCATCGGCCCGGAGCGCGCCATCGGCTGCTCGGTCTATCCGGCCGCCGAGATCGCCGGACCCGGCGTCATCCGCCATGTCTATGGCGACAAGTTCGCGCTGGGCGAGCCCGACGGCTCTGCCTCGCCGCGCATCCGGCGCATCGCCGGGGTGATGGAAGAGGCCGGTTTCCGCGCCCCGGTGCTCGACGACATCCGCTCCGAGTTGTGGCTCAAGCTGTGGGGCAATCTCTGCTTCAACCCGATCTCGGCCCTGACCCGGGGCACCCTCGATGTCGTCGCCAGCGACCCGACCAGCCGCGCCACCGCGAAGGCAATGATGCTGGAGGCACAAGTGATCGCCGAGAGCCTGGGCGCCAGCTTCCGGGTCGATGTCGAGCGCCGCATCGACGGCGCCGCCAGGGTCGGCAAGCACCGCACCTCGATGTTGCAGGATCTCGAAGCCGGCAAGGCGATGGAGATCGACGCCCTGGTCACCGCGGTGCAGGAGATGGGCCGAATCACCGGCCACCCGACCCCGACCCTCGACGTGGTGCTGGGGCTGGTGCAGCAACTGGCGATGAACCACGGCCTCTACCCGACCTATCCCGCCGAGACGGCCGGACCAGCCGAGAACGCCGTCGCCTGATTTTATCCGTCTGCTTCCTCGAATCGACGCCGCCCTGACGCAAGGCCGGGGTGGCGCATAATCGAATACACAACTGAAAAGGCCCGCACCGTCCTCCGGTGCGGGCCTCTGTCTTGCCGGTTGCCGCCCGGTCACGCGGCCGGTTTGCGCTTCAGCTTGTCCCAGGCGAGCTTGATCGCGGGCAGGAAGATCAGGATCAGCGCGATCACCGTGATCGGGCCGGCGATCGGCCGGTTCAGGAAGATCATCGGATCGCCGTCGGACAGCAGCAGCGACTGGCGCATGGTCGGCTCGGCGATCGGGCCGAGCACGATCGCCAGCACCGCCGGGGCCAGCGGATAGTCGAGGATGCGGAGCAGGAAGGCGCCGATCCCGAACAGCAGCATCAGCCAGATATCGTGCATGTTCTGGGTCGCCGCGTAGCCGCCAACCACCGACACGGTGAAGATGATCGGGGCCAGGATGGTGAACGGCATCCGCAGCATCCACAGGAACAGCGGGATGAAGCAGAGGTTCACCATCAGCGCCATGAAGTTCGAGACGAAAAACGACCCCACCAGCGGCCAGACGAAGTCGGGCTGGTCGACGAACAGCCGCGGGCCGGGCTGCAGGCCCCAGATCACCATGCCGCCGAGCAGCACCGCCGTGGTCGGCGAGCCGGGGATGCCCAGCGTCAGCATCGGCAGCATCGCCCCGGTCGAGGCCGAGTTGTTGGCCGCCTCGGGCGCCGCGACACCGTTGAGCGCGCCCTGGCCGTATTCCTCCGGATGCTTGGCGGTCATCTTGGCCACGCCATAGGCCATCAGCGAGCCCGGGGTCGCGCCCGCCGCCGGCAGGATGCCAACGAAGAAACCGAGCGACGAGCCGATCGCCATGCCGCGCCAGGCGCCGAGGGTGTTCTTGGCCGCCATCAGGACCCGGTTCACGGTGATCTCGGCATCGGTCATGGTGACCTCGTCGCGGGTCGAGTTGATCGTCCACAGCATCTCGCCGATGCCGTAGACGCCGATCGCCAGGACCAGGAAGTTGATGCCGTGCATGAAGCCGGTGATCTCGAAGAAGACCAGCCGCGGCGCCCCCGAGATCACGTCGAAGCCGACCGCCGACAGCACCAGCCCGAGACAGATCGACAGGATCGTCTTCGGGATGTCGTCGCCGCCGAGGCCGACGAAGGTGGCGAACGCCAGCAGCATCAGCGCGAAGATCTCCGGCGGGCCGAAGCTCAGCGCCACGCTGGCCAGCGGCGGCGCGAAAGCGGTGAACAGGACATTGGCGGTCATGCCGCCGACGAAGGAGGCGATCGCCGCCGTCACCAGCGCCTGATCGGCCTTGCCTTTCAGCGCCAGCGGCCGCCCGTCGAAGGTGGTCGCCACCGCCGTCGATGCCCCCGGTATGCCCAGCGTGATCGACGAGATCGCGCCGCCATACATCGCCCCGTAGTAGATCGAGGCCAGGAAGATCATCGCCGAGGTCGGCGGCACCAGGAAGGTCGCGGGCAGCAGGATCGCGACCCCGTTCACCGAGCCCAGCCCCGGCATCGCGCCGATGAACAGCCCGACCGTCACCCCGATGAAGATCAGCATCAGGTTCAGCGGCTCGAAACAGGCGGCGATGCCGTCCATCAGCAGGCCCAGGACTTCCATCTTTCTCTCCCCGGTCGGCGCCCGGTGGATAGCGTCGGGGCGCCAATCTCAAACTCGAGGCCGGAGCCTCAAAGGAAAATGTCGTAGAGCGGGATGAACAGCGGCTCGAGATAGCCTTTCGGCAGCACGATCCGCATCGCCACGTCGAAGAAGAAGAACAACACCACCGGCATGCCGATGGCGATCGCCAGCGTGGTCACCAGGCTGTGCCGGCCCAGGAAGTAGATGTAGTAGAACAGGAACACCATCATCGCGCCATACATCCCGATGAAGTGGATCAGACCGATGAACACGGTGACCCCGCCGCCCACCTTGAGCAGCATCAGCAGTCCGTATGCGTCGAGGTATTTCTCCTCGGAGCGCGACGGCGGTGAGGTCCGCCGGGCCCAGTTCACGGCGATCCAGACGCAGCACAGCAGCATGGCGCCGGAGAGCCAGAACGGCCAGAAACCGCTGCCCGGACCTTCGCCTTCCTCGAACCAGATGTTGGTGAACCAGGGGTCGCCCGGCCAGTCCGGCTGGCCGCTTTTCCACATCATGTAGATCGAGAGGACGGCCAGGACGATGGCTGTCACCAGTTCGGCTCGTCGCATATCCGCGCCCTCCTCTCGATCAATCCTGTCGGCCGGTCTGGCCGGCTTACCTGATCGCGCCCGAGGCTTTCAGCATCGCCTCGTGGCGGTCCCGCTGTACCGCCCAGTAGGCCTTCAGGTCGTCGCCATCGAGCTTGGCGCCCATCAGCGACTTCTTGGCCATGTAATCCTGCCACTTGTCGGAGTCGTAGATCCTCTGGAACAGGCCGCTGTAGTAGGCCAGCGCCTCGTCCGACATGCCCGGCGCGCCGACCACGGCGCGCTGCATGAAGTACGAGAAATCGCCCCCGAGCTCCTTCAGTGTCGGGACATCCGGGAACAGCGGCAACCGCTCGTCGGTGAAGGCCACCAGCGGGATCACGTCACCCGACTCGTAGAAGCCCAAGGCCTCGGACGGGTTGTTGACCGAGCTGGTGATCTGCCGGCCGGCCAGTTCCTTGGCGACCGTGCCGCCGCCCTTGTAGGGGATGTACTTGATCGACAGGCCGTAGTTCGAATTCAGATAGTCGGTGATGATGTTGTCTTCCGAATTCTTGCCGGTGCCGCCCATGACCCAGCCGTCGCCGCGCTTCTTGGCCTCGGCCAGGAACTCGTCGAAAGTGTTGATGCCCTCGTCCTTGTGGACCCAGAGGATGAAGGTATCCTCGGCCATGCGCCCGACCGGGGCGAAGGTCATGATGTCGATGCCCAGCCCCGGCTGACGCAGGGGCGTGGTGAAGAACGAGTTCAGGGTCACCATGATGGAGTAGTCGGGATCACCGGTGGTGTTCAGATCGACCAGCGCCTCGGCGCCCGAACCGCCCGGCTTGTTGACCGGGATCAGCGGCTTCGGCGCCAGGTCGTTTTCCTCGACAATGGCCTGCATCAGGCGGGCCATCTTGTCCGCGCCACCGCCCTTGCCGGCCATGATCACGAAGCTGATGGGCTTGTTCGGCTCCCAGGCATGGGCCGTTCCGGCCAGGCCGGCAAAGCCGATTGCGGCGGCTCCCGCCGCCATTATCAGTCCACGTGTAAGTGCCATATTATCCTCCCTTGGTTGATGGCATCTGTGCCTGCGATGCAGGCGGGGCGGTGCGTTCCGTCTGGTTGCGCCCCTTGATCTCGTGCGACGGCCTCCTGCCGTACAGTCTGCTCCCTCGTTGCTCTTCGAACTCTTTGTCTTTGGTATACCACAGATTCGATCCTATGATAGAGCGGCGAAAAATCAACACGATTCCCCACCACTCTGCGGGATTTTATGCGTTTCAGTGCACCATGATGACTGGCATCGTGGTTCGGTCCACAACATGTTGCGTCGCGCCGCCGAACACCGACTCGTGCTCGCGGCTGTGGCTGTAGGCGCCCATCACCAGAAGATCGGCGCCGGCAGCGGCGGCGGCGGCGAGAATCGCCCGGCCCGGGTTGTCGCCGCCCGAAATCGGCTCGCGCCGCGCCTTGACGCCGCGAATCTCCAGATAGCGCAACAACTCGTCGCCGCTGGCGCCATGATCGCCGGTCCCACCATCGAGGACAATGATCTCATCCGCCGCTTGAATCAGCGGCAACGCCAGCGCCACCGCGCGGGCGGCCTCGGTCGATCCGTTCCAGGCGATGGCGATGCGTTCGCCCAGCACCTGCGGCGCGGTATCCGCGGGCGGGCAGACCAGCACCGGCCGGCCGGTGCTGAACAGCGCCGCCTTGAGCGTGTTGACGCCCAGGTTGCGGTCGCGGTCGGGCTTCGCCACCGCCACCAGATCGGCGAGGCGGCCGTGGCGCTTGATCACGTCCATCTGCTTGCCCTGCTCCTCACACCATCCGGCGCTGGGCCGGTCGCGCGGCGGGATTCCGGTCTCGATCAGGTCGAGGCCGAGCTGGGCGAGCCGGGCCCGGAACTTTTCCTGCAACGAGGCTTCCTCGGCATTCGCCAGTTCGACCATCTGGGCCTCAAGTTGCTTGCGCAGGGCTGGTGGCACGGCCACCCCGGAGGGGATCATATCCTGCGGCCGGGCCCGGCAATGCACCGCCTCGATATGGGCGTTGTGCCGTCGGGCGATCGCGGCGGCGTGGGCGAGCACGTTCTCGCCCTTGCCGTCGCCGCGAATCGGCACCAGGATCTTTGCGATCGACATGCGCTCCCTCCTCAGAACAGGCCCTCGATCTCGCCTTGCTCGTTCAGGCAGATCGATTGGGCCGCCGGGGCCCTCGGCAGGCCCGGCATGGTCATGATCTCGCCGCAGACCACCACCACGAAGCCGGCCCCGACCGAGAGGCGCACCTCGCGAACCGGCAGGCCGTGGCCGGTGGGCGCGCCGCGCCGGTTCGGGTCGGTGGTGAACGAGAATTGGGTCTTGGCCATGCACACCGGCAGGTGGCCGAAGCCGTCGTCTTCCCACTTCTTGAGCTGGTCGCGGATCTTCTTGTCGGCCAGCACCTCGTCGGCGCGGTAGATGCGCTTGGCGATGGTTTCGATCTTCTCGAACAGGCCCATCTCGTCCGGATAGAGCGGCGCGAACTGGGCGGTGGCGCCGTCGATGATCTCGACCACCTTATGGGCAAGGTCCTTGATGCCTTCCGAGCCATGCGCCCAGTGCATGCACACAATCGCCTCGGAGCCCTGGGTGGCGACATAGTCCTTGATCGCCTGGCACTCGGCATCGGTGTCGGCGACGAAGTGGTTGATCCCGACCACGGCAGGCACGCCGAACTGCTTGATGTTCTCGATGTGGCGGCCGAGGTTGGCACAGCCCTTCTTCACCGCCTCGACGTTTTCCTTGCCGAGATCGGCCTTGGCGACCCCGCCATGCATCTTCATCGCCCTGACGGTCGCGACGAGGACCACCGCCTTCGGCGTCAACCCGGCCTTGCGGCACTTGATGTTGAAAAACTTCTCGGCCCCGAGGTCGGCGCCGAAGCCGGCCTCGGTGACCACGTAGTCGGCGAGCTTCAGCGCCGTGGAGGTCGCCATCACCGAGTTGCAGCCATGGGCGATATTGGCGAACGGGCCGCCGTGGACGAAGGCCGGGTTATTCTCCAGCGTCTGCACCAGGTTCGGCTGCATCGCGTCCTTCAACAGCACGGTCATCGCGCCGTCGGCCTCGATGTCGCGGCAGGTCACCGCCGAACGGTCGCGACGATGGGCGACGATGATGTCGCCCAGCCGGCGCTGCAAGTCCTTCAGATCGGTGGCGAGGCAGAGGATCGCCATCACCTCCGAGGCCACCGTGATGTCGAACCCGGCCTCGCGCGGGAAGCCGTTGGCGACACCGCCCAGTGACGCCGTGATCTGCCTGAGCGCCCGGTCGTTCATGTCCACCACCCGGCGCCAGGCGACGCGGCGGGTGTCGATCTCCAGCGCGTTGCCCCAGTAAATGTGGTTGTCGATCATCGCGCTCAGCAGGTTGTGCGCCGAGGTGATGGCGTGGAAGTCGCCGGTGAAGTGGAGGTTCATGTCCTCCATCGGGATGACCTGGGCATAGCCGCCGCCGGCAGCCCCCCCCTTCATGCCGAAGCAGGGGCCGAGCGAGGCTTCGCGGATACAGATCGCCGTCTTCTTGCCGATCGCGTTCAGCCCGTCGCCGAGACCCACCGTGGTGGTGGTCTTGCCCTCGCCCGCCGGGGTCGGGGTCATCGCGGTGACCAGGATCAGGTGGCCGTCCTTGTTGCCCTGAACCGACTGGATGAATTCCTCGGACACCTTGGCCTTGTCGTGGCCGAAGGGCAGCAGGTGCTCGCTGGGGATTCCCAGCTTGGCGCCGATCTCCTGGATGGGTTGCTTGTTTGCCTTGCGGGCAATTTCGATATCCGACATTTGATGTGTCCTCGTAAAGAGTTTCCTACCGGTCAGGAGCCTAGCCTGGTTCCCGCTGTGACCCCTGCCGCTGATGCCCACTCCGCGGCGCTGATCTTGCCCCCGCCGGCAGGCCGCACGCGTTTTATGAGGATTCGCCCCCCGCCCGACTGCACGGTTACGCCATCCTCGGATACCGAGACGACTTCACCGGGAGCAAGATCGGCAGTGCCGCCACCCTCGGCACGGCGGCTGTCAAACACCTGCACCTCGGCTTCCGCCAGGGTCGTCAAGGCGCCGGGCTGCGGGCTCGCACCGCGGATCATGTTGTAGACATCCGCCACCGGGCGGCCCCAGTCGATCCGGACATCCTTCTTGCGGCACCAGGACTCGTAGGTCGCCTTCGACTCGTCCTGCGGAGTGCGCGGCGGATTGCCGGAGCGGAACAGGTCGCAGACCTCGAGCGTGGTCTCGATGCCGAGCGGGAAGATCTTCTTGAAATAGATGTCGCCCAGGGTCTCGTCCGGGCCAATCTCGACCTCGCGCTGCAACAGGATGTCGCCCTCGTCCAGCCCGTCATCGGGATAGAACCAAGTCAGCCCGGTCTTGGTCGAACCCCAGATGATCGGCCAGTTGATCGAGGACGGACCGCGATGCAACGGCAACAGCGAGGGGTGGAAACAGATCGAGCCGAATCTGGGGGTGTCCCGCGCCTCCTCCGGCACGAAGATGATCATGTAGGCCATGACCATCAGATCGGCGTCCAGCGCCCGCATTTGGTCGAGGACGTCCCTATCCTTGTAGTTGGCCGGCTGGAAAAGCGGCAGGCCGTGCTCCAGCGCCGCCTCCTTCAGCGGGTCGGCCGGGCGGCCTTCCTTGTCGGGCGCGGTGTAGACGCCGACAACCTCGTCCTTGCCCGCCTCCAGGATACCTTCCAGCGCCGCCCGCCCGAAGGCCTGCTGTCCGTTCACGATCAGGCGCATGCCGCCTTTCCTCCCTGTCGCCGCCGGCATGTCCCGGCGTTCGTTCCTTCGATGTCGGGATAACCCTCTCCGCTGGCCTCCCCCTTCCGGGGGGAGGGTCAGGGAGGGGGCAATCCCGCCCTCAATTCACTCCGCCGCCTTCGCCAGTTCCCCCACCGCGCCCGAGGCGGCGATGCGGGCGATCTCCTCGCCCGAATAACCCAGCACATCGCGCAGGATTTCCTCGGTGTGCTCGCCCAACAGCGGCGAGCGGGTCACCTCGGAGGGGCTGTCCGACAACTTGATCGGGTTGCCAACCGTCAGGTACTTACCCCGGACCGGGTGATCGACCTCGACGATGGTTCCGGTGGCCCGCAGCCCCTCGTCCTCGGCGATCTCCTTCATGCTCAGGATCGGGCCGACCGGGATGTCGAGCGGGTTGCACAGACCCATGACCTCGAACTTGTCCTTGGTCATGGTCCATTCCTCGATCGTGCCGAAGACCTCGTCGAGCTTGGCGAGCCGCGCCGGCGGGGTCGCGTAGCCCGGATCTTCCTTCCACTCCGGCTTGCCGATCAGATCGCAGATCTTCGGCCAGGCCGCGGCCTGGGTGATGAAATAGGTATAGGCGTCGGGATCGGTCTCCCAGCCCTTGCATTTCAGGATCCGGCCCGGCTGGCCGCCGCCCGAATCGTTCTCGGCGCGGGGCACCGCGTCGCCGAAGGGAATGCCCTTGCCAGCTTGCGAATACTCGCTCAGCGGCCCGGCCTTGAGCCGCTGCTGGTCGCGCAGCTTGACCCGGCACAGATTCAGCACCGCGTCCTGCATCGCCGCCAGTACCTTCTGGCCGCGACCGGTTTTTTCCCGCTGGAACAACGCGGTAACGATGCCCAGAGCCAGGTGCAACCCGGCGCCCGTGTCGCCGATCTGGGCGCCGGTTACCATCGGCAGCCCACCCAGCATGCCGGTGGTCGAGGCCGAACCGCCGGCACACTGGGCGACGTTCTCGTAGACCTTGCAATCCTCGTATTTGCCGGGGCCGAAGCCCTTGACCGAGGCCATGATCATGCGCGGGTTGATCTTCTGGATCTGCTCCCAGCCGAAGCCCATGCGGTCGAGCGCGCCGGGGGCGAAGTTCTCGACCAGCACGTCGCATTCCTCGACCAGCCGGGTCAGCACCTGCTTGCCGGTCTCGTTCTTAGAGTTCAGCTCGATCGAGCGTTTGTTGTGGTTCAGCATGGTGAAATACAGGCTGTCCGCACCCGGCACGTCGACCAGCTGATTGTGGGTCGCGTCACCGACCCCGGGGCGCTCGACCTTGATGACATCGGCGCCGAACCAGGCCAGAAGCTGGGTACAGGTCGGGCCGGACTGCACATGGGTGAAGTCGAGAATCCTGACGCCTTCGAGTGCTTTCATGGTCACTTGTCCCTTGCCGTTCCGGGCTTGACCCGGGACCTCA
>Ga0209980_10001186_pt1 | contig 14355 bp, 11 predicted proteins | sample CR02metaG_FD_183611 | JGI IMG/M metagenome (GOLD analysis project Ga0209980, IMG submission 183611) | Deep subsurface microbial communities from Mariana Trench to uncover new lineages of life (NeLLi) - CR02 metaG (SPAdes) (version 2) | ecosystem: Environmental > Aquatic > Marine > Ocean trench... | reverse complement strand
GGCCGTTGAGGCAGCCGGCAACATCGGCCTGCCGTTGATCGCTCTGGCTGACAGCGCACCATCGCTGGAGTGGGTGGTCGTGGAGGCGTCTTCGTTCCAATTGCACGATTCTCCCAGCCTGACGCCGACCGTCGGCGTTCTCACCAACCTTGCGCCGGATCATCTCGACCGGTATGACAGCGTCGACGCCTATTATGCGGACAAGAAGTTGCTCTTTCGCAATGCCACCGACGAATCGGTGTGGATCCTGAACGGCGACGACGAAGGCGTCCAGGGGATGGCAACGGGCATCCGAGGGGAGCGCCGCGCATGGAGCACGCACACGCGCGCAGAAGCGTGGTGGAACCGCTCGACAGGGGAACTCATGGTCGGTGACCGGATGGTCATCGACCGGGCTGATGTGCCGCTCCTCGGCGATCACAATGTCGCAAACACACTCGCTGCCATACTCGTCGCCGCCGCCGCCGGCGTCCCGCCGGAGCAGATTGCGGCGGCGATTCCGCACTTGCGGCCGCTGCCGCACCGGCTCGAGGCTGTACGAGAAATCGACGGGGTGCTGTGGATCAACGATTCGAAAGCCACGAATGTTGCGTCAACCCGAGTTGCCCTGCAGGCGATGGATCGACCGTTCGTGTTGATCGCAGGAGGGCGGGACAAAGGAGAGAGTCTCGACCCGCTCCTGTCGCTCTTGCAGCATTGTCGCCGCGTGGTGGCATATGGAGAGGCCCGCGAGAAGCTCCGACGGGCACTGGGCGGGTCGGCCGAGCTGGAAGTGGTCGAGACCCTCGAGGCAGCCATCCGCTCGGCCAACAGCTTGGTTCGCAACGGTGAGGCGGTGCTGCTCTCGCCGGCGTGCGCCAGCTTCGATCAGTTCCGTGACTTCGAGGAGCGCGGCGACGTGTTCAAGCAACTGGTTAAGGATCTTTGATGGTGCGGCATCGATCGCCGCACGGTGCCGCCTGGGATACACGTTTGTTGTTTCTCGTCGCTCTGGTTCTCGTCGTTTTCGGAATTGCTGCGGTGTACGGCGCTTCTAGCATCGTAGCGGTCCAAGCGGGAAGGCCAGGATCGACTTTCGCGCTACGCCAGCTGATCGGCGCCACCATCGGCGGGGCCGCCATGTTGATCGGGTCCCGCGTCGAATACCACGTGTGGCAGCGTCTCGCGTGGCCGGTGCTGGGCGTGGTGTCGCTGTTGCTGCTGATCTTGTTGCTACCGTTTGCCAGTCCCATAGTCCTCGAGATAAACGGGTCGCGTCGCTGGATCGGGGTGTCTGGGCTCTCGATCCAACCGGCCGAGTTTGCGAAGTTCGCCGTGGTTGCTTGGACCGCCATGCTTGCGGCAAGAAAGGGAAGCCGACTCCGCGACTTCAAGCGAGGTCTGTTGCCCTTCGTGGTCATCCTCATTCCGGTGGCGGCCCTCGTCCTCTTCGAGCCAGCGCTCTCCGCGGCGCTCTTGGTCTGTCTGCTGGCCGGAGTCGTGCTGTTTTCCGCCGGCGCCAGAATTGGGCACTTCCTCGTCATGGGCGTGTTCATGATCCCGTTTCTCTGGCGGGAAATCACCGAGGTTCAATATCGCATGCAGCGGTGGATGAGCTTCCTCGGCTCGGGAACTGACTACGCAGAATCCGGCTGGCAGATACAGCAGTCGCTGATCGGTATGGGGGCGGGCCGGTGGTTCGGAGTGGGATTCGGTCAGGGCATGCAGAAGATGGGATACCTGCCGTACGGTTACTCAGATTTCATTTTCAGCACGATCGGTGAGGAGTGGGGCTTCGTGGGTGCCTCGCTGCTCATCGGGCTGTTCGCAATCTTCATCGCGATCGGACTGCACATAGCGCGTACGGCAGCGGATCGCTTCGGCACGTTGCTCGCAATAGGGATCACGGCGATGATCGGTGTGACTGCGTTCATCCACATTGCCGTGACGCTCGGGCTCGTGCCCACCACCGGCCTTCCATTGCCCTTCATTTCGTATGGCAGGTCCAACTTGATTGTTTCCATGTTCGCGACAGGCGTGCTGATAAATATCGGTGAGCGTCGATGAAAATCCTGATCGCCGGTGGTGGAACGGGTGGGCATCTAATGCCGGCCCTGGCCCTCGCCGATGCAATGTGTGCGTTGAGCCCGCGCGCCGAACCGATCCTGGTTGGAGCGGAACGCGGTGTGGAGGCGCGTATCCTCCCCGAACGGGGCCGCTATCCGTTCCACCTGCTTCCGGCAGAACCAATTCACAGACGCGCGTGGTGGAAAAACGCCAAGTGGCTCTTCCTCTTTTGGCGTCTCATTCGCGAATGCCAACGCATCATCGATATCGAGCGGCCCGTCTTTGCAGTGGGTACGGGTGGATACGCAGCCGGCCCCATGTTGTGGGTGTGCAGTCGCCGGGGCATTCCGTTCGGGTTGCAGGAACAAAACGCTCTCCCCGGCATCACGACCCGTTGGCTGGCGCGACGCGCCAGCCAGATTCACCTGGGCTTTCCCGAAGCGAGGAAGCACCTCAAGCCCGGTCGTGACACGGAAATCTTCGAGCTGGGAAACCCTATCATCCCACCGGATTCGGCGGTCGAGCGAGAGGCCGCACGACGTGTGCTCGGTATCGGCGAAGAGACTGCGGTGTGTTTCGTCGTGGGAGGAAGCCAAGGTGCCCGCAGCGTAAACCGGGCCGTTTCCGCTGCATTGGACGCCGGCGCGCTGGACGGGGTCACACTCCTGTGGAGTACCGGTCCCGCAATGTGGGATGAGTATCGCCGCTACGACGCCCCACCTCGCCGGATCGTGAAGCCTTTCTGGGACCCCGTGGCCCAGGCGTATGGTGCGACAGACATCGTAGTGGCCCGCGCCGGCGCGATGACCATTGCCGAGCTGTCGGCTTGGGGCCTGCCCGCCATACTGATCCCGCTACCCCTCGCCGCGGCGGATCACCAGTCGCGTAACGCCGAAGCCATGGAACGAGCCGGGTCGGTCGTGCATCTGCCGGAATCTCGCCTCGGACCGGCCGAGTTGGCGAGTCTCGTGAACGAGCTGGTAGGGGATCCCGAAAGGCTTCGGACCATGTCGCAAATTGCGATTCAGCGCTCGCAACCACGGGCCGCTCAGCAGATTGCGGAGCGACTCTTGACTCTCGCCGACTAGGCCAAAGTCTTTCGTAAACCTAGACTTAGCCTTAGTTTACAGCCCGTTAATGGAACTGTTTGCCCCTGAAAATCCCCGACCCATTCACTTCATGGGGATCGCCGGTGCCGGTATGGGTGCGCTTGCGCTCGTAGCCCGGCGCCGGGGGGTGGCAATCACCGGAAGCGATATTGATCCAACGAACGCGGCCGATCTCATTCGGGCCGGGGTCGAGGTGCATGCGGGGCACGATCCGGCTCACATTCGCGATGCCAGAGCGGTGATCTACACGTCAGCTGTGGATCCCGGGCACCCCGTACTGGCAGCCGCCGCCGCGGCCAACATCCCGGTTTTCAAGCGGGCAAAGGCCTTGAGCCTTCTCATCGGCGACCGATTGGCGATAGGGATCGCCGGCACGCACGGGAAGACGACCACGGCCACGATGGCCACCGAAGTGCTTGCCGCGGCCGGTCGTGACCCCACGGGGATCGTAGGGGGACGGGTGGACGCGTGGGGTGGCAATGCCCGGGTGGGAAGCGACCGGCTGTTCGTGGTCGAGGCCGATGAGTACGACCGCTCCTTCTTGTCTCTGCGTCCCACCATCGCCGTGGTGAACAACGTTGAAGCGGAGCACCTCGAGTGTTACGGAACTGTTGCGGCGTTGGAGGACGCTTTCGTGGAATTCTCCGGGCACGCCGAACGGGCGCTCGTAGGTGCCGATGACGCCGGTGCGGTTCGCGTTGCAGAGAGAATCGACGTACCCGTCTGGCGGGTCGGTATGGCGGTGGAGGCGGACATTCGCCTCACCGATATCAGGCAAGAGCCCGAAGTGACCAGAGCCCGATTGCAACTTGCCGACGGTCGTAAGGTCTCGCTGGAGCTGCACGTTCCCGGTGTCCACAATCTCCGAAATGCGGCAATGGCGATGGGTGTGGCGGCAGCCCTGGACGCAGACCTCGACGACGCGGTCGCTGCACTCTCTGCGTTCGGCGGCATCGGCCGGCGGTTTCAGATTGTCGGCACCGAGCGCGGCGTAACCGTGGTCGACGACTACGCGCACCACGCCACAGAAATATCGGCCACAATCGTAGCCGCGCGTCAACGTTTCCCCGGCGCTCGTGTCATCGTGGCGTTCCAGCCACATTTGTACTCCCGTACCCAGCGTCAGAGCGAGCCCCTGGGCCGGGCGCTCGCAGCCGCCGACCTGGCCGTAATCACGGACGTATATCCTGCCAGAGAACAGCCCATTCCCAACGTCACGGGAGAGTTGGTAGTGGATGCGGCTCGGCGCGCAGGAGCTGATGTGACATGGATCGAGAACCGGGACGATCTGGCGAGCCGTCTCGCCCAGATGGTCCGTCCTGGAGACGCGGTCCTCACGCTTGGCGCCGGAGACATCACGCAGGTAGCCGGCGAGCTACTCCTCCGACTAGCCGACGCGGCCGCATGAAACGCCGCGTGCTCCTCTCCGTTGCCGGTGGTGCGGTGATCTTGCTTGGTTTCCTGGTGACCCCGCGCCTCTTGCGCCGCGTGACCTTCTTTCGTGTGAGACAGGTTGAGCTTGTGGGTGTGCGCTACATTGCGCCGGATGCTTTGCTGGAGACGCTGGATCTGCGGCCGGACCAGAATGTGTTTGACGACTTTGAGGCGGCGGAAGAGCGGGTGTCGCGCTTGGCCGGAATCGTCCAGGTCCGGATCCGGCGTCGTCTCCCCGGCACGTTGCGGGTGGAGGTGAGTGAGCGCATTCCCTTGGCGTTTGTGTCGGGACCGGAAGGTCTCGTGACGCTAGATGTCTGGGCCAGGCCGCTGCCATATGATCCTACAGCGAGCAGCGTGGATCTCCCGATCGTCGCGCGTCCGGACACCTTGCTGGTGGGTGCACTGGGAGCCGTACGCTTCGTCAGCCGGGATCTGTACGACCAGGTGGATTGGGTGGAGACCGATGGGAACGGAGGAGTGCGCCTCGTGCTCGGCGATCGCCGAATTCTCATGAGGGTGCCGTCGTCGCCGGGCGACGTGGATGCCGTGCTGGCGGTCGCGAAGCATTTGGCCGGCAGCGGAAGGGAATATGAAGAACTCGACGCTCGGTACGATGGGTGGATCGTCGTGCGGCGGAGAGTGACATGACGAACGAACAGGTGGTTGCAGCGCTGGATCTGGGAAGCACCCGAACGTGCGCCGTGATCGCACAAGTGGCTGGGGAGGTCCGGGCACCGGGGGCCAAGGTGCTCGGTGTCGGTATTTGCCGCGAAACGGGAGTTCGGCGGGGCGTCGTGCGCGACATCGATGAGACTACGCGGTCCATTGTGAGCGCGATGCACGACGCCGAGCGGATGGCCGGGGTGCAAGTACCCGGTATCCACTGCGGCATTGCAGGGGAGCACATCCAGGTGCGTACGTCGACCGGATTGGCCTCTGTGACGGCGGAGGAGATCTCGCGCCCGGACGTCGAGCGGGTCAACGACGTCGCTACGGCGATCAGCCTCGGGCAAGACCGTGAGTTGCTTCACTCCATTCCTCAGGAGTACCGGGTCGACGATCAAGACGGCATCAGCGATCCGAAGGGCATGACAGGGTTGCGGTTGGAGGTACAGATGTACCTCGTCTCGGTTCAGACCGCCGCGGCTCAGAACCTGCGCAAATCGGTGGAGCGAGCGGGTTACCGTGTTTCCCGCCTCGTGCTCGAGCCGTTGGCGGCGTCGCTCGCGGTGCTGACCGAAGAGGAGCGCGAGTTGGGGTGCGCGCTGGTGGATCTGGGCGGAGGGTCCACAGGCGTGGCGATCTTCAAGGACGGTAAGGTCCAGCATATAGCTTCGCTCCCTTACGCGGGGTCCCATGTGACAGGCGATATCGTGCAGGGGCTCAGCGTGACCCAGGCCGATGCAGAGCGTCTCAAGGAGAAATGGGGCACCGCCTACACGCCGTTGGTGGATCCGGACGAGAGCATCGGTCTCCCGAGCACACCTGGGCAGGGAGTTCGGCAAGCGAAAAGAGAACTACTTGCCCATATTATTCACCAGCGGTTGGACGAGATTCTGGGCCTCGTACAGCAGGAAATTGAAAAAACGGGCTTTACGGGTAATCTTCCGGCGGGGGTGGTGGTGACCGGAGGGGGGGCTCACCAGCCGGGAATCGTCGAACTGGCCCGAGATGTCTTTGCCGCTCCGGCGCGGGTAGGGACGCCGAAGAGGGGTATTTCGGGGCTAGTGGACAGCGTGCAGGCACCCAGGTATGCAGTGGCTGCTGGATTGGTGCTTTACGCTGCAGGCCATATCCTCGAGAGTGAAGGAGCCGAGCAGTCCGGCGTAGGCAAGTTCTTTGGTCCGATGAAACGTTGGTTACAGGATTTCTTCTAAGAGGCACCCATGGTCTTTGAGCTCGAAGAAGCAATCTCGCAGAACGCGCGGATGAAGGTGGTCGGTGTCGGAGGTGGCGGCGGCAACGCGGTCAACCGAATGATCGACGAGCATCTCATGGGCGTGGAGTTCATCACGGTCAACACCGACGCGCAAGCGCTGATGAACACCAAGGCCGACACGCGGGTTCAGATTGGCAAGAAACTCACACGTGGCCTCGGCGCCGGCGCCCGACCCGAGATCGGGCGACAGGCAATCGAGGAGAACAAGGACGACGTGCTGCGGGTGCTAGACGGAGCCGATCTCGTGTTCGTGACTTGCGGGATGGGCGGTGGTACCGGTACCGGCGCGGCCCCGGTGATCTCCCAACTGGCACGCGACGTGGGGGCACTGACGGTGGGCATCATCACCAAGCCCTTCTTGTTCGAAGGCCGCAAGCGGATGCGGCAGGCCGAGATCGGCATTGCCGAGATACGCAAGCGCGTGGATACGATGATTGTCGTGCCGAACGAGCGGCTTCTCGCCGTGGTGGGCAAGAACGTGCCGTTTCAGGACGCCCTGAAGAAGGCCGACGAAGTGCTGCTCCATGCGACCCAGGGCATTTCCACCCTCATCACTGTGACCGGATTGGTGAACGTCGATTTCGCTGACGTGCGGACGGTCATGCAGCACGGAGGTGCGGCGCTCATGGGAACTGGGGTGGGCCGTGGTGATGACCGGGCGATTGAGGCGGCGCAGGATGCGATCTCCAGTCCGCTGCTCGACAACGTCTCGATCTTGGGATCCACCGGCGTTCTCGTGAACATCACAGGCGGCGCAGACCTCACGCTGGGAGACGTCAACCAGATCAGTGAGATAGTGCACGAGGCAGCGGGCGACCAGGCTGAGATCATTTTCGGTGCTGTTACCGATTCCGCCATGGAGGGTGAAATCCGGGTTACGGTCATCGCGACCGGATTCGACAAGGCTTTGGATTATGACAGCACGTTGGGTCGAAGCAGCGTTCCGGGCGTGTTGCACTTCCCCCAGCGGACGGCGATCGCCGGTGGTGGAGCAGCGTTGGCTCCCGCCCCGATTCAACAGCCTCAGGCCACGCCGGATGCACAGCAACCGGGTGAGGTTTCCGAAATGGAAATTCCCACCTTCATCCGGCGCCAGATGGATTAATGAAGCGACAAGGCTGGCAGTTCATAGTTTCAGGGGCTGTGGCGAGCACAGCCCTTGTTGTGTTGACCTCGGCGTCGGCCCGTCGCGCGCAGGGAATCCCGGTTGCCGAGCCGATCGTCGTCTCGCGGGCGTATGCGGAGCGGTCGGATCGGCTGCGCCGAAACGAGACCCTCTCCCACATGTTGGCGCGTCACAAGGTCGAGGGCGCGGAATTGCGGCAATTGCTCCGGGCGGCCCGACCCCACGGCCTCAATCCCCGTTACGTGACACCCAGTCAAGTGTTCGATTTTCGCTACGTGATCGGAAGCGATGTGCCTGATAGAGTCCGTACGCGGATCAGCGATGATGCTTTCTTGCAAATGCAACGCGACTCCGCCGGCGAGTGGGAAGTTTTCATCGACTCGATCCAGTGGGCCGTTGTGCAGGAGTATGTCTCCGGAACGATCAACTCGTCGCTCAACGACGCCGTTCACAGCGCTATTGCGGATTCCGTCCTTCCATTCGGTCATCGCGACCGTCTGATCTGGAACGTGGCGGAGGATGTGTACGGCTGGGTCATCGATTTCACCCGTGACAACCGCCCCGGCGACCGATTCGACATCCTCTACGAACGACTCGTTTCCTCGGCGGGCGATGTGCGCTACGGGCGGCTGCTGGCGGCGAGTGTTGAGACTGGGGGAAAGCCGAACACCGCGTACGTCATGTCCGACGCGCAGAATCGCAATGTCTACTACGACGGCGACGGTCGCTCGATGAGACGGGCATTCCTACGATATCCAGTGCAGTTCCGGAGAATTTCGGGAGGGTACGGGAGTCGCTATCACCCGATCTTGCGGCAGTACCGACGGCATCTAGGAACGGACTATGCAGCCCGGTCGGGAACGCCGATCTTTGCGGCAGCCGACGGCAAGGTGGCGAGGGCAGGGAGGTGGGGCGGCTACGGCCTGGTTGTGACTATCCGGCATCCCAAGGACATCGAGACCCGCTACGCCCACATGTCGCGGTTGGCGAGAGGTATCAAGCCGGGTGTCCCGGTCAAGCAAGGCCAGACCATCGGGTTCGTCGGCATGACGGGGCTGACGACCGGACCGCACGTGCACTACGAGTTTCTCAAGAACGGTCGCCAAGTTGATTTCCGCGCCGTCGACATGGGCGACGGTGATCCGGTGCCGGACCCGTTGCGTGGAGAATTCGAAGCTGCCCGTGCCTCATTCAACCGAATCCTCTTCGACAGTGCCGCAACGGATCGGACGGTAGTAGCAAAGCGCTGAATCCCGCATTACACATTCGACCGATCATTTGCCGGCTGCCATTGACCTTGTCTGACATTTCGGACTGCCCGTACGCCCAACCGTTCATCTACCTCCGATCAAGGACATGGTCGGAGTAGTACTCGCGACGCTGTTCGTCGCGGTGCTGGCGGGCACCGTGTACTTGAGGCGCGAACGACTCGGCGTTCAGGGTGCCGGCCTGGCGGCGCTCCGCACGGTGGCGCTGGGAGCGCTCTTCCTCGCCCTCTTCAACCCCGGTCGCTTGAGTCGAGTTACCGGCGGTACCCCTATGGTGCTGCTGGATGCCTCCCTCAGCATGGGGGCGACAGGCGGGCAGTGGCAGGCTGCGTTGGACACCGCTCGGGCCCTCTCCCGAAGCGGAGGTGAGGCAGGGACGATCCTGCGATTCGGTTCGGGAATCTCGCCATTCGATACGCTTGCCCCCAGCGACGGAGCGTCGCGCTTGAGGGATGCGCTGGAGGCAACCGTAGGGCGGGCTGGACCGGTTTTCGTCGTCTCGGACGGAGAGATTCAGGATGGAGCCGTCTTGCCGCCGAGCCTGACCCACGGTGTCACATCGGTCATCCTACCGAGAGACACGGTAGCCAACGTGGCGTTGTTGGATGTCGCGGTCGGCCGCCGGGTCCAACAGGACGATTCGATAAAGGTCGGACTCGTCATCGGAACGTGGGGACCGGTGGATACCGCTGGAGCCAGCGTAGAGATATTTGCCGGTGAACGGCGGTTGCTGCGACGTCGCTTGGCGTTGCCACCGCCGCCAGGCACCGCCCGGCGCACCGTCACCATTCTCCCGGGTGCCCTGTCGCCGGGCACCCACGTGCTGCGCGTTCGGCTGGTTGCAGGGGATGATGCCGAGCCTCGCGACGACGAACGCATGCGTGTGGTAACTGTCAGCTCACAGCCTGCGATTGCGGTCATCGTCGATCCGGCAGACGTCGAGGGACGCTTTCTCATGCGTGAACTCAGCGAGGTGGCGCGCACCACGGTGCGGGGCTTCGCGCGGGTTCGGGATGATCTCTGGCTCGACATGAACACCCTCGCCCGCACCGACGAGGCGTCGGTGCGAGCAGCCGCGGCCGCCGCGCGCTTGGTCGTGCTTCGTGGAACCGACCGAATCGGTGTGGCGAGAACGGCACCAGCGGTGTGGTATTGGCCCGCGGCGAGCGACACGGCGACAGAGTTCTTCCAGGGTGATTGGTACATCACGCCGCGTGTGCCGGCGTCTCCTCTCGCAGGCCGGCTTGCCGCCGCAGCATGGGACTCCGTTCCCCCGCTGACGGGGATTGTGCCGTTCGTTGCTGGAGGGGCAGAATGGGTTGCGGTGACCGGCCGCCGCGCGAGACGCGGCGTGGATAGGCCGGTTCTGATCGGGCGTGATTCGAGCGGCGCCCGGCGCCTGACGACCGCCGGATCGGGCCTGTGGCGATGGATCCTTCGTGGCGGGGCGGCTCGGGAAACATACCGGACGTTCGTCGCTGCCGGCGCAGACTGGCTGTTGCAGGCCGGAGCCGTGCAATCCACCGCTCTCCTGACCGCTGAACCGGTCACTCAACGTGGCGTGCCGGTTGTCTTTCGCTGGACAGCGGACGACATCCCCGATTCGACAGTGGTTACGCTGGCAGTAATGGACTCGTCTTTCACCCTTACCTTGCGGTATGACTCGCGTGGAACGGCGTTGGTGTCGCTCGATCCGGGAGTGTATCGGTGGAGTGCACGGGCCGGGGGCGTGCGTAATGCGACCGGGATCGCCATAGTGGAGGAATATTCCGACGAGTATCATCCGCGCGAAGTCACGTGGGTTGCCGGTGTGGGCGAAGGTGGATTCCAGCTGATCGTTCGGAAGGCACGAGACGTTTGGTGGTTGTTCTTGATCGCCATCACTGCGTTGCTCTGCGAGTGGGGCTGGCGTCAGCGGCGGGGATTGCCGTAGACATGAGACTCTGGAACCGCATCAAGCAAGTCGCCCTGACCGACGTGGCCGTGCTCGTCAAAGGCATCGATAACGAGATGCTGGAAGATATGGAGCGCGTGTTGATCGAAGCGGATTTCGGTCCCGCAACCTTCAGTCTGGTCGAAAACCTGGAGAAACAGATCCGCAGTGGAGGGCTCAAGACAGAGGATGCGTTTCGGGGCTGGCTGGTGGATGAGATTGAGGGGATGTTTGGGGGAGGGAAGGCAGGGGCGGCAGGGGCGGCAGGGGAACTCAACTTCGCGGCGGATGGGCCTACGGTGGTTCTGATCCTCGGGGTGAACGGCGTCGGCAAGACTACACAGGTGGCCAAATTGGCCCACCGATTGCTCCGGAGCGGGAAGAGCGTGTTGCTCGCGGCGGCAGATACGTTCCGGCCCGGAGCCCCCGAACAACTCTCCATATGGGCCGACCGACTCGGCCTGCCCGTAGTGAGGGGAACCCAAGGCGGCGATCCGGCGGCGGTGGCCTACGATGCGGTGGAGGCAGCGACGGCCCGTGGTATCGACGTGGCGATCATCGACACGGCCGGGAGGTTGCATACCGAGTCGGGTCTCATGAAGGAGCTACAAAAGATCGTGCGTGTCGTTGGCCGACGATGCGACGGGGCGCCGCACGAAACCTTCCTCGTGTTGGATGGCACCGTGGGACAGAATGCGATGCAGCAGGGTAAATCGTTCGCCGCAGCCGTGCCGATTTCCGGGTTGATCGTTACCAAGCTCGACGGAACGGCCAGAGGCGGTGCCGTAGTATGTTTGCAGCGTGAGATCGGCGTTCCCGTCCGCTTTCTCGGCGTGGGTGAGAGATTGGAGGATCTAGACCCCTTCGAGCCACGCCGGTTTGCGGAGCGCCTGCTGGGCGACTGATGCAGCTCCGACTGGATACGTCGGTTCAATACCTCAAGGGCGTGGGACCCCACCGTGCCAAGAACTTCGCTAGGCTAGGCATTCATACGGTCGAAGACCTGGTCTATCACATTCCCCACCGCTATCTCGACGCAACAACCGTGACACCGATTGCGCGAGCCGACGTTGGCAGCGAAGTCACACTCATCGGACGCGTGATCTCCACGGGGATCCTTCCCACGCGCCGCCGCTTGCAAGTCTTCCGCGCGGTGATCAGAGATTCATCGGGCTTGATCGAATGTGCGTGGCCGGGACAGGCCTTTCTCGATCGTACGATCAAGGAGGGGCAACTGCTCCTCGCATCGGGGCCGATCAAATACTATCACGGGCGGCAGATCGTGCCCCGGGAACAAATTGTACTCGCCAACGCCGACGAAGAAGCCGACCAGACGGGGCAGGGGATGGTGCTGTCGGTGTATCCGGCCACTGAGGGATTGTCGCACCGGCAGATCCGCAGGGTGATCGGCGACCACCTCGATGAAATGGTATCACTGGTGGATGATGTTGCCCTCCCGTACATCCCTGGAGCGCTGGGACTACCCGGCTTGAGAGACGCCCTGGCAACGGTTCATCGTCCCAGCACGGTCGCAGAGGCCGAGCGAGGACGCCGCCGGCTTGCCTTCGACGAGCTGTTTGACATGCAGCTGGTCGTAGCTCGCGCAAGATATCTGGCCAAGCGGGCGACTAAAGGCCTGCAGCATAAACTGAAGAAAGACCTCACGACCAAGCTCAAGCACGCACTCCCATTCGAGCTGACCGGAGGGCAGCGGCGGGTGATTCGCGAAATCACTGCTGACATGACGTCGCCGGAGCGGATGCACCGTCTGTTGATGGGAGACGTTGGCTCGGGCAAGACGGTCGTTGCGCTGTTCGCCATGTTGCTGGCGGTGGAGAATGACAGCCAGGCTGTGTTCATGGCCCCCACAGAGCTGCTCGCCGAGCAACACTCCCGGACGCTGATGGAACTCTTGGCTCCGCTGGGAATCGTACCCGAGCTGTTGATCGGCCGGCTCGGTCCATCGGAGAAGACCGCCGTGCGGGACCGTATCGCGTCTGGGACCTCTCAAATCATCGTGGGTACCCACGCCCTGTTCCAGGAAAAAACCGCCTTCCACCGGTTGGGACTGGTGGTGATTGACGAGCAGCACCGGTTCGGGGTCGAACAGCGGGCGGCGCTCATCGAGAAGGGCGAGGCGCCGGACGTGCTGTTGCTGTCGGCCACACCGATCCCGCGCACACTTGCCATGACGCTCTATGGCGATTTGGACATCTCCGCCCTCAGGGAAAAGCCGGTCGGCCGTCGCGACGTACAGACGACGGTACGCAGCAGCCGCAGCCGTTCGGCCATCTACCAGTTTGTAAGAGAACAGTGCGGGGCCGGCCGGCAGGTGTATGTCGTGTATCCGGTAATCGACGAGTCGGAGAAAGTGGATCTCAAGGCTGCGACCACCATGGCCGAACGACTGCGCCACGATCTGAGCCCGCTCGAAGTGGGGTTGGTACACGGCAGGATGAAGGCCGAGGAGCGTGACACTACCATGCGAGCGTTCCGGGACGGCAAGATCCACGTTCTGGTGGCCACCACGGTGATCGAGGTAGGCATAGACGTTGCCAACGCCACGGTCATGATTATAGAGCACCCGGAGCGTTTCGGCTTGGCCCAGCTCCACCAGTTGCGTGGCCGCATTGGGAGAGGGGGAGAAGAGAGCTATTGTATTCTCATAGCGGACGCGGGGGCGCGGGAACGCCTGCGTCAATTCGCCCAATCGTCCGACGGCTTTCGCATCGCCGAGATGGATCTCCAGGAGCGGGGAATGGGTCAACTCGCCGGTGCCCGCCAGTCGGGTGGCATGGTGGTGCGCTTCACGGACTTCTCGAAGGACGATGACCTCATCGTGGCATCGCGTAAGTCGGCGCTCAGCCTTATCGAAGAAGATCCGGTGCTCTCCCAGAAGCGACACGTGGAATTGCGGAAACGCCTAGAGCGGCGCTACGAGCGAGGGATGGAGCTGTTTCGAGTTGGGTAATGGCAGGGAGCAGGGAGCAGGGAGCAGGGGAACCGACGCGGACCGCGGGTGTTTCATTCATCCATCGACCGTGCAACTTACATGTGAAACAGGTGACCAGAACCGACATCTATCGCCACGGTGACGCACGTGTGGACGTGAAATTCCGCCCGAACGCATGGTTTGCGCAGGTGCGCGTTTGGAGCGGGGCCCGTTGGCCCAAGGTCGAGAAGACGTGGCGTGCGCGTGTGAAGGGATGGGTCCCGTGGTTTTCGGTGGAGCGCCAGGCCGTGCGGGCGGTGGAATACGCCAACCGCCGCTCATCCGTATATATGCCACGCGAGGAAATCCGAAAGCGAGTGCAGGCGGCTCTCGAGCTGCTGTAGGCACTCTCTTGACTTCCCCGGCCCCACCCGCGTTCATCGACACCCTCGTTTGCGATCCGCAGCAGTAACTGTCCGACCGACCGTCTTTCCGTCTGTCCGTCTTTCGTACTATATTCGGTTCTGTCCAATCTATCGGAGCGGCGCCTCGTGTCGAACATCTT
>Ga0209980_10001185_pt1 | contig 14356 bp, 12 predicted proteins | sample CR02metaG_FD_183611 | JGI IMG/M metagenome (GOLD analysis project Ga0209980, IMG submission 183611) | Deep subsurface microbial communities from Mariana Trench to uncover new lineages of life (NeLLi) - CR02 metaG (SPAdes) (version 2) | ecosystem: Environmental > Aquatic > Marine > Ocean trench... | reverse complement strand
ACATCCGTCTGCCGCGTGGACCGCGCAGCAAATCGTCGAGGCCTTTCCCTGGGATTCAGCGCCTCGCTACCTGCTGCGGGACCGAGATCGAATCTACGGCCCGTCCTTCAACCGGCGCGTCGTGGCACTCGGGATCCAATCGGTGCTGACGGCGCCGCGCTCACCATGGCGGAATCCGTTCGTCGAACGGCTGATCGGCTCCCTGCGACGAGAGTGTTTCGACCACGTAATCGTTCTCAACGAGCGGCACCTGAAGCGAATCTTGCGGGAGTACGTCGACTACTATCATTCGTGCCGGACCCATTTGTCGCTGGACAAGGACGCACCCGAGCCGCGCCTCGTCGAGTCGCCGACGATGGGGAACGTGACGGCTGTTCCGAAGGTCGGCGGTCTGCATCACTATTACACGCGCCTCGCCGCTTGAGTGCGCCCGCCGCAGTACCCTCATGCGCGTTGACTCCGGTAGTGATCTTCCTGACAATAGGGTGACACGCTGGAGCCGAATGACGGTTCAAGTTAGCTTCGCCGAAAGGATCAGATGGATGCGCACGATTCGCCGCACTTCGCTAGCAATCCTATTAGCATCAGCCCTTACGATGCCGGTCAGTGTGGCCGACGAGGAACTACGGTGGCGCGGCTATAACCTCGTCGATGAAGCGACGACTCGACTGGTCTACGGTGTGACCAAATCCTATGTCGTGACTCTAGAAGACGGTGGCGAACTCGAACGACGAATTGGCTTTCAATGTAACGACGATCAGCCGATATTGACACTCGATCTGGGTCAATTCCTGTCTGCGAGCTCGAGTGATTTCGAATTGCTGATCTGGATTGACGATTTCGATCCATTGGTTCTCGACATGCGCGTGTGGAATAACGGGACGAATGGCGGTTATTCGAGAATCGAAGTGGTCGCTAAGGAGCTATTCGAGCAGATGCGGGCGGGAATATGGCTCCGTTGGCGCCTGGGTGGAACTGCCGTCCAGAGTGACGGTACGTTTAGTCTCATCGGGTTTACCTCCGCATCCAGGGAATTTGCCGCAAACTGTTCTCTGTAGCGGACTCCCGTACCTGATCCGCGCTCTAGCTGCAATCGTGGCTTAGATCCTAGGGGAAGATCTACGCAACTGCCGCAAGAAACTGCTAGTGATTCTCAAAATATTCCTATCCAAACTCGGCTGCGGACGCGCATAAGTATGCTTACACTGCGATCGAAAAAATGGGCATCGGCGACGAGAGCACGAAATTCAGATGGCTGTTCAGACGACTTACGAAGAGCGCCTAGAGCGGGATCTCCGTGGCTTGGCGTATCAGCAGCCCGCCATCGCGGCCCTCTCGCGGGTCGCTCAGGTTTCGCCGGAACGAGCGGAAACGCCCCGACGAATGGCGGAGATGCAAGTTTCCCGGTACGGTGCCGATAAGAAGGCCGAGCGCCAACCGGCTGCTAGTCCCCCGCAACAGTCGATATTCGCTCGACTTCGATCGGGCTTTTTATTTTCCGGTAAGGGTGTGGTCTCAAGTAAGCGCGGGTGACTCCTCGGACATCCCACGCTATGCGTAGGTGCGCATGCGTTTTTTGGCTTTCTGAACCTTTGTCAGCCAGCTCACGTAACCGTTCGCGCTGTACAAGGATAAATTCAGCCTAGGCTCGTTAGGGTGCTTCTTACCGGAAGAGATTGAGCGATTGGCCTCTTTAACGGGTGTGGTCGGCATCGTGATGGCTCTGCGTCCATTTCTGCTGTGCCGGTTAGTTTGACTCCCTTCTGGTAGAAATCGGGTCGCTTTCAACATAACCCGAAACAAATTCCGACCCCCGTCTGATGGGAATCGAGTCGGTTGTTAACATAATCCCGCAAGAAAGTCCTACTGAGCTGCAAAATCGTCCTACTGTCTCAATTCCCAGTGGTCCGGTCGGCATGTCACTCTCCTCGCCGTGTCTTTTCTCAGAATTGCTGAAACCCTTGCCACAGGTCAGGACGGGATCGACCGATCAGCGATCGAGCAGCTGAAACTGTTCCTTGTAGTGTCGCCTGACCGTTTGGCGCTGCGACTCGAGACCGTAGCGTATGACCAGCATCATCGCGAAGTCGTCAAATTCCGGGCTGACCCGGGCTCTCACATAACCGCCCCAGTGCCAACGAGTGCTGCCGATACGGCGTAGACCTTCGATCTCGAGCGTGCCCGCGAAGCCCGATTCCGTGTTCGAATCGAAGCGGCCAAGATCGCCCGGATTCAGCCCTAGGAGCGCCAGCACCTGATCCCGCAGGTTCTCGTCGGGGATCAGTTCGGCGGCCGTCTCTTCGTGTTTCTGATAACCACCGCTGGCGCGAATTTCGAGATACCATGGATCCGTCTCCGAACCGCGCCGCCAGCGGCCCGAAAGACCCGTCCCGACCAGCCAGTCCGGACTGAAGTAACCGCCATGGCCTGGCGCGAATCCGCTCAGGTTTTCCTGGTATCCCGAAAGATAAAGGTAAGGCCCCGACCAGAAACCCGAATCACCGGACCCGAACCAGCGCCTTTCCGCAAGTCCATAAAATTCGCCGCCGAAGTTGGATACAACATTATGGCCATGGTAGTCGCCGACACGCAGGTCCCCGGATAGCGTCCATTCATCAGAAATTTTCAAATAACCAGCCGCGTTCAGTCCGTTGCGCGTGACGCGTCCCCACGTAAACGGCAATGGAGCGGGATTACCGTTGATCTCAACGATACCGCTGACACCGGTCCACGACAGAATCGACTGTTCAACCGGCATCCGGACCGCGGCCAGACTCCAGCCATAGTCCTCCGTAGACTGTGATGCACCGAGTCCGCCCTGCACGGTTGGCGATACCTCACCATCGATCGGCGTCGCGCCGATATCCAGAGTCCAAATCAGATTACTTTCATAGACCCAGGTAAACACGGGTTCCCAAAGTCCCGACCCAGAGTCGGTGATGGAAACGCCGGTCACCTGAGGGGCGTTGACCGAAAAATTGGCGAGGCTCATGTCACCGCTCTTGAGATCAAGGCGCGTTGCCAGGAATTCAAATCGATGTCGGTCGTGCTGATACTCGGCCTTGAGCACCGGCAAGCGCCAGGCGTCCAGTTCGCTCGGACCTTCACCCTGCCGGGTGCTCCCGCCGATACCGGGCAGGCCGGACCACTCGCGTCGGTGGTACCCCGAAATCCTGCCGTCCCCGGTCAGGAACACGTCGGCATAGTCGACGCGGCCATCTCTGCGCCGCGGCAGCGGTTCCGTTGGCAGTCGTTCAACCAGCGGCCCGCCGTGTGTGGTCGCGACCGCCTCGGTGCGATCGAGGCGCTTCGCCTGGTAATCGTTCAGCACCAGCCCCTGCGCACCGTTGTCCTCCTGCAACTCGACGTACAAGATCTCAAACGCGTCTCCAGCCTCTGCGTAACGACCGCAGTCGTACAGCGCCCAGGCTCGCAACTTCCGGTCGTCCCGGGTCGGCGCCGCTATCGCAGAGGCCTCCCCGATCAGATCCAGCGTCTCCTCGCATTTACCGGCATTCATCGCGGTCGCCGCTCTACCCAGCAGAATATCGTGAACCAACCGCGCGGCATCCGGATTCCGGTTCATCAGATCGCGTGCGATGATGAGCGCGGCATCCTGCTGGCCGACCTCGGCCAGCGCCGCTGCGAGCGCCTCCTGGTCCGAATCGGCGCCGGTCCAGCGCGAAACCAGCTCCCGCCAAGCGACCCCGCGTTGTGGCTCTCCAGTTGCACCGAAACACCAGCCGAGCAGTCGTCCGCTGTGAACGTCCTGCGCTTCACGCACGATCTCCGCAAATGGGATCAGCAATCTCAGCGTTTCGTCGCAGTCGCCCGCTTCGGCGGCCTCGGTGGCGAGCACGCGCGTCGTCTGCAAGATCTCGATCTCGGCGGCCGCTGCGCACACAGATGCCGCACTTCCGGCCAGAAAAACCACAGCCAGACCCGTTGTCAGGAATTGCTTAATCGTTTTGCTCATTGGCGGCGAGATTTGCTAACAACAAAAGCGTTGAATCGTAATAGTCATTTCCAGACGCGGCATTTCGCTTATCGTCCTTAGCGTCGGCATCGCCCGCTAGCAACAATTCGCGAATGGCCATCGCACCGGGCCGGAATTTTCGTGCCGCCCAGGTCCCGTCATCGAGGTTTACCCAAACCGGGGGCTTGTCGTTGTTTTCCCAAAACGCGGCAAGCGAGGCCAGACCCGGGTACCGATTAAGCCCGTCCCACGAGGCATACAGAGGTATCCGAAGCGCTTCGAATCCGAACCTCGGCGGAAACAGAGGAGATGGCGCCGGCGGATCACTCAACTGTAACCAGTCCGCCGGCAGAGCATCCGAACCGAACTGCGCCGAATCGATCAGCTTCAGACCACTGCTCCTGACGGCCGCCCAGGGCCCTTCCGGGTCCAGCCGCGCAAGTTCAGTAAGGGCCGGAAACACCCAGTAAGACAGGTTGATAGTTGCCACACCATCGTGAATAAATCCTGACGTACCCGGCAATAACACCGGGCCAACGAAAGATTCGATGATCAATCTCGAACGGATGTCGTCCAACAAACGCCAGGCTTCGCTCTGATAGCCCGACGCGCCCCATCGGCGTGCCGCACGCAGTAATGCCCAGGCAACCATAAGATCGGCGTCGGTTGCATTGTTCTCGTCGATGACGCTGCCGGTTTCGGGATCCCATTTCCAGGCCAGTAACGCGTCGTCCCTAATCTGAAGGTTACGGCGTGCCCAGTTCCATACGCGATCGAAAGTCGCCCGATCACCTGCCGCTTCAGCCAGGACCATTGCGTAACCCTGGCCTTCGGAGTGACTTATTCCCTGTTGTCCGTCGTCGGCCACCCTCCCGTCATCGCGGATGTAGCTTCCACGGTAGCTTTCCCACGAACCTGAACTGCGGGATAATTCGAATCCCTGGCCGCAGGCGCCCAGCGTAAGCAATGACAGCGCCACAACTGATCTTCGCACGACGATATCTCAGGTCCGATTGCGGCGTGCCCGCTGTCTGAGCAGACTTACCGAAGTGATCGCGAATAGCAAAGCTGTTGCAACCAATAGCGAGATCCAGAGCCACGGTCGCTGACTAAAGAAAAAGCTGGCGCGGGACTGCAGGTCCGGCTGTCCAATATGAAAGCGCGAACCGATCCTCGTCGTCCGGGCGCTATCTGCTGACAAATCCCAAACTGCCAGGTCGCCATCCAGCGAACCCCAGAGATCGAATTCGACCAGACGATCGACGCCTTTTCGCAGACTTGAATTGGATACGCTGGTCACCAGTGTAACCAGCCGACCCGCCTCGGTCGGTGACTCGAACTGCAGCATGTAAGTTCGGTCATCCGGGCCCGCCTCGTAATCGACCGAGGCCAGCGCCTGAACGACGGCCTGGGGCTGGGCTAACGATTGGCCTACAGAGAACAGCCTGCGGACGGTTTTCGAATCTTTCTGCCCGTGGGCCATCTCCAAGACCACGGCTTTGAGAAGGCCGCTCGGTCCAAATCGAACCGGCGCCGCAGCGATCAATTCCGGGGGCAACTCGCCGATGGGTCCGACGATTAGCTCATGGCGGCCCGGCTCGGCTGGATTAGTGCCGATCGTCACCTTCCACGGCGCGATTGCGCCGAGCTGCGTCACTTTGCCCAGCAGCGTCCACGCTGATGCGACGACATCGTGATTCAAACTGGTCGTGCGGACATGCAGTTCGCTGCCGTCCGCCGGCGACGACAATGGAAAACCGGTCCGGGCCGTGAGCCGCAGATTAGGGAGCTCCACGTGGTGCCGCGCTTCGGTCAGCAGCAGCCACGAGTCATCGAAAATACTCGCGACGAGGCCCGCACTGCTCGGCGTAAAACAGACATCGCTCTTCGTCATCGGTGCCATGTGGGCGGTAAAACGCAAGGTGTTCGAACCAGCACGCAGCCGTGAGGCCGGCAGCGAAATGACGTAATCGAGAAAGATACCGCCGTCTTCTGAAACAAGGCGAATGGCTGAGGAAAATTCCCCGTTCAGGTCGAGGTTGATGACCGAGCCCGGGTCGCTTCCGCCGCCGTAGGCCATATGGAGGTGAACCTCGAGCGCGCTGCTCGCAGGCACGAAGAGGTCCGGCGGTAACCAGATTTCAAACTCCACCGAATCGGTGCCACTACGAAGCGTCTTTGTCTGAACGCCAAAACTGGATAACGCGTACCGATGTCCGGCCTCAATGGCGTTCGCGTTCGCATACCGCGGCACTTCCGGCGCCGACGTGTCGCTGACCGTCATGCTCGCAACGTCAGGTAGCTCAGCGCCGGCAAGCAAAAACGCCCGCGCCGCGATTGCAAGTTCATCCCTGTCCCGACCACTGATCAGGAGCACGAACCGGCTGCGGTCCGCAACATGTCGCATCAATCCAATATATGGGCCGACAATCTCCTGGGCGATTTTATCCGGCAGGAAACGCGCAACTTTATCGGACGTGCCGAACAGGATTGCATCGGCGTCGGCCGGATTTCCGATCAGCGCGACTCTACCCAACGCGCTTTCCCTGACCTCTTCCGAAGCCGGCAGCATGACGGCATGAGACGCCTTAGCGGAGGTGCCGAACAAGGTTGCATCGGCGTCGGCCGGATTCCCGATCAGCGCGACTCTACCCGACGCGGTTTCTCCGATCTCTTCCGGAACCGGCAGCGCAACGGCATGCGACACCTTAAGCGGCCGGTACTTGAGAGACGTCGCAACACCTTCACTGAGGACGGCGCCCAAAGCCAGATCGAATTCCTGCAGTTTGCTGGTCACAGTCATGATCGTTAGGCGATACGGATTCCAGCCCAGCGGATTGATCAGAATCGGAATTTCAGCCAGTGACGTTTGGATCTCGTTGAGCTCGTATTCAAACTTCAGCCTGGATCTCGATGTGTCTATATTGGTCCAGAGTTCCGGCGCCATCGGATTCTCGCACTGGCTCGCGTAGTGCTGCGCGACTTGGATCTCCATTTCGTTATAACCGGGCTCCATCAGATCGGGTGGAATATCGACGCTCAGTTCGCGCACGGGATTGCGCGCGTCCAATAGCGTTTGTCCAACGACCCTACCGTTAACCCTGACACGAAGCTGGGAGCGGGGCTCGAACATCGAGATCGAGTTTGTAAAAGCCAGGGCCAGTGTTGCTCGCCGGAGCCGAACGCGAGGCGACAACGGAATGTAGAACGTGTAGCGATCCGCCGCGTTTTGCAGCAGGATCTGTTCGGGGCGGCTCATCAGCGTGTCCAGAGAGAACTCGCTGACCTCCACCGCAGGGGCCTCGCTGACCTCAACCGCGGCCGCTGAACTCGAAGAAGTCTGCGCCTGCGCTACCGCCGATACGGCCAGCACGGCGACAACCCCAACATAGAGCGACACTCTAAATCCTTCTAAATGCATCTTCGTCTCTCCGTGCATCGCGTGATCATCCGATCCCGTGCCTGGCTAAGAGCTGAAACTTGTTCAGGGCCGATTGAATCCTGGTCATCAAAAAATAAACCGAGGTCCTCACAACGTGGAGCAGGTGCGCCCCGGCACGGCGAATAGCGAGCCAGAGGAAATTTACGAAGCCGCCGATAATACCCGGCGTGGCATGCAGACTTTCGACGTCCCAATCGAGATTGTCACTATTGCCGTATCCTATTGCGACGATCCAGCGTTTGATATCTGTCGTCATCTCCGAGAACGTCAGGCTGACAGCCGGTTGCGCGGAATGATGGCGGACAACCGATATCGGTAGCAGTGCGGTATTCTCCCCGACCGGTATCTCCAGTACGCCGCTTGATTTCGGGTCCAGGCCGTCCGGCCAGTCCTGGGCCAGCTCGATCTTGACGCCTGTCATCGAGATGTCCAACAAGCGACAGCCGATGACGGCGTCTCCGAATCGAAGCATTCCCGAGATGGCCCGGGAAAGATAGAGCCTTGGCGACGTGCGGCGCTGGCGGCGCTCCAATAGCACACCGAGCCCGCCCATGACAATAAACAGGTTGAGCGCGGCCCAGCCGACCGTAATTATAACGATGTCGCGTTGTCCGGGCGTGATCTGGTACCTGAAATAACCGGCGATCAGGCTGGCCACAAGCATCAGAAAAATTACATAGAACGGGCTGGCCAACGGGGACACAAAAGCTTTTTTCAAACACTCCCCTTTATCTGTCACTTTAAACACCGGCGCCCTGGGGTTCAGAAGCGTCTGCGTAATAGCGCGGGCTGAGAAAATCGACTGCACCGATTCGTAAAGCTCAGACACCAGCACCCACCGTACCTTGCCGAACAGCAAGTTGGCGCAAATCAATGCCCCGATCAAATGCGGCACGGCATAGAGCAGGAACTGATTCAGATTGGAATCGTAGATTCTGAGGCCGAACAGTAGAAAGGCGCACGGGGCCAGCAGAAAGATCAGCCGCGCATAGGGAAAAAACCAGAACATCGTCGAGTTCATATAGCCGAAGCGCTGTTGCGGGGTGAGCCCGCTCGCAAGCAACGGGTTCCTTAGGAGAAACAGTTGCACCATGCCCTGTGCCCATCGGCATCGCTGTACGATAAATCCCGAGAAAGTCTCCGGCTGCAGGCCGAAAATCATCGGCTTGCCAAGGTAGACGCTGCGGTACCCGCGGCGGTGCAGCATTAACGCGGTCTCGACATCCTCGGTGACGGTCTCTGTCGGCAGGCCGCCGATTTCGTTGAGGTGTTGCCGGCGCAGAATCGCTGCCGAACCACAGAAAAAAGTACTTTGCCAGGCATCCAGACCGGGCTGGACGAGCCGGTAGAAGATCTCGCTCTCACCCGGCATCTTGTGGTACATCCCCAGGTTCTTCTCGACTGGGTCCGGGGTGATGAACCGGTGCGGCGTTTGCACGAGGAACAGCTTCCGGTCCGCCTGGAATTCGCCGACAGTGTTTTGTAGGAAATCGGCGCTCGGAACATGGTCGGCGTCCAGCATCAGCAGCAGGTCGCCCGATATCCGGACGAGCGCCGCATTGATGTTACCGGCTTTAGCGTGCCGGTTATCTTTACGCGTCAGGTAAGTGGCCCCGGTCGTTTCGCACAGCGCCTGCAAGCGCCGCCGCCGGTCGCGGGCCGTCGCAGCGGCATGCGGATCGGCCTGATCGATTTTTGCATCCGTTCCACCGTCGTCGAGCAGGTAGACCTTCAAGAGTTCCGCCGGGTAGTCCAATTGGGTGGCTGCGATCAACGTCACTTCGAGAATCGAATCATCCTCATTAAAAGTCGGTATCAGGACGTCGACAGTCGGAAGCGCCGATTCATCGAGCTTCCGTATAGACCGGTGAAGCGGCTTCACGTTGATGATCGATCCGAGGAAATACATCGTGATCCCGTAAATTTCGGCAACGAGTAGGGCTATTGCGGCGATGTAGCTCAGGACGTCGTGAAAATTTACTGTGTAGACGATGCGCCAGCAAATGTACCGCATCGTCAGAACGGCTCCGAGTACGAGGATCATGGTCCGGACATGATCGAGAAACGACCCGCGCCGGGTGCAGCGATTCGCGACTGCCAGCAGCACCGCCATCACGACAAGAACCCCGGCAATGAAATAGATCTGCACTGCATGGGGGATCGACAGCGTGGTCAGCCAGACGGCGACGCTGGCCGTGATCCCCCACAGCATGATGATCGATATTGTTCTGATTTGACGCATTGACAGCCGGGATTCGATCCATTCGATCCGCCGCCGTTTCCGGCCGGTACGGGCTATCCGCCGTTCGAGACCCTGGACTAGAGGCTCGAAGTCCAGATATGCATGTAGCTGCTGTTGCACCTGAGGGTTTCTCATACGCCGAACTACGAAAATCCCGCGCCAGGCGCACTTCGCGCCTGGACGCGGGTCGCCAGTTCTGGACGTATCCCTTAGCCTGGCAGTATGCCGTCGATGATCATAACCGTGCCGGCGACACTTCCACCGAGCGTCGTGAACGCTAGGATGACGGCGACGCCGATCAACGCACCAGCTATCGCGTACTCAACGGTCGTGAGACCGCTTTCGTCCGCGAAGAATCTATAGATTGACTGTGTCATTGTTAGCTACCTCATGCTTGAAGTGAACGAATGACGGGGGCTACCGCGTGTCGGTTACCAGAGCCTCCGCCCCTGCAGGGCATCGAAAACATTCGTTAGTGGCCTGAATAATCATTTGAATTGCTTTATCAAGCCGCTGCTCTACTTTCGATGGCTGCACAGGTGTACTTGTACACGTTCACAGCTGAGACTAAATAGGAGAATCTTGCGGACCGCTAGAAGTTTCTTGCGGGGCTGCAACCCCATCCACGAACACGGTTTACCTCTGGCTGTGCTCGCAGTAATACCGGGAACGAGGGAAGGACTCCTTTGCAATGTCGGATACGGTGCATGCGGCTTTGATCGGAGTGGCCGACGTATTTGTTACGCCTGTAATAGAGCGTACTTGTGCACGTTCGCAGCGGAATTTGAATAGGAGTATTTTGCGAACCGCTGGAAGTATCTTGCGGTTGTGGCGCTGACTTGACATAAGCGAGCCGACTCACTTCGGCGTTGTGAGATTTACAGCGCTTGAGAATCGAGTCATGCGACAGGAGCGGACGCGGCCGACCGACCCAGTTCGCGCTAATTTTATTCTATATAAATCAAGCAGATCCAGTTGTTCTTACAGCTGCCGCAAAGTTACCGAGATCTTGATGAGGTGGGAAAGTGACCATAACCGGGTTCGAGCGTTATGTGAACAAACCCAGTAAATCTCGCCACGCCTGATATACATAACGATCGTCCAGTTTACAGAACGTGCTAGTCACCAATAGGACCAAACGGTCGCATTATAATGGACAAACCCGATCTTCTCTGGGTCAACTTGACGGTCTCGCTTAAGGAAGCCGAACTACCGGTCGGATTCCGAGAGTACTTCAATATTCGGTGTTGCGCGAATACCTTCGACCTGGACACGATAATCCTCCACCGTCCGCCGCAAGCTCTCTGCTTCGATTTCGATTATCCGGACAGAGCAGGACTTCGATTGTTACTAGACATCAAAAGTTCTCACCCGTCGCTGCCAATCATCATGTTGACGTTGCAGCACTCCGAGGCGCTGGCGATCTGGGCGTTTCGGTCTAAAGTCTGGGACTATCTGGTGAAGCCCGTCCCCCGGCATGAGAGCGATCGATGTCTGCGCACACTCCTGGTGGTGAAGGGCTACAGTCGGACTCAGCGGCGTCGAGTTCCTGCGATACACCAAGACAAACTTCCGGAGGAAGTCTCGGTCCGCCAGAGACCGGCTGACGCAATGCTCAGTCCGGCAATTTACTATGTAGAGAAGTACTACCGCTCCAGGTTTCGCATCGAGGACGTCGCGAAGGTTTGCGGTATGAGCCCATTCCGGTTCAGTCGCGTCTTTAAGGCGTCTATCGGCAAAACATTTCGAGACTATACGATCGATTATCGCCTTAAAGAGGCCTGCCGCCTGCTCGAGAATCCCAGCACCACGGTCACGGATGTGGCATACGCCGTAGGATTTAACGACCCATCCTATTTCGCCCGCATGTTCAAGCAGCGACTCGGGGTGCCGCCCTCGATGATGATCGGCCAGACGAAGTCACGCGCTAAGCGCGCGGCGACGGACTCGCCAGATCTCGATTTTTCGCAACTCATCTCTTAGGCGGCTCGACTCGCTCGTCACGCTAAACTTAATCGGCCGGGCCGAGCGCGGTCTCACCAATCCCCCTCAATTACCCGCAATGCGGAAAACTCCTGTCGGTCCGTAGCCAAAGTGCTTTCGGCCGAGGCGGAGTACGCGTACAAAGCATAGTAAGCATGGACTCGGACCGTGTTCCGTGAACCTCGATCACCGATGCAAGGCGCGAGCTGATGAATCTAGATAATGTTACCTACGGAAGCTCCTCTGTGATTCTGCTGATCTTCCTTGCGGTTGCAATCGCAACGGATCTCCATCGGCACCGGATTCCGAATGTCTTGGTCGCCATGATGCTCGGTTGCGGCATCGTGCTACACAGCAGCTTCCTGGGCGGCGCTGGCGTGCTCTCAGCACTGACCGGAGTCGCCGCCGGCTTTCTGATTCTGGTCCCCTTCTATTCGCTCGGCGGGCTCGGGGCCGGCGACGTGAAGCTCCTCGTTGGCGTTGGAAGCTTTCTCGGTCCTTGGGGCGTCGCGGTCGCCGGGGTGTCTACGCTAGCACTAGGTGGACTCCTCGGATTGGTGGTAATTCTTTGGCAGCGAGTCGGCACGGTTCTGGCCGCTCGCTATCTCTCCATTCCCCCGTCCGCGCACGTCGAAACGAACGTCGTGAAGATTCCATACTCCCTCGCTATCGCGGCAGGCACGCTTGTGGCGCTCTATTAGCATGGGGCTGTGATGTCTCTTCTTTTCACCAATCGAGGCCTTCCAGCATGAAAGTTCATCCTTCCCACGCCATGGACATCAAGCAGGAGCTTGCTACCGAGCTCAGCAAACTCGCCGCACGTCCACAGAGCCTGGAGGACGTTGGCCTCAGTCAGACGTTCGTCGGAGATCTCGTAGCGAAGCACCTCCTTGCTGGAGGCGTACAGTCGCTCGCGCAGCTCGTAGAACGTCTCGCACTATCCGGCCGAATACTAGAAGCGGTTCTACATTTCATGCGCCGGGAGGCCAAGGTCGAGGTGCTGGCGGCGGACGACTCCAGCACCGGTTTGCGCTACGGGTTAACCGAGCGCGGCAGAGCGGCTGCGTTAGATGCAACGCTCCGTAGTGGCTACGTGGGCCCGACTCCCGTTCCGCTCGCTGACTATGCACGCGTGGTCAGAGCCCAGACGGTACACGAAAGGTCGATCACTAGGAGCGCCATGCGATCTGCGTTCGCCGGCGTCGTTCTGGAAGAGAGCCTAATCGACCAGCTCGGCCCCTCATTGAACTCCGGACGCGCAATCTTCGTGTATGGCCCACCGGGAACGGGTAAGACTTATGTCGCGCAGAGGCTTCGGCGCCTATTTCGCGATCGAACACTCATTCCGCATGCCATCGTTATCAACGATTCCGTCGTCGACGTCTTCGATCCGATCGTGCATAAGGCCGTCGCCCGCGAAGATGACGGCCCGGATCTTATGTTGGCGGGGGGGCACGACCCTCGATATGTCTGTTGTGAACGACCGGTCGTCATCAGCGGCGGTGAGTTGACCGCCGACATGCTTGAGGTTTGGTTCGACGCTGCGTCGCGGGAATATCACGCTCCATTACAACTAAAGGCCAACAACGGGATGTTCATGATCGACGATATGGGCCGCCAGCAAGTAACTCCTGAGGCCGTGTTTAATCGTTGGATCGTGCCGATGGAAGAGAAGAAGGACTACCTGCACTTGGGATCGGGACGGCACTTTAGTGTTCCGTTCGACGTGGTTCTGATCTTTTCTACGAACATGCGTCCCTCGGACCTAGCCGATGAAGCGTTCCTTCGTCGGATCGGCTACAAAATAAAATTCGATTATCTCGCGCCAGAAGCTTATCGACAGATTTGGAAGGCGGAATGCAATGACCTCGGCATCATCTTCGACCAAGAGATCTTGGACTTCGTGCTGCAGGAGCTTCACGCAAAAAACGGTGTTCGACTGCTGCCGTGTCACCCGAGAGACCTGCTTGGGATCGCGGTGGACCTGGCGACCTATATCGATCAGCCACGGAGAGTGACGAAGCGGCATATGCGTTGGGCGTGGGACAACTACTTCGTGGCTATGGACGACGGTAGCTCAGACCGTGCCGAGTCAACCATTTAGAGAGAGTATTTGCAATGTTTAAGAAAAGAGGGCTGTTCCTGGTAGTCGTGTCTCTCGGTATGGGCGGTCTGGCCGCTTGGGGTGCGAATAACTGGGTCCAAGAGCGGCTCGGTTCTTCGGCGGAGGCGGGAGTGGCTACCGATGCGGTCGTTATAGCGGCCCTCGACATTCCCTATGGCACGAAAGTGGCGGGGAGGCATCTGAAAATTTTGACTCTTCCGGCAGGCACTGCTCCGCCGCGATCGTTTCGGGAGCGGGAGGACGTTCAGGGCATGGTAGCGACTGCAAATATCCTGAGCGGCGAATTCTTGATGAGGGATCGATTCGCCGCGCATGAGACGGGTAGCACGCTGGCCGCGCTCGTTTCCGAGTCGATGCGTGCAGTCACGATCAGGGTTGACGATGTCGTCGGCGTGGCGGGATTCTTGTTGCCGGGAAACCGCGTCGATGTACTCGCGACCCGGATGGACACGAGAACGAGGAGAGCGAACACGGAAACCATTCTCAAAGATCTGAAGGTATTGGCCGTCGACCAGACCGCCGCTACTCAGGACAACGACCCGGTGATCGTCCGAGCCGTGACCTTGGAGATGACGCCCGCGCAATCCG
>Ga0209980_10001183_pt1 | contig 14380 bp, 11 predicted proteins | sample CR02metaG_FD_183611 | JGI IMG/M metagenome (GOLD analysis project Ga0209980, IMG submission 183611) | Deep subsurface microbial communities from Mariana Trench to uncover new lineages of life (NeLLi) - CR02 metaG (SPAdes) (version 2) | ecosystem: Environmental > Aquatic > Marine > Ocean trench... | reverse complement strand
GGTGTACTACTTGGGGTTTCGCGCCGACGCGTCCAGCTTCGGCGCCGCCGCCGGAGCGGAGACGCGGCATACCTTCGGTATTCGCCGATTCGGCCAGATCGGAGAACGCTGGACGTACAACACAGAGCTCGTCTATCAGTTCGGCAAGCTCTCGGATCAAGACATCGAGGCCTTCAACGTCGAGACCGACTGGCATCTCACCTTCAGCGGCGCGAGTTGGCGGCCGAGCGTCGGGCTGAAACTGGAGCTCACGAGCGGAGACGGCAAGCCCGGCGACGGCGAGATCAACACCTTCAACCCAATGTTCACGAACCCGGCCTACTACAGCCTCGCCGCGGCCATCGCGCCGGTCAATCTAAAGTCTGTCCATCCTTCGCTGACGCTCCGTCCCAGCGAGAAGCTCGAGCTCTACCTCGAGTGGGCGACCTTCTGGCGCGAGTCAGAGTACGACGGACTCTACAGCCCGCCGAGATTCCTGGCACGGGAAGGCCTCCAAACGCGAGCCAAAAGAATCGGCCATCAGACGGGTGTGAGAATCAGCTACGAGCTCGGCCGCCACCTGGCCTTGGATCTGGATCTTAGCTACTTCGTGGCCGGACCGTTCCTGGAGGCGACCGGTGAGGCAGCGGACAGCCTTCACGTCGCCCCAACCGTGAGCCTCAAGTTTTGAGAGCAACCCCATCATGTCCATTCGACCTGTCAAGCGTGCCGTTCTCAGCGTTATCAGTCTTTCAGAAACGCTCTAGATTGACCATCTGCCGGACTCGCCAGGTCAAGCAACTATGACGGCTTCCTGCCACTGTCGGATCATGGTTACCAAGGTGTTCCAGGCTAGTCGAAGTGCTTGACGCGAGGCCAGAGCTCTGAGAAGTCGCCCTTGAAGCCGCGACAGACCCAGACCGGCCGATCGTCTCGAGTGCAGTCATTGACCGCCTGAACGCGACAGCAGCCCGCGAACAGCCTTGAACCTGGACGATTCACCAGGGTTCGTTGAAATAGCCCGGGCTCCAGTAGAATCTCTCCGGGCGACAGATCGGGCTAGAGAACCATGGCTTATCGCATCGGAATCGACGCCCGAAAGCTCACCGACTTCGGCATCGGCACCTACATCCAGAATCTCCTCCCCGCGCTCGCGCGAATCGATGACCGCAACCGATACTTGATCTTCGCGCGCCCGGAACACGAGGAATACCTCGCCGAGCTTCCCGACAACTTTCGATTCGTGGCCGAGAAGGCCAAGGGCTATACCGCTCGAGAGCTGATCGCCCTGCCCTGGCAAATCGTACGCGGCCGGCTGGATCTCTTCCACGCTACCCACTACGTGCTGCCCTATCTCATTCCTTGCAAGACCGTGGTCAGCATCCACGACATCATTCACATGCTCTACCCCGAATTCCTGCCCAATCGTTTCGCGCATATCTACGCAAGCACGATGATGCGCCACAGCCTGTCGCGTGGAGATCGAATTATCGCCAGCTCGCGAAGCACCAAGAGCGATCTGCTCGAGACCTTCCGCGTCGACGCCGACAAGATCGAGGTCGTTCATCTCGGAATCGCGCAACGCTTCCGACGGCGCGTCGAAGCGAAGGCCGCCGACGAGGTGCTGGAGAGACTCGGCATCACCCGGCCGTATGCGCTGTTCGTTGGCAATCCCAAGCCGCACAAGAATCTCACCAACGTGGTGCGCGCGTTCGCCCGCGCCCGCGAGATCCAGGCTTTCGACGCCGACCTCGTCTGCGTCGGCGACAACGGACAAAAGACCGTCAGGATTCGGCAGCAAGCCGAAGGCCTCGGCATTGGCGATCGCGTGAAGCTGGTCGGCAGGGTATCGAACGAGGACCTGCCGGCGATCTATCAAAAGGCGGTCCTGTTCGTCTACCCGACTCTCTACGAGGGATTCGGTCTTCCGGTGGTCGAGGCCATGGCCAGCGGGATACCGGTCATCACCTCGAACACGTCGGCACTGAAAGAAGTGGCGCAGGGCTACGCCGACCTCGTCAACCCGCTCGATGTCGAAGAGATGGCCCGGGCCCTGGCCCAGGGCATGACCCAGCCGGAGCACCGCGAGGCACTGGTTCGGCGCGGCCTGCGGCGCGCCGAGGATTTTCGTTGGCAGGACACGGCCAAGAAGACCCTGGCGATCTATTTGCGCGTTCTGGGCGCCTCGGCCGAGACCGAGGAGGCCCTTGCCTGAGTCGGCTCGCGGAGTCGCCGCCGACGCGCAGGCGCCGCGCGCCGCCCTGGTTCATGACTGGCTCACGGGAATGCGAGGTGGTGAGAAGGTTCTCCAAGCCTGCGCCGAACTCTTACCGCAAGCGCCCATCTACACCCTCTTCCACTTCCCGGACAGCCTCGATCCGGCTCTCGAAGAGCGCGAGATCCGCACCAGCTATCTGCAATACCCGGCACGGTGGAGCCCCAACTATCGCTACCTCCTACCGCTCTATCCCCGCGCGCTCGAGTCCTTCGATCTGTCGCAATACGATCTGGTCGTATCGACCAGCCATTGCGTCGCCAAAGGCGCGATCCGCCGCCAAGGCGCCACCCATATCTGCTATTGCCACACGCCGATGCGTTACGTATGGGATCAGCAGCAAGCGTACTTTCCGAACAATCGGGGCCCGGTCGCCGCCATTCGAAACCGGCTCCTCGTCAGATTGCGCCGGTGGGATCTCGCCACGGCGTCCCGGGTCGACCAGTACGTCGCCAATTCGACCTTCGTCGCCGACAGAATTCGCCGTCTCTATCACCGGGACTCGATAGTCGTCCATCCGCCGGTCGACGTAGATTTCTTCACGCCGGCGGATCGTGGTGCCGAACGAGCGGCGCCGAATACCGAAAACTTCGCCCTCGTGGTCTCGGCCCTGGCTCCCTACAAGAGGATCGATGTCGCGATCGAGGCCTGCGCACAGGCCGCCCTAGCGCTCAAGATCGTCGGCACGGGCCCCGAGCGGGAGCGGCTGCTGCGGTTCGCCGGAGAACGCGTGGAGTTTCTCGAATGGCTGGATCCGGACCAACTTCGAGATCTCTACCGCCGCGCCATCTGCCTGCTCCAACCGGGCATCGAGGATTTCGGAATCGCAGCGGTCGAGGCACTCGCCTGTGGTTGCCCGGTCGTGGCCCTGGGGCTCGGTGGCGTACTCGATATCGTGCAGCCCGAACGACACGGCGTCCTCTATGAGGGCGAGGCCGACTCCGAGGCTCTGAGAGCGGCGATTGACAAATGCCGCGAACTGCGCTTCAATTTTCTGGATCTAAGAGAGCGAGCCACTCGATTTTCGGCCCAGCGATTCCGGGACCAGATGTCGACGCTCTTTCTCGAGGCCAACCACCGCCAGAAGGAGAGTTCTTGATTTCCAGCCGATATCGCTTCATCAGTTTGGTTTACGTCGTGAGCGACGTGCTCGCGACAGTGCTGGCCTTTTTACTGGCCTGGCAGCTGCGCTTTGCCACCGAATCTCTGAGGTTCGCACACACCGAGATCCCGAACTTCGGCCGCTACCTGACGCTCTTGCCCGTGGCGCTCGTCCTGTGGGTCATCGTGTTCTATTTCCACGGGCTCTATCAGAGCCGCAGAGGGCGAAGCGGTGTCGACGAGGCTCTGACCGTTACCGTGGCGGTGATCCTGGGCATGGTCTTGCTCTCGGTGTTCATCGTTCTAAACAAACAAGTGGACATCGGCCCGACGGGCACGCCGGTGCCTTTTACCTATAGCCGCGTATTCCTCGCACTGTTCGCCGCTCTGGACGTGGTTCTGGTCACCACCGGACGGCTGGTCATCCGCGGCCGACTGCGGTCGCTGCGCCGAAGGGGCCTGAACCTCCAGAGGATCCTGGTGGTCGGCGCCGGAGTTCTCGGTCAGGACGTCGCCCGCAAACTCCAAGCGCACGCAGAGCTGGGGTTCCGCGTCGAGGGTTTCGTCGACGACGACCCAGCGAAACTGGGCCAGCGCTTCGGCGGTACGCCGGTGGTCGGAACGCTGGACGAGATCGCCACCAAGATCCAGGAACTCGATGTGGATCAGGTCTACGTCGCCATGCCGCTCGGGGCGCACGAGAGGATCCTCGAGGTTCTACGAGTCGTCGGCAGTGAGTGCGTCGAAGTCAAAATGGTCCCGGACATTCTCCAGTACGCCACCCTTCGCGCTCAGTTCGAGGACCTGGACGGCACCCCGGTCATCAACCTGTCCCAGGTGCCACTGCGAGGCTGGAGCAGTCTGGTCAAGCGAGGCATGGACATGGCCATCGCCGCGGTCGCGGTTGCGGGCTTGGCGCCGTTGCTTCCTCTGGTTGCCGCCGCGATCTGGATAGAAGACAAAGGCACGATCTTCTACCGCCAGGAGCGCATGGGCCTCGACGGCAAGCCTTTTTGGATTTGGAAACTGCGGTCGATGCGGGCCAACGCCGAATCGACATCCGGCCCGGTATGGGCCATCAAGGACGATCCACGACGCACTCGCGTTGGTTCGTTCCTGCGCCGGTGGTCCATCGACGAACTGCCACAACTGTGGAACGTCCTCAAGGGCGAGATGTCGATCGTCGGGCCACGGCCCGAGCGCCCCGCCTTCGTCAGAGAATTCAAACACCAGATCCCACAGTACATGCTCCGGCACAAGGTCAAGGCCGGCATCACCGGCTGGGCACAGGTGCACGGCTGGCGCGGCAACACCTCGATTCGCAAGCGCATTCAGTACGACCTCTACTACATCGAGAACTGGTCGCTAGGTCTCGACCTCAAGATCTTGTGGATGACGCTTCGCCACGGCCTTTACCGCAACGCCTACTAGCCTGAAAACCAGTTGGGCGGGGACACCTAGGAAAGGTGTCCCCGAGCTCAGGCGCTCTTGCGGAATTTCTTTTTCGCGCCGGCCAGGGCCGCCTTGACGGCTTCGAGCTCACCCGTGCTCAGCTCTTCGCCCGCAAAGCTCTCGCGGAGATAGTGCGAAACGATGCAGCGGGTTTCGTCGGCCGCTTCCGGATACTGCTGGTTCAACCGCTCCTCGAGACGCAAGGGTCCGACCCAGGCAGGGACACCATCCGGCTGGCTCGACGCGGCCTTGGCGCGAAGACTACGGTAGGCCTTGGTGGCCGAGAATCGTTCACGCCGAACGACAAACCAGATCGCCGCCGCGACCAGGAGCGTGATCATCGACGCGAGGCGCCAGCCTGAAAAGACCGGCTCTTCCGATCCCTTGGTCGGCGCCTCCCCGTCTTCGGTCTGCGAGTTCTCGAGCGCGACTTGCTCCGAGTCGTGCTCTCCCTCCCTGGGCGCGCCTACGGCTTGCCAGAAGCTCAGCCAGGCGTTCCTGAGTCCGATCAGAATGTCCACCTGGTCCCCGAAGCCATAGGTCAGGACGTAGCGATCCCAGCGAAACAAAAGGTAGTCGTAAACCTGGGCCATCAAGGTGACGATGCCTTCCCGCCCGGACTGCGGCCGGGCGTCCGCCGGCGTCGGATCGAAGGCCACCCACCTGCCGCTCGCGCTCTTCCTCGCTTCAGTTTCCTCCGCAACGTCGCTTTCGTCCTCAAAGTCTTCGGGCACCAAGGCTTCGACCCACGCGTGCGCGTTCGACTGGCGTACGATGAAGTACCCCTCGAACGGGTTGTAATCGCTGCCCAGGTAGCCAGTCACCATCCTCGCTGCGACTCCCTGCGAACGCAGAAGCAGGACCATCGCCGAGGCGAAGTACTCGCAATGGCCTTTCTGGGTCTCGAACAGAAAGCGCTCGATCGGCCGCGGGCCGTTGTTCACCGGATCGAGCGAATAGCGGTACTCATTACGCAGGTGGCGTTCGAGTCGCCCGATTCGTCGTTCGGGATCGCCGCTCCCCATCACTCTCGCTGCCAACTCCGCCATCCGCGGCGATACCGAAGAGGCATCCAGTTCGGCAGGCCGACTTCGGTCGCGGCGCCACCCGGCAACCACCGGCGCGGCCGTCATGCCCGCGCGATACTCGATGGTCCCGCCCTTGGGAAGGAGAAACCGCGCCTCACCCGCGCCATCGAGGACGATTCCGTTCCGCGTCAGGTCAACCACGCTGGTCTCGACCGGCAGGATCACTCGATTGCTGCCGTGGCGCAGCCAGATCTTCATCCAACTCACCGGAAACTCATCGGCGAGATGAAAGAAACCGTCGCGATCGCGCGGCACGCTCGCCGGTCGGTTCGGCTCACGGCGCCAACCACCGTCGCCGTACGAGTCGTAGGTCGTCGCCTTGAAACGCATCTCGGTTGCCGGAGGCGGCGGCGTTTCGTAGGCGAATCTGAAAACCACCGTGCGCGCGGATCGCACTCTATCGATCATGCCCAGCTCGAGTCGATCGGAGAAACCGGACACCTGAACCACGCCGCCGGAGCCACCGGCGGGTAGGTAGACGTAGGGCTGACGCAACCGGGGCATGAAGAAAAACAGGGGCACGGCGACGACCATACTCAGCAATATGGTGCCGGTCAGGAAGCGCCGCACGGGCACTCTGGGCTCGGCCCCAGACGTAGAGATCGTCGATACCGTGTGCAACCCTGCGAAGCGGATCAGGGTAAGCGACGCCAGCGAGCCGAAGCCGATCAAGTAAAGAATGGCGGCAGGGTGGACGCTCGTAGCCATCGACGCAATAAACAAAAAGAATAGACCCAGAAAGAGGTGCCATTTGTCCTGCTCTCGACGCAGGGCGAAGAGCTTGACCGCCATCGCGAACAGGGCCAGATGGACCAGTGGCGGCAGAACGCGACCGGTCCTCAGCATCGAGAGGTCTCCGATCAGGAACGGAATGTAGAGCAGCCCCAGCAGGTTCATGACCCAGTACGGCAACACCCAATTCTCGCCCCGGTTGGTTCGAACCAAAAAGAGCGCTGCGGCGCCGCAGAAAGCAATTACCGCCGGCCAACCCACGACCTCGTTGAACGGCAAGGGCAGCGGCGCGATCAGCGCCAGCCAGCCGAGAAGCCAGGATTTTTCGCGGTAGAACCTCACGACGCCCGGCGCTCCTCGCCCCAACCCAAGCGCAGTTCCGCTACCCCGCGCTGACCGCTCCAGAGAGGCTGTGATCGGCGCGGAACCGCCGCGAGCACAGCGAGCGCATGCAAGATGCGCTGACGTTGGATCCGGCCACCGGCGTGAGGAATCGTTACGTCGCGAGTGGTGAACGCCACCTCGTAGCCTTCGCCGAGATAGTGCACGGCCGCGCTCGCGGCCTCGCTCACCAGACGCTCGAAGCGCTCGGCCTCGGTCGAATCGGCAAGTTCGCCAACCGCGTTGTCGAGAAGAATTGCCAGGCGAAGCCCGTCTTCGGCCTCGCGCTCCATGAAGATCAGCGCCCCCGTCCTTGCCGAGCGCTTCCAGTGAATACCGCGCGGATCGTCACCGGGCCGGAACGCCCTCAATGTGCGCAGCTCATGACTCCAGCCGATCTTCCGAGAGGGCTCTTCGCCGACCCGGAAGGGATCAAAGTGACGTAAACCGCTCGCCGGGAAGATCTCCGGGTAGACCAGAATCTCCAGCCCAGCCGGATAGCGCATGGCCTTCTCGAACAGGCCGAACGGAAAGACGGAGGTCAAGCGAACGTTTTCGAACCGGTGCAGTCCCCTGCGTTTGATCCGGAAGGTCAACTCCACTCGAGTGGACTCGCCTTTGCCGAGGAACGGGATCAGCACCGACTCGATCTCGCAAAGACCGCCGATGGTCACATACCGTCGGCCAAGAATCCGATCCCGGTTCCTGACCTCGAGCGGAACCGAAAACACCTGCCCGGCGTGCACTTCCGGCACAGCGCCGAAGTCGAGAACCAGGCGGCTCAAGTTTCTTTTCGACGCCAAGCCGGAGATCGCCAGCAGTCCGAGCATTACCGCCTCGACGAGGTAGAGGGCATTGTTGCCGGTGTTGGCGCCGGCCACCCCGATGACCAAAGTGGTCAGGATGTACCAGAGCCCGACCTTCGTGATCCGAACTCGCTCGAGCTTGACAGCGGGAGATCGCATGTTTGGTGTCCGTCGCGCTGCGACCCGGTTGATGATGTGGTTGAGCTATACCGGTACCGCGACGCGGCGAACGATCCCTTTTACGGCCTCCCGGCAGCCCTCCAACGTCGTGGCCCCGCCTTTGAGAACGACTCGGTGAGAAAGCACCGGCCCCGCCAGTCGTTGGAGATCGTCGGGTACCACGCAGTCGCGCCCTTCACACAGAGCCATGGCTTGCGCCGCCCGCAGGAAATTCTGGACGGCGCGAGTCGAAATCCCCAGAAGAAACTCCTTGGACGACCGGGTCTCCCGGGCCAGGTCGAGGAGATAGTCGGCAATCTTGTCGGCGACCCGAACCCGCTCGACACTGCGCTGCAGCTCGAGCACCTCGTCGCGGGTGACCGTAGCCTCGAGCTTGGCCAGCTTGTCTTGCACGCCTCCCATGAGCAGCAGGATCTTCTCCTCCTCCCGAGGCGGATAGCCAAGCCGCAAAGACATCATGAACCGATCCAACTGCGACTCCGGCAGCGGAAACGTGCCCACGTACTCCAGCGGGTTCTGAGTCGCTATGACCACGAACGGCTCGGGAAGGCGGTGGCGTACGCGATCTACGCTCACCTGGCGCTCACTCATCGCTTCGAGCAACGCGGATTGCGTCTTCGGGCTGGTGCGGTTGATTTCGTCGGCCAGCACGACATTCGAGAAGATCGGACCGGGGATGAACTCGAACTCTTGCTGGGTCTGTCGGAAGACCGAGATGCCGAGGATGTCCGAAGGTAGAAGGTCACTGGTGAACTGAATGCGCTGGAAAGCCAGTCCCAGAGAGCGAGCCAGGGCCTGGGCGAGCGTGGTCTTGCCGACGCCCGGAACATCCTCGATGAGCATGTGGCCGCGGGCCAGGAGGCAGACCACGGCCTGGCGGATGACCTCGGGTTTGCCCCTGACCACCGTTGCGACCTGAGTCTCGAGCCGGCGGATGATCTCGCTCGCGCCGGACTCGTCCCTGCCCGCCCCGAGCGGCGCCCTGGTGACACTGGGGAGGGTCATGCCCATCTCCTACGTCCTGCAAGCGGTTCCGTTTGATTCATTCGGCTGATGGAGACTCGGGTCAGTCGCCGGCCGCGTCGGCAAACTCTCTATATTCGCCCCACTCTTCCGAGGCCACGGGGGAACGCACCTCGACGTTGAAACCATCGCCCTCGACGTAATCTACGTCTTCGAGCAGATGCCCAAACTGGGTTCCGGTGCCCTTGGTCAGCGCCGTGGTATCCACCCAAAGCTTCCAGACGTTTTTTTGCACCTTGTTGGAATCGACCATCTCGATGTCGAGCGTGATCCCAGCCAGCTTGTCCGGACTATCGTGCTGAAGCAGGATGTCGATGCGAACATTCTGTCGAATCGAGACCGTCGCTGCCGCGGTCTCCGTGGCTTCCCCCTCACTGGCATCTGCCGCGACCCCGTCCATCGGTTCCTCAGACGGCGCCTCCTCGGCCGATTCCTCGGCCGATTCCTCGGACAGTTCGGCGACTACCGGATCGGCTTCGACAATGAACCCGACCAGCCGGGCCCTGTAGTAGGACCGCCGCTCGGCGACCCGCTCCTCCGGGCTCTTCGGCACACAGGCGGTCACTACCAGGGCCGCTAGAGGCAACAGCAAGGCGAGTCGAAAGATTCTTTTTGACTTCATCGAGTTTCTCCTTCGACGCTCGAGCCGACGTCGCCGAACGACCCGAAGTGATCGTAGCGGCTGCACGGTGCTCGAGCTGTCTAGTTGGTCACATGGATTGGACTCGGGGTTTGGCACCTGAGGGATTCATCCCACTCCCGCCGGAGTTCCCCAGCCAGGATTATCTCCGGCTCGAGCCGAACGCCAAAGCGCCGCTCGACAGCATGATACGCGGCCAGCATCAGCTCGAGCACATCACTCGACCCGGCACCGCCGGTGTTGACGATGACGTTGCCGTGTTTCGGGCTGATTTGAGCTCTGCCGGCCTCACGGCCCTTCAGACCGCACTCGTCGATTAAGCGCCCGGCGTGGTCTCCGGGCGGATTCTTGAAAATCGAGCCGACGTTGGGCTGGCCCAGCGGCAGGCTGGCCCAGCGCTTCTCGTTGATTTCCTCGATTCGAGCCAACGCGACTGCGGAGTCGCCCGCTTGCAACTGAAAACGCGCCGAGACCACGACCCGGCCGGTTCCCTGCAGATTCGTCGTCCGGTAGCCGGGTGCGAGGTCCTCGACCGCCAGGTCCGCCGGGGTTCCGTCGCGGCCGAGCACACGGCAGCCGAGCAGCACGTCTTTGATCTCGACGCCGTAGCAACCGGCGTTCATGACCACGGCGCCACCTACTGTCGACGGAAAACCGCACAACGGCTCGAGGCCGCTCAAACCGCGCTGCGCGGTTCTACGCGCCAATTTGGGAAGCGCTACGGCGGCACCGACCTCGACGATCGAACCGCTGTAGCGAATCTTCTGGAAGTCGCCCTCCAAACGCACAACCAGCCCGTCGAGCCCTTGATCGGGAAAGAGCACGTTCGAACCCAGGCCGACGAGGTCGAATCGCAGATCTTCCGCGGCCACTCTCGACAGCAGGGTCCGAAGAGCCTTCTCGGTATGCACGGTGGCAAGCCATTCGGCCCTGCCGCCGATGCGAAACGTGCTCAGGCGGGACAGATCCGCATCGGGCGTCCAGTCGATTCCCACCACATCCTCCAAGGTCGCAGACCACCCCGGTTGAATCTTTGTTGCGGAAATCGGAAGGTCCTCGAGGAGTGCCAGATCGGGACGCCGGAACGCGTCTTCTGTTGGATGTAGTATAACCCCCTCTGCATTATCGCAGGTGGGGCTCAGCGGCTCCAGCCGGGAGGACATCAGGCCATGAGAGAACCGAAAATCCACACCTTCAAATCCCTCGATGGCGCTCTCAGTCAGATCGAGCGCCAGTTCGGCAAGGGCGCCATCATGCGCCTCGGCCAGCGAGATTCGCTGTCGATCGAGACCATTTCCACCGGCTCACTGGCGGTGGATGCGGCGCTCGGAGCCGGCGGGTTTCCCCGCGGTCGCGTGGTCGAAGTCTTCGGGCCCGAGGCGTCTGGAAAAACCACCCTGGCGCTGTCGGTAATCGCCCAGGCGCAGAAACTCGGCGGCGTGGCCGCCTTCATCGATGCCGAGCACGCCCTCGATCCCCTGTACTCGGCCAGACTGGGGGTCGATATCGACAACCTCCTGATCTCACAGCCCGACTTCGGCGAACAAGCGCTCGAAATCGCCGAAATGCTGGTGCGCTCGAACGCCATCGACGTCGTCGTGATCGACTCGGTCGCCGCCCTCGTCCCGCGCGCCGAGATCGAAGGTGAGATGGGCGACTCCCACGTCGGCCTCCAGGCCCGGCTGATGTCGCAGGCCTTGCGCAAGCTCACCGGCGTCGTCGGCAAGTCGAGAACTTGCCTGATCTTCATCAACCAGATCAGGGAAAAGATCGGCGTCATGTTCGGCAGCCCCGAAACCACGTCGGGAGGCAGAGCGCTCAAGTTCTACGCCACGGTGCGGGTGGACATCCGCCGCATCGGCGCGCTCAAGGACGGCGACCAGGTGGTCGGCAACAGGGTCAAGGTGAAGATCGTCAAGAACAAGATCGCGGCGCCCTTCCGATTCGCGGAGTTCGACATCGACTACGGTCTGGGCATCTCGAGATTCGGCGAGTTGCTGGACATGGGCGTAGAGCACAAAGTTGTCGGCAAGAGTGGGGCCTGGTTCAACTACGGCGACGTGCGCCTGGGACAGGGTCGCGAGAACTCGAAGCAGTTCCTGCGCGACAACCTCGATCTGGCGGATGAGATCGAGAATCAGCTGCGCGAGAAGTTGGGGCTGCCTCCGTTGGAGGCAACCGGTACTGCGAAGATCGAAGCGGCATCGGAGACGGCAAAGACCGCAGAGAAGGAAGAAACGGCAGAAAAAACTAAGCAAGCGGAGACCGTGGATGCCGCGGCGGTTGCCGAGGCCTGAGTTTCTACGTCACCTCGTCTTGGTCGCGAGCTTTGGTTGCCTGGCGGTCGCTTCCGCCACGGCAGCCGGCCTCTCGAGCGAGCTTTCGCCTGACCTCTCGCCCGATCTCTCGCCTAATCTCTCGATAGCCCTCTCCGGCGCACCCATCTCCGGCGCGCCCCTGACTCTCACCCTCGACGTCGAGGCTGTCCGCTCGGATAGCTCCTTCCCGGTCGAGGTCCGCCTGGACGGAAAAGTGGTCGAAAGCCAGGAGTTCTCTCCCGGCCAATACACCCTCAAGCTCGACAAACGGCTAGCGGCCGGCGCTCACACGGTTCGCGCCGAGAGCGGCGAAACGACTGTGGCCCTGGATTTCGAAACCATCCCGGGCTGGCTGTCGGTGATTCCTCCGCTGGTGGCCATCGGGCTGGCGCTGATCTTCAAGGACGTCCTGCTGTCGCTTTTTCTGGGTATCTTCTTCGGTGCGCTGTTTCTCAACGGCTGGAACCCGGTCGCTGCCTTCGCGCGTACCATCGACCAATTCGTGGCACCGTCGCTCGCCAATCCCGGCAACGCCAGCATCCTGATCTTCACGACTCTTCTCGGGGGGATGGTCGGCGTGATCTCGAAGAGCGGCGGTACCCAGGGGCTGGTGGATGCTCTGGCCAGGTACGCCACCAACGCCCGGCGCGGCCAGATCGCCACCTGGTTGATGGGTATCTTGGTCTTCTTCGACGACTACGCCAATACCCTCATCGTCGGCTCGACCATGCGCCCGATCACGGACCGTCTCCGGATCAGCCGGGAAAAGCTCGCCTACATCGTCGACTCCACGGCGGCTCCGGTGGCCAGCCTGGTGCCGATTTCCACTTGGATCGGCTTCGAAGTCGGTCTGATTGGGGCCGCTTTCACTCAACTCGACCTACCGTTCAACGCCTACAAAGCCTTCGTCGCCTCGATTCCCTACCGCTTCTATCCGATCCTCGCGCTGGTTCTGGGATTGACCATCGCCTATACACGTCGCGACTTCGGACCCATGCTCAAAGCCGAGAAACGCGCCGCAAAAACGGGCGAATTGGTGGCCGACGGCGACACACCGCTCGCCGACTACGAGGGCGGACGCCTGGCGCCGCCCGAAAACGCGCCCAAGCGTCCGATCAATGCCCTGTTGCCGATCCTCACAGTCATTGTCCTCACTCTGGTCGGACTCTTCGCCACCGGCACCGCCGCCATCCAACGCGCTGACTACCCCACCACTTTCAACTGGCTTCAGGACGTGTTCTCGAACGCCGACAGCACCCGCTCGCTGCTGTGGGCGAGCCTCGCCGGCGTGACCGTAGCGATGTTGCTGGCCCTGACGCAGCGCATTTTGACCGTCAAGGAGGCAACCTCGGCCATGGTCCAGGGGTTCGGCTCGATGCTGCTGGCTCTGGTGGTGCTGATTCTGGCCTGGTCGCTCGGCAGCGTCTGCGCCGAACTCCACACCGCCGACTACCTGGTCGAACTGTCGCAGGGCGTGGTCTCGCCCCACTGGCTGCCGGTGCTGGTGTTCTTGCTGTCTGCGGCCACCGCATTCGCCACCGGTACCTCCTGGGGCACGATGGGGATCCTCATGCCCCTGGTGATCCCGATTGCTCACGGCCTGGCGCTCGAAAGCGGCATGGCGGTGACCGACGACGGTTTCTACGTGCTCTTGCTGGGCACCATCTCAGGAGTCCTCGCCGGCAGCGTCTGGGGCGACCACTGCTCGCCGATCTCCGACACCACCATCCTCTCGAGCATGGCCTCGGGTTGCGACCACATCGCGCATGTCCGCACCCAGATGCCCTATGCGCTCACGGTGGGTGTCGTAGCGATGCTCCTTGGCGATATTCCGACGGCCTATGGGTTGAGCCCCTGGATTTCGATCGCGCTCGGCACAGCCGCCATTATCGGAATTGTGCTCTGGATCGGTAAACCCACCACAATCGCAGGTGCCAGCCTGGCGCCTGCCTCCGCCTCGCAGGCATGAGCGGTATGGACAAACCGGGAAGCGATCTCCCCGAGCTGAATCTACCCATCGAAGACGTTTTCGACCTTCACAGCTTCCTGCCCGAAGATGTACCGGACGTGGTGCGCGACTATCTCGACGCCGCCTACGAAGCCGGGCTCAGGGAACTTCGAATCATTCACGGCCGCGGCCGCGGCGTCCAACGCAAGACCGTGCGCACACTGCTCGAACGTGACCCCAGGGTCTCCGGCTTCGGCGACGCCCCTCTCGAAGCCGGCGGCTGGGGCGCGACCTGGGTGACACTGGTGTAGTCCTATTCCCTACCCACCCACTCCAGCAGCCCGAGCGTCAACGACGGCAGGTAGGTGATCAGCAGAACTCCGATTCCCAAAATCACCAACATCGGAATCGCCGCGCGCCAGATCTGGAGCAGCGGTCGCTCGAAACGATACGAAGC
>Ga0209980_10001182_pt1 | contig 14382 bp, 12 predicted proteins | sample CR02metaG_FD_183611 | JGI IMG/M metagenome (GOLD analysis project Ga0209980, IMG submission 183611) | Deep subsurface microbial communities from Mariana Trench to uncover new lineages of life (NeLLi) - CR02 metaG (SPAdes) (version 2) | ecosystem: Environmental > Aquatic > Marine > Ocean trench... | reverse complement strand
TTATAGGATCTATCATAAGTAGCCGCATCGGTCTCAAAGATCCATATCCCATTTTATGGCCTGGACATAATCATGAAATTTAACAAATCTATGCCCATTCCGATAAAGCGACTTGACCGCCGACAAGGTTGGCCAGGAAAAATAGCTACTCTGACTCAGATCTTGCTCTTTAGGCTCACAATTTGCAATACCGGAAACCGACTCAGCTAATGCATCCGAGCCCAGATTACTCAACTTCATGAATAGGGAAAAAACCGTTTCATTTCGGGAAATATCCGCTTCTTTTTGGATGAGGATCTTTCCAGAATCAAAGCCCTTTCCCATAATATGCACAGTTGTCCCAGTCGACTTCTCCCCATTAGCTAGTACCCAAAAGTAAGGTGATAGGCCTGAATAACTTGGCAGCAGCGAAGAATGTATATTGATTGGACAAATTCTCGGAACAGCTAACAATTCAGCTTGAATGAGTTGAGGACAGCTTACTGAAACTAGTAGATCTGGTTTCCACTCCTTGACTTGATCCACGACATTGCGATCATTTACCTGTGAAGCGTATATAACAGGCCTTGAAAAATTCTTTGCCAAATTTGGTACAAAAAAAGCGCGTCTTGGATAGAGCAAATTGGCAATGGCGAAAACGATATAAGTGCTGGCCTTATAAGCGAGATGGCGCAAACCCGATTGCCGTGTAATCTCGAGCAAGCTCTTAAATCGGGATTTTCCTGCTTTTATACCTGTAACAACCACGATACCAGCGATGTCTTTAGCTCTCTCCCTGAACAAGCGTGCCAGAATCAACCGCGCAAAAAAATTCCCATTTGTAACAATCACTATTCTCATTTCAATCTAATCCTGTTTATCTAAAACAAAACCTTTTTGATTCAGCCTGTTGTCCAATAAGTCTTGATATGTTTGCCGAAGTCTTTTGAGGTAAAGACGTTCATCAAACAATTCAAGCGACCTTTGCCGGCCCTGCTTGCCCATTTGTGAAGCTTTTTCACTATTGGTTAATAGATCTAAAATTGCATTTGCCAGGGCTTCTTGATCTTTAACCGGAACCAATAAACCGGTAAGCTCGTGCTCTACGACCTCTCTATTTCCCGGTATGTCGGTAGCAACGATTGGTTTTCCGCACATTGACGCCTCAATTAAGACTCTTGGAACACCCTCCAGCCAGGATGGAAGGGTCATCACATCCATAATTCCGTACAATTCGCGCATATCGTGGCGTCTTCCTAAATGTAACACAAAATCTTCAAGATCATGCTTTGCTACCAGGTCTTGTACATTTAATGCGTCAAGATTTCCCTCTTCTGAGGGGCCGATCATGATTAATTTAACCTGCGGATGTTTGGCAACGACAATTTTAGCCGCTTTGATAAATTCAAAATACCCCTTTATTTTGGTTTGACGGCCGACAATGCCGACCACTTTATCAGTCGGAGCAATACCCAATTCTCGTTTTTTTGCCTGAACGGCGGCAGAATCCATTTCAGTAGTGAGTTGGCTGACATCAATACCATTACCGAGATAGAATATTTGACCGGGCTTGCAAATTTTCTCTCGAATCGCTATGTCAATATCATCCTTCCCTTGCGAGAGTGAGATATGGCCAAACCAGTTGGCGATTCTTTCCATTAATATGTAAAATCTTTTTTCAACTGATGACATATTATCGTGAAAGCGAAATCCATGGATAGTATGAATTCGAATCGGTACTCCGGCTAAAAAAGCAGCAATTCGTCCCAATAATCCTGGTTTCAAAGAATGCGTATGAACAATGTCAAATCTTTTACTCCGTATATATTTATACAGCTCAAGAAGCGTCTTCAAGTCCTTGATAGGGGTTATTTGCCGAGTCATTTCAATCATTTTGACTGAGATCCCTTCTTTGGTAACCGTGTCCGATGATATATGACTTCCCGGACTACACATTATCGTTACATCGCATCCCTTGGATTTCAGATCTAAAATTTGATTCCGTAAGTGAACATTGATGGCAACATCAAGGTTGATAAAATGTAAAACTCGGACTTTTGTTGACTCAGTGCTTAGCGCAGATGTCATTTGATTGCTTTGATCTTATTTGCAGATCATTATTGGGGACCCAATGTCGGTTTTTGCTTTGGTTTACTGCCGACCCTATAGCCATAATTGATTGCAAGGGGCCAACTTAACATCGCTACCAGCCTCGCAAATGACGGAAGATTGGATTTCCATCCTTCATCTTCTCGCAGACGTTGTGCGCCTTGCCGACGCAGGCGATTACCAGAAACACCATGGCTTGGTTCTAACTGGCATCCTGCTTTTACAGAAGCTAACAGGGGCTGCATATCAAGGTTAAATGTTCGCGCTATACGTTTCAGCTCAATGATTTGATTGTTCATCAGGTCTTCGTATCTCGTGAGTACACTTGTACGACCTCTCGATATCCGCATTGCATGCACATTAAGATTAACAGCAATCCAGCCAAGTAGTGTCCTATAGGCCCCACCCCAAAGCCGGGCAGGTTTTCCAGCCTCGAGGCTTTTGTTGGACCCGCGAAGTGCCGACCACATAACGGCTCTTGGATCACGTATAAGATGTATTACCTTTACATCGAGCTGCGCAAGCTTTGAGAGAGCTATTACACGGCCGGCGCAGGGATGCGTATTTTTCGACGAATCCACAATAATGGCTGCTTCGCTTACCTCTGCGAGTGCCTGCATCATAGCACGCCAAATATTGCCATATCGTTTGTTCTGTGTCGTACGTAAGCCAAAAATTAACTTCCAGATGTTCCGAACGTTTTCAACTTCTCTCGTTATTCGTGAAGCTTCCTCAAGCGTTACCCCTGGCAAGATAGAATGGAAACAGTCGATTACTTCAGTCCAGAATACACACTCCTTACAGCTTCGTTTGCATGAGCAGATTCCATTCTGCAGCCATTGATCGAAAATCGACGTTACCTCTCCCGCGCCAAATATAGTTGGATGCATCCCTAATAACATATCTAAAATCGTTGACCCGCTTCTGCCATAGCCTGCAATATAGATGACACCAGGCAATTTACTTTTCTTCATTACATGATCTTTATTAGAAACACTCACGGTATATATGATCTCCGGAAGCATTATTGTATATCTGTGCCAATTTTTTGTGCATGGCGGTTACACCGTAGTGTGTATTCACATGTTTTTTACATTTTCGGCCTATTTCTTTTCGCTCGGTATTTGGCATCTGCCTGAAAGACTTGATTGCTTCAGCAAATCCGATGACATCATTAGGTCGAATCAGAGGAATGAAGTCGACACCATTGGCAATTTCTCTATGGGGAGGAATATCTGATAGAATAACCGGACAGCCACAAGCCATTGCCTCAAGAACCGCTACCGGTAAACCCTCTCCATATGATGCAGAGACAAACAAGTCTGTTTTTGCTAAATATCGAAATACATCGTCTCTGCCAACCAAGCCTGTTGCCGTCACCTGATTTTCCAAGCCTAATTCATTTGCGTCTTGCATTAATTGCGCCTTCAAATCCCCATCACCGACAAACACTAGTTGACTGGAAGTATCAAGATTGTGTTGAAACGCCTTCAGTAGCGAAAATGGATTTTTTATTTTGATTAAACGACCCACCGAGGCAATTGTAAAATGGCCGTTTTGATGATTTTCAGCACCAAGTATTGCCCGCTCAACGCGATCAACATCCACCGCATTCTGAACAATGTTGATTTTTTTTCTGCCTAACCACTTTAGCAAAGTCGGTAAACTTTCAAAACACGCATGACTGCAAAGCACCAGGCTCCGGAAAAATGCAAAGATTGGAATTAGCATCAATCTGTTTCTAAATTTATAATTGTGGTACGAATTCTGAACAGTATAGACTGTACCCACCATAGCTTTCCCAAGTAGAAGATTCACTAAAATAAATAAGACTCCTGCATGTGGCGCGTGTGCGTGGATAATATCATACGCTTTTTCTCTCCTGGCTTTTTTCAAAGTGCGAAGGAAGCCGAACAGAGTGCTATCACCATCAAACAAAGTAATTTCTTCCGGAGGCGTAAAATCAGACTTAAAGTAAGTGCAAATTGTAATGCCACGCTTCTTTGCCATCGGCAGACAATGCTCATTATAAGGACCGCTCGTTTCATGAATGGAAAGGAAAAGATGCAGAATTTTTAGACGATTCTTAGGCCGAATAGACATGAGTATTCTTTTTTTTCAATAAAATTATATCTGCCATAAAGACAGATCTCGTTTCAGCATTTTTTCCAGCTCTACTGTATTTTTCTGGTAGGCATCCAATAACCGCTCCCTTACCGATTCTTCTAGCGGTGGAGCCGTCCTTTTGCTTTCTCCCAGAAACTTGAACATCCGACTCCCGGTCCTGGCCACGAAGTGAGCTGCCCAATTAAGGTCATTTTTTCGGAAACAAACGCTCAGTTTGATGCCATAGTTATATAACTTACCTAGCTTGTGTGATTTTGATGGGTTCACTACCTGTGTCAGTAATCTCTCATCGAATCCCTGGCGATTGATACCAAGGAAGGAGGCAATTGATGCCATCGCTTGGGCGGGATCTAAAACTACTTCTTCAAATATTAGAATGAGAAACCGCTCCCTTGGGAAGTGGTCAAACCATCTCTTTAATTGCCTAGCGTATAATCCCCGTGGAAATGCAGTCGATTCTTCTTGTAGGAAACAGGAAAAGCTTGCAGCTTTGGTAAAGCCTTCGTGAAAGGCTAGCTTGTAATGAGAATAGGCTCTATCCACCGGATTACGTAGCAGTACGACAAACTTTGCATCAGGAAGATGCTTCCGAACTCTAGCAGGAACAGCTTCGCTGTATAGATACATCGGGGTTACCTCACCTGCCACCTTATATGTAGCAGCTGCGCTGTTCGATGGGAAAAACGACAGATACCAGGGCATACCCTTGTTGTAATATCGATCAAAAAAATGTACTTCTTTGACATCGTTAGGCACAAAAACCTCAGGATGACTGCCTAGTAAAGCAAATAACCAGGACGTTCCGGAACGCATGGCTCCAATGCCTAAAAAATTTGGAAATTTAGAATTTACTTCGCTCATTGCCTTGAAGTACATAACTCTTGGAAATCATCGCCTCAGCTTTTAAGCTATCGTAATCGATCACTTCATTATTTGTTGTAAGCAGGCTCCTTTTATCTGGCCTAAAAGTCTCACTAGCAAAGCTTTTTGCTAGATTTTCATGTGAATAAGTAATGTTGGCTAAATCCAAAATGGAGTAAAAAATATTATCAGTTGAGATTTTTTGGCTTTTATTTCTTATTAGATTTTGTTGTTTCTCGGGATAGACTTCATTGTAGAGGGCGGATGTCCAGACAAACATTGGCACCTGCGCCACATATACTGTGGGCGTTCCATTTCCGTGAAGGGCCAAGTTTCTGGGATCATCAAAAAGATCTTCGCCGTGGTCGGAAATATAAATTAAAGCAGATATTGCATCAATATCTGCTAGTGTTTCAAGAATAGCATTAAGGTAATAGTCTGTGTAGCAAATGGAATTATCAAATGAATTTGTGATTTCATTCAAATTTTGTTTGGCTAACCTAACTGTTTTTTCTTTAATCGATGGCGTGAATATCTCGAATTCGGAAGGGTATCGTTCACCATACTGCCAGTGACTGCCCAAGGGATGGAGGACAACAAATATTTTGTTATTTTTTTCATCTTCTACGATGCTATTAAAAATTGGTAAAATATCTTCATCGTAATGTTTGTCGTACGCAAATTTGTTTATGTATACAGAGGAATCGCTTTCGCTTGCACATAATGTGATTAAAGTGTTGTGCTTTGCAAACATTCCTTGATTAGATATCCAAAATGTTTTGAAACCGGCTTCTTTAAATGCTGATATAACTGACTTTTCTTTATAAGCAATATTAAAAGTGCTGGCTGTGGCGCGCGTCAGCAAAATGGGAATAGCTGTTCTCGTTAATGTAGCGCTAGTTGACGTGTCATTAAAATTGATCAGGTTTTTTTGTTGCGATAATAATGGGGTTGTGTTTTTATCATAGCCATTTAGACCCCAGTTCTTATACCGCGAGGACTCACCAATGACCAGAACATATATTTCCTTAGTTAGTATTGTGTCCTTTTTCCGAGAGTTGTGACTAAAGAGGAGTTCATTAGTTTTCAATCTATTTATTCTTTGAAATTCGGAATAAACCACGGATGCATTATAAATCACAACATTAGGGTAGGCCTGTACAAATCTGCTCTTATACCGCTGAATATTGAAGCTGTCTATGAAGAAAAAAAGTGGCAGTAACAGAAGAGCCGTAACCTGAGCTGCTTTCAGAAACTTGTTTATACCAACTGTTGAGATTTTTCTTATAATGAAAAAATACAAGAATGTAGTAATAATAGTATAGGTCCCAATTGCAAATTCATGGCCGCTTAAGAATTCCCTGGCCTCATTTATGCCCGTCTCAAAAAGAACAAATAGGGTGCCTGCATTCACCCAACGCTTAAAAAGGAAACTATGTAATAAAACAAAAGGACCTAGTAAAACGAACGGTAAATGAAGGTAAAAGAAGATCTTGTGATTTCTTAATAACCCAAATATTAACAATTGAAGACACAGGGAAAAGACAATTAAACCTATTTTGTCCAGGATTGGAGCAGATATCACAGAAGCATAAAATATTTCCGGGATTAACAAAATGAAGAAGGCGAGTGTCAACCAAATAATTGATGCCTTTTCATTCTTAAAAAATCGAGGCATCGACTTTTCAATCATGGTGTAAAGTGTCTCAAAACTGTTTAAAGGTGATGGACTTGGGCGAGGGGATATTACTGAATGGGCGTTAAACTAATTTTGCTTTCCTCTTCATCTGCTGTCTGCGATAAGTTCGCGCTGATAATTATTAAACTAAAAAACAGCCAGGTCGCTTTTCTATATTCCCAGGCAAAGGTATTAACATCTAAGAACCAAATCAGCAAAATAGTAAGCCACAATCTGGTATCCCGTTTAGATTGCTTCAGGGCATAGTAAATTGTAAATGCAAAGATGGTCATAAAAATGCTGAAACCGATAACTCCTCCCTCAACCAAGACTGAAATAAAAGTATTATGTGGTATATTCCCGGATGGCGAAATAGTTTTGTAAGCGTAACTACCCACTCCCAAAATGGGATGTTCCAAAAAAACAATTAAACTCTCTTGCCAAAAACTTCCACGACCCCCCAAATCGCCTTGCAGAAATGAATCTCCTATTGTGCTAAGCCGGGTTAAAGATGATTCCGGGATTGAAGGTGTAAAGAGAAGCAGAGCTCCTAGTGCTGCAAAGATCGCGAAACGCTGGTGAAGCTTCACCTTTGCGATAGAGCCGAATATGAACAAAAGCCCCGGGAAAATACAAATAAAACCACCGCGGGAAGCGGTGAGTAAGATAGCAAAAATTGCACTCGGAATATAGGCAAAATTCAGAACACTAAGTATCGCACGGATATATTTTTTAGTATTATTTTTATCAGACGTAGCCAAATGCCATGCGAGTGGGATTCCCAATGCCAGTAAGAATGCAACTGCATTTTCGTTGAAGCCGGTTCCGGTAAAGCGACTCTGAACATGAGCATGAGTGCCGGTCAGGAAGTTGATTATTACACTGCTTATTGATACATATGCACCCAAGATGTAAGCTTGCAAACCGGCCCTCAGAGCAACCGGTGTGGTGTAAAGATCCCACAGAATCAAAACGAACACAAAGATTTGAAAGTAAGTTGTTATGCGTTTCAGGGTGAGGTCGAAATCCATGGTCCAAAGGATACTCAACACGTTCCAAAGGACAAAAATAAAGACAGCGAAGTGAAAAAACTTAAGTTTACGAAATTGCCCTCTCCCGGCTACTGTCAAGATCCAAAAAATTGCGACCACTACACCTACGGCCCTGCCAATGGTTCCAAATCCTTCAAAGGAAATGGCGTTTTCCCAGGGGATCATAAATATTAAAATCAGAGACAACCTAAAGGTAACCGCTGACATTATTATGTTCCTAACAGAACTTCTTGGTACTGACTCACAACGGTCTGCAACTCAAAAGGATACCAACTTTCCTCAGGTGGGGAAGATGATTGATCGGTTAATACTGTTTCAATGGCACGGGCCATGGCATTTACATCACCTACCGATACTAACTGACCATACTCTCCATCTTTGAGAATTTCCCGCGGTCCACTCTCACAATCAGTAGAAACCACCGGCGTTCCGCAATATAATGCTTCAACCAAAACTATACCGAGTCCTTCCCATGCCGATGAAAGGATAAAAAGAGAAGCGCGAGACATAAAAGCATAAGGATTGTGTGCAAAGCCGGGCATGCTGACATCATTTTCTATTTTGAGTTCTTTTATAAGTAATTCAAGCTTCGGGCGCTCTGGTCCTTCGCCCAAAATCAAAAGGCGGGCAGCGTGCTTCTTTCTAACCTGCGCAAAAGCCTTAATCAAAGTCGCAAAATCCTTTTGCGGTCGCAAACGTCCGACAGCTAACAATACCGGAGGACGATTTTTCTCGAACCATGAATGTGTCAAACCAGCTTTGGCTCCTTCTCTCAATGTAGGAGTTACAACCGGATTGTAAATCACCCTTGTGCTTTCGCTTGCTAGCCCGGTAACTTCACAGAGATCCTCAGCCACTCCCCTGGAAACAGTTACAACCTTGTAAGCCCATTTGTATAAGTATTTGATGAGGTATGTTATAACCGGACCGCGTGGGCCGGTAGCTTCACCAACATCTTTCGAAAGATTGTTATGCACGCTTACCACGATTCTGGTCTGGACTTTGGCCCAACGCCAGGCCAAAAGTGCTATAACATTAGCATAGTTCATTGCCGAGAGTAAAGCCGTAGGCTGCTGGTTTCGCAGGTATCGTGCTAAGGCCGGCAAGCTGGTTAGAGTACGCGATGCATCTAAGTCAACTACCCTTACTGATTTATGTAAATCTTGAAGATAGGCTCCGACAGCTTTGACCAAAACCAAATCTACTGTGTAACCGCGCTCACAAAAACCATGCGCAAGATTAAGCATCACCCGCTGAGCTCCAGCGCCGTTCATGTTGGGAATGAATAGAGCTATGTGTGTTTTTGAATTAATACATTACCTCTTCAAATTCAAATCAGGGTTAAATGTAACTGTCATAATAGCTCTTGATGGCTACTCGGCTCAGCGGATACCGCGGCATTCTCATTGAAGCTATGCAGTTTAAAGAACCACCAGGGAAGGCTTTGCCGTTTATGTTTTTTTGCTCTGTAAATCAAGGTCAGCACATTCAATGGGATTAGCTGAAGCAAACGATGCAATCTGCCAATCAATTTTCTTTCACTATTAGATAATACTTGACTTCGTTTAACTTTTCCAAAACTCGTGTTCGGTACAAATACCTGATCACACATGCGGGAATCAAAAGGAAGATCGAGAAATGTGCAGATTTTCTGTAAAGAAGAAGCCCGGTCATTTCGAAGCGTTTCGTATTGCACCGTCAACATCCTATCCGAGCGAGCCGAAAAAGATTGGAGAGTCTTGTTATAAAAAATGCATCTTAATATTGTAGCCGTTATCAAGTGTCGACGAGACATGCCGCTCCCATAATGAGAAATTTTTAGGGCCAGAGTCGAGGCAATAGTCGCTTCAATATTTCGGGTAATGGAAATGAACTTTGCATCTGGATACGTCGCAGCCAGCTGATCAACCAGCGGTGTATGAGCAGGACTTTTTTCCACCCAATAGGTGGCTCCCTGGCTGTTTGCGTAGGTATCCATTACAACACGAAATACATCTTCATAGGTCGTTGGCCAGAGTGAGTACAAAAAATCTTTCGTGGCTCCGGCAAGTTTGAAGTAATCGCAGGCACTAATAACCTCGACAAATTCCATAAAATTGTTTCGTTCTGTCAGATCTCCATAGCGATTATAAACAGAGCTAAAATAGGCACTCTCGTGAATGCCCTCGTGCCTTTCATGAGCAACTCCTGCGATCAGAGGATGCTGATACAATTGGTTTGCTAGCCAGGTTGTACCGGATCTATGTTTACCTAGGACAAAAAGAGGTGTTGGCATTTATCGAATCCCAAAAAAATAAAATGGACTCTTAAGAATGATTAAACGGAATCAGGCTCTAACCACTTTGAGAGATCCCGTTGAATTAAGGATTGTAAATTCATTATTTCATCGCGATACAATTCAGTTAGACGTTTTCTGGTTTCTTCAGGTATCACGGCTTTGCCCGGGACTATATTCTTTTGCATCACCTTCATCCACAAGTTCCTCCGCCAGTTGCCCGGGAGGAGGGGTCTTAAGGTAGCCTTTAAACGATTGGGTCGCTTTAAAAAAGTATGTAGGGTTCTCGATTTTGGCACACCTGAAACATTTCGTTTCAGTGATGTATCGGGAATAAAATTGCTATCTACATTCAGAAATTGAAAGATTTTTTGGGTTATTTCTAAAGGTTGAGCCTTAAATTCATCAAACAAATATACGGCAATCTGATCGGCCGGAAAGGTCGTGAAATACCTTTTTAGCTGAGTATAATAAAACCCAAGCCGTGTGTAATGCCAGAGATGTTCCCACTTGGCTTCTATTCGATTTTCCTCTTCCTCGAGAGCTGCGGAAAAGTCAGCCAACGGCTCGCGGCCCTCTCGCCTTAAATGTGCAAAGCTTGAGAGTGCCCTATGAATCGGGTTGCGCAGAATTGCAATAAGCTTAACGTTTGGAATGAGGTGCTTAATTCTGTTAGGAGCATTTGGTGAGTAAAGGTATACTATGCTGGCCTCGCCGAGAGCTTTCTGATTGGATACACCGTCAAAAAGAGCCTTGTAAGCATCCAAACTGTTGACCAAATTCCTGTCATAATACTGTTGATCGCCCGGCCCATCAAATTTCACATTTTCACCTTCTTCAAAAGCAAAAAAGTCAGGTTCTTTAATAGGGCTAGTGTAGATCTCGGGATGCTGACTTAGATAATAATAAAGAGAGCTTGTGCCGGATTTGGGTACCCCTACGATTAAAAAATTTGGCAACGGCACCTTAGGACGGCCTCTTTCTCAAGAACCGGGTCGCCATATTCCCCCTAGCACTTTTAATGGACTTCGAACCCAGCATGTCTCTTCCCCAAGCGTGTCGGAGCCATTTCCTTAAAGGATCAAAGACGAAACGTAAATCAGGCACTTTCCGGGAAAATTTGCTCCAAGCAGACCAGCGAGTCGCCATCTTAGCTTGGCATCTCCGCCAATTCGGGACCTTGTTGCGAAAATAGTTTTCCTGATTAACTCGCTTTACAATGAGTACATCTTCAAGATTTGCTAACTCATAGTAGTCAGCAATGCGGATCCATAATTCGTAGTCAAGGGCCACAGTAAAATGTTCATTGTAGCCTCCCACTTTTTCCAAGGCATGTCTCGGCATCATGACTGAACTGTGTACAAAAGGACAGGTCCGCACTAATGCGCTCCGGAGTTCCCGATTAGATAAAGGATGATGCAGTACGCGCTCATTTCCTGATGGGATAGTGAGGATTTTACTAGCCGTGCCTAGCAATCCAACTTCAGGATGTTCTTTTAAGAATGCAACCTGCTTTGCAAGTCGAAATGGCTCGGCGAGATCATCAGCGTCTATATTAGCAATATAGTCGCTTTTAGTGTTTTTCCAGGCCACGTTGAGAGCATGTGCTCGACCCATGCGGGGTTTGGTTATCACTTTGATGCGAGCGTCCGCTTCAGCCTGGCGCAATATTTCCGGGGTGCTGTCATCAGAGCCATCATCGACAATCACAAACTCAAAATTTTGCAAACTCTGATTTCGGATACTCTCAATAGCCTCGGCAACATATTTTTCAGCATTATAAACAGTCATCATTACACTGACCAATGGAGCTTTTTTCAGCCGACCCTGGGATGTAGACTGAATCGCCTTGCTTCCTGACCTCCGTTTGGGTTCTAGTTTCGATTCGCCCAACGCTTCCCGATATATTTCCGACAGCTTTTCCCCCTGTTTCCGAGCACAGAAGTGCTGAGAAATATGTTTACGTCCCTGCTTTCCCATTTTCAATCGCAGGTCAGCGTTATTAGCGAGTTTTAAAATAGCCAAACGTAACTGTTCAACGTTCCGCTCGTCGACCAAAAGACCTGACGTACCGTCAAGCACTGCTTCCGGAATATCACAATGATATGTTGAAATAATTGGCAAACCTGATGCTGCCATCTGAGTAATAGCGACCGGAGAGCCTCCTTCTGTGTCGCCGGTGGATGCTGTAACACTGGGCTGCATAAATACGTGGCTTTCGTATGCCAACTGCATGAGTTCTTCATTTGGGATATAACCCGGAAAATCCACTCGGTCACCCATATCATATTGATTTACCAGGTTTTGAAGATCTTTTTTGATTAGCGCTTCCTCAGGCTCGATGGCGCGCGCATCACCGACGACAGTAAGTTGCAAGTGTGGATTCTCGCGAGCCGCCTGGCAGAATGCCTCCATGCCATAGGGCAATCCTTTCTTTTCCGTAAAAGTTGCGGCCATGAGAACTCGGATTGGACCTTTTTTTGTTACCGGCCTGGACTTGAAAGTTATTTTTTCTAAATTCACTCCTAAGCGTTGAATGCGGATCTTCTCCGGTGAGCATCCAATTGACTCGAGTTGTTTTTTTGCGGCCGGACCTTCAACGAGAAATGTTTTTCCTGTTTTAAACAAAGGAGCATAGTCTTTTTTTAGATTGTCCAGACCATTACGTTGCAAAGACATATCAGCGCCATAGAAAGAGGTAACAATAGGAACACCAAGCGCTTTGGCCAAAGGTAGTGAACGGAGGCCACGCCTACCAAAATGAGCATGCAGCAGTCGTATTTCTTGCTTATTGGCTATTTGATAATGGTAAGGATAATATCCGGTTTGAAGATTGTAGGCACACCGCTCCAAGAAAAAACGCCAGGTGGACAAGTCCGGTTGCAAACTATACACATTGTCGAAAGGAAATTCATTGCGATTCTCCGTTCGCAAGCCCAGAACGACTGAAGGATAACTCGTTTGGAAACGAATCTGATTGTAGATCCAATTTTGAGTGCGATTTAAATAAGTGCCGACAAGATGCGCAACTGGTTTGTTTTCGCTTACCATTTTCTGATTTTTTTTATGACAAATTGATTGGCGTATTTGCTAATAATGACGCCCATCTATCACTATAATACTCAAGGCTGATTCCCAAGTCCCACGTTCGCATGATTGTCAGCTCCTCTGGCAATGAAGATTCGAGTTCAAACAACTTTTTATTTTCGACACATAAAGTAGCTACGTAATGATCCAGATGATGGTCCAGTAACTCCGAATCGTCACTGAGCAATTCAAGTTCGATCAGCTGAGAAAAAATTTCATTAGCCTGCAATTCTTTTTCAGCATAGCCCGGGACCAAATGACAACAAATGAGCAAATCTGATGAATCTGAGTTACTTCCGAAGTCAGCATAGCTGGTTACATCCTGTACTCTCCTGAGCATCGGATTTTGAATAACATCAATATAGTTGAAGTCGGGTCTCTTTTTACCGTTAATCCTTAAAACTAAATGAGTGTAAGGGTGCATCTCTTGCTCGACTAGAAAAGACGTGTCATTCATGAAAATATCGACGCTTACGTTCTGACTTACAACAATGCGTTTCGCTGTAAAGTTTTGAGTTCCAACGTGACATCTATTGCGTGAACCTTTTTCCACAATATGCACCGACTTTACGTCGGCGCTTTTAAATAACCTCACCGAACTATTATCAATTTTTGTTTCGAGTTCATCGACAATTGATTTGCATCCGTGGAGTGGATAAAGGAAAGGTTGAGATTTCAGTAAATTAGTCAAACTGAATAAAGCTTTCTTAATTCGACCCTTTCGTCCATTATTATAAACATCCCACAAATCTCTTCGAATCAATTTATTTTTAAATAGGACTTCGAGAGAATTCTGAACTCTAGCTTTTACTCCGGAGCGGGGGTTCTGACCATTGCCATTCGTGTCCTTCCACAAGATATGTCTGGGCTGAGGTTGAAGTTCAATATTTAAGAATTTCTGGAGAAAATTATAATTCTTTTTACCCCGATCTATATAATGGCACCCTGTTTCTACGCTGCTAATCCCCCAGAGGGATTCCGGGTACCATGCGCCTCCAACGCGTGATTTTTTTTCAAATAAAGCTACTTTGAGGCCAGTGCGGTCCAAATAAAGCGCTTCGATTAATAAAATCGGGCTAGAGCCAATGATGATTACATCGAAAGTGTTTTCTTGAATTTCAGTCATTACCAACTTTTTGCTCATGTATAATATTCGCTTTTTTTAGTTGCCAGATCGACTCAACGACTCGCTTACACATGCGCTTCAGCAACAG
>Ga0209980_10001181_pt1 | contig 14390 bp, 13 predicted proteins | sample CR02metaG_FD_183611 | JGI IMG/M metagenome (GOLD analysis project Ga0209980, IMG submission 183611) | Deep subsurface microbial communities from Mariana Trench to uncover new lineages of life (NeLLi) - CR02 metaG (SPAdes) (version 2) | ecosystem: Environmental > Aquatic > Marine > Ocean trench... | reverse complement strand
GGCAGCGGCCGACCCCATCGCAGATTTCTACAAGGGCAAACGGATGCATATGCTGGTCGGTTCCTCCCCGGGTGGGGGATACGACACCTACGCTCGTTTGATCACCCGACATATGGGCCGGTACATCCCGGGCCACCCGAGGTGGATCGTCAAGAACATGCCCGGCGCCGGCGGCATCATCGTCACCAACTTTCTCGCCAACGTCGCGCCCCAGGACGGCTCGGTGATCGCCATGATCCAGCGCAATCTGGCGCTGGTCCAGATCATGGGCGCTAAGGGGCCGCGTTTCAAAGCCCAGAAGCTCAACTGGATCGGCAGCCTGGCCAACGAGGCCGGCGTGTGTGCCCTCGACAAGCGCACCGGCGTCACCTCCTTCAAGGAGATGTTCACCAAGTCCGTGACGATGGGCGGGACCGGCCCCAACGATCTCGAGATCCAGCCGGCGATGATGAATAATTTACTGGGGACCCGGTTCCAGTTGGTCAAGGGGTATCCCTCGACACCGCCGGTTCATCTGGCGATCCAGCGCGGCGAGATCGACGGCGTCTGCCAGTCGTGGTCATCCTTCAAGGTGATCGCGGGCAGGTATTACACCGATGGCAACATGATCCCCATCATTCAGCACGGGCTGAAGCCCCATCCCGAGCTTACGAAGTTGGGCGTGCCCATGACCCGAGACTTCATCACCAAGGATCACGTCCAGCCCGGCTTCACGGTCGGTCAGGTCAAGAGGCTGTTCGGCCTCCTTTACGCCGCCAAAACCATGGGCCGGCCCTTCGCCATGGGGCCGGGCGTGCCGGCGGCGCGGGTGAAAGCAATCCGCACCGCCTTCAACGCCGTGGCCAAGGATCCCAAGTTCCTGGCCGACGCCAAGAAGCAGAGGCGCGAGGTCGATCTGGTGACCGGCGAGGAGATCCAGGAGATCGTCAACAAGATGGCAGCCACGCCGAAGGCCGATCTCAAGCTGCTGGAGGAGGTCCAGAAATACAAGGGCAAGGCCAAGTTCGTGAAGATCAAGATGGCCAAGCACACCGGCAAGGTCACCGCCACCAAGCGCGGCGGCCGGCGCATCTTCATCAGCTACAAGGGCAAGGACGTGAAGGCCAAGGTTTCGGGCTCGCGCACCAAGGTCACCATCAACGGCAAGAAGGCCAAGCGCAAGGCCATCAAGGTCGGCATGACATGTACTTTCACCTATCCCAGCCCCGGTTCAGAGGCCAAGAAGATCGACTGCAAGGGCTAAGTTTCGCCAAGGTGCAACGAAAGCGCCCCCGGCAGGCCCGGGGGCGTTTTTTGCACGAGCCCCTCTCGGCCGCTCGCTGGTGCCGCTCACTGGACGCGGCGGGTAATCCCCGTTTGACGGTCGACCTCGTAGCGGAAGATCAGCACCCCATCGGCCGTGACCACATCGACACTGATGGTGTCCTTGTCCTTGTCCTTCACCGGGCCGAGCCTAAGCCTGCCATCCCCGCGCCGGTCCAGATGAATGAGGAAATAGGCGCCGACCTGATCCCTGGTGAGATTGGCGCCGCCCCTCAGGCCGGGGCGCACCATGCCGAGACCCGGCCCCATCAAGCCGCCGGCGCCGAGCCCCGGGGTCGGCCGCCCATAGGGGCTCGGCCTCGGACCCATCATGGATCCCAATCCCTTCTGTTTCATCTCCGGATGGCGGGGCTCCTCCTGACCCAGGGTTTCGCACCCGCCGAGCATGCCCGCCATGGCGAGCCGCACCGCCAGCGGCCGCATGCTCAGCACCGTCGCCCGCCGATCAACAATCCCCCTGGGCCCCAAGGGCCGTGGCGATGGCCTTGCGGCCCGCCTCGGTGATGGTGACGGAACGGAATTCCTGGCTTACGGTCGACAACTTCGTCCAACCGTAGTCTTCGCATTCCTTGAGGGTCCGCCACAGAATTGAATCCCTGTCGTCATGGTTGACGGCGATATCCCCCGACATCACCAGCAGTTCAAGTAGCAGCCGTTGTTGCGGCAAGACCGTGGTCATCCCCATCCCCGTTCGCCTGGACATTTCGCAAGGGATTTTAGGGCACATTCCGACCAAATTGAACCATTTGACCGGATAATGCTCTGGCCGGGCTGTGATATAAAGGGCTTTGAGACACCCCCTGCGAGGAGGGCCCCATGGCCGACGACGCCCCCCAGACCTTTCTTTGGCTGACCGAGGCCGATGTGGTCTCCCTGATCAATCTTTCCGGAATCATCGAGGCGTTGGAATCCGGGCTCAAGCTCGAATCCGAAGGCAAGGCCAAGAATCTTCACAAGGGACAGACGGTGTGGCAAGGCGGCTCTCTCAACATCACCGGCGCGCAGTTCACCGGCGTGGGCTTCGCGGGCGCCAAGGTGTGGACCAACGTGGGCGGCAAATCGGCGCCGTTGGTGCTGCTTCACGGCGCCGATGACGGCCAGCTCAAGGCCATCATCGAGGCCGTGGCCTTGGGTCAGATGCGCACCGCCGCCTTGGCCGCCGTCGCCACCCGCTGGCTCGCCGCCGAAGACGCCGACGATTTGGGCCTGGTCGGCACCGGCAAACAGGCCCTCACCCAGGTCGCCGCGGTCAACGCGGTGAGGCCCCTGAAGCGGCTCCGGGTGTTCAGCCCGACGGCCGCCAACCGGGCGCGTTTCGCCGAAACCGTGCGGCAACGGTTCGATTTCGAGGTGGTGGAAGCCGCCAGCGTCGAAGACGCCGTCATTTATGCCCCGATCATCACCACGGTGACCCGGGCCAAGGAGCCCTTCCTGTTTTCTTCCATGGTGTCGTCGGGCAGTCACATCAACGCCGCCGGCGCCATCATTCCGGCCTGCGCCGAGATCGGCGACGATATCCTGCCCCGCTGCGACCGCGTCGTGGTGGATAACCTCGCCCAGTGCCGGGAACTGTCCCGCGAGTTGCAGTCTTTCTATGACGGCGGCCCGGGCGATTGGGGGGACGTGCGGGTGCTGTCCGACCTGGTCGCCACCGGCGACCCCAGGCCGGCCGGGTTGGACCTCACGCTGTTCAAGTGGATGGGCGTGGGGCTCGCCGATCTGGCGGCGGGCATAGAGATTTTCGGCCGCGCCGAGCAAAAGGGCGTGGGCGTCCACTATCCCCATCCGGGCCGGGCGGCGCTGGACCTCTCTTAGGAAAGAAAAAGGTGAAACCATGGAAAAAGCGATGTTCGGCGCGGGCTGTTTCTGGGGCGTGGAGGCCGCCTTCCGCCGGGTTCCGGGGGTCGAGGAGGTGACCGTGGGTTATTCCGGCGGCACCACGGAAAATCCCACCTACCAGGACATTTGCGCCCACGGCACCGGCCATGCCGAGGTTGTGCTCCTGCAATTCGATCCCGGCGCGGTCGGTTTCGAACAGCTTTGCGAGGTCTTCTTTTCCCTCCACGACCCGACCCAGCTCGACCGCCAGGGCCCCGACGTGGGCGATCAATACCGGTCGGCCATTTTCACCTTCGACGAGGCGCAGTTGCAGACGGCCCACGAGGTGCGGGACCGGTTGGATTCCTCGCGCCGTTTCCGCGACGATATCGTCACCCAAATCGCGCCGGCCGCCACGTTCTGGCGGGCCGAGGATTACCACCAGCGCTATATCGAGAAGCACGGCGGACATTAGGCCTTCCGACGGCAGCCAGGCCGGAGTGTGCACTAGTCCCAGCCGTAGAGCCGGGCCGGGTTGTCCACCAGAATAAGCTGGCGGTGGCCCTCGTCGGGCACCGCAATCAAGAGAAAATCGAGGAGATCCGCGTCGTCGGGCACCGGCACCTCGAAGGTCGGGTGGGGCCAATTGGTGCCCCAGATGATGCGATCGGGCCGGGCCGCCACCAGAGGCCCCGCGATTTCGGCCATATCGGCGTAGGCCGGGGGTCCCTCGGCCGTGAGGTCATACCAGGCATAGATGTTGAGATAGGCGTTCTCTTCCGTCACCAAGAGTCCTTTCACGGCCTCGAATTCCGGCGTCCCCGGGCGGCGGTCGTGGCGCAGGTAGCCGACATGGTCGATGGAGTAGGGGATGGGCAATTTTCGCAGCATCGGCAGCAGCGCGACCACCTCGTCGATATTGCGCAAGTGGATTTCCACATGCCAGCCGAAATCCTTGACGCGATCGGCAAGGCCCAACAGGTGGTCGGGGCCAAGGCCGCCCACCGATCGCGTCGAGATGCGGAATCCCGTCATGCCCCCCGCGGCCAGGGCCTCGATCTCTCCATCGGTGGTGTCCGGTTTGATCGAAGCGAGGCCCTTGAAGGCGCCGCCCATGGCTTTGATCGCGGCCAGCGACGGCGCGTTGGAGGTCATGCCGCTTCCGGTGATCACGACGCCGCGCTCGAGCCCCAACCGCGCCGCCATCCGGCGGTAATTCCCGAGCCCCGCCTCCACCGGCGTGTAGCGGCGCTCGGGCTTGAGTGGAATATCGGCCTCGTAGATATGGAAATGGGTGTCGCACGCACCCGGCGGTGCCTTCAGTTCAGGGACCCGCCCGTGGTGCCTTGGCGGGCGTAGTCTGGGCGGTTCCGTCTTATCGGTCATGGCATTCACCGCTAGATCCGCACGTCCTGGTCGGCCCCTTTGGCGAACAGTTCTTCGGGCTTGGCGTGGGTATGGGCGATGCCCTGCTCGAAGGCGAATTGGCAGAACGCCGCGAGGGTCTTGCGGTTGGCCTCGATGCCATAGGGGAAGATGTCGCCGTCGAATTTCTTCATCATCCGTTCGGCATGGTCCACCGCCCAGGGCAGGCAATAGCGCGATACCCCGATCTCGAGGAAACGCGCCATGGCCCGTTGCTTGGCCTCGAGGAAGGCGTTGTAGAGATTGCGCGCGATCCAGGGATTGTCCTCCAGCACGTCCTTGCGCAGGGCGATCACGTGCATGATGGGGAAGATGCCGGTTTCGTCGTAATAGCGCTCCTCCATTTCCCGGTAGTTGGGGAACAGGCGCTTGACGTCCGGGTGGCCGGCGGCGAACACCTTGGGCACCCTGGCCACCAAGGCCCCGTCGATCTCACCGGAGGCCAGCATTTCCGAGATCGAGAGGTCGGTGACGCGCTCGATCTCGATCCCGTCGGGCAGGTTGAGCTCCACTTTTTCCTCGCGGCCGGGCTGCTCGGTGCCGGCCTGGACCCACTGGATCGAGGTGAGATCGACGCCCGCCCGGTGCTGTAGCCATCCGCGCGTATAGACCGCCGCCGTCTGCGCCCATTCGGGAACGGCGATGCGCTTGCCGGTGAAGTCCTTGGCCTCGCGAATGCCGGAATTGACGTTGGTGTAAAACGACGAAAACCGGAACTGGCGCGAGGTCCAGACGGGAATGCCGATGATGTCGGGCTCGTCACGGGTGACCTGGGCAATGAACTTGGCGAAGCTGAGCTCGGAGACTTCCCATTCCCGGTCGAAGGTGAACCGGGTGAAAATTTCGTGGATCTCCATGGTCAGCCAGGTGGGGTCCAACCCAACGGCTGTGACGGTGCCGTCGCGGAAATCGCGTATATGGTCGTAATCGGAGGTGGCGATGGTCAGCGGTATTCTCTTCATATTCATTTTCTCCTTGACGCCATGGATGCGTCGCCGCTAGGCGCCGCCATCAGGGTACCCGCCAAGTTTCGCCGGGCGCAACCCGCGCGGGGTAACATTGACAGGCCCGGGCGTGGCACCCATAGATGATGGCAAGCATAAGGGAGAAAATATGCCTTCAGGGAAAGCAGCCGAGGGTGACTTCGACGTGCCGGTCCTGATCGTCGGCGGCGGGCCCGTCGGTCTTGCCATGGCGGTAGAGTTGGGTTGGCGCGGCATCGACTGCGTGTTGGTGGAGCAAGGCGACGGGGAGGTGGCCCACCCCAAGACCAACGGCGTCAATATGCGGACCATGGAATATTGCCGCCGCTGGGGGATCGCCGATATCATCCGCGAAAAGGGCTATCCCAGGGAGCGCGCCCGCGATCACATTTATTTCACCACCCTGACCGGCTGGGAAATCGCCCGGCAGACCACCCCGGCCTACGACGAAGTCGAGCCACCCCGGGGCACCCTGGAGCCCTTCCAGCGCTGCCCCCAAACGGTGTTCGACCCCGCCTTGGCCGAGCGCGCGCGCGGCCTGGACCCGGTGACGCTGCGCTATCACGTGCGTTGCCTCGGCGTGGAACAGGATGCCCGGGGCGTGACCGCGCGGCTCGAAGACGCGAACAGCGGCGCCGCGGAAACCCTTCGCGCGGCATTCGTGGTGGCCTGCGAGGGCGCCCACAGCCCGATTCGCGAGGCGCTCGGCATCGAGCTCGCCGGCACGCCGGTCCTGGGCTATTCCACCAATGTGCTTTTCCGCTCCGCCGAGTTCGCGACCATGCACGACAAGGGCGAGGGCCGCAGTTACCTGGCCATGGGCCCAGACGGGCAATGGGCATCGGTCAACGCCATCGACGGCAAGGATCTCTGGCGCTTTCAGGTGCGGGGATCGCTGGACCCCGATTCCTGGGCAAAGGTCGACGTCGACGCCGACCTCAGGCGTTTCGCCGGCCGTGATTTCGACTACCAGGTTCTTTCCGTGCTCGAATGGATACGGCGCCAATTGGTGGCCGACCGCTACCAGGAGGGACGCATCCTGCTTGCCGGCGACTGTATCCACCAGCTCACGCCCGCCGGCAGCTTCGGCATGAACACCGGCATCGGCGATATCACCAACATCTCTTGGAAAATCGAAGCGGCGCTCGCCGGTTGGGCCGGAGACGATTTGCTTCCGTCCTACACCCTGGAGCGCCGGCCCATCGGCAAGCGCAACGTGGACTACGCGGCGCGGCGCTTCGCGCGCGGCGAAGACATCGCGCCCATGCCCTCAATCATGGAGGATTCGCCGGAAGGGGCGCGCCAACGCAAGGCGGCGGGCGAACGCATCGCCAAAGAGATGTTCTCGCCGCCTAATATCGGCCTCCAGATCGGCTACCGGTACGACGATTCACCGGTGATTTGCCATGAGCCGGCCCCGCCCCCGCCGGTCGAGCGCCAGACCTACACGCCGACCACCCGCCCGGGCGCGCGGGCACCCGATGGGTTGATGGGTGACGGCCGGCCGGTGATCGATTTGTTCGGCCACGGATTCGTTCTTTTGCGCCTCGGCGCTAGCCCGCCACCGGCTGAGAACCTCGAGAACGCGGCGGCGGCGCGCGGCGTGCCGTTGAGGACGGTGGTGCTGGCCGACCCCGAAATCGCCGCGCTTTACGAAACCGCCCTGGTCCTGGTCCGGCCCGACGGGCATGTGGCTTGGCGGGGCCAGGCGCCGCCCGATGACGCCGCCCAAGTCATCGACCGCGTGCGGGGCGCCCTTTAGTGCGCTGGACGCTGCCTTGATGGCGCCGCGCCCGCCCACCCAACGCCGAATAAACATTCCGGGAGAACCCAACCATGGCCAGCACAACCATCTTAGATCCCAGCCTCGCCAAGGACCGCGCCGCCCTGGTGCTGTTCGACACCCTTAACGGCTATCTCCACCCGTCCGACCCGGTCAAGGAAGAGAATCTCAAGAGATGGGAAATCCGGGAAAATATGTCGCGGTTGCTCAAAGGCACCCACGATGCCGGCCTGATGGTGTTCTACGGCGCCGCCGACCATGCCGCCGACGGCGCCGATGTCGCCCCCCGGTTGACCGACACCGACATGGACCTCAAGCCCTGGGGCGATCGCGAACGCCGCTTCATGCCGGCCCACCGGCATGGACAAGAGAGCGCCGCCATAGCCCCGGAAGTAGCCCCGGGCGAGGGCGACGTGATGGTGCCCAAACATCGCTGGAGCGCCTTTCACCAGACCCATCTGGACTTGCAGCTTCGTGTCCGGCGGCTCTCCACCATCATCATCGCCGGGGGTTCCACCGATGTCGGCATCGCCTCTACGGTTTTCGCCGCACGGGACCTCGATTACGGCATCGTCGTCATCCGCGACAGTTGCTATTCCCACCGCGGAGACAACAACGCCTTCTTCATGGAGCGCGTATTCCCGCGCATGGGCAGGGTCATGACCACCGACGCGGCGATTTCCTTGATGGGAAGTTGAGGAACCGCGACGCCGGGCGCAACCCGCGCGGGCCCAAGGGTGGGCGGGCCTCTTCGCCGCACTTCCCGCTTAGGGTTTAATCTTTTTTTATACTTGGGGCCGGATACTCCATGCCCGGGGCGGCTGCGGCATTCACGCGCGCGCCCTATCGGAGGCCGGCGATGACCACCGACGACAGGAATCGAGTTTTTTCTGCGGCATCCCAGGATTTGTCGTCAAAACAGATGCTTACGGGTATCTGCACGCTGTCCTGCGCGGTCGTGACCGAGGACGGGAGCAGGTGCGCGGCCGCGATCATGGCGGTCGATGCGTCGGGCGAGGGGTTGGTGCCGGCGGCGGCCGTGGGATTGGGGGAAGGCGAAGACGCCATTCTCCATGACGCCGCACGCGCTTATCTAACCATGGAAGATGGCGGCCTCGAGGGTGAGGAGCCGCCCACCGTCATCGATGAGTTGGCCACACCGGATTTCGGGACCGCCTGGGTTTGGCCCCTGGCCGGGAACCACCGAGAGCGGCTCGGCATCCTGGTGCGTTTCCAGGCCGATCCCTCGGGCCCCGGCGAGCATCAGCGCGGGGTGCTGGGTCACGCTGCCGGCCTTGCCGCCATGGCACTCCAACACCGGCGCAGCGAAGCCGGCGCGGCCGATTGGGGGGATATGCTCAAGACCGTCGTCGAGAACGTCAATCAGGGGATTGCCCTTTTCGACAAGGAGTTTCGGCTGCTGCATTTCAATTCGGTCTATCAATCCCTGTACGATTTCCCGGACGGATTTTTAAAGTGCGGACAGCCCTATGCCGATGTGCTGCGCTACCTGATCGAACGGGGAGAATACGGCGACGTGGATGCCGATTCCTTCCTGCAAAAGCTCATGGAGAGCCTCGAACAGGGTAGCGAATGGCGCAAATTGCGACACCGGCCCGATGGCACCGTCATCGCCGTCTACCGCAAGAACTTGCCCGGCGGCGGCGCCATCGTAACCTTCACCGACGTCACCGCCGATATGCGCCTGACCGTGGAGAGCCGGCGCAACGCGAAGCTGCTGGAAACCATCGTCACCAATATCGACCATGGCATCAGTGTGATCGACGGCGATGGCGGCTTGGTGCTCTGGAACCAACGCTACCAGGATATGTTCGGCTATCCCGATCACCTGATGCGCAAGGGTATGCCCTATGCGGACCTGTTGCGCTTCGGGGCGAAACGCGAGCGGTTGAACCATAGGGACGCGCTAGAATTCGTCAATTCCCGGCTGGAATTGATCGAGAAAACCGAATTCGAGGGCACGATCCGCACCTTCGCCAACGGCTCGACCGTGTGGGTCCACCGGGCGGCGATGCCCGGCGGCGGATTCGTGGCCAGCTATACCGACATAACCGACCTCAAGCAGGTGGAGGCCGAACTCGCCCGGAAATCCGATCTCTTGACCACGACATTGGACAACATCAACCAGGGCCTCCTGGTGCTCGACGCTGGGCTCAACGTGGCATTGTTCAACCACGCCTATTTGCGCCTGATGCAACTCACCACCGATGAAATCGAGCTCGGCTTGAGCTATCGTAGCGTGCTCCAGGTTTTTGCCGACAAGGGAGAATTCGCCTCCGAGCAATGCACCCCCGAGGAGAGCATCGGCCAGCGGCTGCGGCTGGCCAAGTCGGGAGAAATTCGCCGCAGCGTCCATCACCGGCCCAACGGCACTATCGTCGGCGTCTACCGCAAGCCCATGCCGGGCGGCGGCCGGGTCATGACCTATACCGACATAACCGACCTTAAGCGGGTGGAGGCCGAACTCGTCAAGGCGCGTGATCTGGCCGAAACCGCCAACCGGGCGAAAACCGAGTTCCTGGCCAATATGAGCCACGAATTACGCACCCCGCTCAATGCCATCATCGGCTTTTCCGAGATCATGGAAAGCGGCGTGATGGGCGCCATCGAGGATCCCCGCTACATCGAATACATCCACAGCATCAACGAATCCGGGAACCACCTTCTCAGCCTGATCAACGATATTCTCGACCTCTCGAAGATCGAGGTCGGCAAGGCGGATATGGAGGAAGAAAACCTGGACCTGGTTACCACAATCGAATCCTGCCTCATGTTCGTTCGCGAGCAGGCGGAGGACAAGGGCCTTTCATTGGTGTCCCGACTGCCCCCGCGTTTCCCCCCGTTCCGCGGCGACCGTCGGCGTCTCAAGCAGATCTTCATCAACCTCTTGCAGAACGCCGTGAAATTCACCGACCCGGGCGGAACAGTGACCGTCAGCCTCGGTCATGAAACTGGCGCGCCGATCCACGTCATGGTGGAGGACACCGGCATCGGCATGTCAGCGGCAGAGATCCCCCGGGCGCTGGAGCGCTTCTCCCAGGTCGGGACCGGACTGCAACGTAAATACGAAGGCGCCGGCCTTGGGCTGCCATTGGCCCGCTCCTTGGCCAAATTGCATGGCGGCGATATCGAGATCGAAAGCAGCGAAGGCATAGGCACCACCGTCAAGGTGATCCTGCCGGAAAATCGCATCGCCGCCGCCGCCAAAGCACCCCGCCGAGCGGCCTCCCGCGGTTAAGGCGCACACGCCTTAAAGGGACATCTGGTCGAATATGGCCTGGGTAACGGGGTTCTCAGGGTCGCCGTAACCGGCCCCCATCTCGTAATGGTTCTTGTCCGGCACCTCGATGACCCGGCACTCCTGCCCGGCCTCGCGCCAAGCCGCGGCGAAATCCCACGACTGGCGTTGGAACTCGGTCAATTCCCCGGAGCCGAAGCCCAACACCATGGGGATCTTCGCCTCGGGGATATGATGGATGGTAGAGAGCGCATGGGCACGTTCCTCGTCCAACTTGAGATAGGAATTTCGCCAGCTCTTGATCACCGGCGCGAGGTCGAACATGCCGGAGATGGGCGCCGCCCCTTTGATCAAATCCGCGGGCAAGCCATAGCTGCCTTGCCAATCGGTGATGGTCATCACCCCCGTGACGTGGCCGCCCGAGGAATGGCCCGAGATGAAGATGCGGTCGCGGTCACCGCCGAAGGTATCGGCGTTTCGGTAGACCCAGGCAATCGCGGCACGGCATTGGCGCACCTGTTCCTCCAGCATCACGTCGGGAACCAGGCCGAAATTGACGGCGATGAAATTGACGCCGGCATGGTGAAAAACCGGTGCCGGAAACGACACATCATCCTTATGTCCGTTCTTCCAAGCCCCGCCATGAATGAAGATGTTGATCGGCGCGCCCTTGCGCGGGGCCGGAAATATGTCGAGAAGCTCGGCCTTGGTCGGCCCGTAGGGAACGTCGAGAATACAGTCCAACGCGGCCCTTGCGGCGGCGCTTCGCTCGATCTTGCGCTGCTTGTAGGGCGAGGAATCCGGCACCAGGGAACTCTGGTTGTATTGCGCGTCCAGCTCCTCTTGGCTGTAGCTACGCCAATCTGGAAAACTTTTACTTGGTTGGTCCAACATGGCGCCCTCCCCGGCCCCTATGGTGGTCGATCAATGCAATTTCGGTGATTTATAGATTCTTGCCCGGTCTTCGGAGCTGATGTTGATCTCGATCTGCTGGCCGTTGCGGAAGATGTTGAGCGGCACCGTGATACCGGCCTCTCCCAACCCCCACATCCCCCGGAAGAGATCCCCGAGGCTTTCCACCGGGTTGCCTCCGACGCCGGTCACCACGTCGCCGACGCGGATATCGGCCGCTTCGGCCGGGCCGTTATCGGTCAGCCCGACGACCACCAGATTTTCCCCAAATTCGGCGGCCTGCATGCCGATCCAGGGCCGCGAGGGACGCTTGACGACCCCGAAGCGCATCAGATCGTCGACGATGGGCGGCAACAGGTCGATTGGGATCATCATGTTCACGTCCATGAGCGCGGCGTTGGGGGTGACCTGCTGCACATAAAGCGATCCAACCCCGACAAGGCCGCCGTCGCCGCTGATCAGCGCGGTGCCCGCCCAATGGGGATGGGGCGGGGTCGTGTAGATGGCTTCTTCGAGAAGATATTCCCAATACCCGGAGAATTCCTGCTTGGCGACGACGCGGGCATCGACCGCATGTTCGAGGCCGCCGGCGCCCGCCACCACCACCCGTTCGCCGACCGAAATAACGGCAGAGCGGCCCAGCCTCAGCGGTTCCACGTCAAGCGGTTCCAAGGCCTGCACCAAGGCAAAGCCGCTTTCGGTGTCGCGGCCGACCACGTCGGCGGGGATCACGCGGCCGTCACTGGACACCAACCAGGTGCTCTCCGCCTCGGTGACCAGGTAACCGACGGTCACCACCAGCCCCTCGGTGGATATCACGCAGCCGTTGCCGGCCCTCTCGGTTCCCAACCGCTCGGCGCTGTGGGCGTCCGGCGGCACGGTGGCACGAAGGCCGACCACCGATCGCAGCGATTTTTCGAGATCGAACCGGTAGTTTTCGGGATTGGGTTCCATGGGCCCATCTCCGCTGGGTCTTTTCAACACGCCATCATGGCGCAGCGCCGGACTGCTCGTCATCTGCTGTGCTGGACATAGGATATGCCATCCAGGTCGGCGGTCAAAGCCCCTACTGCTCCAGATGGTCGACGATCCTTGTCGCGACGGGTGATTCCACTTAAAATAACCGGAACCCTATACTCGGCCCCAGGAGTTGCCGATCCAAGACACGCCCGGCGGGCGCATTATCGGAGGAAACCATGGCTTATACCCTCGACCAGTTTTGCGCGGATTGCCACGATATTCTGACCCGCTCGGTGGATGACGCGGGACGAGAGGAGGTTCGCGCCAATCTCGAGAAACTGCTCGCCAATGCCGATTTCGTCACTGAGACGTGGCAAGACGACACGCCCCCCGGCAAGCGGGTCCTCTACCACGATGCCGACACCGACATTTACGTGCTCGCCCATGTGCAGGAGGCCGGCAAGATGGGCGTTCCACACAGCCACGGGGCGTCCTGGGCCATTTACGGCAACGCGCTGGGCTCCACCGACATGACCATATGGCGCCGCACCAACGCCGAGGACGACGATCACGCCGAACTGGAGAGAGGGGAAGTCTACGCCATCACCCCCGGCGTTGCCCGTACCTATGGGCCCGGGACGATCCATTCCACGGGGCACAAGTCGAAAGCCTGGGTGCTCCGGGTGACCGGCACCGACCTCGACACCCTTCCCCGCTATCGCTTCGATGCGTCCAAGGACAAGATCCTCGAGAACGCCTGAGCATCGTCGATCTGGCCTAGACCACCCTCTTTGGGGGTGAATTCGTGTCTCTTTGAGACACCAGGAACCCGTCTTACAATGCCTCCGGCCAGCGCTGCGATGCGTGATGCACGGCAAGAAATTCGATCGTATCGTCAGGCATCCGTCCGTCCGATCTGCAACAGGATGTTTTGGTCGTGCCACGCGACCTCGGCGGGATCACCGAACCGGCGCCGGACGGCGTCCTCGAAGGTTTGGCAGGCTTTCTCGAACTCTGCTTCCCCATAAAGGAAGAAGGTCGAGTAATGCCGGCTGCGGGCCTGTTCGAGCAGGCGTTCCAGACTGGAGGTCCTGGCATAGCGGAACGTCGTGGCGGAGATCATCCTCAGCCGGCCGGTCTCGCCAATCCATCCCTCCACCTCTTCCAGCCGATAGAGGCGCGTCTCCTTCTCGCGGAAGCCCGGGAAATGCCTCCCCCAGACCGATCCGGCGTTCTGATCGGGGGTGCGGGTATAGATGAAGATCTGGCCATCCTTCCTTATGGCGCGGCCGGCCTTGGCAAGGAAGAGCGGGAAGTCGAAGTGGTGAACGGCGTTGAAGGTGAACACGCAGTCCAGGGATTCATCCTCGAACGCCATCTCCTCGACGTTCGCGTTGATCGTCTCGAAATCATGGATGCCGTTTCGGGCGAGATGCCGGGAGAGCTCGGCCAGCATTTCCCGGCTGACGTCGAGGCAGGCGAGGCGCAGGTCGGGGATGTGGCGAAACAGCAGGAGGTCGTACCGCCCGGCCCCGCAACCGATGTCCGCCGCCGTAACGGCGGGGCGTCCGGCAAGTTGGTCGCGGATATGGAGGATCGGCTCCTCGTCGGTCGTCCGCATTTCGCGGTAGACACCGGCGACCTTGGCGAAGTGGCCTTGCATGCCTGTCAGTTCGTCCATGCCTCGATCGAGTATCCTCCAAGGGTATTACGGCCACGGCTCCGAACGGCGTGGCTTACGCGGCCTTCGGCATTCTTCGCCGTCCGTCATTCGCCCTTATTAACCCGCCCATTTTAAAGTCGTTTCTTCACTTGGTGTCCGCGCCGGCGCAAACGACGATTCGCCGAACTACCTCCACATTCATCACTAACGCGACCACGCCCAGTGTGACAAGAGGCAGGTTCAAGACGGCGCCGAGGAAAATGA
>Ga0209980_10001180_pt1 | contig 14400 bp, 12 predicted proteins | sample CR02metaG_FD_183611 | JGI IMG/M metagenome (GOLD analysis project Ga0209980, IMG submission 183611) | Deep subsurface microbial communities from Mariana Trench to uncover new lineages of life (NeLLi) - CR02 metaG (SPAdes) (version 2) | ecosystem: Environmental > Aquatic > Marine > Ocean trench... | reverse complement strand
GAATCCTATGATGACTCAAGAGGAGAATGATCTGTTGACCCGAGTGGGTCCCGGGACCCCTGCGGGTGAGCTGTTGCGACGCTACTGGCAGCCCTTGGCCCTTGCCGAAGAGTTGCCCCCGGGTGGAGCCCCGAAGCCCGTTCGGCTTCTTGGCGAGGACCTTGTCCTCTTTCGGGATGATCAGGGTAAGGCGGGTCTGTTGGATATTCACTGTGCTCACCGTGGCGCAGATCTGAGTTACGGGCGAGTGGAAGACGGAGGACTCCGCTGCATCTATCATGGATGGCTCTATGACGTGAAGGGGCAGTGCCTGGACCAACCTGGCGAACCCGATGGAGGCCACTCCCGTGGAAACATCCGGCAGAAGGCGTATCCCTGCCATGAAACAGCTGGACTCATTTTCGCTTACCTGGGACCTGGGGAACCCCCACTCTTGCCCGCCTACGAGATATTTGCCGTCCCTCAGGAGTATCGATTCGCCTCGAAAATATATTCGGAGTGCAATTATCTCCAGGCCAATGAAGGGAATATCGATCCAGTTCACCTGTCGTTCCTCCATCGATTTTTCGAGGAGGATCTCGCTGGAAGGGGGAGGCCAACAGAGTTCAGGAAGGTGAGGGGGGGTAATGTCTCACCCAATCAATTATTCAGCGAGAATCTGACTCCAACGACCGAGATTGAATTGGAGGACTTCGGTGTGCGTATCTATACCTGGCGCCCGGTGGGGGAGAACGCATACCTAAGGGTCTCCAATTTCGTCATGCCCAACCTCTGTGCTGTCCCTGGCGAAACTCAGGGGGCTGGATATCTCATCAACTGGCATGTGCCCATCGATGACGAGCACCACTGGAAATTTATGATTGTCTTCAACCGAAAGGCCCCACTGGACATGGACCGGTTCACGAAGCGGTATACGGGAGAAATGCTTCCGGATTACCGCCCTGTTCGTACCGCTCGAAACCGTTATGGTCAGGATCGCAATGAACAAAAAACCAAATCTAACACGGGTATGGGACCGTTTTTTCCCGGCCATGACCTCTATGCCACAGAAAGTCAGGGGTCCATTCAAGATCGGACACGAGAGCATCTGGTCTCTTCAGATAAGGCCATTGTGGCAGCACGAAAGCAGTTACTAAAGGCAATCAAGGATGTTCAGGAAGGGCGCGAAGCGCAACATGTTGTCCGAGATCCGAGCCAGAACCGCTTCCCGCATCTAGTGGTTCTCTCGGAGCTCTTGCCTACTTCCACCGATTGGAGGGATTACACCCAAAAAGCAGAAGCTGAGGCTCGGGAAAAGGTCAGCACCAGTTAAACAAAATTTAAGGAGTACTTATGTCTCAGGTCCTACGAATGGGAATAGCGGGACTTGGGGTGGCCAGCACCCAAATCCTGCCGCCCTTGGCAAAGCTTCCTCATATCAAAATCGCCGCTGCGGTGGATATTCGCAAAGAGGCCCTGGGAAAGTTTCACGAGGAGTATGGGGGAGAGACCTTCGACACCGTTGAGGAGATGTGCAAGAGTGACAAGGTCGATTTTGTTTACATAGCGACCCCCAATGAATTGCATGCCGAGCATGTCATCACGGCCGCCAAACATGGCAAACATGTCATCGTGGAGAAGCCCATGGCACTGTCCATCGAACAGTGTGAGGCGATGAATGAAGCGGCGGAAAATTACGGGACCAAGCTCCTGTGTGGACATACCCACAGCTTCGATCCGCCCATAAGAAAGATTCGGGAAATCGTTAGCAGCGGAGAACTGGGCAAGCTCTGCATGATGAACACCTGGAACTATAACGAATTCATGTATCGGCCGAGGATGAAGCATGAACTGGCAACCAGCCGAGGTGTCGTATTGAACCAAGGCCCCCATCAGGTGGATGTGATCAGGTTGATCGGTGGAGGCATGGTCAGGAGTGTCAGGGCCACCACAGGGATATGGGACTCCTCCCGTCCCCACGAGGGGAGTTATGTGGTCTATCTGGAATTCGAAGACGGGGTGCCTGCGACTTTAGTCTACAGTGGTTACGGTTTCTTTGACACGGCCGAACTCTTTTGGTGGGTGGGAGAAGGGGGTATGCGTAGGGCTCCGGAGACCAACCTGAATGCGCGGAAAAGTCTCAAGGCCATCAGTGACCCCGATAAAGAGGAGTCACTTAAGGAGCAAATGCGCTACGGGGGGCAACGGGCGGGTGAGTTCAGTCATCGATCCCAGGGTGAAAGAAAACAACCTTTCTTTGGTTTCACGCTGGTTACCTGCCAAAAGGGCGACATCCGCCAGTCTCCAGATGGACTCATTATCTATGGGGACGAAGAGAAAAGAGAAATCACTCTTCCCTCGGGAAGAATCGGACGGGAGGCCGAAATAGAGGAGCTCTACCATGCAGTGGTAAACGATCGGCCTGTCTTTCATGATGGGCGATGGGGTGAGGCGACGCTTGAGGTGTGCCTGGCCATTCTGGAGTCCGCCAAGCAAAGGCGAGAGATAACTATGTCCCATCAGACGCCGAGCCCCGAATGACCAAAGGTGTTGTAAAGAGGACAGTTTCAATCGAAAGAGAGGAAGCGACAATGAGCAAGCAACGTTTTGTACCATCATGGCTCAAGATCTGGACCATTTCATTCCTGTATTTGGTGGTGCTATTGGCTTGGGGTTTGCTAAGAAGCGCGCAGGCACAATCGGACAGGAAGTCAGAGTGGGAAAAGACCCTGGTGGCAGCCCGTAAAGAGGGGCGAGTGGTTTTGAATGTGGCCAGGAGATATGACCGGATTTTTCGGGTGTTTCAAAAGAAATATCCCAAGATCAAAGTGGTCACCATCGGAGGACGCGGTAGTCAGATTGCGGAGCGCGTGATGGCGGAACGGAGGGCCGGGAAATACCTTTCGGATATTTACCTCAGTGGGTCGGGAACGCCCTATCGGGTCTTTTACCGGCGAAGGGTCCTGGACTCGGTCAAATCAGCTTTGATATTGCCCGAGGTCTTGGATCAGTCGAAGTGGTGGGGAGGCAAACATTTTTATCATGATGATGACAACGAATACATTCTTGCCTTTAATGGGATCCCACAGTCCTACTTCGCCTATAACACGAATCTCGTGAATCCAAAGGAGATCAAGTCTTACTGGGATTTTCTCAATCCCAAATGGAAGGGAAAGATCGTCAGCCTCGACCCCACCATGGGAGGTGCCGTCAGTGGTGTGCTGACTTTTATTTATCGAAATCCCAAGCTTGGCCTTGATTTTTTAAGACGCTTTTTAAGCGAAATGGATATCACACCCACTCGTGATGGGCGTCAGTTGGTGAACTGGTTGGCAGTAGGTAAATATCCGATTTCGGCTATGGCACCGCCGGACAGGGTTGGAATCTACGATGCTCAAAAGCAGGGGCTGCCGGTGAACATATTCGATTCCAGGAATTTCAAAGAAGGAATTCCCCTGAGCACCAGTAGCGGCAACATGGCCCTATTTAACAAGGCACCCAACCCCAACGCAGCGAAGGTGGCCATCAACTGGCTCCTCTCCCGAGAGGGGCAGATGGTCTACCAAAAGGTCAATCAGGACAAGAACTCATTGAGAATTGACATTCCGAAAGACGATGTGCTCCCGCATGTGCGGCGGGAAAAAGGAGTTGAATACCAAATCCTGGCAGGACCGGGGTTAAAAGAATTGGGTCCTGTTCTCGCGGTCATAAGAGAGGTTTGGAAAAAGAGAAGGCGCGCCAGGAAGGGTAAAAAACAGTCGTAATGGCGTGTTCTCATTAGACTGGTGAGAGGGCAGCTCTCTTCATGGCTTCTGCTCCGGTTATGGTGGTCGGTGGGTCGGGTTTTCTCGGTTCGCATGTCTGCTGCGAATTGGCTGACAAAAATTTAGACGTTATCTGCTTCGACATCCAGTCGCCCGAGTTCCAGACAGCAAATTCGAAATCGGCCACCGGCACCATCCGATTCATTAAAGGGGATATTCTAGATAAGAACTCCTTGTCCGATTGTGTTAGGGACCTTGGGGTAGGCGGCATCATCCATACCGTGGCCTTCGGTAATGAGGAGGCCGCAAGACAGGATCCCCACCCCGCCATCACCTTGAACGTTCAGGGCACCTTGAATGTCGTGGAGGCTGCTCGAAAGAACAAGGTCCGAAGGCTTGTTTACATTAGTACTGCAGGGGTCTACGGCAGAAGGAGCAATGAGGAACCCATCAAGGAGGACGAGGCAATCACTTGGCGGGGGACCATCTATCATCCAAGCCATTACATGGGCGAAGTCCTGGTGGAGATGTACCACCGGGTCTATGAAATGGAAACCGTGATACTCCGTCCGCTTTCCATCTACGGGCCGGCTCTGTCGTCCAATAGGGAACGGCATCTGCAAACCAAATCTTTGTTCTTGGGTGCTTGGATCATGAAGGCCCTGAAGGGGGAGGTTGTGGAAATCCGATCGGATACGCTGACCGATCTCACCTATGTTAAGGACGTAGCGACTGCAGTTTACCTGGCCTATTCCAATCCGGATCTGAAGCAGGGGGTATATAACGTTAGCTCTGGGGTCTTGGTCTCGTATAAAGACATTGCTCTGACCCTCCAGAAATATCTGCCCCATGCGAAGTTTAAATTTCGCCCCGGCGTGCAGGATAACCCCCTGAGACCCAACCGGGGCCCGCTGGATATCTCCAGAGCTAAGGAGGCAGTGCATTTCGTGCCCCAGTACGGCCTGGGTCGGGGCATGCACGATTTCATTGAATGGTGTATAGCAAGTTAAGCGAAGACCATGAGGCTTTTTGGCGGAAAAGGATGGATGTTGTCATGACGGAACCAGGTGTAGGAACCTTTAATGAATATGAACAATGGTGGGATAAGGAAGCAAAACCATTGTATGAAGAGTGGATGGCACTGCCTTTTTTTAGCGATCTACGGGCCGGGAAATTCACGGAAGAGCGGCTCAAGGCATGGCTGGGCAACTGGTACGGCCATGTGCAGGAAGCTGATATGCACCGGGCCCTCTTGTGGTCGCGGCACCATTACATCCTAGGGCGGTTCCCCGAAATGGAAGAGATCGTCACCGAGAGGGCCGGGAAATCCCTCAACTATCCATACCCAGGCGGACAGGTCCGGGGCCTTCTCAAATTGAGCGGCGCCTTGGGAGTGAGCCACGAGCAGCTGCTGCAATCCCGGCCTGGCCCTTTTACGGTTCACCTGACCAGCTTTCTCAAATCCTTGTATCTAGAAGGGACCCTGGCAGAATTTGCCTCGCAACTCATTGGGGAGGAGTATTTTTTGAAATTCTGCGAGCTATTCCAGAAGGCCCTCACCAAGCCTCCGTTTGGCCTTAAAGGTGATGCGCTGGACTATTTTAAATTCTGGCAAAGGTGCCTGCTGATGGACCATGGTAGCCCGGGAAGGTTCCTTCTCAAGTCTCTTTTTGATAAGGGGCTGGTGGAAGAGAGGCCCAACGCAGGCGTCGGACATGTGGGTAAGAGGTATGCCGAATATTTGATCCGGGTGTATCAGGACCTTTAATGATGGAATGTTGCGTTAATCGTTCTTTGAAGGGATAACCTATGGTTGGTGAGCAAGTGAAGTTTTCTACCTTTGAATCTTTTAAATCCTGGTTTGACGAAAAAACCAAAAACCATCCTTTCAAAACAGGGAAGGAGCGGGGGCGCTTCTATGACGATTTTGCCCAGGGTAAAGTGCCCAGGGATTTCTTGAAGGAGTATGCCAAGCAGTACTACATTTTTATCCAGCTAACCAATACCAATGTAACCTGGACCATGGTGAATTACCTGGATCTGTGGCGCAAAAACCCGGACCTATACGATATTGTAGCTTCGAAGATCGGCTCTGAGCTGGCTGACCCCAGGCCAGGCGGGCACGGTCGCACCTACGTGAAATTCGCCCGGTACCTCGGGCTGAAGGATGAAGATCTCTTTTACTCAAAGCCCATTCCGGAGCTGGAGGCCCGTTTCAACACAGCCCTCTTATACCGTTCCCAGAGTCCGGCGCTAACGGCGGTAAGGTGGATGCTGGAAGGTTTTGTGGGTTATAGCATGAAGTTTTGGCGGGACATCCTTCATGAAAAATACCACATCCCAGATGAGCTCTTGGAATATTGGGACATTCATGTGGTGGCGGACCTTGAGGAGCATGGTCCAGAGGGCGAACTGCTGCTGGCAAGACTGTACAAGCTCGGCTTGGTTAAGGAAGAGGATTACGATGGAATGAGAATTCAAGTGGAAAGGGCAGTGGAGGGGGCCCGTCCAGGAAGCAAGACTCTCCCATGGCCGGACGCCCTCTATGCCAGCTTTTGTGAGCGCCACCCCCAATGAGAAATTCGGGTGTCACGTAAAATACGATCGTCAATAAGAAGCCTTAATTGCATCCCGGTTTTGTTTGCGAGTGAAATGCGGGTGAAAAACCGAATGGGTAACCTGATTTCCCGAAGAAAGGGTGCACTATGAAACGATTTTTACTGATGGGGATCACACTGGGAATTCTTCTCAGTTGGGCAATGGCAAGCATCGCGGATCAACCCAAACGCGGTGGGACCCTTACCATGGCCATCCGGAAGGATATTTCGCTTATGAATCCTCTGGTTGGCACGAAGTCGGTGGAAAAAGGGGTTCGTGGTCTGATTTTCGAGCCATTACTGGGGCTTGATCTCAATGGAAAAATACAGCCGAACCTGGCGGAGCGATGGAGCGTTTCGAAGGACGGCAAATTGTACACTTTCAAGCTTCGGAAAGGGGTCAAGTTCCATAACGGGCAGGAGATGAAGGCGGAGGACATAAAGTTCGCCATTGACTACACCCTGGACCCCAAAAATGGGGCCTATGGCCTTAGCGACCTCAGTCCGGTGAAGCGTGTCGTGGCAGCTGACGAGTATACCTTGAAGATTCACCTGAAACACGCCAGCCCGGTATTTCTCTCCTTGCTGACCGGCATTCGGGCCTTCTCGGTTATTCCCAGATTCTTTCCGTTCCGCAAATACGTCAAGGGTTTCAGCACGGACGATAATGCCGACTACCGCTGGTGGCGTGGAGGGTTACATTATACCTGGCTGGATAAGTAGGGGTCACGGTTAAAAAGGTTAAGGGTCCGTTTTTAAAGAGGTCTAAGATGAAGCGTCCTGTGAGCATGACAAAAGTGCCGGCAATGACAAGTTACGAGGAGTGGATAAAAGGTGAGGGGATACCTGTCGTTGAGGCAGAAGGGGGGATTGAAGATGTTCAGGAGATTGACCGCAAACCCTGGGCCCGAACGGGAGGAAAGGGGGCCTTCATTTATCTGCAGGGATTGAAGCAAGCAGGCTTTACGGGGGTGTATGTAGCAGAGATCGAGCCGGGTGGGGCCCTCAATACCGAGAAGCATCTCTATGAGGAACTGATCTACATCCTGAAGGGTCAGGGGGCGACCCAGATCTGGCAGGAAGGCCAACCCAAGAGGAGTTTTGAATGGGCTGAGGGGAGTTTCTTCTCTCCTCCGCTAAATGCTTGGCATCGTTTATACAACGTGGGTAAGGAACCGGTGATTTTTCTTGGTGTTACCAACGCCCCCATTGTGATGGATCTCTACCACAATCCGGAATTTGTCTTTGCAGACAGTTTTGTATTCAAAGACCGGTATGACGGGGAGGAAGACTATTTCAAGACAGGGAAGAGAGTCGAACGAGGCAAGGGAGAACACCTGGTCTTGGAGACGAATTTTATTTCCGATCTGCGCAGTGCCCTTGTGGATCCGCGCAAGCGGCCGAAAGGCGAAGGCGTCCGGATCATGGGCTTCGAGATCTCGGAGAACATCCTCACGGGCCATATCTCTGAGTGGCCGGTGGGCATGTACCACAAGGCGCACTATCATGGACCAGGGGCCATTCTCCTTGGCTTGAGATCTAAAGGTTATGTCTTGATGTGGCCTAAGGAGTTGGGGACTACACCCTTTAAGGACGGGCATGGGGATCAGGTCCTCAGAATCAACTGGGGAGAGGGGGCCGTTTACAGCCCTGGTAACGGCTGGTTTCACCAACACTTTAACACGGGAGTGGAACCAGCTCGTCATATAGCCTTTCGTACAGGCGGTGCTAAATATCGAATCGGGCTGCGCGGCAGTGACAACACAAGGGCCACCGTTACGAGCATCAAAGAGGGAGGAGCCATGATCGAATACGAGGATGAGGACCCGCAGATCAGGCGTGACTTTGAGGCGGCGTTACGGGTGGCCGGTGTGACATGTCAGATGCCCAACCGGTGAGAAAAAAATAGGGGTTGGGGACTTTAGGAGCGCCGAATACCATGGGCTTCAATGATTTAAGAGAATTTATGGCGGCACTGGAGGAGGGGGGTGACCTACATCGCATCACCGTCCCCGTTGATCGCGAGTGGTAGGTAGGTGCTATTTGTCGCGAGGTGTCCGATCGTAATGGCCCAGCGTTGCTTTTTGAGCGGGTGGGAGGCTTTTCGACCCCCTTGGTGACAGGGATCCTAGGAACCCGTAAGCGCTATGGCAAGGCCTTGGAGGTTGGGCCTGACATCTCGGCGATTTCACAACGCTGGGAACAGGCATATTCTTGCCCCATTCCTCCCCGTGAGGTGTCCGAGGCCTCATGCAAGGAAACCATCATTCGGGATGTTGACTTTTTCAAGGACCCATTTCCCATCCCCCGTTGGCATCACCTGGATGGAAAATACATGCTGGGGACCTATCATGCCGTGATCACCCAGGACCCGGAGACAGGCTGGATCAACCTGGGAACCTACAGGAATGCGATCTTTGAGCCTAATATCCTTGGGTGCAGTTCTTCGCCACGCCGCCACCTCTGGCAGCACTGGAACAAATATAAGGCCATGGGCCGCGCCATGCCCATTGCCATTGCCATTGGCTTGGATCCCTATCTTGCGCTGGTAACCGTCAGCGCTGTGCCCCCGGGCATAGGGGATTATTCCATTGCGGGTGGTCTCAAACGGGCTCCCATTGACATCGTGAAGGCCGAGACCAGCGACCTGTTGGTCCCAGCCCATGCAGAACTGATCATCGAAGGGGAGATGCCCACGGATAAAACCTACGAATCTTCCGACGGGCCCTTCGGTGAATTCGCCGGATACATGGGCGGCTCGCGTCCGCGCCATCGATACATCGTCGCAAAGGTGGTGACGCATCGACTAAGTCCAATATTCCAGGGAACCTACGAGGGACGCGCTCCCAACGAAAGCACGACGGTGCGGGCAACCGGCGGTTCCATGGGTTTGAAACAATTCTTACACAGGTCAGGGATCCCCGGTGTCGTGGATGCTTGCGTAACGGAAGGGGGATGCGGCACGTTCCACGCCGTGGTGAGCATCCAGAAATCCTACCCGGGGCAAGTTCAGGACATCTATAGTCTCGTCTGGGGTATGCCGACACTGTCCGTCAAGCTCTGCATTGTGGTGGACGATGACGTCGATCCCTGGGATTCACAGAAGGTTGAGTGGGCTTTAGCGACCCGAGTCCAAGCGGGGCGTGACGTTGAGATCATCCGTCACGGAAGGGGCCTTGCTCTGGACCCTTCGAAACCACCTTCGAATAGCCTGCGATCAGACAAGATGGGCATAGACGCTACCAAGCCTGAATTCGAATACAGCCTGGAAAACGACCAGTTCCCAGCCTCAGCCGATCCCAAGCAAGAGCACCTGGAACAGGTGCGGGTTCGTTGGTCAGAGTATGGCTTCCGGTTCTAAAAAGTTTTTCGCGCCAACACTGCCATCTGCCTACTGTCTGACGGGAGTTTTGACCGCTGGTTGGCCGAGAGCCCGCCACACCCTTTCACCCTTGAGAGGTACCTGCCGAATCCTTACACCGGTCGCATTAAAGACCGCATTGCAGACTGCAGGGGCTACCCCAAGAATGCCTCCCTCACCCACTCCTTTCGCACCGTAGGGACCGGGGCCCCCCGCGTCCTCACGAATGCGGCTGGCAAAAGAGTGTGGCAGATCACGGAAGCGAGGTAACCGATAATCGATGAGGTTAGGGTTGGCGAGTTTTCCGTCCTCGTAGAGCAATTCTTCAAACAAGCTCAGCCCAATACCGAACATAGCTGCCCCTTCATCCTGTCCCCGACAGTGCACGGGGTGGATCATTTTCCCTGCATCTGTCACCGAGACGTATTTGAGGATCCTGATGGCCCCCGTCCACTCATCCACCTCCACCTCGGCCCCTCCAAAACCCACCTCCCAGAATGGGGAGCGTTGTCCGAGAGGGACATTTTCATCCCTTATCTGGTTAAAGCTTCCCCGCCCCACTACCTCGCCACCGACGTTCGCGAAGCACAGACGCATGATCTCCGGTAGACTCCAGCCTTTCTCTTTAACGATGATTCTACCTTCTCTGAGTTGGACTTCTTCTACCGGCACACTCAATGTGGATGCCGCCGCGGAGAGCAGTTGCTGGCGTGCGTCCTGCGCCGCGCGCTGTACTGCCTGGCCCATGACGACGGTGGCGCTGCTCGCATTGGTGGAATGATCAAAGGGGGTTGTGTGGGTGTCAAGTGCCGCCACCTCCACTCTGTCTGTCGGTAGCGTCAGCTCTTCAGCTGTGATCTGGAGCATGGTCGTGCGCACGCCTTGACCGATCTCCACGGATCCGGTGGACAGGACAGCGCTGCCGTCGCTCATGATCCGCACCGTGGCACTGGCCGACTTCCCTGAGCCGCCACCGTCTTTAACCGCGCAGGCGATTCCTTTGCCCCGCTTGAATCGTGGGTCCTTAGGGGGCTCCTCTTTTTTGTCCCATTCGATGGCCACCGCCAGCTCCTCCAACATCCCCTTGAGATCGCAATCGATGGGGGTATCCCCCGCCGCGTATTCTTCGCCCCGCCCCAGAAGATTCCGGCGTCTCAATTCAACGGGATCCATTGCAAGGCGATGGGCGATGATGTCAGCCTGGGACTCATAGGCGAAGGCGGCCTGGTGTCCGCCAAAGCCGCGGAAAGCCCCTGCGGGGACCGTGTTGGTATAGACTGCGTAGGAATCCGTCAGAACGTAAGGAATATGATACGGCCCGTGGGATCGATAGCCGGCCTTCTCGGCCACCGAAGGCGTGCTGTAGACATAGGCTCCCGCATTCAGATAGACCCGTGATTGGCGCGCGACAAAGGTTCCGTCTTTCTTAACCCCCGTCTTGATCACGACTTTGATCTGCGGCTGGCAGATGGTTTTGAAATTCTCATCAGCGCTGAAAGCCACGCGTACTGGCCTACGAACATGGCGGGATAACGCCACAGCAAGTATGGAAGTAAGTGCACCCTTGGATCCTCCGTACCCGCCCCCCACATGCGGGACGATCACCCGGATACGGCTGAGCGGCATTCCAAAGACTCGGGAGATCTCCTGTCGGGTAGCAAAGGGAGCCTGACTTGGACTCCAAACCGTAACGGAGTCTCCTTCGTAGCTGGCCACAGAAATGGTGGGTTCCATGGGGTAATGTTGGGCTGTGGGATAAACAAACTCATCTTCAAAGACGAGATCAGACTGGCGGAACCCTTCGTTAACATCGCCGCGCTCATAATGAAAGTGGTGGCAGATATTGCTGTGCTCATGCGCGATATAGCTGGCCCCGCGACCGTAAGCGGGCGGGCGGCTGCGCTCGATTCTTTCATGGATCAGCGGCGCGGTAGGACTGAGAGCGTCATCAACAGACATTACCGCTGGCAGTTCCTCGTAATCCACCTCAATGGCCTTGAGCGCCTCTTCCGCCACTGCGTCGTCCAACGCGGCCACCGCTGCTACCACATCACCAGCGTAGCGTGCCTTCTCTAACGCGATCACCGGCTGGTCCTTGATCATGGCACCGATGTAAGGCGTAGCTACCTTTAAATTGTCACGAGTCAAGACTGCAACAACACCGGGGAGGGTTTCTGCTTTGCGCGCGTCGATCCGGCGAATCCGTGCATGGGCGTAGGGACAACGCAAAACCTTACCTTGCACCATGCCCGCCAACTTGAGGTCACCCGTATAGAGCGCCCTCCCAGTCACCTTTTCTTGCCCATCCACCCGGGGAACGTTTTCGCCAATGACAGTGCTCACGTGTTCCTCCTCAATTTTTCGGCGGCAGCCGCAACGGACTCGATGATCATCTGGTATCCTGTACAGCGGCAGAGGTTAGCGTCCATATACTCCCGAATTTCCTCTTCAGTGGGAACCTGTTTTTCGTCTAAAAGCGATTTAGCCAACAGGATCATTCCGGGTGTGCAAAAGCCGCATTGAAAACCGCCATATTGGATGAAGGCTTCCTGGATGGGATGGAGTCCTCCGTCGGGGGCCAGCCCTTCAATGGTGAGAACGTCTTTGCCATCCACATCGAAGGCGAATAGGGTGCAGGAGCTCACCGCCTTGCCATTGAGCAGAACCGTGCAGGACCCGCAGATTTCCATATCACATGATCTCTTGGTGCCTGTCAGACCAAGACGGTCACGGATCAAATCAATCAAAAGCTCCTGGGACGGAACCTGTATCGCAAGCTGCTGACCGTTCAAGCGAAAGCGAACTGAAACCAAATTCTCATCCATTGGTTTTATTCTCCCTCAAAACGCGAGAAAGTCCGTCCATGACCAGGGCCTTCACTACCTGGCGTTTATACTCCACTGAACCCCAGAGGTCCTCAAGGGGGTCACAAAGGCGTGCCGCTTCACCCGCCACCCTGGCCGACTCTGCGGCAATTTCTCCTGCGGTCTTTCCCAGCAAACTTTCTTCTACAGCAGCAACTCGGAAAGGCTTGGAACCCACGCAGCCCAAAGCCAGACGAACATCCCGTGCCACTCCATCGTTCCAACCGACGCCGACAGCGACATTGGCCATAGGTCGCTCGGCCGGACAGAACCTGAGGTAGACAGCACTGAAATTCGGTGGAAGCTTACTCACTTCAATGGTCGTCACCACTTCGTCCTCAGCGAGCGCGGTGCAGTAGTAATCGACGAAGAAGTCCGCCAGGTCAAAAAGCCTCTCACCCCTCGTGCTCCGTGCCCTCACCTTAGCGCCATACGCAAGGAGCAACGTGCCAGGGTCGGCATGGGGCTCTGCAAAGCAGAGGTTACCTGCCAGTGTGCCCACATTGCGGATTCTCACGTTTGCCAGCGTCCGTTCCATTTCCACGAGCAGCGGAAAATGATCTTTCACTACCGGGGACTGCTCGATCCAACGGTGGGTTACCAGTGCCCCTATACGTAAAACCTGACGTTCCACATCGAATTCCATCCGGCTTAGGCCCGCAACCTTTTTTAGATCGATGATGTGCGGTGAGCTCGCCAGACCCAATTTGAAGAGCAAGATCAACTCGGTTCCTCCTGCAAGGAGCTTGGCATCCGAACCGTAGCGGCTGAGAAGCGAGCCGACGGCTTCAATGGAATCCGGCTGGTGTAGGACAAAAGGCGAGATCATGAAAGCGCTCCACCGAAAATCTTAAGAGGGTTAAGTTTTCAGATGGAACCTATCACGGAGAAAGGGGATAAAGTCAAGGGCTTCCAGTGCCAGTTCATTTGCATGTTTGTGTTGTGGAAAGCCTGTATCCAGTAAGCTTGACTTCAAACCTCTCTATGGAATATGTGAGAAAGGGGGTAACTCAGTATCCACTACGAAAAAGATTTTTATTCAGCTGTGATACGCCCATAGGGAGCCGATAGATGAGCAAGACGGCGGAGACAACATACGAGAAGTGGATGAAGAAAGAGGGGATCCCGATCATTAAGGATTATGGGGTGCGAGACCTGCGCGAGCTGGAACGCCGCCCATGGTCGCGCACGGGCGGTTTGGGTGCCTTTGTTGAACTAAAAGGCATGGAAGGTTTTACCGGCGCATACATAGGTGAGATTCCGGGTGGCCAAGCCCTCAAACCAGAACGCCACATGTATGAGGAAGTGATCTATATCCTGGAGGGATTGGGCCTCACCGAGGTCTGGGCATCGAGTTCGGGGAATGAAAAGGTCCGATTCGAATGGGGACCGGGAAGTATGTTTGCCATACCTCTCAACGCCCGGCATCGCCTTTATAACGGTGGCCGGGAACCTGTGGTCTTTTTGGCAGTGACGAGTGCCCCGGTTATGATGGACCTGCTGCACAACGAGGACTTTATTTTTAACTGTGATTACTGGTTTGCCGACCGTTTTAACGGTAGCGACGATTATTTTAAGCCCAGCAACAATCGATACCGAAGTGAAAGCGGAAGCGAGGTTTGGGAAACGAACTTCATCGCGGACGTTAACAGTGCCCTGACCGATCATAAGCGCCATCACAAGGCCGTGGGTGGGGGCACGACCCTGTTTCAGATTGCCGAAAACGCCCTCGTAGGCCACATCGCGGAGTGGCCCACAGGCCGTTACCATAAGGCACACTGGCATGGCGGAGGGGCCGTTCTGTTCCCTATCAGTTCTGAAGGGTACGTATTACT
>Ga0209980_10001179_pt1 | contig 14426 bp, 22 predicted proteins | sample CR02metaG_FD_183611 | JGI IMG/M metagenome (GOLD analysis project Ga0209980, IMG submission 183611) | Deep subsurface microbial communities from Mariana Trench to uncover new lineages of life (NeLLi) - CR02 metaG (SPAdes) (version 2) | ecosystem: Environmental > Aquatic > Marine > Ocean trench... | reverse complement strand
CGGCCCAACGATCACGTTGGCGGGTAGGTTGAGAAGGGACACGACGCCCGGCGTCGAGACGTTGATGATGAGGCTCTTGACTGTCGAGCTGACCGGCGTGTGAGTCGCCACGGAAGGGCCTCCTTAGAACAGCGCCGGAAGTTGCCCTAGGTAGAGCTCCAGATCGGCGATCTGCCCGACGTTCGTCATGGTGCTTGCGTAGCCCCAGTCCGCCGTGCTCGAAGCCCACGCCACATCGGGGTCGGCCGTAGTTACGCCCAACTCGTCGAAGATCAGACGCCCGTCCAGCCACAACTGCGCCCGGAGAGGCAGCGAGTTGTCGCCGGCCGGATCGGGATCGACGGCGAAGACGTAAGTGTGGAACCCGGTATCCGGGGAGTCGAGCGGGGTAGACGCGCTCACCTCGGCGATCGACTCGCTGGTGATGTCCAGCTCGAGGGCTCCCGCGTTGAACTGGAGCGTCGAGTTGAATACGGCGTCACCCGTCTCGAAGATCACGCCTGTCGGCACGCCGAAGTGCTCGAAGCGAGCAATCAGGATGCCCGGGTTCTGGCTCTGCACCAGAGTGACCGGGCTCGCGATCGACGCGCTCGGGACGAACAGCCCCACGTTGTCGTCGAACGTCACGCCCGCACGCACGAAGCGCTCGAGGCGGCGCTCCCGCGCATGGAATAGCGCGGGCTGCATGCGTCCGCCACGGTCCCTTTGCCCGACGATGGCCGGATTGAGGCGGGCCTCGCTGCCGGGCAGAGGTGCCGACTTCGACATACCTTACTCCTCGACACTCCCGACCGCAGACTTCGCTGAGGGAGAGAGCGGGTAGTGTTCGCGCTTGCCTGGGCGGTAGTGACCTCGCAACTGCTCGATCGCCTCCGCGGCGCGAAATCGCCGCGCGTTCTCGACGCGCGTGATCTTTTTCTGTTTCTCGTTCAGTTCGTGCAGTGAGAGCTGCTCGCTTCGCCGAAGCTCCATCCAGCGCTTGTTCACCACGTTCCGGTGCTTGAGCGCCGCTTCCAACACGGTTTGCGCCGTGCCGACAGCCGCTTCGGCGTCCTTCAGTTCAATCTTGCACGCGCCCAGAGGATCTTCCTCGGGCGGCTCGGGCGGCTTGGAAGCGTCAACTACGTTGACGACCTTGATTTTGACATCGCCCTCGTCGGGCGTGTCGATTGCTGCGACGAGCTCTTCGAGTCCTTCGACCGAGAGATCGTCATTGATGGGCTGGTCTTTGTCTGCCACGGGAATCACTCCTTGACTCATTGGGGGAAACCAGTTGGGGGCGCCCCGACTGCGAGCGGGGCGCCCCTCGTTGATGTGGGATCAGGCTTAGCCGTTGGTACGCAGCTCGGCCAGCTTGATCTGCTTGCGCTCGTTGAACCGGCGATCCCAGTTCGCAGCGAGAGCGAGCTCGGCATTCGTGGGACCCTCGCCGACCTGGGAGGCCGCGAGCCACGCGAAACCGCGCGGGTGATGAGCCCACTGAACGCGAGAGGACAGGAACTCCTGCCCACCGCCGTCGCCCGCGAGGGGCACCCGATCGGTCTCCGTCGGCACGAGAGGTGCGCTCTCGCCACGGCCCACAGAGCCAGCCCCAAAGAGATAGGAGCTGAACTCGGTGTTACCCGAGACGGCAACGGCCGGAAGGCCGTCGTCGATCACCACGCGGAGGCCGAGGAAGGTGGGAATGTCCACCTCGCCGCGAGCATCCGGGATGAAGTCGATCAGGTTGTTCTTCTTGGCCCGCGAGAACACGACCGAGTGAAGAGCGATCACGCCCAGGTCGCCCTGAGAATCGCCCATCGTCTGCTGCGTGTCGATCACGGCTTCCGCCGAGAAGAGGTTCGCCGCCGTCGGCGTACCCGCAATGCCCAGTGCGATGTCGTTGATCTGGTCACCCGAGTCGCTCGCCTCATTGTCGGCGAATACGCCCTGGATAGCCGCGATCAGCATGCGCTGCTCCTCACGGACCCAGTAGTCCGCAACGAGGGCCGCGATGGCCTGCATCGGGTCCGCACCCGCCAGAGCCGCGTTCAGATCCATGCTGGACCAAACTTGGTTCCGGTTGTGCCGCTGCGCGATCTCCTGGCCGGTCGTGATGTTCTCGGGCACGGCGTTGGATGCCGGGTTGTCCGAAGACACGTTCGACTCGGTTTGAGACAGATCACGGAAATGAGGCACGTTGAAGGTGCGCGCTCCGCCGGAGAGGAGCTGGGAAAGAAGCGGTGAACTCTCGAGTACACCGGAGGCCCGGAAAGCCGACTTCTCTTCAGTGAGAAGCTGCACGTAGGGCGTGAAGACCTCAGGAATAACGAGATCGGTGAGGCGTGTGACCGCCATAACTTTTCTCCTTCGTCAACTTGACGAGTTGTGGTTTGGTTGCCGATCCCGTCCGCGCTCATAGCACGTGCGGGTACTCTTCTCCGCTCCATCCGACACTCGGACTTCTGCGGGCAGTGCCCTTAGCTCGGTCGGAGCTCCGTGGGCAGAAAACGGATTGCGTCGTAGCTCTTGCTCGACGCGGCCCTCGCCATGCGAAGTGCCTTTGCGGTGTCAGACTTGACGATCTGACCGATTCGGGTAAGCGAGAAGGTCTCTTCTGAGAACGGATTGTTCTCGAAGTTATCCCCGCCCTTGCCGCCGGCAGCGCCAGCGCCCTGTGTCGGGCCGAACCAGTGTCGCCGCTGACCGTTTGCTTTCATCTCGGTGAACACATCCTTGGGGCCAAGTCCGGGATTCCCGAGGGAATCCTTGGACACGACCTTATCGGAATGCTCGTCGATCTCGAAGTTATGAAGCGCCCAGAGCTCGACGTCATCGGCCGCCTCGGGCACGATGCCGACTTCCTTGAGCAGCTTCGGACTGAGAACGGTGCCGAGAATCTTCGCCCGACGCTTGTCGGTTAGAAGACCGTCACGCTCGCCGGTGATGTCGGTCAGAGACGTACCCAACGTCTTGATCTGACGCTCGAGGGGACGGATCTTCGCGAGCGCCTTGCGCTCCGCGAGCTCTTCGTTCTTGGCCGCGCGCTCTTCGTCACTGCCTTCGGTCGAGTCGAGCGCGAGTTGAAGTTCCTCGGCCTTGTCCGTCAGCGTGGTGAAGGAGTCGGGCGTGTTCTCGCCGAAAGCCTTCAGCTTGCCACGGGTGGACTTGTGATCGTCGCGCTCCTTGCGGAGTGACTCTTGCAGCTTGTTCCGATCGACCTCGGAGAACGCGCCGGTCACGTCCAGTACGAACTTGCCGTCACGCTCCACGTACTCGCCGCGGAAAGCCTCGTCAACGGAGTCGAGAGACTCCACGATCATATCGAGTGCCATGTTTCTACCTCACATGAGTGCGCGAGGATCATTCCTCGTCGCTTGAACCGGCGTTCTCTTCGCCGGGGGTTTCTTCGTTCTCGGGGTCGCCCTCTTCAGGGTCGCCCTCGAGGTTCTCGGCGGGCTCTGGCTCACGTTCGACCTCGACGCCCTCGAGCAACTTATGGACGTGCTTGAGGGCGATCTCGGTCACGCCTTCGGCCGTGATCACATGGAAATGGCCGTCCGTCGGGTCCGGGTCGGTGATGCCGTGAACGCTGCCGTCGGGCCACGTCTTCAGCACGTAGCTGTGAGCGGGCCAAGGCCCGGTCTCGTCCGTGCGGCCCGTGACCGCGGTCGCCGCGTCGAAGGCGACCTTGCGCGTCTTCTCCGCCGCGAGCTGTTTGATCTCTTCCTCGAAGGTGAGCTTCGTGTAGTTCTTCGCCTGGAGCCAAGCGTGGATCGACTTCTCGGACAGCGGGATGACGCCCGTCTTCTTGGCCTCGCCCAGCTCCCGCGCGAGCTCGGGGCTCGGGGTCTCCTGGGTGAAGTCGAGGTTCGGGACCACATGCACCTCGTCCGGGTCCGCCCCGACCCACTTGGCGCAGATTCGTAGAATGCGCTCGAGGCCAGCCGCGCCGGTCAGAGCGACCGTCTTGAGGGTGGCCGTGCTGGCCGCCACGCGGATTCGGAGGGCCTCGCCCGACTCGGCCTGCGAGCCGCGCGGCTCGAGGAGCCGGGCGCCCATCGACTGAGCCCGCAGACGGTCCTCCAAGAGCGCCGCGCGCTGCTCAGGGATGCCCTTGGACTCGACGCCGATGAACTCGGCCTTCGCGCCCTCGCCCGCCACGATGCGGATGATGGCGCCCGCGCCGATCTCGGTCGCGTCGTCGTCTTCCTTCGAGTCGCCTTCCTTCGAGACCTCATCGCCGATGATCACGAGGGTGTCTTGACCCTGCTGGTGGAGCGACTGGCGGTAGTCCGCCTCGCCGCGGTAGACCGCCAGAGAGAGATTCGCGATCCCGAGGAGGGGGATCTCGTCAGGCTTCGCGTTCAGATCGTTCGCGCCGACAAACACCCACGGGATCTCGTCCAGCGTGGAGCCCATGAATTGCGGGATGATCGTCGGGCCACGCACGTCGTCGGCCTCGGCCCACGTCTTGTAGACCAGCGGGTTGTTCGGGCCGGGCGGGAAATCGGGATCAAGTTCCTCGAGAAACAGGACACGGAACCGGCGCTCTTCCATCCAGTCGAAGACGTTGGCGCCTTCCGGCCCGCGCACGAATACTGTCTCATTGACGACTAGGAAGTTGAGCTCGTTGACCGAGAACTCGGTTCGGCGCTCATCATCCCAGTTGATAATCGTTTCCGCGTTGTACTGCACGATGTGGGGAAGCTCGCGCAGTTGTGCGGTGAAGACGTCCTGCGGGAAGTCGGCGAGAAGGCCGAACCGCCCGAAGACGAGCTGCTGCTCGTTGATCTTGCGAAGGAGCATCTCGAGCGTCTCGCCCTTGCGAGTCGAGTCGTTCCGCATGCCCTCGAGCGCCTCGGGAAGCTTGATCACCGCGGGCTCGGCGTGCATGACGCCGACCAGCGTGTTCGCAGCATCCCGCACGAACTCGGGGAAAATCGCGCGCTTCAGGTAGTTGCTGTACGAAATCCAGCCGGTTGAGACGACGTTTTTTAGAGCTCCGTCTTTGATCTGCCCAGTTGTGGCGGGCAGATATAGAAACGTGGCTTCCTTGATTCTTCGTTCGCCGGCGAAGGCATCCCGCACCACGCGGAAATCTTCGGAGACTTCGAGGAAGTCAGGATGTTTTGTTTCGATAGACATTCTACCAGCGACTCCGCGCTCTCCGCGACCCCCTTAGGGATCTAACCGGAGCAAAGGTTAGGATGAGCGCGTCCGCATGGTCGGGGGAGGAAATCCCGCGCGTGCGCATTTGCTTCTTAGACTCGATCTGAATCTTCCCGGACTCTGTGTGGAAGTAGAGTGGAAGACTCAGTTGCGCGCAAAGGGCGCTGTCGTTGGGCAGAAGCAATAGGTCGTCAAGCTCATGCCTGACGCCACCCTCACCGATATAGTGGAGGTAATGCTCGTAGGTCCGGCGCAGCCGGTCCCGTGCAATCCACCACAGCTCCGCTTTTAGGTTGACGAACTTGTCTTTCGATCGTTTTCCGTCCGGCCAACGATCGCGCGTCGGGCGTTCACCCACGTTCACGCCAAGAGCTTTCGTTGGAGACATCCGACGAAGGCCCGCCGCGACACCGCGGCCAACCCCGATCGAGTCGAATTTGATCAGCTTACACGAGAGAACGAACGACTCCTCGTTCGCCTTGGCCGCTACGTCGATCGTGTCGTCATCGGACCACTTGACCGTGAACCTCACGACGGGGCCATACCGGGGGCACAAGACTGAGTAGTTCGCGCCGCCCGCTGCTACGTCAAGCCCCGCGATGCCGCCTTCGGCGGGCGCGGCTGGCAGCAAGTTGTCCTCGGCGAGCAGCGTTAGCAGCTCGCGCGACGCCCTTACCCACTGAGCGGGTAGGACGACGTTGCCGGTGCTGGCCTCGTAGTCGAGATCGACTTCCTGGGCGAGCGTTTCGGGCTCGAGGGTGCGCTTTTTTTCCGCGTACCAAGCCTCGTCCTTACGGGGGTCATCCCTCCAATGGAAAGTGAACACCGGGAAGTTCCCGCTGAACCGCTTTCTATAGAAGGGATTACCAGTCCCGTTCGGGGTCGAGACCCACACCTTAGAATCCGTGTTGGCCGAGAGTGCTCTCTCGGCATCATCCGGGTACTCTAGGAAGGCAGCTTCGTCGATGAAGTACATCGACGACCGGCCGCCACGTCCGATGTTCCGCCCGCCTTCCCCGATGATCGTGTTACCGTTCTCCGGGTTCTTGATTCGCATGAAGGGCGCATGGTCCTTCACTTTCCAACCGATCGGGCGGAGCTCGACGGGGAGGTGGTCCATGAGGATGCGGAACTTCTGGAGCAAGGAGTCGGGGTCGCCGATCTTGTCAACGAGCCGCTCGACACGTGAGCCGAAGCCGATCTTGACGCCCGCGTGGAACGTCCAGAGCCACCACGCGAAGGCGAGGCATACCCACGAGGCGCCGCAGTCACGCGACTTCTCGGCGATGCCCTCTTCGCTATTTCGGTACAGATCCCAGAGCCACACGACGTATTCGCGTTGCTTCGGGAACAGAATCAGGGGGACGTAAGCCGCGCGCCCCTTACTCGCAAGGCGCGGGTCGTAAGTCGTGATCCAGTCTTCGATCGCCTCTACCGGGTGCCGGGAGTAGAAGCTCCACGCGACATCCCAGCGGCCGGAGTCACGGAACCTCTTGAGGTTCCAGTTCCGCCAGCGGTAGATCGTGCCGTAGTTGGGGTTCTTCCAGTCGGTTACTTTGGGCCGTTGCATCGTGTAGTCCCTCACGGACTGCCGACTGATCACACAGCCGACGCCACTTGCGCGAGATGGCTTTACGCCAATCCCGGACGCCCCATAATTGGGGCTTTCTTCCTGAACCGTGGGGGTTGATTTTGCGCGTCACCGCCGGCGACGCCTCGAGCTCGGGCACTTGCAGCGCCCGCGGACCTTGCGACAGCCCGCCTTACACTTACGCTTGCGGCGTACACTGCCACGGCGCCGCGAGCCGCCCCTAGGATGGGCAGCCATCAGAAGTGCTTGTTCGGGTGGCGCCGCACGCGGCCCTGCCCGCCAGTCGTGTACTGCCGCTGCGCGAAGCGTGGAACCGAGGTGGTCCCGCCCGCGGCGCGTCGGCGCGCATGAGCGCCCGCGGTCGGGTCGCCCATAGCCTTCACCACGAGTTTCCGGCCCGCCGTGCGCTGCACGGGCAGACCGGGCGGCTGGTTACCGCGCGGGCCGCGCGTCTCGCCCTGAATGTGTCGCAGGGGAGGAAACGTAACCTTGTTCGGGCGGGTCAGAGTCAGACCACGGGCCTGATTGATCCCTGCGCCGATGAGTGTGCTGCGTGCCATGTTTCCTTACCCGTTGCGCCGGGCCTGACTGGCCTTGATGGCGCGAAGCTGGCGCTCGGCCCGCGCTCGAGCGCGCCGGCGTGATTGATCGTTCCGGGGGGTGTACGTGAAGCACGCACAAGATGGGCAGGCTTTGAAACCGGGCTTGCCATCCTTGTTACAGCTTTCGACCGGCATATTCCTAGACCTCTAGTTTGCCTTCATACGTGGTGAGGTAAGTGCAAACAGGGACAGCGGGCTCGCCCCGAAACCGGACGACGATTCGATAGCAGATCGCTTGCGGCTGTGCGACCGGCGCCAGCCCGAGAGGCTGGGCCGACACCGGGGCACATGCTGCTGCGCCTAGAAGGAGGAGGGCCGCAATCAAGCCTCGCACGGGTCGTCCTCGTCGTCCTCGTCGTCTGAGGGCGCCTCGTGCTCGAGGTAAAGATCGTGTTCTACCAACGCGGTCAGGTACAGCGCGGACTCCGCCAGCTCGGAGAAATCCTGATCTGTCCAAACTGCGTGTAACTTGCCGGCCTTATCCCGCAGGATCACTACCAGCGCGTTGATGTCGTCCGCACGCTTGAGCAACTCAAGCGCAAGTTGGTTCGGAGCTTCCGCTTCCCGCAGGGTTTGCATGTTGTCAACGATCGAGCTCAAGTTGGGGCCTCCTAACGCCGAAGAGGGAGTTATCCAACCGGAAGAGAGGACCAGAATGATCCACATCGAATTTGAGACAAAGGTCGTTGCCGAGGGCACCTCGAAGATGCTGCTCTATATAGAGGACGTGCCGAACTGTGTCTTTGCCACGCGGGACGGTTCCGGGAAGTTTCTCGTTCTGGACGAGAAGGGACTCGAGGCCGCCCACAAGCACGGACGCAAACCGCTGCTCGTTTTCAATCCAGAGCGGCGCGCTTCACCGCGCGTGAATCTTCACGGCCAGGAAATCGGGGTACGAATCGTTGAAGCGACCCAAGCGTAAAGTCCTGCTCTACGGTTGGCTCGCGTTCGAGGTGTTGGACTGGGTAGTCCTACCCGCGTGCCTCGCGGTCTACGCCTCGTTCTGAATCCTGCGTCGGTGCTTGCGCCAGGAGGCCCAGCCTCCTGTGCGCACGCCGGCGTAGGCGACTTTTCGTTTCCACCATCCCACCCCCGCCAGTTTCATGATCTCGCGAAATATGACGTCGCACTCGCTCCGCGTGAACGGCCTCCGCATGGGTATGATCCACCCGAGCGGGAGCGCACCGCAGTTCTGATACAGCGCGTCGTGGATCAGCGCCGCCGCGCGCAGAAGACCGTCCGGGCGTAGGCCCGAGATCGTCCACACGAGGCGCGGTACAGACGCGCCGTCATGAATGAAGCCCGGGCGGATCTTGAAGACGACACGCTTAGCGCCGTCCTCGTACCTGAGCCTGTAGGTAGACTCCAGCCGGTACTTGCCATCCGCGATCGGGCGGATGTCGGGTTGGGGGATGCTCATGGCGGTGCGTCTATCACGATGTCGTCATCGGTCATGCCGATTGCGTCCACCCCAAGGTCGATCAATGGGGAGCCGCCGCCGAAGTCCTCGCCAAGATTCGGAGAGACCTTGTGGCCGTAGCGCCACCAGTGTTTGTTCGAGGCGGAGCTGACGTAGTTCGTGCCGTCCGTGCGTAGATCAACCGCGCCGCCCGTTCCGCTGTTATACAGCTCGAGGATCTCGGGGCCGGTCAACACGGTGTTCCACCACGCCGAGTATAGTCGGCGACAGGCCAGCCCGGGGTCGTTGGCGTGCAGGTATCGCATCGAGGCGTCGGAGCGGTTGCCGGTGAAGTCTCGGTTCTTGAAGTCCTCCGCAGTCAGCACGCCATTGACGTAGCCGAGCAGCGCGCTGCCCGGCGTCCCGCTCCACGTAAAGACCCAGAACGTCCACACGTCGATGGGCCAGTCCGAGTTCGCCCAAAAGAAGTCCTTGATGCGGTCGCCCACACCGTCAAAGACGACAAAGCGCGGTGACCCGTCAGGTCGGCCCGCCAGTCCGGTAGAGAATTGAATCCGGTTGTTATCTCCGCCGGCCGAGTCGAAATACACAAGCTCGAACTCATTCGCAAGATCGCGCCGCTTGACCCACGTGGCATACGTGAAGTCGTCGCCCACGCCGAACGAGATGCCCGCCATGTTCGTCATCGCCTCGTTTGCGCCGTCGAAGTCGAGCGACTTCGTTTGCGCGAAGGTGAGGCCAATGTCGAACGGGTCGTCGGCGGCCTGAACGTCCTCGAAGGTGAACTGGTTCGAGCGCGCGCCCGGGGTCTGGGCGCTGTCGCCCTCGGCGCACAAGGAGTCGTGAACTCCCTCTCCGGCCTCGGCTGCCCGAATGCGGTTAGCCTGATCGGTGAGGAAGTCCAGAGAGTCACTCCCTCTCCCACTCACGGAATGCCGCAGGCGGGGGAATGTGCGGTGCTTGCAGTGCCGGCGCCGCGTTAGCGCCCGGCTCATGGGCCAAGACCGAGGGCTTTTGTTACCACCACACCCACGCCGGCGACCGCGCCGGTAATCGCGCTGATCACACCAGCCCGCTTGTCGGCTCGGTCGAGACGCGCGGTCGTGTTCTTCGTGCGCTCGAGGAGGGTCGCGATGCACTCACCGTGCTTTTTCAGCTCGGTGCTCGTTTCTTTGCGGTGCTCGTCGATCTTGGCGATGATGAGCTTCGTGTCGCCGTTCATCCCTTTTTCACCTTCCGCCGCACACCGATCGCAGCCGCGCCCAACACGCTGACCGCGCCGATCACGGCGGGCCAGTAGTTCGTCTCGGGCTGAGGCACGTTGATGACGATTTTCTTCTGCGCGGGTCCACTGGCATGCGCCAGGACGGCCGTCCAGATGAAGAGCGCGAGGATGACGGACGCTAGGATGAGCCGTGTGTGCTCAAAGAAGGTCATCGTCTTCGTCTTCATTCGTAGCCCCTTCGAGGTCCGCAAACCACTGGTCCGCTTCCTCGTCTGACGCGCCGCCCGAGCCCGCGACAGCGCGCGAGTTCGGATTTCGGCCGAGACCCGCAAGGCGAGAGGGCTTCGGCGCCGCACGATCTCCCAGTTCCCGAAAGTGATTCTCACTCCCCTTGAGCCCCTTCATGCGAAAGACCCAGATTTGGAGCTCGTAGACCGTCTCGAAGACGGGAACCTGATCGGGGTCAAGCCCGAGGCCCTCTGCCGCCATCTTGATCTCGAGCTCGCCTGGGACTTCGTTCCATTGCTCCCGGATTGAGTCGATGAGCCTGGGGGCGGGGGGTCGGCCTGGACCCCCGAGGTCGTGGCCTTCTTTGAACCGGCCGTCGTCCCGCCGGTCGTCAGTCTCGGGCATCACGCCCTCCCTAGACGACGAGTAGGTCGCCGGTGTCGAAGTCGATTCTCCATTGGGTCGTGAACGACTCTTCGCCCTCGTCCCATTGTTCGATGCGCCACATATGCTGCTGCCACTCCCACCGGGGACCCATGACGAGGGACCCGGCAGGGCGTTGTTCGTGCATGGCGCGGAGCTCGAACTCAGCCGAGCGCGCGTCGGGGTAGACACCTACCACCGCGTCCGGCCCAAGGTCGATTCTGACGAGACGAAACTCGCTCACGATGACTCCACTGATGGGGGACCCGGGTAGCACTCACGGACCCGTCTTGCGCTAATGGCGAAATGTGTGTACGGCGTTTTCTGTGCTGAGCCGGGAGAAATTGATGCCCCTGTCCCCGCAGTGGGCGCACGTGGGGGCAGCGCCAGTCGCAGGAACTCACCGCCCGTGGCTCAGGCGTCCCCTATATCGGTTGCACGAGTGCCCCAAGCACGGGGCTTCTCCTAGGGTTTCAGCCCCAAGGCTTCGTCGGCCGCTCGTGCGGCGGCATCTCCGGCGCCCGTTGTCCCCTGACCGTAGCCCACCCGAGCAACCGAGCGGGGGCGGCAGGCACGCCGTTGAACTTAGGTAAGGCCGATGTCGGACGCGCCGGCCGCAGCCTGTACGTCCTCGAAGGTGAACTGATTCGAGCGCCCGAGGGGCGTCTGGGCCGAGTCACCTTCCGCGCAGTACGCAGCGCTCACGCTGTCACTGAGCGAGCCGTCGATGTCGCCCAGCCGGTTCGACTCATCTTCGTCGAAGCGCAGAGCGTCACTCTTCTGGATGGCGCCCTGGTAGCCGGGGACCGTCACGGCGTTGAGGGTGAACTCATCCGTGTTCACGAACGGCGTGCCGCCGGCCGTGACCAGAAAGCTGATCTCGCCGTTGTCGCTCACGTAGGGCGTGCCGACCACACCGGCCGCCTGGGCGCCGAGGGTCGAGCCGCTGACCGCGAAGTTCGTCGCGTCCGAGAGCGTGACCGTCCACACCTCTGCGTCCGGCGAATCGCCGGGAATGTCTGTAACCCTTAGGGTGCCATCCCCGGTGCCGACATACGCCTGATCGGTAGCCACGCCGAAGCCGGCGCGTCGCCGCTTGCGGTCGTCTGAAGTGTGCTTGCAGTGGCGCTTACGCGCTAGTGCTCGTCCCATGTGTCACCCCCATCGTCGTTGATCCAGCCGCCGAGCCAACGGATGCGAAGCACATCGTCGTTCTCGTCTGGTTTGTGTCCAAATCCAACATGCGGCCCCTTGTGCCCGGGTGTAAGGCCGCACCAAATTTCTTCACCCTCTGCGAATACTCTGCTGGGGCAGAGACCCTTCGCACTCATCGGCTTCCTCCGGGGAGTCGATGCCAAGCGAGATGAATACTAGCCCGCCGCCGAGGAGAAACAAGATGAGTCCAAGCGTGCTAAGCGTGCATTTCGCCGCGAGCGACAAATGGCTCTTCGCGATCGGCCAAATGTCGCTCATTTGAGCTCACACTCGAGGAGCTGTACGCCCCGAGGCGCATTGTCCTCGCCGAGCACGCGGAAGGAGTCCTCCCTACACTCGTCCGGCTCAATCTGCCGGAAGCGCAACTGATTCGTGGTCCGCCGCGCGGAGGGCGCGCGTAGATCATGCGCGCGCAGCCAGCGCCGCGCGGTATCCTCGGTCCAGCCGCGCCCGCCGTTCACCGAGCCAGGGCTCCGGCGAATTGAGAAGCGAGCGCTCTGGATTGGCAACTTACTGCCCGCGGGGCTTGATCAGGCGCTCCGTGCCGCGGATGGCGGGGCGAGTGCTCCGCCGGGGCGGGTCTGGGTCCTGGGCGCCGCGGCTCTGGGGCATGGTCGTGCCTGGGCCGCCGTTCGGGCGCTGTCCGCGCAGACGTCGCTTACGCTGATATTCTGGGTTGTCGCCCATCAGACCGCGCTCTTCTGCATGCACATTTCCGTTACCTCAGAGTAGAAGATTGCACCCTACGAAAATAGCGTAGAGTAGAAGGGTCAGAGCGCCCGGGACTCGAACCCAGGACCGAAGCGTCAACTGCCCCGGTTACCGCGGCGCCGCGTCCGACACCGATCGCTCTTGGGTTACTGTACGGCCGCGATGGGGCCGACCCCGGGTGCGAGTAGAGGCTTGTGGCTCACGGGATCACTGCTCCTGCGGCCTTGTCGGCCGCTTTCTTCACGGCGTTCGAGAGCGCAGCGCGGATGTACCGCCACTGCCACATCGGTCGGCCGTAGATCAGGTCGAAATACACGTACTTGCGGGCCTTCGAGTGCCAGACGCCTACAGCTACCGCTGTGCAGTCCACGCCGTCCCACCAGAAGCCCAGCTTCTCGGTGACCGGCTTACCGTAAACGAAGATCAGCTTGTCGGCCGGCGCCGCTTCGATCAGCCGCGCCACTTCGGGCAGCGGGTCCTTCTCAGGGTTGATCGCGACGCAGTAGATCACTTTCTCGAAGACGGGCTCCGCGTCGAGTCGATCGCGCTCGTCCGTCTCGGGCAGCACGCCCAGGAACAGATCGAGCCGCTTCGCGCCGTCCGGCATGTCGGGCGCTGCCGCGCGCACACCCTGGTAGGTGACCGCGGTCTCGGGGAGCCGCTTCGCACCCGGGCCGCCGCGCGTCATACACGCGGAGCACAGGAGGATCAGCGAAATGAGGAGAATGCGTTCCATGACGCCAATGCAAATGCCGCCAGTGCCACCCACCCCGGCCAGCGGGGGAAGAACACGGGCGTGTGAGAATGCTTTTTGAGCTCACGGAGTTCGCGCTCGAACCGCTCAAACCGGGGGCGGAGGTCAAGGCCGCGAAGCGCGTCGAGCCGCGCCTGCCGCTGTGCGTCATCGAACGAATGCTCGTCCGCGGACGGGATCAGCCGCCCGCTGTTCCGTGGGATCACGGTGGGCTGCTCGGGCACGCCCGGGCGCGCGCACTCGGGGCATTGCATGCCCGCGGGTGGGTCTCCGATCTCCCGACACGTGCGGCAATCCGGCAGCTCAACCATCATCGGCCTCTCGGTCGAGATCCGTGCCCTCCGCGTGGTCGCCAAGGAACGGCTCGCCGCGCACGGTGGGCTGGGCGGCCCAGCCGGGCGTGCCGACCGGCTTCGCGCGCTGAGCCATCGGGTCGGGCGGGCCTTCGGGGTCCGCCTCGAACAGACCAGATTCGTAGGGCATGCCGTCCGCCGCGAGCACGTGCTCGGACTTCAGGGGCTCGCGGGCGGTATTGCCCGGCCCGTTCATGATGTCGGCCAACTCGCCGGCGCTCGGGCCAGGGACCCGAGTGTCGCACGCGGACGCGCCGCGCGCGGCACCGTCACCGAGTGCGAAGCTCGCCGCGGCGATGCGCTCCGCCTGCACGGCAATCTCTTCTCTGGCCGCCTCGAGCTCGAGAGCCAGCTCGGCGTATCCGGGGCTGGCCGGAGGGCGAGGCGGCGGCTCGAAGATGACCCACGCCTCGAACTCGCGAATCATGAGATCAGCCGAATCTGGCGTTTTCGGGTCGTAAACCGGGATGGGCTCGCCGTTTTCGCCGAGCGCGACGTACTTGAAGGTGCCTTTCGCGCACCGGCCGGCGCCGATGTCGATCTCGAGCGAAACCACGGCCTCCGGGATCGGATTGCCGTGCATATCCGTGATTCGGGTGTTTTCGGGCGTTCCGTCGCCCGTCAGACGCACAAAACGCCGATTCGGCGCCTCATGGACCCGAACCGTGCGCGTGACCTTGACTTCGGCCATCACGCGGCTCCCAGGACGACTTCGGCCTCGAAAGTGTCGAACTCGTCATCATGGCCGGGCCG
>Ga0209980_10001178_pt1 | contig 14428 bp, 15 predicted proteins | sample CR02metaG_FD_183611 | JGI IMG/M metagenome (GOLD analysis project Ga0209980, IMG submission 183611) | Deep subsurface microbial communities from Mariana Trench to uncover new lineages of life (NeLLi) - CR02 metaG (SPAdes) (version 2) | ecosystem: Environmental > Aquatic > Marine > Ocean trench... | reverse complement strand
CCAAGGAAAATGAATCCATGAACACTGACATCACACATTACGCGGGACGATACCTGAGCCTGCTGGAGCGGGACGGATGGGAGTTTGCCAGCAGGAGTAACGCCAACGGTGTTGTCGTCCTGGTTGCGGTCACCGACCAGGGGGAAATTGTGCTGGTGGAGCAATTCCGCATACCCGTTGGCAAAAACGTCATCGAATTGCCGGCCGGACTGGTGGGGGATCACGAAGATTCGGATGAGTCCGTCCTGAAGGCTGCCCAGCGGGAGTTGGAAGAAGAAACCGGCTATGCGGCGGCGCAACTGGAATTGCTGATGGAGTGTCCCAGTTCAGCCGGGATGAGTGACGAAATCGTGTCCTTTGTGTTGGCCAGGGGACTGCGCCGGGTCGGTCCCGGTGGTGGCGATGACAGCGAAGACATTCAGGTGCATACCATCCCCCTCGACCGGGTCGATCGCTGGCTGCGGGAACAGCGCGCGGCCGGTAAACCCATGGATCCCAAGATCTACGCGGCGCTCTACTGGTTGTCGGAGCGCTCTTGACCGCTGTTGGGTCACCCCTCAACATAAGATTTTTGCACCGGTGAAACCATGTTAAACCGCCGAACCATGCTCACTCTGATCCTTGCGCTATCGAGCGGACCAAGCAGCATCATCGCGTTCGCCGAACCCGGCGCTCCGGTCGCCATCGCCATCCATGCCGGTGCTGGCACCATCAGCAAAGAAGAATTTACGGCGTCCATGGAACTGGAGATCCGGGGTGCGCTCATGCAAGCGGTTCAGGCGGGTCACAAGGTTCTTTCCGCTGGAGGTTCCAGCCTGGATGCCATCACCCTTGCTATCACCATCCTGGAAGACTCCCCTCATTTCAACGCAGGCCGGGGTGCTGTTTTTAATGCCGAGGGCAGACATGAACTGGATGCCTCCATCATGGACGGTTCCAATCTGGAAGCGGGCGCAGTAGCAGGCGTGCAAAACATCCGTAACCCCATCCTGTTGGCTCGAAAAATCATGACGGATTCTGTTCACGTGATGCTCATGGGGGAAGGCGCCGAAGTGTTCGCACGGGCTAACGGCATTGAGTTTGCCGACCCTGATTATTTTTTCACTGAGCGCCGCTGGCAGCAATTGCAAAAAGCCAGAAACAAAGAAAAACAGGATGCGCTCCTCCAATCAGAATCGCCGGACCGCTGGTTGTCCACGGTAGGAGCTGTTGCGCTGGATGCCAATGGCAACCTGGCAGCCGCCACCTCCACCGGTGGCATGACCAACAAACGCTGGGGCCGGGTTGGAGATTCACCCATTATCGGCGCCGGCACTTACGCCGATAACCGATCTTGTGCAGTCAGCGCGACGGGCCATGGAGAGTACTTCATCCGCGCCACAGTCGCCCGTGATATCTGCTCGCGTGTGCAATACCAGGGCCTGGACTTGGCCTCTGCGGCGGATGCCGTTATCAACGGTCAATTACGGGATATGGGTGGTGATGGTGGTATCATCGCCTTGGACACCAACGGCAACATCGCACTGACCTTCAACACGCCCGGGATGTACCGTGCAAGCGTGGATGTTGAAGGAAACCTGGAGGTCAGGATTTATAAAGATGAATAAGGGTTGAGTCGTTGCCACAGCAGCATGCTGGCATTTGCGCGGTTCAGCGTGTAGATGTGCAGACCCGGTGCTCCACCTTCCAGCAGGCGCTCACACAGAGATGTGACGACATCCAGCCCGAATTCACGGATGGCTGCGCCGTCATCACCGAATCCTTCCAGGCGCCGGCGGATCCATTGCGGTATTTCCGCTCCACACATGTCAGAGAACCTGGATAGCTGTTTGTAGTTGGTGATCGGCATAATACCGGGGGTGATCGGGATTTCTATGCCCATGCGGCGACAGTCATCCACAAAGCGGAAATAGCTGTCCGGATTATAGAAGTACTGCGTGATGGCCCCGTCTGCCCCGGCCTCGACCTTGCGTCTGAAATGCAATAATTCAGACTGTGGTGTTGCCGATTCGGGATGGAAATCCGGGTAGCAGGCAACTTCGATCTGAAAGTGATCCCCAAACTCCTCGCGCACGTATGCAACCAGTTCGTTGGCGTACTGGAACGGTCCCGGGCCGGCCATTCCATCAGGCCTGTCACCGCGCAGCACGACCAGGCGCTCAACACCCTTGTCGCGGTAGGATTCCAGGAGTTCACGTAGCATTTCCCGGTGCTGCGCCATACAGGAAATATGCGGCGCTACCGGTACGCCTGATTCCCTGATCAGGGCCTCAACCGTTTCACGGGTCGCATCCAGGCTGGATCCACCTGCTCCAAAAGTGACGGAAAGGTAGGCCGGATGCAGGTGGGACAGCTTTTGCCAGGTGGATTCCAGGATCAGCCGCTGTTGTGCAGTACGGGGCGGGTAGAATTCGAAAGAAATGGCCGGCGCGCCCAACCGTCTTAATACCGGTAATGCTCAGGCTTGTACGGCCCTGCGACATCCACACTGATATACCGTGCCTGATCATCCCTAAGCTCGGTTAAATGTGCCCCGATGCGTTCCAGGTGCAGCCTCGCCACCTTTTCATCCAGGTGCTTGGGCAAGACGTAAACCTGGTTCTCGTATTCATCACCCCGGATCCACAACTCAATCTGTGCCAGCACTTGGTTGCTAAAGGAATTGGACATCACGAAACTGGGGTGGCCGGTGGCGCAACCCAGATTCACCAGGCGGCCTTCGGCCAGCAGAATGATTCGGTGACCGTCCGCAAAGATGATGTGGTCCACCTGAGGCTTGATGTTTTCCCAGTCGTATTGCTTCAGGCTGGCCACATCGATCTCGTTGTCGAAGTGGCCGATGTTGCAGACGATGGCCTGGTGTTTCATCGCGGCCATGTGGTCGTGGGTGATGACGTGGTAGTTGCCGGTTGCCGAGACAAAAATGTCAGCTTTGGGAGCAGCCTCGTCCATGGTAACCACGCGGAAGCCTTCCATCGCAGCCTGTAAGGCGCAAATCGGGTCAATTTCGGTGATCCAGACGGTGGCGCCCAGGCCCTTGAGGGACTGCGCACAACCCTTGCCCACATCGCCGTAGCCGGCAACTACGGCAACTTTGCCCGCAATCATCACGTCCGTGGCACGCTTGATGCCATCGACCAGGGATTCACGACAGCCGTAAAGGTTATCGAATTTTGACTTGGTCACCGAGTCGTTGATGTTGAATGCCGGGAACGGCAGTTCACCGTCTTTCGCCATCTGGTACAGACGCTTCACGCCGGTGGTGGTCTCCTCGGTCACGCCCTGGATTTTCGCCAGTGCTTTGGTGTACCAGCCCGGGCGAGTATCCAACCGTTTACGGATTGCATCAAACAGGGCGACTTCCTCTTCACTGCGCGGATTGTCCAGCACGGTTGCATCTTTTTCCGCCCTTGCCCCCAGGTACAGAAGTAAGGTGGCATCGCCGCCGTCATCCAGGATCATATTGGCGAAATTTTCATCGCTGTCGCCGTGACTCTGGCCCTGGCCCCAATCGAAAATGCGGTGGGTGAACTCCCAGTAATCGTCCAGGGTCTCGCCCTTGTAGGCGAACACCGGCGTGCCGCCAGCCGCAATGGCCGAGGCCGCATGGTCTTGAGTCGAATAGATATTGCAGGAAGCCCAGCGCACATCGGCGCCCAATTCCTTCAATGTCTCGATCAGCATGGCGGTCTGGATGGTCATGTGCAGGCTGCCCGCGATACGTGCACCCTTGAGCGGCTGTTCATCGCGATATTCTTCGCGCAACGCCATCAGGCCGGGCATTTCGGTCTCTGCGATCGCCATTTCCTTGCGGCCGAATTCAGCCAGGCTTATATCGGCCACGTAATAATCATGTTTCTTCAGCTCTTCGATAACAGCATTCACTGTTTATCCTCCCGTTAGTGATATTCTTTAAAACCCGACGGCGGACCGTATTTGCTCAACCCGGTTGAGGGCTTCCCAACTCACGTTCAAGTCTTCCCGGCCCATGTGGCCATAGGCCGCCAGCGGCTGGTAAATCGGTTTGATCAGGTCCAGCATCTGGATGATGCTGTAGGGTCGCAGGTCGAATTCCTCCCGGACCACCTGTTCGATCCTTTTGACCGGAATGTGTTCGGTACCGAAAGTGTCCACACTGATGGAAGTAGGCTCGGCCACCCCGATGGCATAGGACACCTGAATTTCCACCCGGTCGGCGAGTCCGGCCGCGACGATATTCTTTGCCACGTAGCGGCTGGCGTATGCTGCGGAACGATCAACCTTGGATGGATCCTTGCCGGAAAATGCGCCACCACCATGGCGAGCCATGCCGCCATAGGTGTCTACGATAATTTTTCGGCCGGTGAGACCCGCATCACCAACCGGGCCACCAATCTCGAAGCGACCCGTGGGATTGATGAGATACTTGGTGTTATCGCTCAGCCATTCCTCGGGCAGCACCGGCTTGATGATTTCCTCCATCACCAGTTCGCGAAGATCTTTCTGCGAGGTATCAGCGCTGTGCTGCGTGGAGAGCACCACTGCATGGATGCCGACCGCTTTGCCGTGTTCGTAACGGAAGGTGACCTGGCTCTTGGCATCGGGGCGCAGGTGCGCCCGGCCGTCATCCGTGGTTCTGCGTACCAGCGCTTGGCGTTTGACCAATTCGTGTGCATAGTAGATGGGGGCGGGCATCAACACTTCCGTCTCATTGGTAGCGAAGCCGAACATCATCCCCTGGTCGCCCGCGCCCTGTTCTTCAGGCCGTTCACGGTTGACCCCGCGATCAATGTCCGCAGATTGCTTGCCAATGATGTTGACGATGGCGCAAGTGTTCCCGTCAAAGCCAACTTCAGAAGAATCGTAGCCGATGTCCACGATTACTTTTCGGATCAGTTCTTCGAGGTCTACCCAGGCGCTGGTGGTAATCTCGCCAGCGATAATCGCCACTCCGGTTTTGATGAAGGTCTCACAGGCCACCCGTGCGGCCGGATCCTGCTCGATAATGGCGTCCAGAACCGCATCAGAGACCTGGTCCGCCACTTTGTCCGGGTGGCCCTCGGATACCGATTCGGATGTAAACAGGTAGCTGCTCATTGGTTCAAAACCTCACAATATATCTTTCAATCGGGATAAAGAGATATATCATACCCGCAGTGTCTGAAAAATGCACCCATTGCGGTCGATATATTGTGTGTCGGCGGGTTCTGTGCATAATAGGTCGTTGCCCTTCATTGGGCTGATTTTTTAGGCTGTGGGGAGAAATACCTGATGACAGAACCACTGGTCATGAATGACGAGATGCTTATTTCGGGCATTATTCTCGCCATCACCTTTGTCGGCATCTTTACCGAAACCGTGCATGGTTTTCACCGCGCGAAATTTGCCATGCTGGGAGCAATCACGATGATCGTCGTGGGTCAGTACTTTGAATTTTATGATTCTTCCCTGGCTTTTGCGGCCGTGGACTGGAACGTTGTTTTCCTGCTGGGCTGCATGATGGCAATCGTGTCGATCATGATACCGACCGGCGGCTTTGAGGTGATGGCCAACTACATGGCAAAGATCAGCAAAGGCAGACAATTCTATTTGTTGTTTCTGCTGGGTACGGCGGTCACCGGGCTCTCACTGCTGCTTGACAACGTCACCACGGTGGTCATTTTCGGGCCGCTAATAATTCTAATTGCGCGCGCCATGAAGGTGACACCGATCCCCTATTTGCTGGCCGCAGCCCTCTTGTCCGACACCGGCGGCGTGGCGACGCTGGTCGGCGACCCGCCCAACCTGATGATCGGATCAGCCAAGGGCATCGATTTCAATACTTTTTTCATCCACTTGGGCGGCATTGTTTTTGTGGCCTGGATTGCGGTCCTTATCACACTGAGAATTTTGTTCCGCAAAGACCTGGCCATCGTGCCGCAGGGAGAGTTCCACGAGAAAGCCGAATACAAGGACCGCAGGCTGTGGAACCAGTGTGTCGGCGTGCTCGGCATCATGGTGGTGTTATTCATCATCCACCACCAGATCGGCTGGGAACCCTGGATGGTTTCAGCCGCGGGCCTGACCATGCTGTTATTCATTGCACGCCATGTTGAAATGGATCACGCCATGGAAGAAGTCGAAATCCCGCTGCTGATTTTCTTCATTTCCCTGTTCATCCTGGTGGGTGGCGTAGAACATAGCCACTTCCTGCAATACCTCGGGCAGTTCATTATTCCCTTTGTGCAAAAAGATCTGCTGGTAGCGACCATAACCCTGTTGTGGGGGGCGGCCATACTCTCGGCTGCCATCGACAACATTCCATTCACCGCAGCGATGATTCCGATCCTGCTGGGCATGGAACAAAGCGGCATACACGTGGCGCCCCTGTGGTGGGCCCTGGCCGTGGGTGTGGGCATGGGCGGCAATGGCACGCACATCGGTTCGACCGCCAACGTGTATATCGTGACCATCTCCGAGCGCCTGGCCAAAAGAGAGAATGACCCCTCGCTGGCGATTACACCCTGGATCTGGTTCCGTTACGGAACGCCGGCAATGTTGGTCACATTGATCGTTTGCACCGTGATCTTCTACACATTTTTTGACTTCTTCAACACCCCGATCCCGGTAATGGGCGGGCCGGCTCACTGAAATCATGGACCCTGCAACCCGCAGTCCCCGAGCCGAATTGATTCGTGAAACCGCGCTACTGCAAATCAAATTGCTTGCTGACGGTTTCCGCGATGCCGTATTGATCCCGGTTTCCTTGATCGCCGCTCTTATCGGGCTGTTGCGGGGCGGCGAAAAACCAAACCGTGAATTCCGCCGGGTCATCAAACTGGGCCGCCGCAGCGAGCGCTGGATCAATCTATTCGGACAACAGCGCCCCCTGGGGAAGCCTCACCCTGCCGACTCACTGGACAATGTATTGGGACAAGTGGAATCGGCCATCGTGAAGCAATACAAGAAAGGTCAGACTACAGGCAAAGACAACCCATCCGACCAGCAAGAATCAGACAAATTGTAATTATCACCTTGACGGAGTACTAATACGAGCCGGCAATATACGATGAGAGTTGCTCTATCTCGGCTTCCTTATCCTGCAGCATATGCTTGACCGTATCGCCCAGGGAAATAATACCGGCCATGGACTCTTTGTCCATGACGACCAGGTGCCGGCAACTGCATTGGGTCATGGTTTCCATGGCGATTTGAACCGACTCGCCGATGTCAACCGTAATCAGCGGGGATGACATGACGTCAGCTACAGCCGTAGTAGATGAAGAGCGGCCCTTGAGTGCAATTTTTTTCATGTAGTCCCGTTCGGTAAATATACCAACCGGCTGCTCATTATCTTGAATGACCAGCGCACCAATATTGGCCTCAGACATGGTTTTGATTGCGTCAAAGACTGACATGCTACCCTCGACGGTAAGGACTGTTCCCCCTTTGCGGCCCAGGACATCGTGGATCGTTGACATAGGCTTCTCCGAATTCCTGTCTATTTTAATTCTATACCCAACAAGGGGAATTACAACAATTCAGTCTTTGTGCCTGGACACGACGGTATATTCCGCATCGATTACTGCACCTTTTTGTGGCGTGCTTGCAGGGCCAGTGTCATGCGGGGGAATGTGGCGCCGCATCCACCATAAACGCAAGCGGATGCCCAGCCAGAACAGCAAGCCGATGCCAACGGCCAGGGCCAGCACGATCAGGCCAAAGAACAAGGCGGCAGCCAGGGCCAGTACCGCCATGACGGTGGCCAGCGCACGGGATAATGGGTTCATCGGGGACTCCTAGAATAAAAGGTTGACCACCGTCAGCATCACGATGATAAAAATCAAGCTCATGCCACTGCCGGCCCGGATGAAATCCGCGACACGGTAGCCACCGGGACCCATGATCAACGCATTCACCTGGTGCGTCGGCAGAATAAAAGCATTCGATGTGGACAGGGCGACAATCAGGGCGTACATCGTGGGATTGGCGCCGGTGGCAAATGCGATACTCACTGCAATAGGGACCAGAATAGTCGTTGCGCCCACATTCGACATGACCAGGCTGAACACCGTGGCCATCACGGCCAGTGCTATCTGGATGGCTATTTCGGGAACATCACCCAGGATCACCATGATTTCCTGGGCGATCCAGGCGGCCGTCCCGGTTCGTTCCATCGCACCGCCCAGGGGGATCAGGCTGGCCAGCAGGAATACGGTCTTCCAGCTGACTGCGCTGTACGCCTCATCCATGCTCAGCACGCCGGTCAGGACCATTCCCATCGCACCCACCAGCAATGAAATTGACAGGCGGTAATCAGTGAAGACGATCATGCTGATGGAGATAGCAAAGAACACCAAAGCATGAGCTACCTTGTGCGGGCGCTGCTCTTCCTTGGGAATTTCCGTTGCGACGATGAAATCCCGTTCCCTGCTAACCGCCGAAAGATCCCGCCAGGTGCTGTGGGAAACCAGGCAGTCACCGGTTTCCAGTTCCATTTCCCGGATGCCATCGGTGATAATTTCGCCACGGCGATTGATCGCCAGCACACTGATACCGTAGCGCTTACGCAAACGAGCGTCTCCAACCGTCTGCCCCACGAACTTTGAACCGGGCGGAATGACAACCTCGGAAATACCAGCCCGGCTGGCATTGAACAGTCCGCCGAAGGTTCTCAGGCGCGGCTGAACGCGGCACTGGTTATCCAGCGCGAATCGCCCGACAATGTCGCGCGTACCCATCACACCCAGGATGGTTCCCACCCAGATCATTTCATCCGACGGCGGTGCGAGGCGAGGCTCTTCGGTGTTCCGGATGGCCAGCAGGATTGGCGCACTCTCTATTTTTTCCGCCTCGCTGATTTTCATTCCAACCAGCGGACTGTCCACGGTTACCAGCAATTCGTATACATCTCCCTTGATGCCGTAGACGTCGGCGAAATAGGTTTTTGTCTTGGCGGGTGTGCCGGTGGATTTTTCCTTCTGCTCGGGAAGCAGATATTTACCCCCCAGCAGGAAATAGAGGATGCCGACCGTCAGCAAGGCCAGGCCAACGGGCAGCACGTCAAAGAGTTGAAAGGTTTCCAGGGTTGCAACGCCAGGCGGTAGTGACTTGTTGGCATTTTCAATCAGATCGTTGAGCAGAATCAGCGGTGAGGAGCCCACCATCGTCGAGGTACCACCCAGGATGGCGCAGAAGCCCATGGGCATCAACAGGCGGGACAAAGGGATCTTTGTCCTGGTCGAAATTCGCGACATCACCGGCATGAACAGTGCAGTGGCTCCCACATTCTGCATCATGCCGGAAATCATACCCACCGTGCCGGATACCAGGGGAACTATCTTGCTGGCGGTATTTCCGCCGATTTTGAGTATGTAAGCCGCCACCACGGTCATGACACCGGTCCGATCCAGCCCGGCGCCCAGGATCATCACGGCAATAATCGACAGGACCGCGTTGGAAGCAAATCCATTGAACAGATCGGTGGCCGGCACGAGTCCGAGCAGACCGATCACCACCATGACCAGGATCGCGGCAATATCGACACGAATTAATTCCGAGACGAACAACCCGATGGTGGCCGTCAGCACGACCAGCACCAGCATCATGTCGCCAGTAAGAGTTAAGCCGGATTCCATTTAGTGCTCTGTTTTGAGGGTCCAAATAAATATCTACCCGGCTATCCTAACGCGAGCGCAGTGAACTACACTAGGTATTTTCTCCACGCTAAAAGGAGTTTTAAAGCGACATGGATAGTGCATTGGAGACAAAAGTAACCGAGTGGTTATCGCTCGATCGCAATGCAGCGACACGGGCTGAGATTAAGCAACTGGTTGACCGCCAGAATTATTCAGCCCTTAGCTCTGCACTCCTAACTCGAATGGAGTTTGGAACTGCTGGTTTACGTGCCGCCATGGGTGCGGGATTCGCCCGAATGAATGACCTAACCGTCATTCAAACCTCCCAGGGAATTGCAGATTATTTGCCGGCTGACAAGTCATCAAATGACGTCTCCAACAATGGAATAATTATTGGCTACGATGCCCGGCACAACAGCCGCAGATTTGCCGAGCGGTGCGCCAATGTGTTTCTCGCTGCTGGTTTCAAAACACGTCTATTTGGCCAAATTTGCCCCACTCCATTCGTTCCGTTCGCAGTGAAGCTCTATGGATGTGTGGCGGGGGTCATGATTACGGCAAGCCATAACCCCAAGCAAGACAATGGATACAAATTGTACTGGGACAATGGCGCCCAGATTATTCCCCCACATGACACAAATATTTGTGCTGCGATCAGCAAATGCACTATTTTGGATTCCGCTTGGGGTGAAAATCCAATCGAAGCGGGCGCGATCGATGTTTACGACGAAGTTTTCACCCACTACTTCTCCTCGCTCAAACAGGAAGTCAAATATTTTAGTCTCAACCAAGCTTCTCAACTCAAGTTTACCTATACCGCAATGCACGGTGTTGGCACTGCCTTCACCGTTGAATCCATGAAGACTTTTGGTTTCACTGAGGCCAACAATATCGTTTTGGTGAAGCAGCAAGTGGAGCCGGACCCGGACTTTCCAACCGTCGAGTTTCCGAATCCCGAAGAGGGGGAGTCAAGCCTCAATTTATCCATGGAAGCGGCAAGCGAGGCAGGATCAACTATTATTTTGGCCAATGACCCGGACGCTGATCGCCTCGCCGTCGCAGAGAGACTACCAGACGGTGGTTGGAAGGTGTTCACTGGCAACGAACTTGGGGCGCTCTTTGGGTGGTGGCTCTGCTATTGCTACAAATTCGGAGAGGGTGAAGCCCCTCGAGATATGTCGAACTGCTACCTGCTGGCAAGCACTGTGAGCAGTCGCATCCTCCACTCAATCGCAATGCAGGAAGGGCTGCACTTTGAAGACACTCTCACCGGTTTCAAGTGGATGGGATCCCGCTCGGAGCAACTCGTAAAGGAAGGGAAGACTGTGTTGTTCGCCTTTGAGGAAGCGATTGGCTACATGTGCGGTACCAGAGTATTCGACAAGGATGGAGTGACTGCTGCGGGCGTGATGGCGGAAATGGCTACCTGGTTGCAAGCCAAGGAGCAGCGCACTCTTGTGGAGCAACTGGAATACGTTTATGCAACATACGGCTCGCACATCTCATACAACTCCTATGTCATTTCCAAGGACTCCTTGAAAACTCGTCAGATGTTTGAGCAGATCCGTAACGGTGGGAAGTACTGCAAGAGGGTCGCTGGCGTCGAAGTCCTCAGCATTCGTGACTTGGGTACTGGATTGGATACTGCTCGCCCGGATCATCAGGCGCTCCTACCGCTGAGCATCTCATCCCCAATGATCACCTTCCATCTCAAGAATTGCGTTACGCTCACCATCCGCAGCAGCGGCACAGAACCAAAAATCAAATGGTACTCCGAAATTATATCCAATGATGCTAATGCTAGGGAGATCCTTGTAGAGATGGTGGATACAGCTGTGCAAGAACTGATGCGGCCAAATCACTTTGGCTTTGAGATGCGAAAATTTAGGAAAAAGTGAGCGCGGCGTTAAAACCATGGGGCAGCGGTATCCTCTTGAAAAGCAGGTCCCTGACTTGATGCCCTAGACGTTCACCACGTCTTTCGTACTTGGTCTGTGGTCGCCACTGTGGCCGATTGCAGAAATCTCCTGACGGAGACAGATTTACAAAACTGTCTGACAAGCTCATGACTTGCAACATGTGCTCCGCATAAGGCTCCCAGTCTGTCGCCAGGTGCAATTGGGCACCCGGGCACATCCTGGAGGCCAGTAATTCGATTAATGAGGACTGGATGAGCCGCCTTTTTTGATGCCGCCTCTTGGGCCAGGGATCGGGAAAGTAAATCCTCACGCCAGCCAGCGATTCTTCCGGCACCCGCTTGCGCAAAAACTCGACGGCGTCATCGTTGGCAATGCGGATATTCGTGATTCCATGCTGCTTCATCTTCAGTAACAAGTGCCCAACGCCTGGTCGGTGCACTTCCACGCCAACGTAATTCTCCGCAGGACGGGCCTGCGCCATTTGCCAGATCGCATCGCCATTACCAAAACCAATCTCCATGATGACCGGGGCATCATTGCCAAAAAGGGTTTTGAAAACAAGCAGTGATTCGTCCTCGTCAATACCAAAGCGCGGCCAAAACTCATCCATAGCCCGCTTCTGCCCCTCGGTCAGTCGTCCGCCTCGCAATACAAAGCTGCGCACGGGTCTGCTGCCAGCTGCCTTTTTTTCAGTGACATTTTTCACTCTTGAAGAACTGCTCATTCGCCTAGGAATCTGTCGGATTTGACGGTCAATTGTAGCAAGCTGCCCGATAAAGTAAGACAATACTTGAAATCCGCTGCAAAAATGCCCACTCTGCATAGCATGAGTAAAGAAGACAACTTGACTACTTCAGGTTACCTCGAACAGCAGGTATTGATTGCCATGCCCGGAATGGTGGATGGGAATTTTGCCGGCAGTGTCACACTTCTGTGCCAGCACAATGATCATGGAGCCATCGGCATCACAATCAACCGCCTCTCGGTTTTTTCATTGGGTGAAATTCTTGCCCAATTGCACATCGATTGCAATGATGACTCCATTTTGCAAATGCAGGTGCTGGAGGGTGGCCCGGTAGCCCCGGATCGGGGTTTTGTGATCCATTCCCCCAAAGAAGGTTACGAGTCGAGTATGACGGTTGGACCCGACATCATGGTTACCACCTCACGCGATGTACTGATTGCCGTCGCTGAAGGTAACGGGCCGGAAAAGTACATTGTCGCATTGGGCTATGCTGGTTGGGGCGGCGGACAACTGGAAGGTGAACTGCGAGAAAATGCCTGGCTAACCGTCATGGCGGACAGCGACATCGTTTTCGACATGCCACTGCCCAAGCGCTTCGACGGTGCACTCGGACGCCTTGGTATCAAGATAGACCGGCTGCACTCGCAGGGTGGGCATGCCTGACACCGCGGTCTCTAGCCCGCATATCCTGGGTTTTGATTTTGGTCTCCGGCGCATTGGCGTAGCAGTGGGACAATTCACCACCATGACGGCCACCCGCCTTGAAACCGTCGGCCATGGAAAAACACTGGACTGGGCCGTCATTGATCATCTGGTGCGTGAGTGGCAACCGGCACTGCTTCTGGTAGGCCTGCCACTGGCCATAAACGGCGATGAAACCGACATGTCTCGCGCCGCCAGAAAGTTTGGCGCCAGGCTTCATGATCGTTATTCACTGGATGTCAGTTTCGCAGATGAACGTCTCAGCTCGCGCGCGGCGCAAAGCCGTTTTGCCGAACTGAGGGCACAGGGAAATCTGAAAAAGAAGCATGCCCGGCAACTCGATGCCATGGCGGCACAGATCATCCTGGAAAGCTGGCTGCAATCCACTCCCGGGGAATTTTCCCGGAAAGGATTACGTCAAGAAAGGATTAAATAGTGGTTGCAGCACTGAATCATTTTACCGAGATCGATCACTGCAGCCGCGAGCAACTGGAAGACCTGATCAACTTCGCGATGGAAATTTCTTCTGATCCCGCCCCGTTTGAAAACAGGCGCAAGGGGAAAATGCTGGTTAACCTTTTCTACGAGCCCAGTACCAGGACCCGCGTTTCATTCGAGGTTGCCGCCAAGCGCCTCGGCATGCACGTGATCAATGTAACCGCCACCGGCAGCTCAGTAGAAAAAGGTGAAACGCTCACCGACACCTTTTATACCATTCAGGCCATGGGACCGGATTGCATCGTTGTGCGCCACCCTGAAGAAGGAAATGCCCGGAAACTGGCAGCGCTCGCGGAACCGGGAATTCACGTGATCAACGCAGGAGATGGCATTGCGGCGCACCCCACTCAGGCGCTGCTGGACGCAGTAACACTCAGGCAGCATGTCGGCAGCTTTCAAAAACTGCGACTGGTCATGGCGGGCGACATTCGCCATTCACGGGTGGCCCATTCCGTCATTGCATTGTTAAAAAAGCTGGACGTCGGAGAAATCCGCCTGGCCGGCCCGGCCCAATTCATGCCCGGCGAGGCAGCGACGGCTGGAACGCGTATTTTCGATAACCTGGATTCGGCAATCCGGGGCGCCAATGCCGTCATGATGTTACGCATTCAGAAAGAACGGATCACCGGTCTGGACATACCCGGTGCTGAAGAATACCACCGTGAATGGGGCCTGACGACCAGACGGCTGGGGCTTACTGAGCCCGGCTGCCACGTACTTCACCCCGGCCCGATGAACCGCGGCGTGGAAATATCATCCGCAGTGGCCGACAGCCCGCAGTCACTGATCCGCAACCAGGTGAGAAACGGCCTCTACGCGCGAATGGCCTTATTGTTGACCCTGACGCGGGAAGAAAACTAACCGGCCATCACCCGCCATGTCGCACATCCAGGGCTTTCCCCCGATATGCCGATCCGATGCCCACACTCTGATCCTCGGCAGCATGCCCAGCCGTGAATCCCTTGCAA
>Ga0209980_10001177_pt1 | contig 14430 bp, 14 predicted proteins | sample CR02metaG_FD_183611 | JGI IMG/M metagenome (GOLD analysis project Ga0209980, IMG submission 183611) | Deep subsurface microbial communities from Mariana Trench to uncover new lineages of life (NeLLi) - CR02 metaG (SPAdes) (version 2) | ecosystem: Environmental > Aquatic > Marine > Ocean trench... | reverse complement strand
TCCTCGACCATGGCTTCCGCACGCTTCGCCTCGACCTCATCGTCGCGGTCAGCGATCCAGCTAACGCCGCGTCCCATAGGGTGCTGAGCAAGATCGGCCTGCGCGCCGCCGGCACCGCAAGGCACTACGGACGCGAACTGCCGTTCTTCGAACTGAGCCGCGGCGCGTATTTGGCCGGCGCTCCTTGGTATTAAGCCAGCCCCAGCACGTCGCGCATGGCATAGAGGCCGGGCGGCTTGCCGCGCGCCCAGAGCGCCGCCTTGAGCGCGCCGCGGGCGAAGACCTCGCGGTGGGTCGCCCGGTGGGTCAACTCGATGCGCTCGCCGTCGCCGGCCAGCACCACGGTGTGCTCGCCGGCGATATCGCCGCCGCGCAGGGTGGCGAAGCCGATGTCGCCGCGCCGGCGCGGGCCGGTGACCCCGTCGCGCCCCCGCTGCGCCACCTGGTCGAGATCGACCGCGCGGCCCCTGGCCGCCGCCTTGCCGAGCGCCAAGGCCGTGCCCGAGGGCGCGTCGACCTTGTAGCGGTGGTGGATCTCGACGATTTCGATGTCGTAGTCCGGGTCCAAGGCGCGCGCGGCGCGTTCGACCAGCTCCATCAGCACGTTGACCCCCAGGCTCATGTTGGCGGCCTGGACGATGGTCGCGTGCTGGGCGGCGCGGGCGATGGCGGCGTCCTGTTCCTTGTCGAACCCGGTGGTGCCGAGCACCAGCACCGCCTCGGCCTGGGCGGCGAGTTCGGCGTGCCTGACCGAGACTGCCGGCACGGTGAAGTCGAGGACCGCATCCGACTGGGCGAACAGCGCGACCGGGTCGGCGCCGACCGTGATTCCGAGCTCGCCCAGGCCCGCTTGCGCGCCCAGGTCCCGACCCACGGCCGGGCTGTCCGGCGCCTCGCTGCCGCCGGCGATGACGCAAGCCTCGGTCTCGCCCGCCACCTTGAGCAGCATGCGCCCCATGCGCCCGGCGCAGCCGACGATCCCGATCCGGTAACGCTCCATGGTCCCCCACCTCCCCCAGATCATGCCGGGAGCCGGTTTAACACGGTTGGGGGGGCTGGCGGAAGCCGCGCCGAGGTTTGGAATGAAACGGAGGGAGCGCGCGAGAACACGCTCGGCTATTCCGTCAGGTCGTCCCAGAATTCCTTCACGCGGGTGAAGAAGCCTTCGGATTCGGGGGAGGTACGGCGGCCCTTGCCGGCTTCCTCGAAGTCCTGGAGCAGTTCCCTCTGGCGCTTGGTGAGGTTGACCGGGGTCTCGATGGTGACCTCGATGTACATATCGCCGCGGGCGTTGGAGCGCAGGATGCGCATGCCCTTGTCCTTGAGCCGGAACTGGCGGTTCGACTGGGTGCCGGGGGGCAGCGTGACGCGGGCGCGGCTGCCGTCGATGGCCGGTACCTCGATGGTGCCGCCCAGGCTCGCCGTGGTCATGGGGATGGGCACGCGGCAGTAGATATCGGCGCCGTTGCGCTGGAACAGGCGGTGCGGCCGCACCGCGAGGAAGATATAGAGATCGCCCGGGGCGGCGCCGCGGACGCCGGCCTCGCCCTCGCCGGTCAGGCGGATGCGGGTGCCGTCTTCCACGCCCGACGGGATGTTGACCTTGAGCGCCTTGGTCTTCTCGACTCGGCCGGCGCCCCGGCAGCTTGTGCAGGGCCTCTCGATGACCCGGCCGACGCCATTGCAGTGGGGGCAGGTCCGCTCGATGGTGAAGAAGCCCTGCTGCGCGCGCACCCGGCCGCGGCCCTTGCAGCCGCCGCAGGCGATCGGCGAGGAGCCCTTGGCGGCGCCGGTGCCGGCGCAGATATCGCAAGAGATGCTGGAGGGCACGCGGATCTCGGCGGTTTTGCCCTCGAACGCCTCCTCCAGGGAGATCTCCATGTTGAAGCGCAGATCGGCGCCGCGCTGGGTGCCGCCGCCGCGGCCACCGCCCATGAACTCGCCGAACATCTCGTCGAAGATGTCGGCGAAGCCGGCGCCGAAGTTGGAATCGAAGCCGCCGGCCCCAGGCCCGCCGCCGCCGTTCTCGAAGGCGGCGTGGCCGAAGCGGTCATAGGCGGCGCGTTTGTCGGCGTCGCGCAGCACCGCGTAGGCCTCGCTGACCTCCTTGAACCTCCGCTCGGCGCTGGCGTCATCCGGATTGCGGTCCGGATGATACTGCATGGCCAGCTTGCGGTAGGCCTTTTTGAGGTCGGCCGCGCCGGCGCCGCGGTTGACGTCCAGAGTGTCGTAGTAGTCCTGCTTGGCCATGAAACGCGATCCCCGGGCGTTTGGCGCGACGAACTCCGCCGGGGGTTAGGCGGTCGAGCCCTTCTTGTCGTCGTCGACCTCTTCGAAGTCGGCGTCGACCACTTCGTCGTCGGCCGTGCCGCCATCGCTGCCGCCGCCGCTGTCGCCGCCGCCGCCGCTGTCGCCGCTGTCGCCGTCATCGCCGGGGCTTTCCGCAGCCTCCGCCTCGGCGGCTTGCTTGTACAGCGCCTCGCCGATTTTCATGGAAACCTGCGCGAGCGCCTCGGACTTGGCGCGGATGTCGTCCACGTCCTCGCCCTCGGCGGCGGTCTTGAGTTCGGTGATCGCCGCCTCGACCTCGGTCCTGTCCGCGGCCGCCACCTTGTCGCCGGCCTCGCCGAGCGTCTTTTCGGTGGAGTGGATCAGCGCCTCGGCATGGTTCTGGGCCTCGACCAGCTCGCGCCGCTTCTTGTCTTCGTCGGCGTGGGCCTCGGCGTCCTTGACCATCTGGTCGATGTCATCGCTGCTCAAGCCGCCGGAGGCCTGGATGCGGATCGCCTGCTCCTTGCCGGTCGCCTTGTCCTTGGCGCCGACGTTGACGATGCCGTTGGCGTCGATGTCGAAAGTGACCTCGACCTGCGGGATGCCGCGCGCCGCCGGCGGGATGCCGATCAGGTCGAACTGGCCGAGCACCTTGTTATCGGCGGCCATCTCGCGCTCGCCTTGGAACACGCGAATGGTGACCGCGGTTTGTTTGTCCTCGGCGGTCGAGAACACTTGGCTCTTCTTGGTCGGGATCGTGGTGTTTCGGTCGATGAGGCGCGTGAACACGCCGCCCAAGGTCTCGATGCCGAGCGACAGCGGAGTCACGTCGAGCAGCAGCACGTCTTTCACGTCGCCCCGCAGCACGCCGCCCTGGATCGCGGCGCCGGAAGCGACCACCTCGTCCGGGTTGACACTGCGGTTCGGGTCCTTGCCGAAGATGTTCTTGACCGTCTCGATCACTTTGGGCATGCGGGTCATGCCGCCGACCAGGATGACTTCCTCGACCTCGCCCGGCGAAATGCCCGCGTCCTTGAGCGCCGCCTTGACCGGGCCCACCGTCCTCTGCACCAGGGCGTCGACCAGTGCCTCGAGCTTGGCCCGGGTCAGCTTGATGTTGAGGTGCTTGGGACCGGATTGGTCGGCGGTGATGAACGGCAGGTTGATCTCGGTCTGGGTCGCCGAGGAGAGCTCGATCTTGGCTTTCTCGGCCGCCTCCTTGAGGCGCTGCAGCGCCAGCTTGTCGGCGCGCAGGTCGATGCCCTGCTCCTTCTTGAACTCATCGGCCAGATAATCGATGATTTTGCCGTCGAAGTCCTCGCCGCCCAGGAAGGTGTCGCCGTTGGTGGACTTGACCTCGAACACGCCGTCGCCGATCTCGAGGATCGAGATGTCGAAGGTGCCGCCGCCCAGGTCGTAGACCGCGATCGTGCCGCTGCCGCGCTTCTCGAGCCCGTAGGCGAGCGCCGCGGCGGTCGGCTCGTTGATGATGCGCAGCACCTCGAGGCCGGCGATCTTGCCGGCGTCCTTGGTCGCTTGGCGCTGGGAATCATTGAAGTAGGCGGGCACGGTGATGACCGCCTGGATGACCTCCTCACCGAGGAACTTCTCGGCCGTCTCCTTCATCTTCTGCAAGATGAAGGCCGAGATCTGGGAGGGACTGTATTTCTCGCCGTGGGCCTCGACCCAGGCGTCGCCGTTGTCGGCCTCGATGATCTTGTAGGGGACCAGGTCCTGGTCCTTCTTGGTCAGCGGATCGTCGAAGCGCCGGCCGATCAGGCGCTTGATCGCGGACAGGGTGTTTTCCGGATTGGTGACCGCCTGGCGCTTGGCGGGCTGGCCGATCAGCCGCTCGCCGTTGTCGGAAAAGGCGACCATCGAAGGGGTGGTGCGGGCGCCCTCGGTGTTCTCGATGACCTTGGCGTCCTTACCGTCCATGACCGCGACACAGGAATTCGTGGTGCCGAGATCGATACCGATTACTTTGCTCATTCTCCTCCTCGCTCGTTAGCAAACCGCCCGGGCGGCCTCATTTCCGTCAAGCACCGCCGCCGGGTTCCCGGTGGGTGGAGTGTCATGTCCATCGTGGTACGCGGGATATATAGGCACCCGGGCGCGGCCTACAAGACGGAAAAGCCGAGGCTTCTGGCCGAATTTTCAGTCGTTGCGGCCGATTCGGGCCTTGCCTGGCCGTAATCGCGGCGCGAGACTCGATTCCAGCGGGCCGGACGCCCGCCATGAGTAATACCAAAGGTCCTTAGTAATGACCCCTAGAGATCGCGCGGGCGAGCCGTCGGGCCATGGGGCGGGCAGGAGAGAAGCCGCCGGCGATGCGGGGCATCGTCAAGGCTTTCCCACGCCCGCCCAGTCGCCCGTTGCCGGTTCGCCCGCGCGACCGGAGGCGGCTTCCCCCATGCTTTCGGGCCGGGGCTTTCGGCCCCGGGGGCGGACGGCGTCCCGCGCGGCTTGCGATGCCCGGCATCGCCGGGCCCCGCGCTCCTGGCCGAAAACCCCAACCTGGAAGCATGGGGGAAGCCGTCTCTATGGGTCATTACCAAGGACCTTTGGTATCAGGTTTCGTTAAGGCTTGGCTGGAGACAGGTGCGTTCATGCCTCAGGACGGTATCTACCGGGCGATTCTCTGGGTTTTAGCGCTGACCGTGGTCGCCGGAGCCTTATTCGCGATCTTGGGCGAAACCGCCGCCCACGACCCGGTCATGGTCCGGGTCGGGGCCGGGGTCGCGCTGGTCGCCGGCGCCGCCTACGCCTTCTTCCGCCGGCTGGGGACCAAGGAGAGCCGGCGGCGCGGGGCGCCGGATGACGACAATGTCTCGGGCCAGTAGGTCCCCAATAAGCCCCCTGGGACGCGCCATGCCACGCGCCATGATTGTCTCGGCCAGCTACCGCAGCGACATTCCGGCCTTCTATAGCGCGTGGTTCCTGAATCGCCTGGAAGCGGGGTTCTGCCGGGTGGTCAATCCTTACGGCGGCCAGGTCCACGAGATCGCCCTCGCCCCGGAAGCGGTCGCGGGCTTCGTGTTCTGGACCCGCAACCCGGGGCCGTTCCGCGCCGCGCTCGCGGAGGTCGCGCGCCGTGGCTTTCCCTTCGTGGTCCAGATCACCGCGACCGGCTATCCGCGCGCGTTGGAGGCTTCGGTGCTGGCGCCCGAACGAATCGTGGCGCTGGTCGAGGACATCCACGCCAGCTACGGCCCGCGCGCGGTGGTGTGGCGCTACGATCCGGTGTTGATCACCTCGGCGACGCCGCCGGATTGGCACCGGCGTAATTTCACCGCCCTCGCACGCGCGTTTGTCGGCAAGGTCGACGAGGTGGTGTTCTCGTTCGCCCATATTTACGCGAAAACCCGGAGCAACCTGAACCATGCCGCCCAAAGCCACGATTTCACCTGGGACGATCCGGCCGACGACGACAAGCGCGCGCTGCTGGCCGAACTCGCGGCGATCGCGCGGGACCTGGGCTTTAAACCCACGCTCTGCGCCCAGCCTGACCTCTTGAGCCCGGGCTTGGAACCGGCCCGCTGCATCGATGCCGAGCGCCTCTCGGATGTCGCCGGGCGGCCGATTGCAGCGCGCACCAAGGGCAACCGCCCGGGCTGCCTCTGCGCCGAATCCCGCGATATCGGCGCCTACGACTCCTGCCCCCACGGCTGCGTCTACTGCTACGCCGTGCGCCGACCCGAACTCGCCAAGCGCAACTTCCAGGCCCACGACCCGGCGTCGCCGTTCCCGATCGCGCCGAAAGCGGCCGGAGCCGAGACAGCCGACCGCGATTAGGCCGACGTATCGACGGTGGAGCCGGGTGGGGTTTCGTCGTCTTTGTCGGCCGCCTTGGGCGCGGCCTGGGGTTCCGGTTTCGGTTCCGGCCGGGCCGGACGGGGCTCCGGCGCGGCGGCGGCCCGGGGCTGGGGCGTGGGCTCGGGCGCGGGGCCGCCCTTGGCGACGCCGACCTGGGCCGGGCGCAGCAGCCGGTCGTGCAAGCGGTAGCCGGCCTGAATCACCTGGACCACGGTGCCGCTCGGGCTCTCCGGATCGGGCACCTCGAACATGGCCTCGTGGCTGTGCGGGTCGAGGCGCTCGCCGAGCGGTTCTATCTTGACGATGTGATGGCGCGCGAACACCGTGGCGAGCTCCTTCTCGGTCATCTCCAACCCGGCCATCAGGGTCTTGAGATGCTCGTCGGCCTCCAGCGCCTCGGGCAGGACGCTGTCCATGGCGCGGCGCAGGTTGTCGACGACCCCGATCAGGTCCCGCATGAACGGCACTGCGGCGTACTTGAGCGCGTCCTCGCGTTCGCGTTGGCTGCGCCGGCGCAGATTCTCGGTCTCGGCCAGCGCGCGCAGCAACTGGTCCCTGAGCCCGGCGACCTCGGCCTGGAGTACGGCCGTGGGGTCCGCTGGTGTCTCCGCCTCAGCCTCAGCCTCGGGCTCAGCCTCGGACTCCAGCTCCGCCGCAGCTGCCAGCTCGGCATCCTCCTCGGCCGCGAGAACTTCCTCGGCGCTGACGTCTTCTTTCGGTCGTTTCTTGTCTCGTCCAGGCATGCCTGATTCCGGTTCCTCTCGCTGTTCGTATTAGCCGACGATCCGCCCGATCACCTGGGCCGTGTAGTCGACCATGGGAATGATCCGCGCGTAGTCGATGCGGGTCGGGCCGATCACCCCGACCGCGCCGACGATCTTCTGCTGGGAGTTGCAATAGGGTGCGATCACCATCGAACAGCCGGCCAGGCCGAACAGATCGTTGTCCGCGCCGATGAAGATCTGCACGCCCTCGGCCGTGCCGGTCAGATCCAACAAGCGGATCAGCGCCTCCTTGGTCTCCAGTGCCGAGAACAACTGCCGAATGCGTTCCAGATCCTCGATCGCGGTCACGTCCTCGAGCAGCTGCGCCTGACCACGCACGATCAGCACGCCGCGGCGGCCGTCCTCGGACCAGGTGGCCAGGCCGAGCTCCACGACCTTCGCGGTCAGCACGTCGAGTTCCACCTTCTGCTGCTCGAACTCGATGGTGATCTCGCCCTTGGCCTGTTCCAGGCCGCGCCCGACCAGGCGCGCGGAGAGGTAGTTGGTGGCCTCGACCAGGGAGGAGGCGGGCAGGCCCACGGGCACGTCGATGATGCGGTTCTCGACCGTGCCCGAGGCGAACACCAGCACTACCAGCGCCCGGCCGGGGCCGAGCGCCACGAATTCGATATGCTTGAGCGGCTCCTCGACTTTGGGCGCCACCACCAGCCCGGCGCAGCGCGACAGGCCCGAGAGCATGCCGGTGGCCTCCTCCAGCACCTCGGGCAGGCTGCGGCCGGCGGCCACGCACTGGGCATCGATCCGGTGCTGCTCGTCCTTGGTCAGGTTGCCGTGCTCGAGCAGGCCGTGGACGAAGAGCCGCATGCCCGCCTCGGTCGGCAGCCGCCCGGCCGAGGTGTGGGGCGCGTAGAGCAGGCCGAGCTCCTCCAGGTCCGCCATGACGTTGCGCACCGTGGCCGGCGACAGGTTCATGCCCATCTTGCGCGAGATCGTGCGCGAGCCGATCGGCGCGCCGGTGCTCACGTAGGCGTCCACGATATGCCGGAAGATCGCGCGCGAACGCTTGCTGAGCGCCTGGACGGCCGGGGTCTCCAGGGCGGTATGGATCCGTTGCTGCTTCATGACACCAAGATCACGGTCCCATTTCATGCGCGGGCGGCCCGCTTGCGGGCACTCCCCGCAAATGTAGGTGTGCCCCCGCGGGCCGTCAATGTGAGACCCGCACGCCAACCCCCGGGCCCGCGGCCCCTCCCAGGGCCCCCCGGGGGGCCCCAGGGGCCCCCAGGGGCTCCCGCAGGGCGTGTCCGGAGGTGGACGCTGGCCCGCCCATGGGCTAGCTTGGCGTCCCAGAATCACGACCTTTTCGATCCCTGAGACCCCGCGAGGTCAAGCCATGCGTCCATCCGGCCGCGCCGCCGACCAACTGCGCCCGGTTTCCCTCGAAACCGCTGTCAACAAGCATGCCGAGGGCTCCTGCCTGGCGCGCTTCGGCGACACCCAGGTGCTGTGCACCGCCTCCATCGAGGCCGGCGTGCCGCCGTGGCTGCGCAACACCGGCCGGGGCTGGGTGACGGCGGAGTACGGCATGCTGCCGCGCGCCACCACGACCCGGACCAACCGCGAGGCCGCGCGCGGCAAGCAGTCGGGCCGGACCCAGGAAATCCAGCGCCTGATCGGCCGCTCGCTACGCGCGGTTACCGACCTCTCGGGCTTCGGCGAGCGCCAGATCAAGATCGACTGCGATGTGATCCAGGCCGACGGCGGCACCCGCACGGCGGCGATCACCGGCGGCTACGTGGCTCTGCACCTGGCCTTCCAGCACATGCGGGAGATCGGCGCCCTGGCCGCGATCCCGTTGCGCGATCAGATCGCCGGGGTCTCCTGCGGCATCTACCAGGGCCACCAGATCCTCGACCTCGACTACGAGGAGGACTCCGCCGCCCAGGCCGACGCCAACTTCGTGCTCACCGGCGCCGGTGATATCGTCGAGATTCAGATGACCGCCGAGGAGGAGCCCTTCTCGCGCGACCGGTTCGATGCCATGCTCGGCCTCGCGACCCGGGGCGTCGCCGAGCTCATCGCGCTGCAGCGCCAGGCGCTGGGCCTCGATCCGGCGACATGACCGCTTCGCTGGCCAACCAGACCCTGGTCATCGCCACCCACAATCCGGGCAAGCTGCGCGAGATCGTCGAGTTGATCGAACCCTTCGGGGTCACGATCGCCGCGGCCGCGGAACTCGGCCTGCCCGAGCCCGAGGAGACCGGCGCGAGCTTCGCCGCCAATGCCGCGCTCAAGGCCCAAGCGGCCGCGGCCGGCGCGGGCCATCCGGCATTGGCCGATGATTCCGGGCTCGCGGTCGCGGCCCTCGGCGGCGCGCCGGGCATCCACTCGGCGCGCTGGGCCGGGCCGAGCAAGGATTTCGCCGCCGCCATGGCGCGGGTCGAGCGGGAGCTGGGCGCGGCGGCGCGGGCGAGCGGGATGGAGGACCGGCGCGCGGCCTTCGTCTGCGCGCTCTGCCTGGCCTATCCCGACGGCCGCGAGCAGACTTTCGAGGGCCGGATCGAGGGCCGGCTGGTCTGGCCGCCGCGCGGCGGCAAGGGCTTCGGCTACGATCCCATGTTCCTGGCGGAGGGCTATGAGATCACCTTCGGCGAGATGGAACCGACGGAGAAGCACAAGATCAGCCACCGTGCCCGCGCCTTCGCCAAGCTGGTGCGCGACGTCTTCGGGGGCGCGCCGTGAGCCCAGACGCTCCGACCGAGGCGGGCGCCATGACCGAGATGCGCGCCGAAGCCGGGTCCCGGGAGCCGGGGTTCGGTATTTATATCCACTGGCCGTTCTGCCGCGCCAAGTGCCCTTACTGCGACTTCAACAGCCACGTGCGCGACGCGGTCGATCAGGCGCGCTGGCGGCGCGCGCTGCTGACCGAGTTGGACCACTACGCGGCGGCGACCCCCGGGCGGCAGGTCACCAGCCTGTTCTTCGGCGGCGGCACGCCCTCGCTGATGGACCCCGAAACCGTGGCCGCGGTGATCGCGCGCGCCGGCGAGAGCTGGGCGCTGGCGCCGGGGGCCGAGATCACGCTCGAGGCCAACCCGACCTCGGTCGAGGCCGGGCGCTTCGCCGCCTACCGCGAAGCCGGGGTCAACCGGGTCTCCCTCGGCGTCCAGTCGCTCGACGACCGGGCGCTCGCCTTCCTCGGCCGCCAGCACAGCGCGGCCGAGGCGCTGGCCGCCCTCGACGTCGCGCGCGCGCATTTTCCGCGCTGGTCCTTCGACCTGATCGCCGCGCGCCCCGGCCAGGACGCGGGCGCCTGGCGCGCCGAGTTGGCGCAGGCGCTGGCGCAGAAACCCGAGCACCTCTCGGTCTATCAACTGACCATCGAGCCGGGCACCGCATTCCATGGCGCCCAGCGCCGCGGCGAGTTGGTCTTGCCGGACGAGGGAACCGGCGTGGCGATCTTCGAGGCGACGCGGGAGTTGCTCGAGGCGGCCGGGCTGCCGGCCTACGAGATCTCCAACCACGCCCGGCCCGGCGCCGAATGCCGCCACAACCTGACCTACTGGCGCTACGGCGACTACCTGGGCGTCGGCCCCGGTGCCCACGGCCGGATCACCATCGAGGCCCCGGGCGAGGGTGGCACGCCGGGCGAGAAGCTCGCGACCCGCCAGCACCGCGCGCCGGAGGCCTGGCTGGAGGCGGTCGAGCGCCGCGGCCACGCGACCCGCGCGCGCGACCCGGTGCCGGCGGAAACCCGGCTCGAGGAGCTCCTGATGATGGGCCTGCGCCTGACCGAGGGGGTGGCCCGCGCCGCCTTCCGGCGCGAGACCGGGCGCGAGCCCGAGGATCTACTCGATCCGGTCCAGCTCGCGGCGCTGATTGCGGGCGGTTTCCTGGAACTGGACGCGGTCGGGCTGCGGGCGACGGCGGTGGGCCGGCTGCGCCTCGACGCGCTCCTCGGCCGCCTGCTCTGAACCGGAATCCTGGACCGGATTAGGATCTCGGCCGTCACCTTGGGGGAGGGCGGCTGAAATCCGAAGGCCGCCGCGCCGTGAGCCAAGACCTGCTGCGGGTAGCTCTGCGAGCGCGCCCGCGGCGTCGCGCCGGCGGACCGGCCGAAGCCGTGGCAATGCATCTGCGTGGCACTCTATTGCGGCGACAATTGAAAGGTTCGCCGCGATAGCGTCGCGACCAGGAGCGTTGACCCGATCGATCTCGATCCGCCGTTCAACTCGAATGCCACCTACAATGTCCGCTTTTGGGGGTAGAGCGGACCTCGATTTCGGGCGGCTGTATGTCTGTTTGTGGTTGAGGGTGTTGAACAACCCGGGATCGGGGCCGGTATTGATGTCCGCTATTGGTCATAGCGGACATTTCGGTTCCGCCTTAGCGAGCGGCTGAGGCGGCTTTGCGATATTGGTCTGGTTGGATGGGGTTTTGCGGCATGTATCAGGCCATTACGGGCCGTGGCGGCGGTCCTGTGGTGTGGTTGGTCAGCCTTTTGAGGTTCTGGACGGTGGCGGTCAGCAAGAACTCATCCCGGGCCCCGGTCAGGCCCCGCAACCTGAGCCTGACCATCGAGAGGATCTGCTTGGCCTCGCCAAATAGCCTTTCGATTTTCTTGCGTTCGCGCCTTGATTGGAGATAGGCCTCGGTGCCCATGAGAGAGCGGGCGACGTCGCGCGCTTGCTCGTTGACATCACGTTGGACCCGGCGCACCGGTGAGTTCGGACAGCATCGCCTTGGGCGCGCGCTCGGGGTTGGTCGGCGGGTTCTCGCTCTCCAGCGCAACCGGGTACTCGCTCACCGGGCGCCTCGCCCGCTGCACGTCCGTCCAGTCGATCTCGGCTCCTTTGACCCGCTTGAAACGGCTGACCCAGTTCTCCTAGACGGGGGCCTCGATCACGCTGGCGTCCCCGGCAAAACCCTCGCTGCCGAAAAGGCCTGCCTTCATGCAACCGCAGACCACCTCTTCGAACACCTTGCGCAGGATATCGCTCGCGCGGAACCGGCCGTGACGGTTCCCCGAGAAGGTCGAATGGTGCGGAACCGTGTCCTCCAGACCCAGGCCGCAGAACCAGCGGTAGGCCAGGTTCATCTTTACCTCCTGGCACAAGCGCCGCTCCGAGCGGATCGAATAGCAATAGCCGACAATCAGCATCCGGACCATCAGCTCGGGACACACCGAAGGGCACCCGAGCGGGCTGTCATGGGCCTTCATCTCGCCGCGCAGCCAGCTCAGGTCCAAAACAGCATCGATCCGGCGGTCGCCGGATGATCGCCCCGATCCTCTTGCCCCCTTGTCACAAACAAGGAATCACGACTGTCCGAGCCCCTCAAAGGGCTTCTTCGACACCCTCGGTCAGAAGCGGAAGTGGTGATTAAAACGCGCTCTTATATGAATCTGCATCTCTTTAAATAAAGAATAGAAAATACAACGTCATATACGACGCCAGTTAAAGAAACTGACTTACCCGCATCCCAATCAATAACTTCCTGTGGCAGAGCTTCGGAAAATCTACACGTTAGACCAGCTGATCCATTTATCCCGTCGAAACGCACAAAATAACTTCCGCCAAGCGCTGCTCTCCCAACGTTGTCGAAAAACATCGTCGCCATAAGAGTTTTTCCAAGATAATCACGTTTGTATTTCGATTCATTTTCGTAATAGGTAATCATTATTTTTACAATATCACTTGCTGCTAACTCTTGAGACGCAGCGTGGATCGCTTTGGCGCGCGCCTCCATCCTCTCGGCCTCATCGGCGCGCGCGGTCTGTCGGAGCAGTGCAGCATACCTTTCCAAGCTCCTGGCCACATCCGGGTGCTCGGGCCCGAGGGCCTTTTCCCTGATCGCCAGAGAGCGCTGGTAGAGCGGCTCGGCCTCGGCGTAGTGGCCTTGGGCTTGGTAGAGTAGCGCCAGGTTATCGAGAACGGCGGCCGTGTTCGGATCATTCGGGCCAAACTCTTCCGTCACCAGTTTCAAGGCTTCCTGGGCATAGGGTTCGGCCTCCGAATAGCGGCCTTGCTGGTATAGGGCATTGTACCCGTTGTAAGCCACCATCAACTCGGACGACTCGCCAGAAGTCATGTCGGAATCATAAGTCGCCCACACGAAGGCGGCGGCAAGCAAGAAGAAGGTGACAAGGCAGAGGATCATGTTTTGAACATGCATGGCCTTCGGCCTTTCAGCGGTGGGCACATCGAAACCAGCGGGCCAGCGCAGCGTATCTGATTTTTATGGTGAAGACGAGCTTCGGCGGCTGTCGGTAAATGTCCGCTCAGGGTCCAGCCTGTGTGAAAACTCGGCCCGAAGAAGCGTCGGCGCAACAATAGACTCGGCAATTGTGGTTGCGTGAATGATTATTTCCTGCGGCGGCGGTTACGCGAATCAATGTTGCGCGCTCGGCCTCGAAAATAGTTTTCACACCGCCTGGGTCACAACCGGAAGTCAGTAACAGCCACGAGAATGTCGGCTTTCGGGGGTAAAGCGGAAGTCGATTTCGGGCGGCTGGATGTCTGTTCGTAGCCAAAAACAGACGTATCTTTCGATCAGCGAATAGCTGTCACAACAAACTGTGGTGCGATCGCAAGATAGCTACCGTCCGACATAGCCTGCTCGATGGTCGTGAGAATTCGATCGATATCTGAATTCTTCATTTTCCCGCTGTCGCGGGCGTAGCCGAGCATGTTCTTGATCATGGGCAATAGTCTCCCATCGTGCTCGGGGCGGGTGATGAGCTGCACATCTATGTGACTAAAGCCGACCGATCCCATCAGACCATAGAGCTTCCTGCCAATGTCGGCTGTCCGGCAAGCGTGGCTGGCAGCATCGACCAATGCGGCCCAGTCTTTGGTCGGGACAGGTTCGACGATCATCATCGGCCAATCCCCCTCAATAGCGTGGAGCTTTCCACCGAATTTGAGAACCCGCATAAACTCGCGGATCGTGGCTGCCGGGTCATCCACATAGATGAGCGTGTTTCGGGTGGTCAGGCGGTCAAGAGAAGAATCCGGCAAGGGGAGTAGGACCCCGTCACATAGATGGGTGGTTATCCTCTCGCCAAATCCGGCGCTTACAGCATTGTCATTTGTTGAAGCGATGAAATCGGCATTGATATCCAAGGCATGGACATGGCCATCGCGACCAACCCACTTAGCAATTTCGACGGCGGTGTGGCCTGGCCCGCAGCCAAAATCACCAACCGTATGACCTAAGCGTATGTCCGCCGGTTCATAGAGAACGGATGAATCCGGATTCCACTGGAACATGCGTTTATATCGATCCAGCCTGTCCTGGTCGATGTTGACCCAATGGTCTTTGTAGAACGGATCGGCGACCATGGCCGCAACACCTCGAAGCCATTAAACTGATGGGCAAGGGTACTAGGCGGTACGGGCTGTTGTCGATGGTTCGAACTTCCGATTAGGGTCAACAACGGAAGTCAGAACCATGCCTCCGGCACGTCCGCTCATCCCCTGCGACCTCAACCGATCGACGCAACACATGCGTTAAATCGTTCCGCCGGCGTTTCGAACGCAAGCGTCTTGCGGGGTCGTTCGTTCAACTGCCGTGCGACCTTGTTCAGTTGCGCCTGCGAGTATACCGATAAGTCGGT
>Ga0209980_10001175_pt1 | contig 14436 bp, 8 predicted proteins | sample CR02metaG_FD_183611 | JGI IMG/M metagenome (GOLD analysis project Ga0209980, IMG submission 183611) | Deep subsurface microbial communities from Mariana Trench to uncover new lineages of life (NeLLi) - CR02 metaG (SPAdes) (version 2) | ecosystem: Environmental > Aquatic > Marine > Ocean trench >... | reverse complement strand
TCGAAAAAATCTGCTCGATCCAGTCAAGGTGCTCAGGCTTCATCAGGCAGGAACGGAGACAGGTAATTGTTTCCTCGTCACCAGTTAATTCAGGCCAGTAATGTCTGGCCATATTCGTGGGCAATTCAATGAGCGCGAGGTGGAGATTCTGTGTCGCTGCACGAGCAAATATTTCCCTGGCATTGCGGCTTGAATCAGTAATGTCATCGCCGTTCGCCGCATAAACAACGATGTCGATCTCAGGCATCATCAGGCATTTGAAAGAATCGCTTTGGTCGAGTCGTTGCCACAGCGCCCGAGCCGCGAGGAGGCACTTGTCCAGCGACCGCGCAAAATCGCCACCTGGGTTCATCGGCAGCAGTTTCTGCGTGGCCCAAAGCGCCACGGCAGATGCGCCGGCACGCGAACACTCGAGGCTGATTTCGCCGAGATGCAAATCGTCCGAGGTGAAATAAGTATATGGCGAGTCGTGCTTGTACAAATTACCGACGGCGGGGTCGCAGAAAAGGATGCAGCCACAGCCGTAGGGCTGCAGTCCATGCTTGTGCGGATCGATGACGATCGAATCGACCTCGCGAATTCTGTCGAATGCCCGCCTGGCATCTGCGCCAAGTTTGCTCGCGATGTGAAAATAGCCGCCGTAAGCGGCATCGACATGGATTCTGAATTCATGTTTGTCACGCAGGCCGAGAATCTCCGGGAGCGGGTCGATCGCGCCGACGCCTGTCGTCCCCAGGGTGACGACGACGGTTCCGACATCGCCGTTCGAAAGCAATTTCTCGAGCGAATCGACATCCATCCTGCCGTCCGCAGACACGGCAGCTTCGTCGAACGCGAGAGAAAGGACATCGCTGATTCGCGCGTGCGTGTAGTGCGTTTGCTCCGACGCAACAATTTTCTTGCCCGGATGCAGGCGGCCGGCGACCCAGAGCGCCTCCAGGTTTGCCATCGTGCCACCGCCGCAAATGTGGCCAAGGGGTTTTTCCCAACCGAACATCGAGCCAAGATTGGCGATGCATTCTTTTTCCATGGCCGAACTGGCGATGCCGCCATCCAGCGCGTGGTTGTTCGGGTTTAGCCACAAAGACATCGCATAAGCCAGCCTTGCAACAGGGTGCGGAGGCTTCAACATTTGCCCGGCATACAAGGGGTGGTGGTAAGGGAAATTCTCCTGCATTTTTTTCGCCGCCTCGTTGAGAACGGCGCCGATCGCTGCGTAATCGTGATCGGGCCCGAAATCGGGAAGGTCGGAGAAGCCCTTTGCCAGGGTGTCCAGAGACTTCCTCAGGGTCTCAATCTCGGCAGGGTCGAACATCATCAGAATATTGTCGGCGGCTGAATTGGCAGGCAGCTTACCCTAACATGACGGTAAACTATGTCTTCACTTGTCAAAGGAATTCCGGACTGATGGATCTGCTTGCCCTGGCCGTACCGTTCTTTTTGCTGGCATTGCTGCTCGAACTCATCATGGACCGCGTCCGCAGCACCGGCTATTACCGGATGAATGATGCGATCAACAGCCTGAGCGCGGGCACTTTGAGCACGACCTTCGGCTACTTCACCAGGTTCGCCCAGGTATTCATCTGGGGTTACGTGTTACAGAATTTCGCGCTCTTGCGGATGGATTACGCCTGGTTCGATTATTCGCCGCAGGGCCTCGCACTGTGGGCCGTAGCCCTGATTGGATGGGATTTCTGCTACTACTGGGCGCATCGCTACGGGCACGAGGTTTCCATTCTCTGGGCGGCGCATGCCGTGCATCACCAGAGCGAGGACTACAACCTGTCCACAGCATTGCGGCAGACGAGCAGCAGCTTCCTGTTCAACTGGATTTTCTTTTTGCCGCTTTTCCTGATCGGTTTTCCGATTGAGGTGCTTGCGACCGTCAATGCACTCGATTTGATCTATCAGTTCTGGGTACATACGCAGCATGTCGGCAAACTGGGCTGGGTTGATCGGGTTTTCGTGACGCCGTCCAATCACCGCGTGCATCACGCCCAGAACGAGCGCTATATCGATCGCAACTATGGTGGCATCTTCATACTGTGGGATCGCATATTCGGCAGTTTTCAGGAAGAGCTGGACGCCGACCCCGTGGTTTTCGGCGTTCGAAAGCCCCTGGCCAACTGGAATCCGTTCTGGGCGAATATTCAGGTGTATGCCTACCTGTGGTTCGATGCCGTGCGCACCAGACGCTGGAGGGACAAGATCGGCATCTGGTTTCGCCGCACAGGCTGGCGCCCGGCGGATGTCGAGGCTTTGTACCCGAAACGGTCGACGGAGCTGACCGCGTTCCGCAAGTTCGACCCTGACATCAGCACAGCAATGCGCCGTTATGTACTGGGCCAATTCCTGGTCACGATCCTCGGCGTATTGGCAATCGCGAAGCTTTACGCGGAGCAGGGCGCAAGCACGGTGCTGGTGCCGTGCATGCTGCTCTGGGCGACGCTTTACACGCTTGGCCTTTTCACCGCAGCTCGCTCGTACGCGGTGAGGTTCGAGCTTATTCGCCTGCTGATGATCGTGCCTTTGAGTGTCGCCGCAATGCTGGCTACTTCACTCATCATTGAGAGCGCTGATGGAGCGTGGCTGATTGCCGGGATATATAGTCTCGGCTCGGTCGCGGTGCTGCAGATTGCAACCGCCAACAAGCACAGGCAGGCAAAAATGACGGACAATAATTAATATAAAACAATTGTTTATCATATTTTTCCAGAATATTTCTAACTTGAGCTTCCGATGCGGCGACGAAGGTTTCTAAAAGCAGTCCTGGCAGGCGTGTTGCTGGTTGCCGCCGGGATTCGCAGCCGTTTTGTGGCTGCGTCCGCGAAATCCTTGTTTCTTCACGGCATTGCCAGCGGTGATCCGACGGCTGACAGCGTCATCCTGTGGACGCGGGTCAGCGTTGCTTCCTCGCAAGCCGTCGATGTGAACTGGCGCATAGCTGAAGACCGGCAAATGACGCGGATTGTGGCGAGCGGAGATACGCGTGCCGACGCAGCGAAAGATTTCACGGTCAAGGTTGATGCAGGTGGGCTACCGGCCGGCAGTACGCTGTTCTATCAGTTTACGGCAGCGGACCAACGATCCGCGGTCGGGCGAACACGCACCTTGCCGACCGGAGCTGTCGATATCGCGAAACTTGCAGTTGTCTCATGTGCCAACCATCCCGCCGGCTTTTTCAACGTTTATCGTGAAATCGCCGGGCGATCGGATCTGGATGCTGTCGTGCACCTCGGGGATTACATCTACGAATACGGACTCAATGGTTACGCCTCGGACAATGCCGAGGCTTTGGGACGTATTCCGGAACCCGTGACAGAGTTGCGCAGCTTGCTGGATTACCGTCTGCGGCACGCGCAATACAAGAGAGACCCGGACTCACAGGCAATGTTGGCGAGCCTGCCATTGATCGCGGTCTGGGATGATCACGAGATCGCTGATAACGCATGGCGCAAAGGCGCAGAAGGCCATCAGGAAGATGACGGCGATTGGAATGCCAGGCGCAATGCTGCCATCCAGGCCTACTTTGAATGGATGCCCATACGCGGCAGGCCGCGCGGCAGCAGAAGCAGAATCTTCAGGGAATTCCGCTACGGTGACCTGGCGAGTCTCATCATGCTCGACACCCGACTGTATGGACGCGATCGACAGCCGAACGCGGGTCCGGATGTTGATGAGGAATCCATCGAGTCGGCACTGGATGACCCCAAGCGGCGCATGTTGGGTCGCAGGCAGGAACGCTGGCTTCGCCGCCGTTTAAAGAATGCCTCGGACACGACCTGGCAGGTACTGGGGCAGCAGGTGCTTGTGACGGAATTGATTAGTGCGAACCTCGAACCACTGGTGGATCCGAACGGACCCAGTTCGATCCCGAAGGAACTCTTGCAGAGTATCATCGAGCGGAGCAAGCGCAACACGCCCAGTGTGTTGGACGCCTGGGACGGCTACCCGCTGGCGCGCGAGGATTTGTATGCCGACCTCGGCAGGTACGCCACTAATCCGGTTGTTTTGAGTGGGGATTTCCATACGAACCTGGCCGCCAACCTGATCCCGAAAGATGCTGACCAGCCTGTGGCGGTCGAGTTCATGACCGGGACGGTGTCATCTCCCGTACTTGCCGATGTCTTTCCTGAATACGAGCCGAATTCAGTCAGGGATGCCACGCTCGAGCAAAATCCGTCAGTAAAGTACCTGGACACCAAACACCGCGGATGGCTGTGCCTGACGCTGACAAAGGAGCGATGTAGCGGCGACTGGTACTTGATCGACAACATTCTCAGCCGCGATTACAAGAGCTGGCATGCCAAAACGCTGAGCGTTCGCGCGGGTGAGATCGGGAAGGGACTTCAGGCATAATGCCCCGGGCACAAATCTCGCGAGCTCAGGCACGGAGAATTGCCCTCGCGGCACAGGGATTCGACAGAAAGCGACCAAAGTCTGCCGGCGACATTCGGCATATTCGCAAGACCATCAATCAAATCGGCCTGCTCCAGCTCGATTACGTCAATGTCCTGATACCGGCCCATTATCTGATTCTCTACTCCCGGCTGGGAGCTTATCCGATTCAGCGATTACATGAGCTCGTGTATCGCCGCAGAGAATTCATCGAACAGTGGGCGCACGAGGCCTCGATAGTGCCTGTGGATGTCTGGCCACTGCTGCGGCACCGGCGGGACGAGTTTCGGCCTTATCCCAACAGCCCGATCATGAAACTCCGCGGCCGAAGCGGGTATCTGAAGCAGGTACTGAAAATCGTCAAAGCCCGTGGCCCTGTTACAGCGAGTGACCTGCCACCTGTGCCGGGTCCGAAGCGCAAAGCCGGTGACTGGCACCGATCCGTGCCGCGTTGGGCTCTTGATTATCATTTTCATTCCGGCTCACTCGCTGTAGCAGACCGCTTGCCGAATTTTCAGCGCGAGTACGACTTGTCTGAACACCTGATTGACAGCGAGCATTTTCAGGCATGCGTGACACGCGACGATGCCCAACGCGAACTACTACGGCGCGCAGCATGCGCTTGTGGTATCAGCACAGTGAGAGACCTGGCCGACTACTACCGCATGCCGGGGCAAGAAGCTTCAGTTCGCGTCAGAGAACTGGTAGAGGAGGGCGCGTTACACGAAGTCAAGGTCGAAGGGTGGTCGGAGACTGGCTATCTTTCTAAGTCAGCGCGCATTCCGAGAACGATCAAGGCGTCTTCGATTTTGTCGCCATTCGATCCGCTCATCTGGTTCCGACCGCGTGCGGAGCGACTGTTTGATTTCCACTATCGAATCGAGATCTATGTGCCGGCAAGCAAACGTAAGTGGGGCTATTACGTCCTGCCATTTCTGGCAGACGACAGAATCGTGGCGCGTGTGGATCTAAAGGCTGACCGCAAGAATAAGCGGCTGCTTGTTCTTGCCGCGCATGAGGAAGCGGACATAAACGCCAAAACAACTGCAGCAAAGCTTGCGGAAGAACTGACAAATCTCGCCAGCTGGCTCGACCTGGAATCGGTGCGCGTGTCTCGCCGCGGATCGTTTGCGAGAACGCTGGCCGCAGCCACAAAAGAGTTGTCTAGTCAGGGGCTTTCGTATACTCGTCGATGACGTCCTCGATCGCCGCGCTGCAGACCGCGCAAAAACGTTCTGTGCGGGTAAACATGATGCAGTTCAGAGCGGGACGGTAGAATCCTTTCGCCTGATAGTTTGCACCTTCGAAAGCGCCGATATCATCACGATAATCAGCCGTCGAGAACAGCTTCTCCGCAAATTCCTGATTCGCACGGAAGAGGTCGTTCATTTCCGACTCCGGGCGGTTTTCTTCGCGCATTTTCTTGCGTATAGCCTGATATGCCAGAGAATGTTTTTCATACGCTTCCTTTGGCCACGGTGTCGGCAGGGGAATTTCTTTCCCGACCAGGTGCCGCCACTTCAATTTCGCCGGGGCTTCGAGAGCGGTCACATTGGGCTCGTACGGCTCCTCGATTTGCTGCGGAGCTTCGTAAGCTACTGAACTCGTGTAGTACTCGTCGGCAAGACCCGCGAAATGGTGGCCAAATTCATGCACGAAAACATACGGCGCCCAGTCGCTGTCGGCCGCGACCGTGCCATACAAGCCGTAAATGCCACCGCCGCCATATATCTCGCTCTTGACGAGTATTTCGACGAAATCGTAAGGCGCCGACGATGCGATTCTGCGGAATGCCTTGTTATTGGTAGTCAACACGTAACGCTCGCTGCGAAATGCATCATAAGTTGCGCCGAGCGGTGTATCGCGGTAAACGCCGGTGGACGGTCGCGAGACCCCCGATTGTGCGGCGGAGGGTGCGAGCGCCCATACATTGAAATCGGACCGGCGTTCTTTGAATGGTGACGTCGCAAACAGAATCTCGGTCAGTTCTCTTGCTTTGGCAAGGAACTCGTCCCCATCGGCTGCGGTGTAGCCGTCACCGAGTATGAGCAGATCCACCTTAGTTGCCGGGTCGCCATTTTCTTCTATGACAATGACCTGGTCAGTATATGCGGCAGACTCCTGATGGACGAGGTAGTCATTGGGATCAATTCGTGCCCGCCAGACTTCTTCGAACTTATTTCCTTCGCCGCGTTTCTTGATAATGACATCGAATGGTCGCGACTGTGCAGGGAAACGCAGCGACTCGTGGTACGTCCGGTTGATCTCTCTGGCTTCTGCGGTAGTCTCCCATTCGCCATAGATGCTGCTGAAACTACGCGACCAGGCGACTTCGCCTGAGTCGGCATCTACGACAGCAAACGCATATTTGCCGCGAAACGTCGAGTCGATCGGCTGCAGCATATTACCGGGCCAGGGCAGAGGCTCCAGGACAACCTGATCGAGGCTGAACAGTTCGAGGTTACGGTTGCCCGTGTGATAGAAATCAACGCGCATCGTTTGCGGTTGATCGGCCAAAGATACCTGGCCCAAGAAAACAGACAGCAGTATTACGGTCAAGCAGCTTATAGACATAATTGTCCTTGTACTCCGTCAAGGTGATATTGATGGGTTCAGAGCGCTGGCCCCATCCGTATCGGAGACCCGTCAAAAAACCGGCTGAGTCTGAAAGGCCTGATATCGATGCCGCTATCCTTGCCGGTCAGCATTCCGGCGGCTGCCTTGCCTACACCGGGGCCGATGCCGAAGCCGTGACCGCTTAGACCCGTCGCAATGAAAAAGCCGGGCAGACGCTCCTCGGGGCCGATGACCGGCACCACATCCGGCGTCGTCTCGATCATGCCGGCCCATGTCTCCACGAAGGCCGTGTTTTTCAATGCGGGGAAAACCTCATTGAGATTCTTTCGTATACGTCTGAGCGTTCTCCGACTCGGCGCCGGGTTCAGCACGCGTTGTTTCTCGAACGGCGATTCACGGTCCAGGGCCCAGCGTACCGGTGTTGCCAGTTCCGTGAAAAAATCTCCGTTAATCGTCAGTCCCATCGAGCCGAACTCCTGCTTCAGGGCCGGTAGAAACTTGAAGGCGAATCTGAAGGTCGACGGGGTGATCGGGTGCAGCAGGTTTCCGCCGCCGTGAGCCACCGTGTAGCCGCCATCCTGACGCCGGCGAATCGCGACTCGCTTATCAAAGCATTGTCCGTCCAGTATCTTTGGACCCGGTGCGGTGCGTGCGACAGTTCCTTTGACCTTCAACTGCGGTAGCGATATTCCGAGTGAGCGACAGAACATCGATGACCACGCACCCGCCGCACAGAGTACCGCCGAGGTTTTAATCGTGCCGTGCTCGGTCACGACCGCTGATACGCTACCTGCCTCGGTCTCGAGACCCCGGACGGCGCAGCCGGTCAGTATCGTCGCACCAAGCCGGCTGGCAACCCGGGCGATCGCCGCTGCTGCCTTGTGTGGCTCGGCACGCCCATCGCTGGCCGTGTACAGCGCTCCTGGCCACGTCTGCGATGTATTCTCAATGTGATTGGCCAATTCGTCTCCCTGAACGACACGCGTATCCAGCTCGAACTCCCTGGCCGTGGACATCCAGCTCTCATATTTTTCCACGTCCTTCTTTGTAGCGGCGAGGAAATAACAGCCGCCCTCCGTGTAACCGACGTCTTCGCCGGTCTCTTCCTCGAAACTTCGCCAGATGCGGTGGCTCTCGATCATCATGGGCAGTTCGCGAACATCGCGGCCCTGTTTGCGAATCCAGCCCCAGTTGCGGCTCGACTGTTCTCCGGCGATGTGTCCCTTTTCGCAGAGCACGACATTCACGCCATCCTGCGCCAGGAACCAGGCTGTTGATACGCCGACGATGCCGCCGCCGATAATGACGATATCGGCCGATGCCGGACATGTTGACGGCGGCTCAATCGGTTTGCTCCAGGTATCTGATACTGCGTTCATGCATCTATGCCCTTCGGTGGAGCAGCACGATCCAACCGCAATGTGTGCAGCAGGGCATTACGAATTCGGTGATCACGAAGGCGCATAAACGTGCGGAACAATACCGGAACAAGAAACAAGGTAAGTGTCGTTGCGACAAGAAGTCCGAATACTATGCTCGTTGCAACGGGACCCCAAAGAAGCGATTTTCCGCCAAGGCCAGCAGCAAGCGAAAACAGGCCGGCAATGGTTGTCAACGTTGTTATCAGGATAGGAATAACGCGCCGCCGCGCTGCGTACATGATAGCGTGCAGTGGTCGCATGCCGTCTGCAATCCGCGTGTTCGCCGCAGCGATCAGCACAATCGCAGCGTTGACGGCGATGCCGGTCAACGCGACGATTCCATAAATGGTATACAAGCTCAAGGTCTGCTGCGTTACAAAAAGACCGAATACGACGCCGGTGAATGCCATCGGTACCGTCACAATGATCAGCATCGGCTGAAAATAGCTCCTGAACTGGGTTGCCAGAACCAGATAGATGAGGCCGAGCCCGAACAGGAACAGAATAAGCATCGAGTCAAGGCTTTCCTGAATGTCATCGAATGCGCCCGAGAAATCAAGATCAGTCGTCGGGTACTGTGAGCGGATCTTTTGCCACTCGCTCTTGATAAAATTGTTGGCAACCAGCGTATTCACAAGCAGTGAATTCAGATCGGCTGCAACCGTAATCGAGCGGCGATAGTTGTATCTCCGGATCGTACCGCTGCTACGGCCGACGCTCGTGTCGGTGAGCGCACGAAAGGTCGTTGTAGCGCCGCTCGGCAGGACAAACGGATCATCAAGAACGGTACTGATATCCTGCACGACACGCCGGGGCCCGCGAACTCGCAGTTCGACTTTCTCACCTCCGTGACGTGTGAATCCGACGATCTCTCCGTCCATATGCAGTCGCAATAAGCGAGCGATTGTGCCGGGGTTTGTACCAGCCTGTCTTACTGCCCGTTCGTCAAGGTTGAGCGTCAGTTCCAGGCGCCCGGGAACGTCGTTGTCTTCGACATTTTCCGCGCCATCAATGCGCCTCACGATTTCCTTGACGGCATCTGTCGCCGCGCGTAATTCTTCGAAATCATCGCTTCGAACTTTGACACTGACGTCTCTTGTTGTCGGTGGCCCTTGTACCATTTTGAAGTAGGTGATTTCAGCGTCACCCGCAGCTTCTGATGCGGCTTCCCGAATGGCATCTACAATCTCAGACACGCTGCGGCCGTCCCGCGTTTTGGGTTGGAGAGATACCTGAATCTGCCCATACTGATCACCGAAGAGGGCTTCTTCCCGAAGAAACTTGACGCCGCTGATCACCGTGCTTGCGCGGAGTTCGTAATCATGAATCAACGGGCGGATTCTTTGCTCGACGCGCTCGGTCTGCGCCAGTGTACCTTCGATTGGTGAATCCGCAGGCATATCGACGTTCACATAAAACAGCCGTATGGGATCATTGGTGAAAAACTCGATTCTCACCTGATCCGTCAAGAGCATTGCGATCGACAATGCAAAAGCGACGGCACTGGCAAAAAAGAAACGCTTTGGCCGGCGAAACACATAAGCCAGCGCACGCGTGTACTTGACGCGTACCTTGTGTGTATAGCGCGAACGCCAGTCCTGCAAATGATCTGATGGCGAAAGTGTGGTCTTGGTCGAATTGATGACGTGTGACGGAAGAATCCAGAATGCCTCGACAAGACTCACCAGCAGTCCAACCGTCACGACGAGCGGAATAATGAACATGAAATCGCCGAGTATGCCGGGCAGCAGCATCAGGGGAGTGAATGCGCATATCGTTGTAAGAACAGCGGAGATAACCGGCTTACCGACTTCACGAAGGGAGTCGATTGCTGCAGTCAAGACCTCCTGGCCTCTCTGCAATCGATAGTAAAGTGCCTCGACGACGACGACGGCGTCATCGACAAGCATTCCGAGCACGATGACGATGCCAAGCAGAACGGCGACGTTGACCGTGTTACCCATAATGTTTAATACCCAGAATGTCCCTGCGATAGAAAACACAATGCCGAGCGTAACGAACGACGCAATACGAAAGCCCAGGAACAACCAGCAAACGCCGAGGACCAGGAACAGGCCAAGCCCCGCATTGCGCTGCATGACTTTGAGTGCTTGCCTGGTCTTCTCCGTCTGATCGTCGGAGAGCACCATGCTTATACCCGTGCCCGCCAGCAGTTCATTTTTCTCATCGACATACGCGTTGATTCGGTCGACGAGATCCAGCGTGTTCGTGAAGCTGACTTTGCTGATCGACATTGATATAGCAGGCCGGCCTTCGAAGCTGATGGCCTGACGCGCTTCTTCGTGGCCGCGTCGGACATTAGCGATCTGATCCAGCGGAAACTTGTTTTGCGGGGCAGCAGGGGGAGAAACCATGAAGTTGGCGAGGTCTTCAGGCTCGGCTGTCTTGCCCCGTACGCGAACCAGCCAGGCTTCAGTCGCAACATTTATCTTCCCCGCCGAAATGTCTTGAAACGACTCTCGCAGCTGATCTGCAACATCGACCGCAGTGAGCCCGCGTGAAGCCAGGGCGCGCGGATTGATTTCGACCTGCAACTCGGGCTCATTGAAGCCGAATGCCTGCACGCGATCGACGCCCGCGATTCGCTCCAGTTCTTCCTTGATCAACTTGCCCTGGCGCCGCAAGCTTTCATCATCCGCCTGACCGACAACAACGACCATCGCAGTCGGAAAGCCGTTTGAGCTCGTTATTTCGAGAACGTACGGATCTTCTATGTCCTCCGGCAGCTCGTCGTTCGCCTTGCTTTGAATCTCCCGTCTTACGTCGGTAACCCGTTTATCGAATTCTCTTGCCGAGAGCTCGCGGAAACGGACAAAGATGTCCGACATGCCTTCCCGCGAGGTGCTGGCAACGAACTTGATGTCCTGGACGTTTCGCAGCGCGTCTTCGAGCGGACCAGTGACCAATTGCTCTACGTCGGCGGCGGCCGCGCCCGGTAAAAACGTGTTGATGCTGACGACATTGAAGTTGATTTCCGGGTCCTGCTCTCTCGGCATTTGGATGAAGGACAAGAAGCCCATCACCAGGACCACGGAAAAAAGAATGTTAACCAGCGGATGGTTGGTCAGGAGAGTCCGTGCAAATTTCATTCGCGGGAAATTGACAAGCTGTCACCGTCCTGCAGCCGCGCCTGGCCTCGCACGACGATCAAGGTATCAGGCGGCAGATCGACAAGTGCCGGCCTGCCTTCCTGTGCTCCGGGTATCGCAACGAAACGAGCCGTGTCGCTGGCTGCAACGAAAACGCCAAGCGACGTGCCACGCTGAACGATCTGCGCGACCGGCACAAGACCGGTGGCCTCGTTCCAGACCAGTTCACCAGTGAGTCCGATGGGTGCAGGATCACCTGAGAATTTGAACCTTGCACGCAGAATTCTGGTATCCGTTTCAATGACACTCGACAGCCGGGAAAGTTTGACGTGCCACTCGCGGCCCTGGCTCACAAAGCGCAGCTCGGAAACCGCTGGCAACTGCACCGCATAGCGCGGGTCGATTTCAGCGTCAATTTCCCGGCCGTCGGTCTGCACGATGGTCATGAGGGCCGTACCCGGCATCGCATAGCTGCCGACCTGGGCCTGCCTCTGGACAACAGCGGCATCGAAGGGCGCCTTGATGCTGGTCCGCGACAGGGCCAGGTCCTGGATACTGACAAGAACTTCCTGCTCCTGATGATTTGCCTCCAGGACTGCGAGGTCGGTCTGTCTCTCCAGCAATTCGTCATCGGAGATGAAATTCTTCTCGAGCAACTCTTCGGCTTTGTTCAATCGGTAAATCGCCCGGGCTATCTGGGCCTTCAACGCGGCCAGGCGAGCCTTGGCTTGTGCCAGCATCAGGCGATTGTTGTCGTCGTCGAGTATGACCAGCGTATCGCCTTTCCGCAGCGTGTCGCCGACATCCACCGGGACATCCTTGATCAACGCAGTCACCTCAGACGTGACCACCGCCCGATTCGCCGAAATCACGGTGGCCGGCGCCCGCAGCTCCTTATCGACCAGCAGGTCGCCCAGGTACTGCACAGTGACCGGCACCGGGTCGGCCGCATTCGTGCTGCCCGCGACCAGTACTAAGGTGATGAATGTTAGGAACCTTATTGCCATATTCAATAAATGCCCGCTCGATCTGAACCCTCCCGGTACCACGGGACATTTGACCTGGAAAGGGGAACTTGCTTGTATTGAGCCGCCCGCTGGGGGCAGCGTTTCATTATACCTTCCGGAGTGTCAATGATGAGTAATCGACGGGCAGATTCTTTAGCCGTGCAATTAGTAACTGTAATGCTCCTGCAGGCGCTTTCGGCGGTCACCGCCAATGCTGCAGAATATGGGCTGGACCAGGCGACCAGTGCCGCACTCGACAGCGCCATAGGCGGGGAGCATCGAAGCGCCGCAAACCGGGCGCGGGACAAGTATCGCCATCCGAAGCAGACGCTTGCATTTTTCGGCTTTCGATCGGACATGACGGTCGTGGAAATCTGGCCCGGCGGCGGCTGGTATACGGAAATACTGGCGCCGGCGCTTAAGGAAAACGGCACGCTTTATGCCGCGCAGTACAGCGTAAATCCGCCACGTGCCTACCAGCGACGGTATTTCGGCGAGTTCCTTACCAAGGCCGGAAAGGCACCCGATGTATATGGCGATGTCATCATCACCGCCCTCGATTTTCCGCACCAGCTCGAAATTGCGCCTCGCGGCACGGCCGATCTCGTGCTTACGTTCCGCAACGCGCACAATTGGGTGGCCCAGGGCTACGGCGAGGATTCCGGGCAACTGGCTTTCAAGGCGATGTTTGATGCGCTGAGGCCGGGCGGCGTTCTCGGCATTGTCGATCACCGCTGGCCGGATGCCGATGACGAAGATCCAGGCTCGGCCAACGGCTATATATCGGAAAAGCGATTGATCGCACTCGCGGAACGGGCCGGATTCGAATTTGCGGGACATTCCGACGTCAACCGCAATCCCAGGGATACGCATGACCATCCTGAAGGCGTCTGGACCTTGCCGCCGACACTGGCGCTTGGCGACGATGACCGGGACAGTTATCTTGCCGTTGGTGAATCCGACCGCCTGACGATCAAGTTCGTCAAACCGACCGATTAGCAAGCTAGCTGCAACGAGGATCCCGAAATGAGCACCCAGGGAGCAACTGCACCGACCTGTACCAGCAGGGACGGCCCGATCGCACTGATGATCGATGCGAAGCCCAAGGACCTGGGCGAGTTTGTCGTTCGGCGGACCTTACCGGCACCAGAACGGCAGCGTGTGGGCCCATTCATTTTCTTCGATCACATCGGGCCGGCAGATTTCGAGCCAGGCAGCGGCGTCAGCGTTCGCGCCCATCCGCATATCGGCATCGCTACGATTACCTATCTTTTTGCCGGCCAGATCATGCACCGCGACAGCCTGGGCTACGCGCAGGTCATCGAAGAAGGCGCAATCAACTGGATGACGGCAGGCCGCGGTATCGTCCACTCCGAGCGAACGCCTGTTGAACTGAAAAAAACGGGCTCGTATCTGCACGGTATTCAGGCGTGGGTCGCATTGCCCGTCGAGCTTGAAGAAACGGAGCCGCGCTTTGAGCACTATCCGGCCGATGCGGTGCCCGAGGTGCATCTGGATGGTGTCAGTCTGCGGCTGATTGCCGGGCAGGCTTACGGTGTCACGTCGCCGGTACGAACATCCAGCAAGACTCTCTACGTCGAGGCAGATCTCGACTCCGGCGCCGAGCTTTCTCTGCCAGAGGACACCGACGAGCTGGCCGTTTATGTCGTGCATGGTGAGATCAATATCGGCGACTGCCCCGTGACTGCGGGCAGGATGGCAATCATTCAGCCCGGCGGCGATGTGGTCGCTCATGCAGGAGAAGATTCGAAAGTTATGCTATTGGGCGGGGCAACGTTACCCGGGGAGCGCTATCTCTGGTGGAACTTTGTCAGCAGTTCGAAAGAAAGGATGGAGCAAGCGAAATCGGACTGGCGGGAAAAACGGTTTGACGAAGTGCCCGGGGAGACCGAGTTTATTCCG
>Ga0209980_10001174_pt1 | contig 14438 bp, 11 predicted proteins | sample CR02metaG_FD_183611 | JGI IMG/M metagenome (GOLD analysis project Ga0209980, IMG submission 183611) | Deep subsurface microbial communities from Mariana Trench to uncover new lineages of life (NeLLi) - CR02 metaG (SPAdes) (version 2) | ecosystem: Environmental > Aquatic > Marine > Ocean trench... | reverse complement strand
GCCGACACTCGCTCTGGTACGCGGCGGCGAATGCATCCGCCGCCGCTGATCGGTTTGCCTTCCTGGGCGCTCCGTACGGCCCTCCGGGCCGATACTCGCTCCTTTGCGCTCCGCGGCCTATCGAAAAGGCCGCTGCGCCTGGAAGCGTGCAGGAGCTTCGGTTTCCGGCCCCTCTCCTCTTTTTCCAAACCCCGAACTCCGAACCCTGAACCCGCCAAGCCCGGCCCACGGCGGTCCCAAGGCCCGTACCATCAACGCATGTCAGCGCCCGATCCCCAGCCCGACGGCAACATCATCGAGTCGCTGCAGTCGTTGATCGTGGCGTTCGTCCTGGCGATGACCTTCCGCGGCTTCGTCACGGAGGGATTCGTCATCCCCACGGGCTCCATGGCCCCCACGCTCATGGGCCAGCACATGCTCCAGCGGTCGGCCCAGACCGGCTACGTCTACCGGACGGGGGCCAAGGACGTGCTCGATCACGCCAAGAGGCAGCTATTCGACAAGTCCTACGAGATCCTGGACCCCATGATCGGCCGGCAGCCGAGCCTCGGATCGTCAACGGTCCGGGAGCTGGTGCCCGAGATCCGGATGGGTGACCGCATTCTCGTGCTCAAGTCCCTCTATCCCTTCTGCGAGCCGCGGCGTTTCGACGTCGTGGTCTTCAAGAACCCGACCGATCCCGACGGCGACTCGGAGAACTACATCAAGCGGCTGATCGGCCTGGGGGGCGAGAAGATCTGGCTGGTGGACGGCGACGTCTTCGCCGGGCCGGCCGACGAGCCCGAGCGCCTCGACGACTACGTCATCCAGCGCAAGCCCGAGCACGTCCAGCGAGCCGTCTGGCAGCCGGTGCACGACAGCGACTACCTGCCGAGGCATCCCGATCGGCTGTCGCGTCCCTACCGGGGGACGCCGTGGATCGGCAACGCGGCCCACTGGCAGATCGACGACGCCCGGAGCTACCGATCCAGCACCGACGAGCCGACCTCGTTGCAATGGGCTTCGCACCGCCGGAAGCTCGACGACTGGACGCCCTACAACATGTTCTGGTACCAGGGCCGGGTCAACATGCGGGTCTTCAACGTCAGCGACCTGCGGATCTCGGCGGGCATCGTCGCCGATCAGGCGGGCCTCGACACGCGGCTCGAGCTCATTGCCCGAGGCCATGTCTTCGAGTTCTCGATCGGCGAGGACGATGGGGGCTCGCAGTACCAGGCCACGGTGCGCTACCGTTCGCTCGAGAGGACGGACGAGGACGCCTGGAGCGCAGAGCGCTCGGTCCCGGTGCGCCGGCCGAAGCCGGGGCGGGTGGTCGACGTGGAGTTCTGGCACGTCGATCAGTCGATGGCGATCTACCTCGACGGCAAACGCGTCGTCGATCTGACCTATGCGTGGCTGCCCGCGGAGCGGCTCGCGTTCTCCACCGGGCTGTCCTTCGAGGAGGCCGAGCTTCGCCTGCCGGGGGTGCCGCCGACGCCGCCGGTTCTGCGCTGGCACTTCGAGGGCTCACCGGTGACGCTGCACCGGGTGCGGGTCGATCGCGATCTGTACTACCAGCCGGTGAACCTCGGCCGCTCGGGCGCTCCGGGCTACGGCACGCATCCGAAGGAGCCGGCGGTCCTGGGCCCCGATCAGTTCTTCATGCTCGGGGACAACAGCGCGGCCTCGCAGGACTCCCGCCTGTGGGGCGATCCGGATCCGCTGGTGGCATACCAAATCGACGACAGCCCCTTCGTCGTGAACCGAAAGCTGCTCCTGGGAAAGGCGTGGGTGGTCTACTTCCCGGCCCCCTACCGGATCACCAAAGGCAGCAAGCGGCTGATCCCCGACTTTGGGCGGTTGAGGTTTATTCGCTAGGAAAAAGGGACTGAGGGAGTCCATTTTTCTTCTTGCACATCCCTAACAAAATGCTATCATCTCTCCCATGCGGCCTGATGGGAAGAGAAGACCGCCCCCGGGTCAGCTGCGCCGGCTGGCGGAGATGATTCGGGCCATCGAGTGCCCGGGCGGTAGCGTCCCGGGCGTTCCGGGCGAGTTTCCAGGGGCGGTGGCCACGGGCTGGGCCGATGTCGATGGCCCGGGGGCGGGCATTCCGGGGGCAAATGGTGCTTACGGGGGGTTGGCTCGCGGGGCGATCCACGAGTGGTTCGGGCTCGCCGATCCGCTCGTGCCGGCCTCCAGGGGGCTTGAACGCTCCCCCTGTCCCCCGAATCAGGTTCATGATCGACCTGATCGACCTGATCGAGTTCGCCGAGCCGGCCGAGACGGCGGGGGGAGCCCCTGGACACCGCCGCTTCTGGTCCTGACGCATCTGGCGTGGAGGGCGCTCGAGCCAGCCGGCTCATCGGGCCGGGTCGTGTGGATCGGGCGGCGGATCTGGCCGAATCCCCGGGCCCTGATTCGGGGGGACGGATCCCAACGGAGGCTGCTGAACAGCTCGCTCTTCGTCGATCTACCGCAGGACACCGGCCGGCTGTGGGCGATCGACCTGGCGTTGCGTTGCCCGGCGGTGGTGGCCGTGGTGGCCGATGGAAGCGGGCTGGGCATGCCCCAGACCAGGCGGCTCCAACTGGCCGCGGAGGCCGGGTCGGCGTGCGCGCTGCTCGCGCGGCCGCCCGTTGAGCTGAGCGTTTTGTCGGCGGCGGCAACCCGGTGGCGGGTCTGTCGTGAGCCTTCCCCGGGCCGCAACCCGAGATGGACCGTTGAGCTCCTGCGCTGCAAGGGAATGCAGAGTTTCTCACGGGGGGCGAGGGTTGCGGCTCCGGGGACCTTTGGTCCGGGAGGTATCTCGGGAATTCCAGGAGTTCCGGGGGCGGGGGTGGGGGCGGGGGCACGGTGGTGGGTGATGGAGTGGGACCGTGCGAAGGGCGCTGTCACTGTACTTTGCGACGTGGTCGATCGATCTGGTGACCAGACGCGATCGGCCCCCGCGTTCGCCGGATCGTCGGTCGCCCGCCGGACGGCTTGAGGAACCCTCACCTCGCCACGGCGAGTCGCCTCCGGAGAGCAGAGCGATCTCTGCGCTTCTGCTGGTGGGTGGGAACGGGGGCCGGCAGGTCGTCCGGCGGCGGTGCGAGCGGGCGGCGGCCGCCGGGGTGCGCTCCGGGATGAGCGTGGCGCACGCTCGCGCGTTGCTGGCGAAGGGCGCCGTGCGGGTGGAGCCGTATGCCCCGCACCGCGAGGCCGCGGCGTTGTGCGCCATGGCCGGGTGGGCGAGACGTTTTTCACCGATCGTCGCGACCGACCCGCCGGACGGGCTGCTGCTCGATATCACCGGTTGCCAGCGGCTCTTTGGCGGCGAGCGACGGCTTGTCGACACGGTCGCCGAGGCCGTGGAGCGTCTGGGCTTTCGAACGCGGGCGGCCTTGGCGTCGACCTTCGGCTGTGCCCGGGCGGTGGCCCGGTTCGGCCGGCACGAGCGGTCGGTGGTTCCCGCGGGAGCGGAGTCCGAGGTGCTCGCCGGTCTGCCCGTCGAGGCCTTGCGGCTCGATGAGGGGACGGCCGGCGCGCTCTTCGAGGTGGGGATCGAGCGGATCGGTCACGTGTTTGGCCTGCCGCGGGCGGAGCTGGCCGAGCGGTTCGGAGCCGACCTGCTGCGGCGGCTCGACCAGGCGACCGGCGAGGTGGCGGAGGCGATCGACCCCCTCCACGTCGTGGATCTCCCGAGCGTGGCCCGCACCCTGGCCGGCCCCACGACGCGGCTCGAGACGATCATGCTTGTCGTCCGCGAATTGGTGTCGGAGCTGGCGCAGCAGCTTCAGCAGCGAGAGAGCGGCGCCCGGCGGATTGACCTGGAGCTAGAGCTGGTTCCTTCAAGGTGTAGCGGGTGGCGCCCGCTCAGGCCCGCCGGATTCACTCCGGCGCGGCCGTACCAGAGCGAGTGTGCGGCCGGAGGCCGCTACGGAGCGCTCGAAACAGAACTGGGGCGGGTTTCTTCCGCGCCCGTGCGCCGAACGGTTCTCCTGAGCCGGCCGAGCCGGGATTGCAAGCACCTGTGGTCGTTGCTGCGGCCGAAGGTGGAGTCGGCTCATCTGGGCTTCGGCGTGGAGCGGGTCGTGCTGGCCGCGCCCAGGATCGGCCGGCTCCGCCACGAGCAGGTCGAGCAGTGGCTTACTGGTAGCGGTGATTGTCGGCTCGACCGCGACTTCGGCGAGCTGCTCGACACGCTGAGCGGCCGTCTGGGATCGGACCGCGTCACGCGGGTCGAGCCGGCCGAGACGCACATCCCGGAACGGGCCTTCCTCCACCGGCCGGCGGGGGAGACCGCGCGGCGCCAGGTCTCCCCGGCCCGGGTCACCGGCGCGGACCGGCCGTCCCTGCTGCTGGCCAGGCCCGAGCCGATCGAGGCAATGGCGCTCACCCCGGACGGACCTCCGTCCTGGCTGCGCTGGCGCGGCTGCGAGCACACGATCGTGGCCAGCTTCGGCCCGGAGCGGGTTGGGTGTGAATGGTGGAAGGGAAGAAGCGACGAAGCGACGCTGCGACGGAGCGACGAAGGAAGAACCCGCGATTACTTCAAGGTCCAGGATGAGCGGGGGCGGTGGCTGTGGGTGTATCGCACCCGTGGTTCGCCCGGCGCGACGAGCCGTTGGTTCGTGCATGGGGAGTGGGGATGACGAGAGCGACGAAGCGACGGAGCGACGAAAGGCACGAAGGGGAAGAAAGCAAGCGGCCATGCCTGAGTTACCTGAACCAAAGATGAGGCCTCATCCATGGGTCGAACGCGGCCACGAAGTCCTCCCCTCGTCGCTTCGTCGCTTCGTCGCTCCGTCGCTTTCTTCCTACACCGACCTCCAGGTCAGAAGCAACTTCACCTTTCTTACCGGGGCCAGTCATCCAGAGGAGCTCGTTTGCCAGGCGGCGGCGCTCGGTCATCGGGCGGCGGCCATCACCGACACCAACTCCCTGGCGGGAATCGTCCGCGGGCACCTGGCCGCCAAGGAAGCGGGGATTCCGTTCGTCGTCGGGTGTCAATTAGCACTGCGATGCGGCGCGGAGGCTGAATCACGCGGCAGTCCCGTCACCCACCCTTCGTGCCTCTCTGTGCTTGTTTATCCCACGGATCTTGCGTCCTATGGGCGGTTGTGCCGGTTGCTGACCCTCGGCAAGCGCCGGGCGCCGAAGGGGGAATGCCATCTGGTCCTGCACGATCTGATCGAACACAGCGACGGGCTGCTGGGGATCGTCGTTGGGCCGGCCGTCCTGGACCAGGCCTTCATCGATCTGCTGCTCGGGCTCAGGCGGGTCTTTGACGACGATCGCCTCTCGCTCGCTTCGTCCTGTCTCTACGGGCCCGACGATGCAGGCCGCCTGGAGCAGCTGGCGTCGCTGGGGGCGCACGTGGGCATTCCCCTGGTGGCCACCAACGACGTGCACTACCACGTTCCGCAGCGCCGGCCGCTCCAGGACGTGCTGACGTGCATCCGTCTGGGCTGCACGCTCGAGGAGGCGGGGATGCATCTGTACCCGCACGCGGAGCGCGCGTCCAAGCCGCCCGAGGAGATGGCCCGCCTGTTCTGGGCGTACCCGCGGGCGATCGCCCGCAGCGTCGAGATCGCCGAGCGGGCCTCGGCCTTCAGCCTCGACGAGGTGCGCTACCAGTACCCCGACGAGGTCTGCCCGCCGGGCCGGACCCCGATGCAGCACCTGGTCGATCTCACCTGGCGCGGCGCCAAAGAGCGTTACCCCAACGGCGTGCCGCCCAAGGTGCGGGCGCAGATCGAGCACGAGTTTCGCCTGATCGACGAGCTGAGCTACGCGCCCTACTTCCTGACCGTGCACGACCTGGTGACCTTTGCCCGATCGCGGGAGATTCTCTGCCAGGGCCGCGGTGCCGCGGCGAATTCCGCCGTCTGCTATTGCCTGGGGGTGACCGCGGTCGATCCCGATCGCATCGACCTGCTCTTCGAGCGGTTCATCAGCCGGGAGCGCAACGAGCCGCCCGACATCGACATCGACTTCGAGCACGAGCGGCGCGAGGAGGTCATCCAGTACATCTACGGCAAGTACGGGCGTGACCGGGCGGCGCTCGTGGCGGAGGTCATCACCTACCGGGGGCGGAGCGCGGTGCGGGAGGTCGGCAAGGCGCTCGGCTTGTCGCTCGACTGCGTCGATCGACTCGCCAAGGACATCGACTGGTGGCGCAACGGGGTCGGCGACCCCGCCCGCCTTCGCGCGATGGGCCTCGATCCGGACGACCCGACGATCGGCCGGCTCATCGCGCTGAGCAACGAGATCCTCGGCTTCCCCCGGCATCTCTCGCAGCACGTGGGCGGGTTCGTGATCGCCCGCACGCCCCTGTGCGAGCTGGTTCCCATCGAGAACGCCGCCATGCCCGACCGCACGATGATCGAATGGGACAAGGACGACGTCGACGCGATGGCGATGCTGAAGGTGGATGTGTTGGGGTTGGGGATGTTGACGTGTGTGAGGAAGGCGTTTGATCTCATGAAGGGACAAAGGGACAAGTCCCTCAGTCCCTCAGTCCCTCAGTCCCTTTCTCTCCACACTATTCCGCCCGAAGACCCCGCCGTCTACGACATGATCTGCGCCGCCGACACCATCGGGGTGTTCCAGATCGAGTCCCGGGCCCAGATGACGATGCTGCCTCGGCTGCGGCCGAGGTGCTTCTACGACCTCGTGATCGAGGTGGCGATCGTTCGGCCCGGGCCGATCCAAGGGAACATGGTTCATCCCTATCTGCGCCGCCGCAACGGCGAGGAGCCGGTGTCCTATCCGAGCGAGGACGTGAAGCGGGTGCTCGGCAAGACCCTGGGCGTGCCACTCTTTCAGGAGCAGGCGATGGCCCTGGCGATCGTGGCCGCCGGCTTCACCCCCGACGAGGCCGATCAGCTTCGCCGGGCCATGGCCGCCTGGAAGCGCAAGGGCAACCAGATCGACCGGTTCGGGCGGCGCCTGGTGAGCGGCATGGTCGACCGCGGCTACCCCCGCGAGTTCGCCGAGCGCTGCTTCAAGCAGATCCAGGGGTTCAGCGAATACGGCTTTCCCGAATCGCATGCCGCCAGCTTCGCCCTGCTGGTGTACGTCTCGGCGTGGTTGAAGAGGCACCATCCGGCCGCCTTTGCCGCGGCGCTCATCAACAGCCAGCCGATGGGCTTCTACGCGCCGGCCCAGATCGTCCGCGACGCCCAGGAGCACGGCGTCGAGGTCCGCCCCGTCGACGTGAACTTCAGCGGGTGGGAGTGCAGCTTGGAGAGGGAGTGCCTTCGGCTCGGCCTCCGCATCGTCAAGGGGTTGCGCAAGGAAGATGCGGAGGCCGTGGCGGGTGCGGTCGCGCGCTGCGGTCGGTTCTCGTCCCTCGAGGCGTTGCGCCGCGCGAGCGGGGTGCGGGTCTCCTGCCTGCGGCGCCTGGCCTCGGCCGACGCCTTCGGCTCGATGGGGCTCGACCGCCAGCAGGCGCTGTGGCACGTGCGGGCGCTGCGCGACGAGCAGTTGCCGATCTTTGCCCCCCGCGGCCCGGAGGGCCGCCAAGACAAGGCAGGCCTGGCAGCCCGGAAGGCTGCAGAGGAAGGACAAGGCGCTCCGGGCGGAGCCCCCGCCTACCGGCCCGTCGACCTGCCCGCGGTCTCGGAGCCGCAGAAGGTCATCCATGATTACTCGTCGCTGAGCCTGTCGCTCAAGGCGCATCCGATCTCGTTCATCCGCCCCCGGCTGGACGGTCGGGGGGTGACGCCGGCGGCCGAGCTCAAGGACGCGGGACGCTGGCCTCACGGGGCCCGGGTGGCGGTGGCCGGGATCGTCCTCGTTCGCCAGCGGCCGGCGACGGCGTCCGGGATCATCTTCATCACCCTCGAAGACGAAACGGGCATTGCCAACCTGATCGTTCGTCCCCGGGTCTACGAACGCTGTCGCAGGGCCGCCCGCCACGGCGTCGTCGTTCTCGCCTGCGGCTGGGTCGAGCGGCAGGGGGAGGTCGTCCACGTGATGGTCCGTCATATCGAAGACCTTGAGAGGGAGATGGCCGCGCTCACCGTCCCGTCACGGGATTTTCACTAGGAAGCGATCCGCCACAGACGGACAGGCGCCCGACAGGCGAAAAACCCCTCCACCGCAGGGGCGGCAGGCTTCGGGGCCGGTTCTGCCGACGGGACAGCTTGATCGGCGGCTCGGGGAGCGCTTGGATGTTCGTGGTGATCGACGAAGGCCCCAGCCCGGAGGATCTGCGGCGATTCAGCCGCGAGACCGGCTATTGCCCCGAGTGCGGCGCCGAGATCTGGGACCAGGCCGAGGTCTGCCCCAGCTGCGGCGGCTACGTCGGCGGCGAAACGACCAGCCGGCCGCCGCTCGAGCGGTGGTGGCGCCGCCGGTGGCTCATCCTGATCGTCACCGCGGTCCTCTTGGGGTTTCTGTTGCTGGTCATGGGGGGGCTATAGTCTCTTGCGAGGAGGGCCTCGCTTGGCACTGAAGGGAGAGGCTCGGATGCCGCGGCATTCACACGACGCCCGGACCGAGAGCCAGGTCGCAGCCGATGTTGTGCACGATACGGCATTCAGCGTGCCGTTTGTCCACCGGCTTCGTTTCACCCGCAACGTGTTCGACGCCGCCAACCATGTGCTGGCGGACGTGCTGGGCGAGCCGGCCAACGGCCCCCACCGCCTGCTGGTTTGTCTCGACGAGGGCGTGGCTGGCGCATGGCCGCGTTTGCCGCAGCGGATCGCAGGCTACATGCGCGCGCACCGTGACCGCATGGCTCTTGCGGCCGAGGTCCTGATCGTGCGGGGCGGGGAGGCGGCGAAGAATGATCGTCGGGTCTTCGAGGCGGTGATCGAGGCCATTCACCGCGCACGCATTTGCCGGCAGTCGTTCGTGTTGGTCATTGGAGGCGGCGCGGTGTTGGATGCGGTTGGCTTTGCCGCCGCGGCCGCACATCGAGGGGTGCGCCTTGTTCGACTGCCCACCACGACGCTGGCGCAGGACGATTCCGGGGTCGGCGTGAAGAACAGTATCAACGCCTTTGGAAAGAAGAACTTCCTTGGTTCGTTCAGCCCCCCGTGGGCGATCATCAACGACGAGCTGTTTCTTACCACCCTTGCCGCACGCGATTGGCGGAGCGGGTTCAGCGAGGCGGTGAAGATCAGTCTGGTGAGGGACGCAGCGTTCTTTGAACACATTGAGAAGGCCGCACCGCAGCTGGCCAGAGGCAAGATCGACGCCGCCGCGCTCAGCGCGGCCCGGCCGGTCATCCGGCGCTCAGCGGAGCTCCACGCTCGGCACATCGTGGCTGGCGACGATGCGTTTGAGCTGACTGAAGCGAGACCGCTGGATTTTGGCCACTGGTCCGCGCACATGCTCGAGCAGATGACCGACTTCGAGCTCAGGCATGGCGAAGCGGTGGCCATCGGCATCGCCATCGACGTCGTGTATTCCAGCTTGATGCAGATGCTGCAGCCGGCCGAGGCGGATCGCGTCATAGCCTGCCTGGAAAGCCTCGGTTTTGCGTTGCATCACGTCGCGCTGCGGCGTCCGTATCGCCTGCTCGACGGGTTAGAAGAGTTTCGCGAACACCTGGGCGGGCCGCTGACGATCACCTTGCTTGAAGGGATCGGGCGGCCAGTGGATGTGCACGAGATCGATCGGACCCGCATGATTGAGGCGATCGAAACCCTCCAGGCCCGGGCGTCCTCGTCTCCCCGGCTGCTACACTGTGCCGGGTAAGACTCAGCCGCAGCGGACCGGCGCAGGCCAAAGAACCCATCGTATGAGCACGCAACCGGAAACCTCCCCGCTGTCTCGACGACAGGTCGTAGATCTTCATTTCATGGAGCATCGCGCCAAGCTCATCGACATCGCGGCGTTCCTCGATCGATTGGAACGAGCCCGGCCGGATGAGGGCACCAGCGGCGAAGACTTTCGCGTTGACGCGTTCCGGCGGGCGGTGCGCCTGCTGGTTGACGGCCAGCCCCATCGAGCCCGGCGCGTGCTTGAGAAATTCAGTGACATGACCACGGAGCCAATCGATTCCGCCGGCGGAATGAAGGGCGCCTACGGGGCAGTGCCCAACCCCGCCCACGACCGGGGGGCGGCGGGCTGATGTACATCGATCCGCACATTCACATGGTCTCCCGCACCACCGACGATTACGATCGGATGGCGGTGGCGGGCTGCGTGGCCGTGACCGAGCCGGCCTTTTGGGCAGGATATGATCGCAGCTCGCCGCAGGGCTTCTTTGACTACTTCCGGCAGCTCACCGAGCATGAGCCGAAGCGGGCCGCGGACTACGGGATCAAGCATTTCAGTTGGATCTGCATCAACCCCAAAGAGGCGGAAGATCCCAGCTTTGCCCGCGAGGTCATGGCCCTGATCCCCGAATTCCTGGCCAAGCCCAACGTGCTGGGCATCGGGGAGATCGGGTTGAACAAGAACAGCAGGAATGAGCTGCGCATCTTCGAGGAGCACCTTCAGCTGGCGGCGGAGCACGATGAACTTGTCCTCGTGCACACCCCCCATCTGGAAGACAAGCTCAAGGGCACAAAGCTCATCATCGACGCGGTCAAGAACAACTCGAAGATCGATCCGGAACGGGTGCTGATCGACCATGTTGAAGAACACACAGTAGGCCTGGTGCTGCGCGAGGGAATGTGGGCGGGAATGACGCTGTACCCGGAGACCAAATGCACGGCCCAGCGGGCCGTGGACATCATCGAAACCTACAGCAGTGAACGTATCTGCATCAACTCCGCCGGCGACTGGGGGCACAGCGATCCGCTGGCGGTGCCGAAAGCGCAGCGGGAGATGGCGCGGCGAGGTCATGCGCCCGACACGATCGCACGGATCTCGTTTGACAATCCGCGCCGCTTCCTGAGTCAGTGCCCCAAGTTCAAGATCGATGCGTAACGCATTGGGCCAAGGCACGGTCCTCGGCTACTGTACCAACGTGCACGCCGGCGCAACGCTTGATCAGACGCAGGCGAATCTCGCGCAGCATGCACTGGCGGTCAAGCAGCGGATCAGCCCCGATGGACCGCTGGGAATCGGCCTTTGGCTTTCGGCACACTCTGCACGCGGGCTGCGCGAAGACGATCGCCTCCGTCGATTCAAGGACTGGCTTGCCCAACGCGGCCTGCAGGTCTTCACCATCAACGGGTTTCCGTACGGCGATTTCCACCAGCGCCGCGTCAAGCACCTGGTGTACAAACCGGACTGGACGGAGCCTGCACGGGTGCAATACACGCGTGACCTGATTCACATTCTCAGCGTCCTCATTCCCCCCGGCGACGAGGGCAGCATCTCGACTTTGCCGATTGGATGGCAGCCTTGGATCGCAACCAAAGCCGGCCACGGCGCTGCCGCGGACAACCTGCTGCGCACGGTGGAGTGTATGGCTGAGCTGCGGGACAAGAGCGGGACGCTCATCCACCTCGATCTCGAGCCCGAGCCCGGCTGCGTGCTTCAACGCTCCAGCGACGTCGTCGAATTCTTCAACAGGTATCTGCTGGCTGGAGGACGGAGAGACCTCGTGCTCACGCACCTGCGCGTCTGTCATGACATCTGTCATGCGGCGGTGATGTTCGAGGATCAACAAGAGATGCTGGCCTCGTACGATCGCGCTGGTATTCGTGTTGGAAAAGTGCAGGTCTCAGCGGCCGTGCGAGCGGATTTCAACCCCGCCAGCGAATCGATGCGCCGAGCCATGACACAGCAGCTTGCACGCTTTGACGAGCCGCGCTACCTGCACCAAACTGTGGTCAAGCCCGCGGGTTCGTCCGAGGTGAGATTCTTCGCCGATCTACCGGCGGCGCTGGCCGACGTCGAGGATGAGGTCGATTTCGCCGGCGAGTTGCGAGTACATTTCCACGTGCCGATCTTCCTTGATCGGTTTGGCTGTCTGGCCTCCACGAGCGATGAGATTCGCAAAGGCCTCCGTCTGTTGCGAGCGCGGTCGGATGTGAATCACTATGAGGTGGAGACCTACGCATGGGATGTGCTGCCGGACGACCTGAAGATGCAGCGCCTTGCCGACGGGATTGCGGCGGAGATGCGCTGGCTGATTGATCTGTCGGAGGCGAGGTTGTGAGTCGTCTGACCAGTGTCGTGCGCGCCTATGCGGAGCTGTCGCGGCTGTCGAACTTACCGACCTGCCTGACGAATGTACTCGTCGGGTCGGCGATCGGGGTAGCTTCGACACCGTCAGCCGAGATTGAGGTGTTGAAGGTGGTCGTGCTCACGGCGGCCGTCATGTTGCTCTACGTGGCAGGCATGGCCTTGAACGATGCGATCGACGTCAATATCGATCGCCGCGAGCGGCCGACCCGGCCGATTCCATCAGGTCGTGTATCGCTCCGGGGCGCGTACAGCTACGTGGTTGTGTGCATGGTCCTTGGTCTCGGACTCAGCGCCCTGGCGAGTATGAACGCCGTGATTCCGGCCGGATTGCTCATTGCGTGTATTGTGAGTTATGACATCGCTCACAAGAAGGCAGCCGCATCGGTCATCCTCATGGGTGGGTGTCGAGGCCTGGTGTACATTACCGCAGCCGCGGCGGTCACTCCGCAAATGGACTGGATGATCACCGGGACACTCGCCGCAGCGATCTGCGTGTACATCATCGTCATCACAATCGTTGCCCGCGTGGAAGCATCCGGGGCTGCCGGTGCGAGTCGGCGCTGCGCATTCCTCTTGCCGGTTGTTGTGCTTGCTCCCGCGGCCGTGATACACCCCCTTTCGTGGACCTGGCCCAGTATTGCCGGGCTTCTGGTGATTGGATGGCTGCTGCATTCGGCGCGGCATGTCGCCCGCCGACCGCTGCGCATCCAGCGCGCCGTGCTTGCATGGCTGGCGGGCATCTGCCTGATGGACGCGTTCTTTCTCTCGCTGCTTGATCAGCCGTTGCTGGCGGCAGTTGCGGCGGCAAGCTTCACCCTGACCGTTTGGGGGCATCGCTATATTGTGGGCACCTAGAGCATCCTCAGTCACGCTCTAGCGTGCGCTTTTGGCCGGGTCTTCTTTGATGACGCACCCCACCGTGGTGATCAATGTCGCGGGTCTGTCGGGATCGCTGATCGGCGAGGCGACGGCGAACATCAACCGGCTTATCGCGCGGGGGTCGATGCGCCGCCTGATCCCCGTCCTGCCGGCAGTGACGTGCTCAGTGCAGTCCAGCATGCTCACCGGCCTGCGGCCGAATCAGCATGGCATCGTCGGCAACGGATGGTACGACCGCGAGCTGAACGAAGTCCACTTCTGGAAGCAATCCAACCGCCTTGTGCACGGTGAGAAGGTTTGGGAAACCGCCAGGCGGCGCGATCCGTCGGTGACGTGCGCGAACATGTTCTGGTGGTTCAACATGTACGGCACGGTGGACTACTCGGTTACGCCGCGACCGATCTATAAGGCCGACGGCCGGAAGATTCCCGACATTTACAGCCATCCGCCCCAGCTGCGGCCGATGCTGCAAGACACGCTTGGCCGGTTCCCGTTATTCAATTTCTGGGGGCCGGCTGCGTCCATCAATTCGAGCCAGTGGATCGCCGCGGCCAGCATGCTCGTGCACGACCGGTATCGGCCGACGCTGATGCTGATCTATCTGCCGCATTTGGATTACGGCTTGCAGAAGCTCGGCCCGGTCCATCCGAAGATTCCCGACGAAGTGAGGGCCATTGACCGCGTCGTTGGCCGGCTGATCGACTACTTCGATTCAAAGGGCGTGCGAATCGTCCTGCTCAGCGAATACGGTATCGAACCGGTGGATGATTCAGTTCACATCAATCGTTCGTTGCGCGAGGCGGGCGCCGTGGCGGTGCGCGAAGAGCAGGGACTGGAGCTGCTCGACCCCGGCGCGAGCGATGCGTTCGCCGTAGCCGATCATCAAGTCGCGCACGTCTACGTGAAAGATCCGAGCCAGGCCGCTCGATACGCCCAGTTCTGCCGCCAGGTTCCCGGCGTGGGTCGCGTTCTCGAGCGCGAGGAACGGGCGGCGAGCGGGCTTGACCATGAGCGATCTGGAGACCTCCTGCTGGTCGCCAAGCCAGGCCGGTGGTTCAGTTACGACTATTGGCTCGACGAGCGCAAGGCGCCGGATTTTGCCCGCACGGTCGATATTCACCGGAAACCGGGATACGACCCGACGGAGCTGTTCATTGATCCAAGATTTCGATTTGCAACGCTGTCAATCGGTTGGCGCCTGCTGAAGATGAAACTCGGGTTCCGCACCGTGATGGACGTCATTCCGCTGGACACGTCGCTGGTGCGAGGATCGCACGGCCGCGTGGACGTTGATGAGGGGCTCAGGCCGGTGCTGATTGCCGAGCACGTGACCGGCGACGCCAACGAGCTGCCCTGCACGAATGTGCGTGATGTGATCCTCGCGCATCTCTTTGAGGCGTAGCCGCTATCCCCGGAGCGTCACCAGCCCGGGGCGTGTCAGGCGCAGCGGCCGATTGAATCGGCCGCGGAGCGCAAAGGAGCGAGTGTGCGCCCGG
>Ga0209980_10001173_pt1 | contig 14442 bp, 14 predicted proteins | sample CR02metaG_FD_183611 | JGI IMG/M metagenome (GOLD analysis project Ga0209980, IMG submission 183611) | Deep subsurface microbial communities from Mariana Trench to uncover new lineages of life (NeLLi) - CR02 metaG (SPAdes) (version 2) | ecosystem: Environmental > Aquatic > Marine > Ocean trench... | reverse complement strand
GCGAGCCACCGCCGGTACCGCAAAGAGGGCAGCGGCTACCAATACCGAGGCCAGAAGCCGCCTAGGTATGGCGCAGCAAGTCAAGGAATTCCTCCCGCACCGCCTTGTCGTGAAACGCGCCACGAAGTGCCGAGGTCACTGTCATGACGCCTGGCTTCTTTACCCCCCTCATCTCGACGCAAAGATGACGAGCTTCGATCACCACCATCGCGCCTCGCGGCTTCAGCTCCTCTTCGAAGTACCGAACGACTTGTTCGGTCAGGCGTTCTTGCAACTGCGGGCGGCGTGCATAGAAGTCCAGAATCCGGGCGAACTTGGAAAGCCCGATAATCCGTTGGTCCGGAATATATGCGATATGAGCCTTGCCGTAGAAAGGCACCAGGTGATGAGCGCACAGCGAGTAGAAAGGAATGTCTTTCTCCATCACCATGTGTGAATAGTCTTCGTCGTTGGGAAAGGTGGTGACCTGTGGCTCGGCGCCCTCGTCGAGACCCTGGAACATTTCCAGGTACATCTTGGCCACCCGAACATCGGTATGACGCAGATGCGGATCCGTCTGATCGAGACCGAGTTCCTCGAGCAAACCGCGGACATGTTTGGCGATTCGCAGCACCTTCTCACTCTCCACTGCCGGACCCGTGCCGCTGGTGTCTGTAGCTGTTTCTAGGATCGACATTCGTGATCTCCTCTAAAACTTCAGAGCCGCCAGGATACCGCATCCGGCCGACCCGAATCGGTATACTTCGAGCCCGGAGGGCAACGATGGCGAGGATCACGATCGAATACTGCGTAGTTTGAAACTACAAACCGCGAGCCGCCAGTTTGGCGGACGAGATAGAGAAGAACTTCGGTGAGACAGCCGAACTGATAAAGGGCCGGGACGGTGTTTTCGAGGTCGCTCTCGACGGCAAAAACTTGTATTCGAAAAAGAGCACCGGCCGCTTTCCCGAGCCAGGCGAAGTCGAGCAAGCGCTGACCGCTCTTCTGGCTTCCTAGCGGGCCGAGAGGCGGCTAGGTAGTACTACTCGAGACTGCGCAACTGGGCGACGATCTCGATATGGCCGGTCTGCGGGAAGAGATCGAGGTAGACCAGGCTTTCGAGCGTGAAGCGTCTGGCGAGCGCCTTGAGGTCACGCGCCAGGGCGGCCGGATGACATGAAGCGTACGTCAGACGTTTCGGACGTAGCCGTTTCAAGGCTCCTCGTACATGGAGACTGAGACCCTGCCGAGGTGGATCGACCACCACCCGATCGACGCCCTCCGGTAACTGTACGATCCAACTCTCGACGGCCGAACCGATCGTGGCCATATTGGCCAGCCCAGCCTTCTGCGCGTTGTTGCGCAGATATCGGGAGGCGTTGCTGTCGCCCTCGACGGCGACCACCTGCCTGTACCGCCGCGCCAGCGGCAGCGCAAACAGCCCGACCCCGGCGTAGAGATCGTAGGCGACCTCGCCCTCCTCGCGACCTACAACTGCTTCTACGAACTCCCCAAGCAGCCCGGCGTGCGCCTGAAAGAACGTACGCGCGTCGTATTCATACCGAAAGTCGCCCACTCGGCGACTCACGGTCCCCTTCGGGAGTCCCGGCAGCACCGGGCCGCAGGTAATCGCCCCGTCGTCGCCCAGCGCCGCGTCGAGTCGTCGAGGGACGCGGTGATCGAGCCGCTCCGCAAGCCCGACGACAAACTCTTCGAGGGGCTCCGCAAGTACGGCGCAGGTACGCACACTCACCAGTTTGTGGCTGGCACGCGCAAAATAGCCAACGCTCGCTCTACCCGGCTCTCCCTCGAGTCGAAGTTGGGTACGAAGCCGGTAGTGCCACGAGTCGCCACGAACCACTCGGTCCGGCACATCATGCGCTACCGAGCCCAGACGCTCGAGGGTTTCTCGCGCGGCGCTCACTTTCCAGCGAGTCTGCGCCTCGTCCTCGATATGCTGAAGGCTGCAGCCGCCACAGTTCGCGAAGTGCTCGCAGGGCGCTTCACGACGTTCCGGCCCGCTTTGCAAAATCTCGACGATCTCGCCTCTGGCATAGCTTGGCCGCCGCTCGATGATTCGAAGCCGAAGCCGGTCGCCGGGCGCCGAGAGCGGGACAAAGATCGGTACGCCCTGGCTGCGCGCCAGTCCGTCGCCACCTGCGATGAGCTTCTCGATCTCGACCTCGACCGTGTCATCGACCGCCAGAATATCGGAGGAGGCGGTCATGCGCCCGTTCTAGGCAATGAAGTGAATCCTCTCGGCCAGTTCCGGTAAATCTCGTAGCACCGCTCGCTCGAGATCGGCCAAGCGATGCCGCCGGCTCAAGTGGCAGAGCACAATGGCCTCATTCTCGAACCGCCCGGCCAGGGCCGCCAGATCTTGTAGGTGGAGGTGTCCAAAACGTTCACCATGGCGGAGCGTTTCGGGACCCATGAATGTGCACTCCACGAGAAGGATCTTGGTTTCGAAGAGCCGAGGCTCGCGCGCGAAGACTTCCGCACCGGTATCCCCACAGTAACTCAGCCATAGCTGTTCGCACTCCCTCGTGACCTCGACGCCGTTGCCCTTGAGCCGCGCTACCTCCCGCGGCGCCATGCCTTCGAGATCACGCCGAAGCTTCTGCTGCCGACGAATCAAATGGCAGCCCAGCGCGGGGACCGTGTGGTTCGCCTCGAACACCTCCAGGCGCAGCCCCTGCTCGAGTTCGCGACTCTCCCCGGGCTCGAGCCCCACAACCTCGGCGCTCAAGTCCTGGCTCTCGAGCCGGCTTGCCGCACCAATGTAATCGATGAGGTCGCCGGCCATTGTCCTCGGACAAAAAATGGTGGTCGGACCGAGCCCCTGATGCTTGCGCTGAGTCAGCACCCAGGGAATACCGACCGTGTGGTCCAAATGGCTATGGCTGAGAAAAATCCACCGCGCCCCGATCAAGGGCGAAGCGCCTTTGCCCACGTCCAACGCCAGCCCTGGGGGATCGATACGGAACCAAGTTTCGTCTCCGGCACGAGAGAAACCCTGAATCTTGAGCCCGTCGAATGTCAGCGATACGCCGCGCATGGCCTGCCGATCGAGCGTGCAGTGCGAAGCGTAAGAGGACTAGCCTGCATTATTCATGACCGCTCGTGCAGATTGCCGAAAGCGCCGGTCAGATCGAGCCAACCACAGTGAGGAGCGCCGCAGGCAGACTTGCAGTCTATCGAGGACGCGACGAGCGAGGACGGACCGAGATGACTGGCGATCTCGGTTAGATGCTGAGTGCTCATGAATAATGCAGGCTAAACCTCTTGGTAGAGCCACTTCCTCAAGGGCTCGAGCCGAGTCGAAACCGACGACGGATCCGGATCGATCAACCAGAGCGCCGCGGCCACGGATGACAGGAGCGAATTGCCATCTTGAGGGGTAAAGCAAAAGCCGTACAATTCGCGCTTGCGCTGTACGGTCAAGGTCGGTAACGAAACCACGGTCTGCGAAAGAATGCGGCCATAGTAACCGTGGTCGCGTCCAAAGCTGAAAACCAAGTTGGTCTGCTGCTTCTCAGTTACCGCCACGCGCGGATTCGCGTGCAGGCGCTCCACCACCTCCTCTACCGAGGTATCGCGGTTGAAAGCCATACGGAACCAGATCGTGTGCATGTACTGGGTATTGAGCTTGACCGCGCTCGAGAACAAGTCGAAGTTCTGACCCAGAGTCTCGAAGACGCGGTGGGCATCTCGCGCATGGTGGGTTCCGAACTCGGCGTCGCCGTGAGCGCCCAGCGACGGCGCCGGAATAAACCCACTGGTCTGGGTAACATCGTTCGCCCGCCGCATGCAGACGAAGTTCCCCTGTTCGAGACAGTAGGAATCGGAATCGTGGCACAGGGTCTTGATCAGCGTCGTGATGTTGTGCGTATTGCAGGAAACTATCTGAATAAAACGAGTCTCACCCGGAATCAAGGCCTCGTCGTTGACGCCGCGCGCATAGGGAGTCCCGAACCCCAATTCGCTTCCTTGGGCCAGGTAGCCCTTGGGTGCGGAGATGTCCTGGTAATAGAGCTCCTTGTTCTCGTTGCCCGCCGGTGTACAGTCGATGACCACGGTGGCTCGCTCGATCGCCTCTCTCGCTTCGTAGCTGACTTCGTGGCCTAGGGCCTCGAAGTCGTTCCGGCGCTCGGCATCCGCCGCCAACTTGGCCCCACGCTCCATCAGATGTCGGATCCTGGGGCGATCCGAGCGCAATGGGGTGCGCTTGTGAAACGTCACCTCGTCGATCCCCATCCTGTCCCCGAGATCCGCAAACAAACCGAGCAACGGCTCGCCAATCGTTCCAGTGCCGAGAATGTGAATTATTGCGGCCATGACTCCCTATTCCTCTGGTAGTTCCTCTCCGTGAGCCCCGTGCTTTCCTCCGCCGCGCCAATTCGGATCACGATTTGCGAACTCATCCACGTCTCTGTGCACCTCGACCAGCGTCCTGGTGACGGCAGGATCACAGGTTTCGTTCTCACATTCGTAAGTGTAAACGTTCACGTCCTCTCGTCGCACGAACCCGCTCAAGGTCTGGTAGGTCCGGCAGTTGCCGCACATGACCGAAAGCTCGCGAATGTTGACCATGTCACGAAGCCGAGCGCAGCTCGTCCGAAAAATCATCCCCAGCCAGCCGCGCCTTTCGGCCTTCGATGATCTCGTCGACCGCGGATCTCAACTTGGCGGCCGTCGAAATGCCCTCATGCAGATACATCACGGTACCGTCGCGGTCCAGCAGCACTACCGTAGGCAAGATGAACAGGTTGTACCTGCTGGCTATGGTGTCGGTCGGATCGACGAGCACGGGATAGGGAAACGGCCGCTTGGCGACGAACTCGCGAACCACCGTTTCCGGCTCCCCAAGGCTAACCGCGAAGAACTCGACACCCCGGCTCTTGAGCTCCGGATAGAGCTTGGCGAGGATGTCCGCCTGGAGGCGGCATGGCCCGCACCAGGTCGCCCAGAACTCGACAAGAACCAGATCTTCGCCGGCGTCACTCGGGCGCAGTGTGCCACCGTCGAGGGAGGCCAACTCGAACTCCATGACGGAGCCGGCTCCCCCTGTGGCCGTGCCGGTAACCGGCACCTCGGGCGCATCGGGGCCCGCCTGACATGCGGCCGAAAGAACCGTGAGCACAACGAGCGCGGTGTGGAGTATCTTGTGCATCCGAACAAGAGGGGAGCGGGATCAACCCCCTCCCCTCGGCGGGAAGCATACGCCAAAAGCGGCGGCGACAATAGCGAGCATAAAAAAACGCGAGCCCCCGAAGGAGCCCGCGCGGGAAACCAAAAAGCGGCTTCGAAGTTGGCTTACTTCCGCTTCGTAGCGCGCTTCTTCGTGGCCTTTTTCTTGGTCGCACGCTTTTTGGTGGCGCGCTTCTTAGTCGCGCGCTTCTTCGTGGCTCTCTTCTTGGTGGCACGCTTTTTCGTGGCCTTCTTCTTAGCTGCCTTCTTCTTGGTGGCGCGCTTCTTGGTCGCGCGCTTCTTCGTGGCCTTCTTTTTGGTCGCGCGCTTGGGGGCGCTCTTTGCCACCTTGCGCTTGGTGGCGCGCTTCTTCGTGGCTCTCTTCTTCGTTGCCATTGGTCTTGCCTCCTGCCCACTACGGGCTAAAGGACCTAACGCGGTCCAAGTCCACGCAAGGCGGCGGAATTGCCTCCCTGCTCAGTAACAATTTCGCTCTTGCTCATGCACTTTGTCGATCGAGAATGTTCGTCGTCGCCCAATTCGGCTTCGAGTCGCCCTTGCAGTCTCGCCGGGTTTCTAGAACTCGGTCCTTGGCGGGAATATAGGTCAAAACAAATTCAAACGCCAGCATTCTGCGTTACCTAGTCGAGCACTTGCTCAGCCGAATCATCCTTGCGCTCGATGGCTACCAACCTTGGTCGCCGATTCTAATCTTCCGTGCAAAGCGAATCGAAAGACGTTCGTGTTGAAGTCGCGTCTCGCGAGGAATCGCGCGCGCGCCCGCTAGGGCGCGATGTAGCGCCTCGAGATAGTCGGCGCATATTGCGTCAAGACCGGGCCGACTCGGCTTCGCGAATGTTCTTCGCTCTTGTTCAAACATTGGAACAGTTCAGAGGAGTGCGAAAATCAGGCTTTGGAAAATAGACGGCTCTCGGCTGGCTCGGGTTTCTCTTGCGGAGCTTAGACGCACGTGGCCGAAGACAGACTGACATGGACAATACAAGAATGAACTATATATAGCGCACTTGTCAAGCAAGACCGCAACATCTTGTGGTTCGGATCACCGGCCGGCCGGCGACAGCAAACGCTCTTCGCCACTCCTCATCGACCTATAATGTCGGAGAAATGTCTGACGACTCCGGAAACGACGGCGGCATCCGAAGGACCTCTTCGGACATCGTTCTGCCGCTTTTCTACGGTCCGGCCAAGAAGCCGACATCCGATTCCGACGCTGCGAACGCGCCCGGGTCATTCCCGTACACCCGCGGTCTCTACCCGGAGATGTATCGGCGACGACTGTGGACCATGCGGCAATACGCCGGCTATGCGGACGCCGAGGAGTCCAACCGCCGCTACCACTTCCTACTCGCCCAAGGCATCACCGGTCTCTCCGTTGCCTTCGACTTGCCGACTCAGATCGGCTACGACTCCGACCACGCCCTCGCTCGAGGCGAGGTGGGCAAGGTCGGAGTCGCGATCGACTCGATAGAGGACATGCGCCGACTCTTCGACGGGATTCCAATAGAAGAGGTCACGACCTCGATGACAATCAACTCGACCGCCGCGATCTTGCTGAGCCTATATCTCGTCGTTGCCGAGGAACAGGGCGTCGCCTGGGAGCGAGTCGGTGGCACGGTGCAAAACGACATCCTCAAGGAGTACGCCGCTCGCGGAACCTACGTTTTCCCGCCGCAACCTTCCATGGCTCTGGTAACCGACATCATCGAGTTCTGCGCCGACCGAGTTCCGAAGTGGAACCCGGTTTCGGTTTCCGGCTACCACATGCGAGAAGCCGGCAGCACCGCGGTTCAGGAGGTCGCTTTCACCCTCGCCAACGGGCTCGCCTATGTTCAGGCCGCGATCGATCGGGGGCTCGACATCGATTCGTTCGCCCCGAGGGTGTCGTTCTTCTTCAACGCCCACAATCACTTCCTGGAAGAGGTCGCCAAGTTCCGCGCGGCTCGCCAGCTCTGGGCACAACTCGTTCGCGAGCGATTCGCGCCCAAGAACCCACGGTCCTGTTGGCTGCGCTTTCACGTCCAGACCGCGGGCTCGACGCTAACGGCGCAACAGCCGGATAACAACGTGGTCAGGGTCGCCCTACAGGCGCTGGCCGCTATTTGCGGTGGAGCGCAGTCGCTGCACACCAATTCGCGAGATGAAGCTCTCGGACTGCCCACCGAAGATGCGGCCCAGCTGGCCCTGCGCACTCAGCAGGTTCTAGCCCTCGAGTCTGGAATCACCGATGTAGCGGACCCGCTCGGAGGAGCGTATTCGATCGAAGCCTTGACCGCGGAGATCGTCACTCGCGCACGGCGTTACATCGCCGAAATCGAAACCATGGGCGGCGCCGTAGCAGCGCTCGAGCGAGGATTTCAACAGCGAGAGATCGCCGACGCCGCCTACAGGGCTCAGATCTCGATTGAGAACGGCGACCACCAAGTCGTGGGGATCAATGCTCATGTCGATGAGAAGTCGCCACGAGTCGAGGTGCTCAGCGTAAATCCTGCGGCAGAGCGCGAGCAGACCGAGCGGCTCCGCGCTTTTCGCGACCGGCGTGACGCCGCAGCGGCGGCGGGGGCGCGAGCCTCGCTCGCCGCCGCCGCCCGGGACGCCCGCAATCTGATGCCGCCGATTCTCGATTGTGTCCGGGCGGAACTCACCGTGGGCGAGATCACCGACACATTGCGCGAGATCTACGGCGAGCACCAAGAGACTAGCTTCGACTAGTCGGAGGCCGACTGATCGGAAGCGTCTTCGGGAACGGCCTCGAGCGCTTCGAGCTTCGCAAAGAAAGCCTCGGCGGAATCCGAGTCGAGCCGGATCAGCGTCGCGCGCCCGCTGCGTTCGGCCAGATGACCCTCGGCGTCCGCCCAGAGCCGCAGAGTTTCTTTGCCGCCACTCGACTCGAGGTCGATCTCGACCTCCGCCTCGCCCTCGGCCCCGACCTCATGCGATTCGCCGGCCGCGCTCGCGCCCAGACCAACCGGCGAATCGACCGGCACACCCCTGGCACCCGTCAGGGCTCGCAGAAAGGCACTGGCAAGCGAATACTGAATCCTGACATCGCCCCGCCACCACTCTCCATCACGGCGTTCGTAGTGGCTCTCGCCACCGGAGCGCACAACGCGAAAGCTCTCGGTCTCGAAGATGTTTCGATCCGACCAGCTGGTGGACCGCCAGTCTGCCGGAGCAAGCTCGAGCAATGACGCCAGGTCCGTGTCGGCCTTGAACACTTGCCCGCCTACGCGCACCGCGGTCAAGTCTCCAGCAGCCGTAGAGCTGTCGATCTCGACCAGCAACGGCTCCTCCTCACCCGCAATCGTCAGCCTTACGGCGGCCGCGCCGCCTTCAAAAACACGGTCCGGTTGGTCAACGAACTCTTCGATCTCGAGTTCTATCAACGCCGATAGAAGAGTCGACACTCTGTCCTCGTCGGCCAAATCTTCGATCGGCTCGACCAGGCGAAAGCTCTCGCCCGAGCGTTCCAACACCACGCCGGTGCCCGGATTCAGAACTTCGATCTTCTCGATTCTGGACTCTTGAATCGGAATCGCATCCCGGCTGCGCCAGCCATTTGGCTCGCGCGCGGTGTCCTCGAACAAACTGTCCGAAACCACGTAAAACGGAGGTCCATTGCCGACCTCGACGATGGTGTTCGAGGACGCCGGGATCTTGCCGCCGAATCGCAAGATGATATCTCCCGACTCGATTTCGAGCGCGATCTCCGCTCGGGGTTGGTCGAGGCCGAGCTGATCTCTGGACCCGTCCTCGAGGGTGCGCTGCTTCTCGAGATCTCGTATCCGGCGGAGAAAACCTTCCACCTCACCCGAATCGGCGCGGCCGGTCCGAGGTTGCGTGAGCATCCACTCGCCGCTCTGATCTCCGGCGTCTCCGACTTGGCCCGCTCGTTCGAGCCGCAACCGCTGCTCACCCGCCGTAAGCACGATCGCCCGAACAGAATCCGGCTCCAGTCGAACCAGCTTCTTGCTTAGCTTGGCTCGCTCATCGGTCGATGGAAGTTCACGCTCGAAAAACCAGATCAGAGCACCGACGCCGGCAACCAGGGCGAAGAGTACGATCAGAGTCCGAGGCCGCAACCACTACCTCCTTCGACGCGAGTACACCGCCGCTCCCGCCACCAGCGCGAGGCCCGGCAAGACCAGGAATACCAGAATTCCGACCGAGCGCAGTTCGGCCTCGCTCAAGTTCAGGCGAACTTGCTCCGGCCTCTTGGGTGGAATCGCGATCAGATTCTCCCGCTCGACCAGCCAATTCAGGGTGTTGGCGGCGAACTCGGCGTTGCCGACGTTGCGGAGTTGGCCGTTGGTGACGAAGTCGGCGTCGCCGACAACGATCAGCCTGATCGAGCTCGGACCGGTATGCGCGACCGTCGTGCCCTCCGGTTCGTCCTCGGCTACCGCACCATCCACCGCTTCGTCCACAGAACCTTCCACCGAACTTTCCACGAAACCGTCCCCCGCACCGTCCACCTGACCCTCGGCGAAATCTCTATCGTTCAACTCGATAGCCACCGCCACGATAACGGGCCCTGCGACATCGTCGTCTCCCTTTGCGATAGCTCCCAAATTCTCGAGATCACTCTCGCCCCAGCCTTCCGGGCTCGTCGCGAGGAGCACGGTCGCACCCAACTGGTCGGCCTTGCCGGCCAACCTGAGCGACTGGGCCAGAGGCACGATCACGGGCACCTCGGCCTGACGCAACGGCTCGGTCACGGCGTGCTCGCCGAAATCGGTTATAAAAAAAGTCTCGGCGCCGAAAAAGGGGATCGGATTCTGCGGGTCGATCACAATATCGGCGCCCAGTTCGACTCCGTAGTTCGAGAGCAGGCTCTCCAGACCGCTCGGCGCGACGTCACCCGAAGCGCCGATCATCGGATCGAGCAACGCCAGGAGCCGCCCTCCGGAGGCCACGAAGTCTGCGATCGTCTCCGCTTCGGGTGGCGCGAAACCCGCTGTCGGTCCCGCAATGACGACCACGCTGGTCCCCTGTGGAATCCGGGGCTCGCTCAACGGCGACCATTCTTCGAGCTCGAAGTTGTCGCGACCGAGCAGCGCCTGCAGATCGGTCAGCCCGCGGGCCGAGGGGTCGTCCAGACCCAGCTCCCCGTGGCCTACGGTAAATAGGATCTTGGGCTTCCGGCTCTCCGCCAGATCAACGATCGCGGCGGTGAAGACCTGCTCGCCCTTGAATCCGGTCATCTCCGGTCCGAGCCCGACTTGGAGGCCTGAATAGTCATAGTCCGCGAGATCTGAGCTCTCGATCACGCGCCGGTCGTCCCCGCGATCCAGGACAATTACGTCGAGATGGCTGATGCCAAACTTGCTGACCAGGGCCTGAGCTTCGGCCAGGTTCTTTTCAGGATCGACTACTCGCAGACTGAAGTTCTCGGATTCGGCGGCATAGCGCGTCAACAACTCGCGAACCGTATCGAACAGCGGCTCGCCCGGGCTCATAAAGATCACCGCCTCAATCGGCTCGCTGAGGGCGCTCACGACGTTCTTGCTCTTCTCCGAAAGCGTGTACAGCTCCTCCGAGGTCCAGTCAAAGCGCTTGTAGTACTTCCAAGACAGGTAGTTGACCATGACGACCAGAGCAAACACCAACAGTGCGCCCGCTCCGAAAGTAAACGACTCGACCCACCGCCTTTGTCTTGCAGCCACCGGCATTACCTCCATTTCTTGACGGCGAGTGTTCGTGTCGCCAGAAAAAGCAGGAACACGGTGGCCGAGGCGTAGTACACCAGCCGGCGAGAGTCGACGATGCCCTTGGCAAAGTCGTCCATGTGCTGCCAGAGATTCAAGTAGCCGAAGACCTGTTTCGCGATTTCGTTGTTGACCAGGTTTTCGAGCAGGCCGAAGGTGAACATCGGCACCAGAATCACAAACGTCAACAGCGCTGCGATCAACTGGCTGCGAGTCACGGCCGAAGCCAAAAGACCAGCAGCCAAAAACAGGGCCCCGACACCGGCAATGCCCAGATAGCCCGAGGCCACCGGCCCCCAGTCCACCGCGCTGTAGCGCGCGATGACGCCCGCATAGGCCAGGGTCGGCACCCACAGCGCAATGTAGAAGCTCAGTGCCGCCACGTACTTGCCCAAGACCACTTGCGCCTCGGTAATCGGAGCGGTCATGAGGACCTCGATCGTGCCGCTTCGCCGCTCCTCACTCAGCAACCGCATGGTCAGAACCGGCGTCATGAACAGCAGGATCAGCCAGAAGAAGAACGTCTGGCCGAAAAACAATTCGAGAGGCGCCCCCGCTGCGGCCCTGGGATCACTCAAGAAACTCACAATCAGCCAGAATACAAACCCGTTGACCAAGAGCAGGACGGCCATGACGATGTAGGCGAGCGGGGAGAAAAAGTAGGCCCGGAGCTCGCGACTCAGAGTGGCTAGAAACGCATTCATCCGGTTACCTCGGCCGCATTCTCATCGCGGTGCGCAACCACCTCGGAGACTGGCGGAGCTGTTGGATCCTCATGAGTGGTTAGGCGCACGAAGACATCTTCGAGCGACGCTCTCGATTGGACCAGTTCGAGAAGAGTCCAGCCCTTGTCGACCACCGTCCGGAAAATCGCTTCTCTGGGATCGGCGGTGCCGGCGCAAATCACCTCGAAGAGGCCGTTTGGGGCGGCCTCGACACGAGTCACCTCGGGAAGGGCGGACAAAATCGCAGCCGCATCCGGCGGGCTACCCTTGAGAACCACACGGACGGTCGAGTCTCCCGCCGAGTTTGCTCGCAGACTCTCCGGCGAACCCTCAGCCACAATCTTGCCTCGATCGATGATCATGACGCGATCGCAAAGCAGCTCGACCTCCGGCAAAATGTGGGTCGAAAGAACCAGGGTGCTCTCGCGGCCGAGTTCACGAATCAATTCGCGGATGGCAATGATCTGCTTGGGGTCGAGTCCGATGGTCGGCTCGTCGAGCACCAGAACCTTGGGCTTATGCAGTATCGCGGTAGCCAGGCCGACCCGTTGCCGGTAGCCCTTGGAGAGAGTGCCGATGATCTGCTCCCGAACGTCCTCGAGAAGGCAACGAGAAACCGCATCCGCGATGAGACCGCGTGCCCGTGAGCGACGGACCCCCTCGAGTCGGGCTCGATACGCAAGGTACTCGACGACTCGCATTTCCTCGTACAGCGCCACATGCTCGGGCAGATAGCCGAGAGAGCCGCGCGCGCCGACCGAGTCGCTCGAGAGATCTTTGCCGGCTACCGTAACCCGGCCTTCGCTGGGTGGCAGAAAGCCGGTGATCATTCGAATCGTCGTGGTCTTGCCGGCACCGTTCGGCCCCAGGATACCCACGATCTCGCCCTCACCGATGGAAAACGAGAGACCGTCCACCGCCGTGAAGTCTCCGTATCTGCGTGTCAGGCCCTGTGCTTCGATCACCCGTTCTCCTCCTCCTCGACCTTGTGAACCGCCGTCCCCTCCAGCAATTCCGATGCCCGCGCCTGGCTCCCAAAGCCCCCGATTCCGCGGCCCCCGAACGGGGGATCTTGCCGCCCCGCGCGTCACAATGGCACATCGGGCCAGCGCATGCTCGACTTTCGGCCACAACGCATCCGGGTCCGAGGATTACTCGATGGTATTCTGACGCGATGACGGAATCCGGCATGAAATCCGCCTACGAAATCGCCCTCGAGCGCCTCGAGCAACGGGGCATCGAGAAGCCCAGCAACCGAGCCTTGACGAAGAAGGCGCGCGCCAACATCGCCGAGATTCGGAGCAAGGCCAGAGCCGAGCTGGCCAAGCTCGAAATCCTCTACCGCGATCGCCTGGCCAAGGAGCCCGACCCGACCGCCCGCCATCAGGACCAACAGAACTACGTGAGCGAACGAGCCCGCATCGAGGCACGTTGTGATCGCGACGTTGCCAAGTTGCGCGGCGGCTAGGAATCCCTCCGCCGGGGAGCCGGCTGCGGGAAGGTCTCGACAAACGACTGCGTCGCCTCGACGCTGCCACAGATGTAGACTTCATCGCCCTCGAGAAAGCGAAAATCGGGCCCGAACTCGAGCACCAGATTCCCGGATCGCTCGACGGCAACCACCGAAGCTCCGGTGCGCTCGCGGATACCGAGTTGCGCAGGGTGATGGCCCTCCAGACCGGACGAGGAGACCTTCAGCACCGTCACCTTTGGATCCAGCGAGATGCTCTCACGCCCGAGCAGCCGCCCGGCGAGGATCTGACCCGAAACCTGGCTGATCGACAGCGCAAAGTCGGCTCCGGCTTGATGGATTCTCTGAACGTTCTGAGCCTGGTTCACCCGCGCGATGACCGGCACCTCGGGCGCGAAGTCCTTGAGGATGACCGTTGCGAACAGCGTCGCCGCATCGCTGTCGACTGCAAGAATCACCGCTTGGGCCTCGCGCAGACCCGCCATCTCGAGCACCCGATGATCCAAGATGTTACCCACTCGGTCCACACCCTCGCCCTCCTCGCGATCGATTACTTCGACCCGCTCACCAACGTCAAGGAGGAGTTCGGCGACCTTGCGGCCGACTTCGCCGTATCCGGCGAGCACAAAGGGGCCGGTACGCCTGAGCCTGGTCGTTCCGGCACACACTTCGCCCAAGCGCTGAATCGCCTCTTCGCTCCCCGCGACGATCAGAATACCCGCCCGCTCGAGTTTCATGTCCGGTTTCGGCGGAGCCATAAGGCGCCCCTCGACCCACTGGCCGATAACGCTGATCCCGGTCCGATGGCCGAGTTTGGACTCGGCCAGTGTTTTTCCGACGAGAGCGCTCTGGGCGCCGATTTTAATCTCGCTCACCACCAGTTTCCCCAACACCTGCGCGCCTTCGACTCGGGGACTGATCCGTTCACTGGCTCGAGCTGCCAGGGCTGCTCCGAGGATGTGCCGCGGCGTGAATACGGCCGTGGCCCCGGCCAGCATCATCGGCTTGCGGTGGTAGGGCTCTTCGACGATTGCCAGGACGTCGCCCTGAAAACCTGCTTGCCGAGCGGCGAGAATCACGGCCGCGTTCTCGTCGTCCTTGCCATTGGCGACTAGAGCCCGTGCGGCCAGAAGGCTACTCCGTTCGAGAGAACCGTCGTCGAGGCTACCCTGAACAACCAGGTGACCGCGCTCCATGAGACGGCGAACCTGCGCTGCGTCCTCTTCGATCACCACCGTGGCAACCTCGGCCCGCTTCATTTCGTCGAGCAACGTAGCCACCGCTGCTCCGTACCGATAGATCACCACGTGATCGCTCATCCCGGGCACACTCTTGGGCAGCCGCGACTCGA